>Ga0207702_10000919_pt1 | contig 30440 bp, 28 predicted proteins | sample KBSCornC62_FD_184302 | JGI IMG/M metagenome (GOLD analysis project Ga0207702, IMG submission 184302) | Corn rhizosphere microbial communities from Kellogg Biological Station, Michigan, USA - KBS Corn C6-2 (SPAdes) (version 2) | ecosystem: Host-associated > Plants > Roots > Rhizosphere > Soil ... | reverse complement strand
CGCTGGTCGATGCGCGCGTGCGCGCGGCGCTGGCCGCGGCCGGTGCCGCCGATGCCGCGCGCAAGCCGACGCTGAATGGTGGCGCGAGTATCGCGGGCGCGCGCGTTCCGCCGATCCTGCCGCCGCTGGCGTCCGGACACTTCGGCGTGATCCGGTACGGCTATCTCAGTTTCAAATGGGACATCGACCTTTGGGGCGGCAAGCGCGCCGCCTGGCAGGCCGCGGTCGGCAATGCGCGCGCGGCGGAAGTCGACGCGCAGGCTGCGCGCCTGAAACTTTCGGCCGACGTGGTGCAGGCGTACTTCGGGCTTGCCGGTGCGTATGCACAACGCGATCTCGCGCGGGATGAGCTGCAGCGCGCCGAGGATTTCCTGAATCTGACCAACAAGCGCGTTGCCAATGGCATCGACAGCAAGTTCTCGTTGGCGCGCATCCAGGGCGAAGCGGCCAGCGACCGCGCGCACCTCGAAGCCGCCGACAACGCGGTGCACACCAGCGGGCTGGTGCTGGCGGCATTGCTGGGCAAGGGGCCGGATCGCGCGCTGTCGATCGAACGCCCCGCGCTGCCCGCGATTCCCGCGCTGGCGCTGCCGAGCGATTTGCCCGCCGACCTGCTGGGTCGTCGTCCCGATGTGGTGGCCGCGCGCTGGCGCGTGGAAGCCGCGGGCAAGGACATCAAGGCCGCGAAGACCAAGTTCCTGCCGAACATCAGCATCAGTTCGCTGGCCGGCTTGATCGCGCCGTCGACGATGAATCTGTTCTCGCTGCAAAATCGTTTCTACACGATTTCGCCTGCCATCAGCCTGCCGATCTTCGAGGGCGGCGCATTGCGCGCCAATCTTGCCGGCAAGGACGCCGCGCGCGACATCGCGGTGGCGCAGTACAACCAGACGCTGGTCCATGCGATCAACCAGGTCGCGGCGCAAGTCGACGACGTGCGTTCGCTGGATGCGCAGGTGACGGACGCCGAATCCGCGCGCAGCAGCGCCGCGGACGCCTACAAGCTTGCGATGCAGCGCTACCGCGCCGGCGTCGGCAACTTCCTGGAAGCACTGAGCGTGCGCCAGGAATTGATCGCCGCCGAACAGCAGCTTGCCTCGGTGCAGACCCAGCGCAGCAATGCGTGGGCTTCGTTGAATGAGGCGCTGGGCGGCGGCTTCGAGCCCGCCAAGGACGCGCCCGCGCTCGCCACCATGACTTCCACCCCGCCATCCGCGGACAAGGCCAGACAATGACTTCGCCCATCAATCCCAATCCCGTTACCGACGACGAACGCGCCGACCAGCTCAAGGCCAAACGCCTGAACAAGCGCCGCTGGCTGCTGCGCGGCCTGGTCGGCGTCGTCGTGGTCGTCGCGATCATCTGGGCGCTTTATCACTTCCTGGTCGGCCGCTGGTACGAGGGCACCGACGATGCGTACGTCAACGGCAACGTGGTGCAGATCACGCCGCAGGTGCCAGGTACGGTCGTCAGCATCGGCGCCGACGACAACGACTATGTGCGCAAAGGCCAGGTACTGGTGAAGATGGATCCCGCCGACGCCGACGTTGCGCTGGCGCAAGCCGAAGCGGCGCTCGCGCAGACCGTGCGCAAGGTACGCGGCCTGTACAGCACCGTGCACACCTCGAAGGCCGACGTCGCCGTGCGCGAAGCGGTGGTGCGGCAGGCCCAGGCCGACTTCCAGCGCCGCAAGGGACTTGCGGCGTCAGGCGCGATTTCGGCCGAGGAGCTCGCGCACGCGCGCGATGCCTTGACCACCGCCGAAAGTGCGTTGACCGCAGCCCAGGCGCAACTCGCCACCACCGATGCGCTGGTTTCCGACACCCGGATCGCGACGCATCCCGACGTGAAGGCGGCGGCGGCCAAGGTGCGCGCGGCATGGTTGAACGATGAGCGCATGACGCTGGTGGCGCCGGTCTCGGGCTACGTCGCCAAGCGCACCGTGCAGGTCGGCCAGCGCGTGCAACCCGGAACGCCGCTGATGGCGGTGGTGCCGTTGCACCAGGTCTGGGTGGACGCGAACTTCAAGGAAACCCAGTTGCAGGACATGCGCATCGGGCAGCCGGTGACGTTGACGTCGGACATCTACGGCGGATCGGTGAAGTACCACGGAAAAGTCGTGGGCCTCGGCATCGGCACCGGCAGCGCGTTCTCGCTGCTGCCGGCGCAGAACGCGTCGGGCAACTGGATCAAGATCGTGCAGCGCTTGCCGGTACGCATCTCGATCGATCCGAAAGATCTCGACAAGCATCCGCTGCGCATCGGCCTGTCGATGGACGTCGACGTGAACCTGCACAACCAGTCCGGACCGACGTTGTCGCAACAGCCGGTGCAGCACCCGGTGTTCAGCACAGACGTGTACGCGCGCAGCAAGGCGGAAGCCGACCAGTTGATCCAGACGATCGTCCACGAGAACAGCGGTCCTGACACGAGCGCGCCGCGCACCGCCGTGGCGCGCTGACGCTCGCGGCGGTGATCGGGCGGCGGCCTTCGGGCTGCGTGCAACTCCCATGAGTGGGCCGTCCTGCCGGCCCGCCTTTTTATTTTTGCGATCATCCCTGATCGCTGCTTCGTTCAATTCTTTCGCGATCATCACGGCCATCGCTTACCAACCTCCACCACGGCCATCCCTGGCCTGACTTCCACCAACAGCTGCTTCGACTGAGTCACAACGGAATTCCATGGCCTCGAACGCTGCGAGCGCAACCCAGTCTTTCGGTGAATTCCGTCCAGCCAGCCTCCCGCTGGCGACGATCGGGTTGTCGCTCGGCACCTTCATGCAGGTGCTGGATCTCACCATCGCCAACGTCTCGCTGCCGACGATCGCCGGCAACCTGGGCGCAAGCCAGGATCAGTCGGTCTGGGTCATCACGTCGTTCACCGTGGCCAACGCGATCGCATTGCCGCTGACCGGATTCCTGTCGCGGCGGTTCGGCGAGGTGAAGACGTTCGTGTGGGCCACGGCGCTGTTCTCGATCGCCTCGTTGTGTTGCGGCCTTGCAAACAGCCTCGCCATGCTGGTGATGTTCCGCGCGATCCAGGGCGCGGTGGCCGGGCCGATGTACCCGCTTACGCAGAGCCTGCTGGTTTCGATCTACCCGCATGAAAAGCGCGGGATGGCGCTGGCGATCCTGGCGATGGTGACCGTGGTCGCTCCGATCGCGGGCCCGGTGCTGGGCGGTTACATCACGGACAACTATTCGTGGGAATGGATCTTCTTCATCAACGTGCCGATCGGTCTTGCGGTCAGTGCGATCATCGCCGCCCAGTTGGGTGCGCGCCCCGAGGTGATCGAACGGCCGCGCATCGACTACGTGGGCCTGGTCACGCTGATTCTCGGCGTGGGATCGCTGCAGGTGCTGCTCGACAAGGGCAATGACCTCGACTGGTTCCAGTCGAATTTCATCGTCGTGCTCGCCGTCGTCGCGGTGGTCGCGCTCGGCATCTTCCTGATCTGGGAATTGACCGACCGCGAACCGATCGTGAATCTGAGGTTGTTCCGGCACCGCAATTTCGCTGCCGGCACGCTGGCCATGGTGCTGGCCTACGCGGTGTTTTTCGCGATCGGGCTGCTGGTGCCGCTGTGGCTGCAGGAAACCCTCGGTTACACCCCGATCTGGTCGGGTCTGGCGACCGCGCCGATCGGCATTGCGCCCGTGCTGCTGACCTTCTTCGTGGGCAAGTACGGCACCAGGTTCGACCTGCGCTGGCTCGCCTCGTTCGCGTTCGTGGTGATGGGCGCGACGTGTTTCATCCGCGCCGGATTCAACACGGATGTCGATTTTTACCATGTGGCGATGGCGCAATTCCTGCAGGGCATCGGCGTGGCGTTCTTCTTCATGCCGATCCTGACGATCGCGTTGTCGGATCTGTCGGGCAGGGAAGTGGCCGCCGGTTCCGGCCTGATGACCTTCGTGCGTTCGGTGGGCGGCAGTTTTTCAGCATCGATCACCACCTATTTCTGGGAACGCGGCGGCGTCACCAATCACGCGACCCTGGCCGCGCACGTCAATGCCTATGATCCGCGGGTGCGGCAGGCCGCGGCGGCTGGCGGCGGTACCCTGCAACGTTTCGCCGCGATGATCAACGGCGAAATCACACGTCAATCCGTGCAGATTTCCTTCAACAATCTGTTCTACATCTTCGGCTGGATCATCCTCGGCCTGGTCGCGGTCGTCTGGCTGGCCAAACCGCCATTCATCAAATCCGGCACCTCGACGGCCGCGGCGGGTGGGCATTAGTTTTTGCGATCATCCCCGATCGCTGCTTCGTCCATCCCTGGCCTGACTTTTCGCCAACAGCTGCTTCGACTGAGTCACAACGGTTTTCCGGAATCCCATGGCTTCAAACGCTGCCACCGCTACCCAATCCTTCGGCGAATTCCGTCCCGCCAGCTTGTCGCTGGCGACGATCGGTTTGTCGCTCGGCACCTTCATGCAGGTCCTGGACATGACCATCGCCAACGTATCGTTGCCGACCATCGCCGGCAACCTCGGTGCGAGCCAGGACCAGTCCACCTGGGTGATCACCTCGTTCACCGTGGCGCAGGCGATCACGTTGCCGATGACGGGCTTCCTGTCGCGGCGCTTCGGCGAGGTGAAGGTGTTCGTGTGGGCGGTGCTGCTGTTCTCGCTGTTCTCGCTGTGCTGCGGTCTCGCCACCAGCCTGTCGATGCTGGTGATGTTCCGCGCGCTCCAAGGCGCCGTGTGCGGACCGATGTACCCGATCACGCAAAGCCTGATGGTGTCGATCTACCCGCGCGAGAAACGCGGCATGGCGCTGGCGATCATCGCGATGATCACGGTGGTGGCGCCGATCGTCGGGCCGGTGGCGGGCGGCTGGATCACCGATTCCTACTCGTGGCGCTGGATCTTCTTCATCAACATCCCGATCGGAATCTTCGCGGGCGGCGTCGTCGTGATACAGATGGGCAAGCGGATCGAACAGTTGCGTCGCGCGCGCATCGACTGGGTGGGACTGGTCACGTTGATCCTTGGCGTGGGCTCGCTGCAGATACTGCTGGACAAAGGCAACGAGCTCGACTGGTTCCATTCCACGACCATCATCACGCTGGCGATCATTGCGACGATCTCGCTTGCCGTGTGGGTGATCTGGGAACTGACCGACGATGAGCCGCTGGTCGATTTGCGCCTGTTCCGGCATCGCAATTTCGCCGCGGGCACGCTGGCGCTGGTGCTGGCGTACGCGCTGTTCTTCTCGATCGCGCTGTTGCTGCCGCTGTGGCTTCAGAACGTGATTGGCTACACGGCGTTGTGGTCGGGCCTGGCGGCCGCGCCCGTGGGCGTGATCCCTGTCCTGTTGACGTTCTGGGTCGGCAAATATGCGCAGAAGTTCGACATGCGCTGGTTGACGGCGTTCTCGTTCGCGGTAATGGGAGTGGTGTGTCTCCGTTTCGGCAGCTTCAACACCGATGTCGATTTCTGGTCGGTGGCGTTGACCGAATTGATGCTGGGCCTGGGCATCGCGTTGTTCTTCATGCCGATCCTGACGATCCTGTTGTCGGACCTGGAAGGGCAGGAGATCGCGGAAGGTTCCGGTTCGGCCACTTTCCTGCGCACGGTGGGCGCCAGCTTCGCCGTGTCCATCGTCACCTATCTCTGGACGCGCGGTGGCGTGGTCAGCCATGCCACGCTTGCCCAGCACATCAACTCTTTCAGTGCCGAGGTGCGCCAAAACGTCGCCGCCACGGGTGGGCAATTGCAGCACTATGCGGTGGGGATCAACCGGGTCATCACCCAACAGGGCATGCAGATTTCCTTCAACCAGATCATGGATGGGCTGGCCATCGGTTTCTTCCTGCTGATCGCCGTGGTGTGGCTGGCCAAGCCGCCGTTCATCACGCGTGGCGGCGGCTCGGCGGGCGGACACTGAAAATTTTCACGATGCACCTTGGCCGCCAGGCCGCAGGTTGCCGGATGCACGGCGAACGATGTTGGCCGAATGAACGTCGACGTTGCGTGTGCGTGGCGGCGGTACACGCGCTCCGCCCATGACGCACATCAAGCGCGGTCGCAACTGCGTTTGTCGTCAGCGATTCGACTCGATTTCATCCGCTTCAGTGACGGACGGATCGGTGGCCGGGACGCCCGCCGTGCCTTCGCGCCGGTCGCGTTCCAGCGCGGCGCGCACCAGCAGCATCAGGGAGATCGGCGTGGTGATGCTCACGCACACGCCGATCAGGATGACGTGCAACGCCGGCCGGCCTTCGCCCGCCCAGAAGAACACGATGGTTCCGGCCAGCATCAGGTACATGCCGAGCGTGGTGCCGAGCGTCGGTGCATGCACGCGGCGGTAGAACGTGGCGAGGCGCAGCAGGCCCGCCGAACCGATGCACGCCAGCAGCGCGCCGGCGAACATCAGTAGGCCGATCACCAGCGCGACCCACGAAGGCACCATCGCGAGCGTGTTCATTCGATCACCTCGCCGCGCAGCAGGAACTTGGCGAACGCGGCGATGGACGCGAAGCCGAGCAACGCGATAATCAATCCGGCTTCGACATACAGGATGCTGCCGGTGCGGATGCCGATGGTGAAAAGCAGCAGCATGCCGTCGATGTACAGCGCGTCCAGCGCCAGCACCCGGTCCTGCGCGCGCGGGCCGCGCACCATCCGGACGATGGCCATGCCCATGCCCAGCAACAGCAGGAACTGGGCGGCGAGGACGGCGGCGGTCGCGAGGCTGGAGGTCATCGGAAAATCCGCAGCAGTGGCCGTTCGTAGCGCCGCTTGATGTTGGCGACCCAGGTGGATTCGTCGACAAGGTCGAGCACGTGGATCACCAGCACGCGGCGCCCGGGATCATGGCTGACCCAGATCGTGCCCGGCGTCGCAGTGATGATGCAGGCCAGCAGCGCCAGCGCGTACGGGCTCGTCATTTCGAGCGGGATCGTGACGAATCCGGAGGTGTAGCGCGGCCGGGGCGAGACGATGATCTTCGCCACCGCAACGTTGGAGCGTACGATGTCGCCGAACACCCGCACGAGCAGCACCAGCAAGATTCCGAGGCTGCGCACGCGCACCCGCGGGGGGTGCAGCTTGCCGAGGGCCCAGGACAGTGCGAGCGCCAGTACGATGCCGAGCACGATCGTCGGCGCGGCGAGGCTTTGCTGCAACAACAGCCACGCGACCAGCAGCCACAGCGCGAACCACGGGTGCGGCAGCCAGCGCGTCATGGCCGGGTTCCCGTGGCCTGGCCCATCACCGCTTGGATGTAATGCTCGGGCGCGTGGATCTGGCGTGCGGTTGCCGACAGGTAATTCCATGGCGCCGCGACAACAAGGGTGAGCACGAGGCAGATGCCCAGCAGCGAAACAACGGAAACCGTCTCGCCCGGCTCGACACGCGGGAATTCCCGGTCCGAGTCGGCCCAGAAAATCTGGATGCCGGCGCGCGCCATCGCGATCATCGTGCACAGCCCCGCGGCGATCGTCAGCGCAAACAGCAGGGTGGCGCCCGTGCCGTGCCCCAGCATCGGCGCCAGCAGGGCGAACTTCGCGAGGAACCCCGACAGCGGCGGCAGTCCCGCCAGCAGCAACCCGCAGGCGAGGAAACACACGGCGAGGATCACGACGGGCGACGGGCTTGTCACCCGCCGCTCGTCTTCGGCGGCGAACAACGCGTCGACGGCGGGATCGTAAGGCTCCAGTTGTGCCGTGCCTTCGGGAACCTCGCGCGGCACGACCAGGCCGACCAGCAGGAAGAACGCGGCGATCCCGAGCACGGAAATCACGAGGTAGGCCAGTGCGCCCGCGGTCACGCCCGGACTATGCAGCGCGACCGCGCCCAGCAGCGTGCCCGAGGACACCAGCACGCAGTATGCGGCGAGCTTGCCCAGCTCGCGCGCGCCCAGCATGCCGATGCTGCCGACGGCCAGCGTGATGATGCCGAGCCACAGCAGCCAATCGCTACCGAAGTGTGCCGATGCGGCGCCGGCATCGACGCCGAACAGCAGCAGGCTGAGGCGCAGGATCACGTAGATGCCGAGCTTGGTCATCGCCGCGAACAGCGCCGCGACCGGCGGAATCGCAGCCGAGTACGTGCGCGGCAGCCAGAAGCCCACCGGCCAGACCGCCGCCTTGATCAGGAAGGTCAGTCCCAGCAACGCCGCGCCCGCGTGCATCAGCGCGCGCGGCGTGCCGGTGAGGCCGGGAATCAAATGCGCCAGCACCGCCATGTTCAAGGTGCCGGTGACACCGAAGATCAGGCCGACGCCGATCAGGAACAACATCGAAGCCGTCAGGTTGATCGCGATGTAGTGCAGGCCGGCACCGACCCGGCGCGCACCGGAACCGTGCAGCGCCAAACCGTAGGACGCGGCCAGCAACACTTCAAAAAACACGAACAGGTTGAACAGGTCGCCGGTCAGGAACGCGCCGTTGTAGCCCACCAGCAACAGCTGCACGAGCGGCTGGAAATGCGGGCCCATGCGCTGCCAGCGGCCCAGCGCGTATGGCATCACCGCGAGCGCCAGCACCGCGGTGAGCAGCAGCATCAGCGCCGACAACCGATCCACCACCAGCACGATTGCGAACCGGGCGGGCCAATCGCCGAGGTTGTACACCAGCGTCGTGCCTTCGCCGCTCGATGCCGACATCATCAACATGGCGGCGACCGCCACCAGCGCGAGGCACGACAGGAAACTCAAGCTGGTGCGCAGGCGCCTGAAGCGGATGCCGAGCGATACCTGGATCGCCGCGACGATGAGCGGGATCAGGATCGGTGCGATCGCGAGCGCCCCGTTCATGGCGTGCCGTCCTCGCCATCGACGTGGTCGTTGCCGGCGAGGCCGCGCGACGTCAGCAACACCACCAGGAACAACGCCGTGGTGGCGAAGCCGATGACGATCGCCGTCAGCACCAGCGCCTGCGGCAGCGGATCGGAGTAGCGCGAAGGATCGGTGGCGGCGCCGAGCACCGGATCGGCGCCAACGCGAAGACCACCGATCGAGAAGATGAAGAGGTTGACCGCATAGGAAATCAGCGTCAGGCCGATGATCACCTGGAAGGTGCGCGGACGCAGCAGCAGCCACACGCCCGATCCCGCGAGGGCGCCGATCGCGATGGCAAGCACGGCCTCCATCAGGACACCGCCTCATCGGTGTCGCGTGGCGTCTCGGGCGCATGGATCACGCGTCGCAACGACTGGTGCGCCAGCACCACCAGCATCAGTGCGCTGGCGCCGGACACGACGGCGAACACGCCGAGGTCGAACAGCATGGCGCTGTTGAACGGAACGTTGCCGAGTACCGGCACGGTCCAGTGTCCGTGGTACGAGGTCAGGAACGGATCGCCCAGCATGACCGCGGCCAGGCCCGTGGCGATCGCCAGCAGCAGTCCCGCGCCGATCCAGCGCGCCGGCGCAACCTTGAGCCGCGCTTCCACCCAGCGCGCACCGCCGGCCATGTACAACACGATCAGCGCCATCGTTACGGTAATGCCGGCAACGAATCCGCCGCCGGGCAGGTCGTGTCCGCGCAGGAACAGGTGCAGCGCGAACAGCACGATCGCCGGCGCGACCAGCAGGATCAGCAGTGCGGGGATCGCCAGTTGATCAGCCAACGCGGCTCGCTGACGGCCGGCGTGGGCTTCACCCTGTGCGGCCGCGACATCGCGTTTGCGAGGCGAGCCGATGCTCTCGGTCGCCGGCCGGAATCGCCACAGCAGCGCGAACACCGCCAATGCCACGATCGCCAGCACGGTAATCTCGCCGAGCGTATCCAGTGCGCGAAAGTCCACCAGGATCACGTTGACGACATTGCGGCCGCCGCCGTCCGGCAGCGCCTGCTCCAGGAAGAAGCGCGACGCCGAGTCGGCGACCAGGTGAAGCATCACCGTGTACGCGAGGATGGCGAGGCCCACCCCGGCGCCGATCGCGATGATCGCGTCGCGGATGCGGTGATAGCGTGCGCTGGGACTGAGCGGCGACAGTCCCGGGATGCGCTTCGGCAACCAGCGCAGTCCCAGCAGCAGCAACACGGCCGTGATCGATTCAACGACCAGTTGCGTGACCGCGAGATCCGGCGCCGACAGCCACGCGAAGGTGATGCACACCACAAGACCTGTTCCGCCCGTGAGGATCAACGCCGCCATGCGATGGAACTTGGCCTGGGCAGCCGCGCCGATCGCACAGGCGACGCCGAGCAGCCACAGCAGTGCGAATGCGGGGTCGACGTGCATGCCGTTCGTTGCGATGGGCATCGGTAGCGGTTGCACTGCCAGGAGTCCGAAGATGCCCGCCAGCAACACCACCAGCAACAGTTGCACCTGCAGCTTCCGGCCCGGAAAGACCTTCGCGAGCAGTTCGGGCAGGGTGGTCGTCAGGAACGCAAGCAGGCGTTCGAACCAGCCCATGGCACGGATCCAGCCGATCAGTGGCGTGCTGTCGCGTGCAGCGATGCGCCGTCGCGCTGAGACATACAACGCGCATCCGGCGACGAACGCGATCACGCTCATCAACATCGGCATCGTCAGGCCATGCCAGATCGCAAGGTTGTAGATGGGCAGTTGCGATCCCAGCACCGAGAGCGCGGCCGCACGCAGGAGCGGACCGACAACCCATGCCGGGAAAATGCCGACGGCAAGACACGCCAGCGCCAATATCCCGATCGGGAAGCGCATCCAGCGCGGCGGCTCGTGCGGCGTGCGCGGAAAGTCGTGCCGCAGCGGCCCGAAGAAGGCGCCGCCCACCAGCCGCAGCGAATAGGTCACGCCGAGCGCCGCCGCGGCCACCGCGACCAGCACCGTCAGGGTGTCCAGCGCCAGGCCGTGGTTGGCGCCCAGCGCCACCGCAAAAAACATTTCCTTGGACAGGAATCCGTTGAGCAGTGGCACGCCCGCCATCGCCGCGCCGGCAATCACCGCCAGCGTCGCGGTGATCGGCATTACGTGGCGCAAGCCGCCCAGCCGCCGCAGATCGCGCGTGCCGGCTTCGTGGTCCACCGCGCCCGCGGCCATGAACCACGACGCCTTGAAGGTGGCGTGATTGATGGTGTGGAAGATCGCCGCCACCACGCCCAGCGTGCTGCCGAGGCCGGTCAGCATCGTGATCAGGCCGAGGTGGCTGATGGTGGAATACGCCAGCACCGCTTTCATGTCGTGCTGGAACGTCGCGGCCCAGGCGCCCACCAGCATCGTCGTCAAACCGACGCCACCCACGATCCAGAACCACTGCTCGGTTCCGGCCAGCACCGGCCAGAAGCGCAGCAACAGGAACACGCCGGCCTTGACCATCGTCGCCGAATGCAGGTACGCCGAGACCGGCGTGGGCGCCGACATGGCCTGCGGCAGCCAGAAGTGGAACGGCACCTGCGAGCTCTTGGTGAACGCGCCGAGCAGGACCAACAGCAACGCCGGCAGGTACAGCGGGCTATCGCGGATGAGGTCGCCCGCGGCGAGGATGGCGTCGAGGTCGTAGCTGCCCGCGATGTGCGCCAGCACCAGCACGCCGGCCAGCAGGCACAACCCGCCCGTGACCGTGACGATCAGCGCCGTGCGCGCAGCGTCGCGCGCCGACTTGCCATGGTGCCAGTAGCCGATCAGCAGGAACGAGAACAGGCTGGTCAGTTCCCAGAAGAACACCAGTTGGATCACGTTGCCGGACAGCACGATGCCCAGCATCGCGCCCATGAAGCCCAGCAGCAGCGAGTAGAACCGCACCAGCGGGTACTCGCGCGGCATGTAATAGGTCGCGTAGATGCCGACCAGAAGGCCGATGCCGCTGACCAGGATCAGAAACAGCCACGTCAGACCGTCGACGCGCAACGTGAGGTCCAGCCCCAGCCCCGGCGCCCATGCGAACGACTGGCGCAGCACCTCGCCCTCGGCGATGGCGGGGAACAGCAGCGCCGAAAGGATCAGGCAGACGCCGGCGGTGCCGGTCATCAGCCACGTCGTCCGCTTGCGGTTGCCGCGCCCGATCAGCGGCGTGACCAGCGCGGCCGCGAACGGCAGCAGCAGGATGGCGGTTGAGATCCAGCCGTACGGCATCATGCAGACGGTCCAGGCCAATGCTTCGGGATCCGCGGCGACGCCGCGATGCCCCTTCGGATTTCGAGTCTACACGGCAGGTGCGGCGATCGGCGCCGGCGGCGTGCACACCCTGACGATGCGGCCTGCATGGGAGTAAAGTTTCCTGCTTGCATATCTGCGTTGCGCAACACCGGCGTGCGCTGGATCCTCATCCCTCGTGTGGAGGAAAGCGGCAATGAATACTGCGACAACCAAAGCATCGGATCCGGTCTTGTCGAATCTCGACGCTGCGCTTCCGGACCTGGAAGCGCTTTACAAGGACGTGCACGCGCATCCGGAATTGTCGATGCAGGAAACGCGCACCGCGGCTTTGGCAGCCGATCGGCTGCGTGCGGCCGGGTTCGAAGTGGCGACCGGCGTTGGCAACACCGGAGTCGTGGGACTGCTGCGAAACGGCGACGGCCCGACCGTGATGTTGCGCGCCGACATGGATGCGTTGCCGGTCGAGGAAGCCACCGGCGTGGCATATGCGAGCAAGCTGCAGGCCACCGATCCGGACGGGAAAGCGGTGCCGGTGATGCACGCCTGCGGGCATGACATGCATGTCACCTGGCTGGCCGGGGCGACCGCGCTGATGGCGCAGGCGCGCGAGGCGTGGCGTGGAACCTTGATGGCGGTGTTCCAGCCTGCGGAAGAAACCGCCGCGGGCGCGCAGGCCATGATCGACGACGGCTTGTTCAAGCGTTTTCCGAAGCCGGATGTGGTGCTCGGCCAGCACGTGATGGTCGGGCCGGCCGGCGTGCTGGGCGGGCGCAGCGGCGCCATCACCTCCGCGGCCGACAGTCTGCAGATTCGCCTGTTCGGGCGCGGCGCGCACGGTTCGATGCCGCAGGCCAGCATCGATCCGGTGGTGATGGCCGCGGCGGTCGTGTTGCGATTGCAGACGATCGTGTCGCGCGAAGTGGCGGCGGCGGAATCGGCCGTGGTCACGGTCGGCGCGCTGCAGGCCGGCACCAAGGAAAACGTGATTCCCGACGAAGCCATCATCAAGCTCAACGTGCGCACGTTCGACGAGGGCGTGCGCAAGCGGGTGCTGGCCGCGATCGAGCGCATCGTCAACGCCGAAGCCGAGGCGTCGGGCGCGCCGAGGAAGCCGGAGATCACGCCGCTGGATCGTTACCCGCTGGCCGTCAACGATGCCGGCGCGAGCAAGCGCGTCGCGGAAGCTTTCCGCGAATACTTTTCGCCCGAACGCGTGCACGAAACCGGGCCGGCCTCGGCGAGCGAGGATTTCGGGTCATTCGGTTCCGAGTGGGGCGTGCCGTCGGTGTTCTGGTTCGTGGGGGGCACCGATCCGGATGTTTACGCCAAGGCGAAAGCAGCGAACCGCATCAACGATCTGCCGACGAATCACAATCCTCGCTTCCTGCCGGTGATCCATCCGACGCTCGAGACCGGTGTCGAAGCGCTGGTGGTCGCCGCGCGGACGTGGTTGGCGAAATGATGCGATCACGCGTCGGGCGGTGCGCCATGTGGGCGTATAGTCCGGCGTGGCCAGCAAAGGGCGTTCATCCATGAACCACATCCTGGTTATGGTGCTGGATCTCGGCGGCACCTTCGTGTTCGCGATCAGCGGCGCGGTGGCCGCCGTGAAATATCGCCTGGACATCTTCGGCGTGATGGTGCTGGCATTCACGGCCGGCAACGTCGGCGGCATCACGCGCGACCTGCTGATCGGCGCCGTTCCGCCCGCGGCCATTTCCAGCTTGAACTACCTCGGCGTATCCCTCCTTGCCGGGTTGATCGTGTTCTTCCGCGATCCGGCAGTGACGCGGCACAACAACGCGGTGCTGTGGTTCGACGCGGTGGGGCTGGCGTTCTTCGCGGTGGCAGGTGCGGAAAAGGCCTTGTTGCACGGCATCAACCCGGTGATGGCGGCATTGCTTGGCATGCTGACGGGCATCGGCGGCGGCATGTTGCGCGACGTGCTGGTGATGCAGATCCCGACCGTGCTGCGCTCCGATCTTTATGCACTGGCCGCGCTGGTTGGCGCGGCAATCGTGGTGGGCGGCCACCTGTTGAACGTCAACGCCGTGGCCACGACGGTAGTCGGCGGGCTCGCGTGTTTTGCGCTTCGGTACCTGGCGATCCGGCATGGCTGGCACCTTCCCCGTGCACGCAAATCTGGAGAGGAAGCATGACGACACGCATGCCAACCCTGTTCGTCGGCCACGGCAACCCGATGAATGCGGTGCAGGATTCGGTGTGGTCGCGCGCGTGGTCCGGGCTCGGGCGGCAGTTGCCCAGGCCGCGCGTGGTGCTTTCCATTTCCGCGCACTGGTACCTTCCGGGAACCGCAGCGACCGCGATGGCGCACCCGCGCACCATCCACGATTTCGGCGGCTTTCCGCGCGAGCTGTTCGAAGTGCAATATCCCGCGCCCGGCGATGCCGCGCTTGTGCAGCGGCTGCGCGAACTGCTTGCGCCCATGCCGGTCCGCGCCGATGTTTCATGGGGGCTGGACCACGGCACGTGGTCGGTGTTGCGCCACATCTTTCCCGATGCCGACGTGCCGGTGGTGCAATTGAGCATCGATGAAACCCAAGCTTCCGATTTCCACCACAAATTGGGAGAGCGGTTGGCGCCCTTGCGCGACGAAGGCGTGCTGATCTTCGGCAGCGGCAACATCGTGCACAACCTGCATGCCTACGCATGGGGCCGGCACCCGGCGCAACCGTTCGACTGGGCCGTGCGGTTCGAAACCGCCGTACGCGATCTCGTCCTGCAGCGCGATTACCAACCCTTGGTGGACTACACTTCATTCGGACCGGATGCGGAATTGTCGGTTCCGACGCCCGAGCATTACCTGCCGCTGCTGTACGTGCTCGGCGCCAGCGCCAAAGACGATGCCGTGAGCTTTCCAGCCGACGGAATGGACGGCGGATCGATCTCGATGTTGTCGGTTCAATTCGGTTGAACCAGAAAGCGGGCTCGCCTTCTTGCGACTGATGGAAGGCTGCCCGCGCTGCTCAGCCCTCCGCCGATCGCTTGCTGCGCAAACGCTCCACCAGCGCGTGCAAAGTCGTTTGTGCTTCGGGTGCGAACCAGCTGTCGAGGAAGGCGCCGACCGGCAGCGAGTCGGGGTCGTCGAACAGGCGCGCGAGGTCGGCACGCGCGAGGGCACGCGTGGCCAGCATCGCCTGGCGCGGCAGGCGCAGCAACGGCTCCAGCCATGCGAGCGTACGCGTGACGACATGATCGACGTCGGTCAATTCGTCCACCATGCCCGCGGCAAGCGCGTCATCGGCGTCCAGCATCGTGCCCTGGATGAGCAGGCGTTCGGCACGATACGGTCCGACCAGCCGGCGCAGCGCCGCCTGGATGCAGTCCGGCACCGTCAGGCCGACCTGCACTTCGTTGAGGCCGATCTTGTATTCGCCGCGCGCCATCACGCGGTAATCGCAGAAGATTGCCAATACGGCGCCGCCCGCGGGGCTGTGGCCGGTAACCGCGGCCGCGATGGGCACCGGCGAGCGTGCCAGTGCTGCGCACAGGCCGAAGAAGTCGCGCCAGAATGCGTGCATCGCATTGCGGTCGAGTTGCAGCAGGGCAGGGATGTCGAGTCCCGCCGAGAACAATCCCGGCGATCCCGACAGGAGCAACGCGGTGGCGCCATTCGCGGGCGCGCGTTCCACCGCTTGCTTCAATGTCGTGATCAGCGCGGGGTTGAGTGCGTTGACGGGGGGACGCGCGAGCCGGAACTCGCGGATGCCGTGGTCGTGTTCGATGATGTCGAGCATGGATGCTCCGTTTTGTTCGTCATTCCGGCGCAAGCCGGAAACCATTTTTTGCCCACTACCACAAGATCAAAATGGATCCCGGCTTGCGCCGGAATGACGCCGGATGAGATTCTGTCCCGAGTCCCGAGTCCCGAGTCCCGAGTCCCGAGTCCCGAGTCCCGAGTCGTCACAAATCCTGGGTGGTCCAGTTGTAGCGCACGGTGTAGGTGAGCGTGGCGTCCCCATGCACCGGCACCGGCACCTTGAATTCAAGCACCTGCGGTGTCTGCTTCGACGGCTTGATGCTGGACGACGTGAGGGTCCACTCGCGCCAGCGGTTCGGGTGTTCGCGTACCGTGGCCGTGCGCGCTGCATCGCCGCCGTTCGTGAGCTTGATCCTGTAGGCCTCCGTCATCGTGTGCGCCCTGGCATCGACGTGGAATTCGGTGCGCTCGCGGGTTGCACGCAGATCGAAACTCTCGCCGAGTTGCACCGACACGCGCTGGCCCTTCGGCGTGTCCGCGACGTTGCCTTCACCGAGCAACGTGGGCGCGCCATCGCGATCCGCGATCCACGCGCGCAGCGTACCGGCGGGCAGGGCATCGGGTGCCGTGAACGCCAGCGTGCTCGCGATTGGCCGATCCTGGTAATCCTGCGCGCCGTAGTCGTTGGTGTTCGGCTTGGGCGGGAAGTATGCATTGCCGTTGTCGATGACGTACTCGCGCGCGCAGGGCAGCGCCTGCGCCGGGTACAGCGGCGTCAGCGTGACGGTGCCGTCCGGAAGATTGACTGCGCCGGCGAGGGTGAAGCTGCGGTAGTCGCCGAGCGAGGCCTGCGCGGGCATCGCGGCCTCGGCGGCCATCGGTGTGGGTGCCTTGGCCATGCTGTACATCCGCACGCCGCGGTTGCCGAGGTTGGGCTGGCCGGCGACCAGCTGGATGCTCGCGCCGGCGTAATCGCGTCCGCTGCGATTGGCGATGCTCGCCTGCGGCTTGAATTGCATGCGGCATGCGCTGTCGCCTTCCAGGGTGGCGGTGTAGGCGGCGCGCCAGCCGAGTCCCGACGTGGTGTAGGTCAACAGCGCATCGCGGCTGCCCGTGGATTTCGCGTTGACATCCAGCAACACGCTGCTGCCGCCGGACACGGAATCGGCCGGCAATGTCACAGACTGGTACTGGTGGACGAGATGCACCTTGCCGTCGGAAGTACGAATCAGCACGCCGTTGTCCGATGCGCCGAGCAGTTCGCCGTTGAATCCGCCGCCGGTGGCGACCGGGATGCCGCCGGTCTGTACGCTGACCTGGCTGCCGATCGCGCCGTCCAGCGCGCCGTTCGTGCTGGCGTTGGCCAGCATTACGCGCTGCCCGAGCACGCTCACGGCGGAACCTGGACCGAAACCGACGGCGACCGCTTCCGGATCGATCGTCGCGGGCAGGCCGCCGATGCGGATTTCGTGATTGCCTGCCGTGACGCCGAGCGAACGCTGTTCGTGCACCAGCGCGTGGCCGACATCCTGGGTGCCCTGGCTGCTGCCCGAAAACAGCGCGTCGTTGTCGGCGGAATAAATCGTCAGGCGGGTATTGCCGGCGGCGAATGCGACAGGCGCGGCGAGCAGTGCGGCGATGGCTGCACACAGCAATCGGCGTGGCATGGGTGTCTCCCTGTGGTCGATGCGTGCCCCGATGATAAGCGCGATGCCTGAACGAGGCGTCAGGTCAGGACCCGTCCGGATCAAACGCTTTGCGCGTCCTGCAGCAGCGCCGCGACTTCATCCCGGTCGCGCGCGCGCAACAGCTTCGGCGCCAGCGCACGCAACGCTTTTCGTTCGCAGCGCGACAACGCATCGCGCTGGGCGAGGATGCTGTCGGGCAGCATGCTGAAATCCTCGAGGCCGAGTGCGACCAATACGCACGCAAAGGCGGGGTCGCCCGCGATTTCGCCACACAGGCAAACGGGTTTGCCTGCCATGCGTGCGCGGCCGATCACATGCGCCAGCATGCGCAGCACGGCGGGATGCGCCGGCTGGTACAGCTTGCCGAGCTGGTCATTGTTGCGGTCGGCGGCGAGCACGTATTGGGTCAGATCGTTGCTGCCGATGGCGAGGAAATCCGCGACCTGCAGCAACGCGCGCACGTTGAGCGCGGCGGCCGGCACCTCAACCATCGCGCCCAATTCGAATTGATCGGGGATTTCGTGGCCGGCGGTGCGCAGGTCGCGCGCGCATTCCTGCAGCAGGCGCCGCACTTCGACAAGTTCCGCGACTTCCGTGACCATGGGCACCAGGATGCGCAGCGGGCCATAGCAACCGGCACGCAGGATCGCGCGCAGCTGTGTCACGAACACATCCGGATGGCGCAACGACAAGCGCACGCCGCGTATGCCCAGCGCAGGATTGGGCTCCGCGGTCATCACCAGCCCGGCGGCGTCGGCCTTGTCGGCACCGAGGTCCAGGGTGCGGATGGTGACCGGCAGGCCGCCGGCACCCAAGACCGCGTCGCGATACGCGTGGAACTGTTCGTCCTCGCTGGGCAGTCCGCCGTGGGTGAGGAACAGGAATTCAGTGCGATACAGGCCGATGCCGGCGACGCCAAGATTGCGTGCGCTTTCGATGTCTTCGGGACGCTCCGCGTTGGCGTACAGGCGCAACTTGTGGCCGTCGCGGGTGCGGGTTTCGGCGCTTGCGAGTTGCGCCAGCCGTTGGCCTTCGCGCAGGGCGTCGCGTTGCCAGTTGCGATATTGGGCGAGGTCCTGCGCGGCCGGGTGCACGATGACCTCGCCGCGCACCGCATCGACCAGCACCAGATCGCCATCGCGCAGGTCTTCGAGCACGCCGTCGGTGTTGACCAGCATCGGCAGGTGCAGGCTGCGCGCGAGGATCGCGCTGTGCGAATACTGGCTGCCGGAGCCCGCCACGACCGCGAGGATGCCGTGGCTTGCCATGTGCGCCAGTTCGCCGGGCGCGATGCTTTCGGTCACGAGGATTTCGCCCACGCGTGTCGCGAGTTTCTTTTCCTCGCTGCTCGACTGGCGCGCCAACGCACCTTGCACGCGCGCGATGACGTGATCGACGTCTTCGCCGCGGCTGCGCAGGTAGGGATCGTCCATGTTGTCGAACACCGCGACCAGCCGGTCGCGCTGTGCCTTGAGCGCAGCCGCGGCGCGGTAATGGCCCTTGCGGATCATCGCACGCAGGCCTTCGATCAGATCCGGATCGTCCAGCAACTGCGCGTGCGCGTCGATGAACTCGCCAACCTCGCGCGCCAGCGCGCCGTGCAATTTGCGGCGCAGCTCGGCCATATCCTCGCGTGCGACGGCGAAGGCGCGTTCAAGGCGCGCGACTTCGCTTTCGATTTCGGAATCCGGCAGCGGTGTGTTGTCGATGCTGAAACGCGCGGGCTGCTCGAGTCGCACGCGTCCCAGCGCCATGCCGGGGGCGGCTGCGAAGCCTGGGAAAGCGCGTCTCATGCGCCCTCGTCGAACTTGCGGTCGAACAGCGCGGCGACGGCGTCGAGCGCCTGCGCTTCGTCCGGCCCTTCCGCGCGCAATGTCAGCGGCGTGCCAATGCCGGCCGCCAGCATCATCACGCCCATGATGCTTTGCGCGTTGACCGCGCGTCCACCGCTGACCAGCCAGATCGTGGCCTTGAACCCCTGCGCCAGCTGCACCAGCTTGGCCGAGGCGCGTGCATGCAGGCCGAGCTTGTTGCTGACCACGATTTCCTTTTCGACCATCGGGACGTTCCGGAGTGGCGTCCCGCTACGTTATCAAATCACGCGGCGATGGGGACGGAGGGAATTAAGTTGCAACTTAATTCCCTCCGTCCCCATTCAACAATTCAACAATTACACCTTGTCGATGCAGATGCCGCCGCGTCCGCCGCTCGCCGCGACCTCCGCCAGTTCATCGAGCGGCTTGTCGGGATAGTTGAGTACGCGCAGCAGCATCGGCAGGTTCAGGCCCGACACACAACGCGCGCGCACGCCCAGGCCGGCAAGCTTGTTGGCGATATTGCACGGCGTGGAACCGTACAGGTCGGACAGCACCAGCACGCCGCCGCCACGGTCGAGTGCGCGCGCGGCGCGCGCCGCGGCCGGCAGCATGGCGGACGGGTCATCGTTGGCGCCCAATTCCAGTGTGTCGAGCTGGCAGGGCAGGCGCGGCATCACGTGCTTGGCGGCCGTGATCAGCGCGTTGCCGATTTCTTCGTGCGTCAGCAGCAGGATGCCCGCCGCCGGGGCGGGGTCGGTATGTTGGAGTGCGGTGGCCGTGGTCATGGCGATGTTGGCGAAGGAACAGCAATGGGCCTGCAAGTTTTGGGCCTGTGAGGGGGACGGAGGGAATCAAGTTGCAACTTGATTCCCTCCGTCCCCAAGCGCTATTCCAGTTCGCGATGAAAAGTGAGTACCTGTTCACGGCTGGCGCGATAGTGTTCGGCGAGGCGCTCGGCAAGGTAAACCGAGCGGTGCCTGCCGCCGGTACAACCGATCGCGACGGTCAGGTAACCCTTGTCCTCGCTCTCGAATCGCGGCAGCCATGCGTCAAGGAAACGCTGGATGTCAGCCAAGTATTGTACTACGAGACCCTGACCGTCGAGGAACTCCCGGACGGGCGCGTCCTTGCCCGAAAACGGTCGCAAACGCGGGTCCCAATGCGGGTTGGGCAGGCAGCGCGCGTCGAACACGAAATCGCAATCGGGCGGCAGACCGCGGCCGTAGGCGAAGGATTCGAACATCAGCGTGAGATTTCCCGAAGTCCCGCCGAAGTCGGTGGCGATGCGACGGCGCAGCTGGTGCACGTTGCTGTCGCTGGTGTCGATCGAACGGTTGGCAACCGCAAGCAGCGGCCGCAAACGGCGGCGTTCTTCGGCGATCGCATCGACCAGCGAGCGGCCGTTCTCCGAGAGCGGGTGGCGGCGGCGGCTGCTGGCGTAGCGTTTCAGCAACACTTCGTCGCTGGATTCCAGGAACACCAGTTCGGCGTCCGCGCCCCCTTCGGCGAGCCGCGACAGGGCTTCCGGAAGGCGTTCCAGGTCGCCGCGGTTGCGTACGTCCACGCCCACCGCGAGGCCGCTCGGCGCTTCGCGGCCGCCGTCGATCAGTGCCCGGTACAGCGAGGGCAGCAGCGCGGTCGGCAAGTTGTCGACGCAGTAAAAGCCGAGGTCCTCGAAGGCACGCAGGGCGACGGTCTTGCCGGCCCCCGAAAGGCCGGTCAGCACCACCACGCGAATACCGTTTCTGGATGTGCTTTCAGTTGCCATGGCGTATCAACCCGGTTGGCGTTGCAGGCGCGCGGCCTGCCGGTCCATGAAGATGCGGGCCTGGTCGATGCCCTGGGATTTCAGCATGTGGCTGCGTACCGCGGCCTCGACCAGCACCGCGAGATTGCGGCCCGGCGCGACCGGTATCGTGATCTGCGGAATCTTCACATCCATCACCTCATGCACGCCGACGTCGCCGGTCAGGCGCACCATCGCGTCTTCCGGCTCGCTGCCGGCCGGGCGCAGGTGCACGATCAAGCGCAGATACTTGGATCGCTTCACCGCGGTGTGGCCGAACATCTCGCGCACGTTCAGCACGCCGAGGCCACGCACTTCCAGCAGGTCGCGCAGGATTTCGGGGCAGGCGCCGTCCAGCACGTCGGGCGCGATCAGCGTGAACTCCGGCGCGTCGTCCGCAACCAGACGGTGCCCGCGGGTGATCAATTCCAGCGCCAGTTCGCTCTTGCCGCTGCCGGGCGTGCCGGTGATCAGCACGCCGATCGAGTGCACCTCCATGAACACGCCGTGCAGCGTGATCTGCGGTGCGAGCGTGCGCGCGAGCTTGTATTGCAGGTAAGTCAGCAGGTCGTGTCCGCGGCGCGCACTCACCCACAAAGGCGTGTCGGTTTCCTCGGCGGCCTCGCGCAGGTCGGCGGGCACGGCCTGGTCCTTGGTGATGATAAGCGCGACGGGTTGCTGACCGAAAATCTTCTGCACCGTTTCCCAGCGTTGCCGCGAATCGAGGCCGTCGAGGTAATTCAACTCCTCGCCGCCGACGATCTGCAACTTGTTGGGATAGATGATGTTGAGATAACCGATCTCGGAAGGGCGCCGTTGTCCCGCGCCGCCGGTCTGCAGCACGCGGTCCGCGCCCGATTGGCCCGCCACCCAGCGCAGGGCCATGCGTTCCTTGATGTCTTCGAAAAGTTCGCGCGCGCTAAGTCGGTTCACTTAGGGCCTGCCAACGCTGTGCCAAGTGAGCCGCGTTGCTTCCGCAGCGGTTGCCAGACAAGGCGCGCGCCGCCGTATGGTGGCCGCTGCGGGGCAACCCTCCGGGCCGTGGCCCTTTTGCCCACATGGCTGCGTCATCGCTCGTCGATGTATCGACATACATCCTCCTCCCTCTTCCTTGCCCTGCGGGCAAAGGGCCGGCGGCGCGACTCGCTTGGCACAGCGTTGGTAGGCCCCGATCCCCGCCCGCAACGATCGCGGGCGGGGAGCATTCTGCCAGTGTTGGTGCAAGGCTGCTCTTGAAACAGCAAATAGCGCGATCTCGGGCGAAGCGGCTTTTGGTGGGAAGTCAGGCCATGGATGGCCGTGGTGATCTATGTGAACCCTCCATCCCGATGATTTCAAAAGCGCTCACCGGAACCGCGTTCAAGGACGAACGCACAAACAAACTACGCCATGTTGCGGATGTCATCGCGGTCATGCGTGGCTTTCTTGTCCTTGTGCTTGCGGACCTGCGCATCGAGCTTGTCGAACAGCGCGTCGATTGCGGCATACATGTCCTGGTTCACGGCATCCGCGTGCAGCACCGTCCCGGCGGCGGCAAGCGTACCTTCGGCGCGGTTGGCCAGACGATTCTTCTCCACTTCCAGCACCACGTTGAGCGAAGTCAGGTTGTCGAAGCGTCGCACGAGGCGTTCGCGGCGGACGTCGACGTAATCGCGCAGGGCCGGGGTGATTTCGATCTGGTGACCGCTGACCTGTGTTTGCATGGTTGACTCCTGTGGTGGAAGCGCGGGGTTGTCCCCCGAACCTGGTGCCGCCTGGCACCCGTTTTGAAGAGTTTTCTGTGCTTGCTCCTTGTGATCGTGGTCCGGATGGAAAGTTGCATCCAGCGTGCCAAAGGCAGCGTGAACTTTCCGTTTCACCTCCGTTCGGCGCGAACGGACGTGGGTCAGCGCGCGCGCAGGCGTTCGCTGGAACTGGGTATGCGCATTTGCTCGCGGTATTTCGCGACGGTGCGGCGCGCCACCTGAATGCCGCGCCGATTCAGTTCCGCGGTCAGGGTCTGGTCGGAAAGCGGCTTGGCGGCGTCTTCATCGCCCACCAGTTTGCGGATCATCGCCTGGATCGCGGTGGCCGACGCGGTGCCGCCATCTTCGGTGGCGACGCTGCTGGAGAAAAAATGCTTGAATTCGAACGTGCCGCGCGGCGTGTGCAGGTACTTGCGGGTGGTGACGCGCGAGATGGTGGATTCGTGCATACCGAGTTCCTCGGCAAGTTCGCGCATCACCAGCGGCTTCATCGCCTCCGGCCCGTAGTCGAGGAACGCGCTTTGCGTGCGCACGATGGCCGTGGCCACCTTGAGCAGCGTATCGGCGCGCGCTTCCAGGCTTTTCATCAGCCAGCGGGCTTCCTGCAACTGTCCGCGCATCCACGCCGCATCGCTGCGCTGCGCGCGCGCGATCAGGCCGCAGTAGTGCTGGTTGATCGCCAGCCGCGGTTGGCAGTCGGGTGACAGCGACACGCGCCAGCGTCCGCCGACTTTCATCGCGTACGCGTCGGGCGTGATGTATTCGGTCTGCACGGGTTCGAAGCGGGAGCCGGGGCGCGGATCGAGCGCGCGCACCAGCGTGATCGCCGCGATGACCTCGTCTTCGGATGCGCCGAAGCGGCTGGCGAGTTTGCCGACGTCGCGCCGTGCCAGCAGATCGAGTTCGCTGGCGACGATCGCGCGGGCAAGCTCGCGGCCCTCGGTCGCGGGCGCCAGTTGTTCGATCTGCGCATCGAGGCAGTCGCCGAGATCGAGGCTGGCGACGCCAACGGGGTCGAAACGCTGGATGCGCACGCGGACGGCTTCGGCTTCGTCGCGCGTAACGGGGGGGCTGAACGTCTGCAGCGCGGCGAGCACCGGCTCCAGCCCTTCGCGCAGATAGCCATCGTCGTCCAATGCGTCGATGATCGCTGCGGCAATGTTGGATTCGCGCGCCGTGAAGCCGCTCAGGTTGGCCTGCCACTGCAGGTGATCGCGCAGGCCCTCGGGCGCGGCGTCCTGGGGATCGAGCGCGTCGTCATCGTCGAACCCACGGCTGGACTGCGCCCACTCCATGACCTGCGGCGAGTTTTCGTCCCAATACTCGCTGTCATCGGCGGCTTCGGCGGACGGACCTTCGGCGGAACCGTCCGCACCATCGGACGCGGGAACCTCGGCCGGCGCATCGTCTTCGCCCTCTTCGCCATCCAGCTCGATCAGCGGGTTGGCTTCCGCCAGTTCGCGCAATTCGATCTGCAATTCGATTTGTGACAACTGCAGCAGCCGGATCGCCTGTTGCAACTGTGGCGTCAGGGACAACTGTTGCGACTGGCGAAGCTGGATGCCTGGTTTCATGGCGACGTTATTGGGCAGTCGCCTGCATCGTATACCACGGTTACCCGGGGGGATAGTGCTTAGGCACGGTTTATGCTTGGGCGAACCTCGAAATGGGGACGGAGGGAATTAAGTCGCAACTTAATTCCCTCCGTCCCCAACCTCTACATCCTGAATTCGTGGCCCAGATAAACCTCGCGCACCTGCTTGTGTGCCAGGATTTCGGCGGGCGTGCCGCGCGCCAGCACCTTGCCTTCGTTCAGGATGTACGCGTGCTCGCAGATGCCGAGCGCCTCGCGCACGTTGTGGTCGGTAACCAACACGCCGATGCCGCGGTCGCGCAAGTGCCGCACGATGCGCTGGATTTCGCCTACCGAGATCGGATCGACGCCGGCGAACGGTTCGTCCAGCAACATGAAGCGCGGGTTGGCCGCCAGCGCACGCGCGATCTCGACGCGTCGTCGCTCGCCACCGGAAAGGCTGATGCCCTTCTGCGTGGCAATGTGCATGATCTTCAATTCGTCCAACAGTGCATCCAGTTCATGCCGGCGCGCGTCGACCGCGAGGTCGCGGCGCAGCTCGAGCACGGCCATGATGTTGTCGGCGACCGACAGCCGCCGGAACACCGAGGCTTCCTGCGGCAGGTAGCCCAGCCCCAGGCGCGCGCGCTGGTGCATCGGCAGACCGGTGATGTCCTCGCCGTCCAGCGTGATGCGGCCGCCGTCGGGCTCGATCAGGCCAACCACCATGTAGAAGCACGTCGTCTTGCCGGCGCCGTTGGGGCCGAGCAGACCCACGACTTCGCCCTGGCGGATTTCGAAACCGAAATCCTGCACCACCTGGCGCGATCGAAAGCTTTTTTGAAGCCCCTGCGCGGACAACATGGATCAATGCGTTCCGGCAGCAGCGGTCGAGGCGGAAGCAGGAGCCGCCGCCGGGGCCGGAGCGGGTGCCGGGGACCTCGATGCGGATGCGGGTGCGCTCACGGGTGCCGAGGTGGCCGGTGCGCTGGCTCCGGCGGGATTGGCGCTCGCAGGTGCCGGTTTGGAGCGGGGCTGCAGCGTGATGTGCACGCGGCCGCCGCTGGAGGGCGTGCCCTGGATTTCGCCCGTGTCGGTGTTGTAAACAAGTTGATTGCCGTGGAACTCGCCGCGGCCCTGCTGCACGACTACCGCGTTGCCGGTCAGGATCACGGTGTTTTCCGAAACCTTGTAATCGATGGTCGCGGCTTGCCCATGCACCAGCGTGCCGTTGTCCTGGGTCTGCTGGAAATGGGCGGGACTCCCCGTCAGCACCACGCGTTGCCATTGGCTGGTGTCATTGGGATCGGTGTAACCGGTGGCTTGCGCGCCATCCGCCTTGAACGTGCCCTGGTCCATGGTCACGCTGCCGGTGAAGGTGATCTTGCCGCTGTCCTGGCTGCCGGCGAACGAACTGGCGTTGATGTTGATCGGCTGGTTCTTGTCCGCCTGCCTGGCGTGTGCAAGACCGCTCACGCCGAGTGCCGCGAGGAACAGGAACAGCAACTCAACGCGTGTGCGGAGTGAGGGTGCCGTGGACATCGGACAGGAGCTCCAGTGAACGGGTATCGAAATCGGCCTTCATGCCGACGCCGCGCAGTATAGAGCCGGGCTCCTGAATTACGCTCGGGGCAGCGGTGGCCATGCGCTTGTCCTGCGTCCACACGGTGGCGTCGGCGGTGTGGATTTCGGCTTCGGAGATTTTTGCCGTGGGCGGACGGCGCATGTCCACCTTGCCGATCAGCTTGACCGTGTTGTTGTCGGAACTGATCCACGCATATTGCGAGGTGCCGTCCCAGGTGGAGCCGTCGCTGGCGACGAAAAAATATTTCGGCGCGTTGACGTACAACGAGTCGTTGCCTTCGCGGCGCGCGAGGTGCGGCGCGGTCATGGTGAAGGCGAGTTTGCCGTCCTGCGCGAACGCGTGCAGGGTGAAGTTGTCCAGCTCGTAGCTGGAGCGCGGCGGCCCGACGATCGCGACCGGCTTCGGTGGCGGCCGGAACCACATGACCAGCAACTGGGTGATTCCGGCGGCGATCGCGAGTGCAATCAGCCAGAAAAGCGTGCGGCGGTCCCTCATGTGGCTTGTGCCGCCACGATGAAGTCGCACACTTCACGCGCGGCGCCCTGGCCGCCCTTGGCGCGGGTGTGCCAGTGCGCGGCGTCCAGCACTTCGGGGCGCGCATCGGCGACCGCAACCGCAAACCCGCACACGGACATGGGGGCGAGATCGGGCAAGTCGTCGCCGACATAGCAGGCTTGTTCCGGGGCCAGACCCGATGCCTGCAGGAGATCCTGCAGGCAGGCCAGTTTGTCGCCCGTGCCCTGGTAAACGTGATCGATGCCGAGCTGCTCGGCGCGCAGTTCGACCGCGTGACTGATGCGGGCACTGATCAACGCGACCTCGATGCCATGCTCACGCAGGCGCTTGATGCCGAGGCCGTCGTGGACGTGGAACGCCTTGATCTCGCGGCCGTCCTCGGTCATCCACAGGCGGCCGTCGGTGAGCGTGCCGTCGACGTCGAACGCGACCAGCTTGATTTTCGCGGCGCGGGCGAGGAGGTCGGCGGGGATGTTGTGAGCGTCGGTCATGTCCCGTAATGGCTGAGTGCAGGCAGGATTGTTGGTGATCGTAACCGGCGCGTTCGGCCGCGGCTTCCCCCCCCTTCGCTTGCGAAGGGCGGAGCATAGCGAACGCGCGCGTAGCGCGAGAGGGGGATGGCTTGTCTCGTCGCGGCACATGGGACACCCCCCTTCCTCCGGAAGGGGGTGAAACCTTCAGGTGCTTGTCGGCGCCACGCTTCTCAGACCACACGCGCGCGCAAAAGATCGTGAATGTTCAACGCGCCGACGACGTGGTGTTCGCCATCCACCACCAGCAGTGCGTGGATCTTGAACTCTTCCATCAGTTGCGCGGCCTCGGCGGCCAGCTTGTCCGGGCCGATCACCTTGGGGTGGTGGCTCATCGCGCGGCTGACCGAGGTGGCGCGCATGTCGACGGCGTGGTCGTCGAGGCTGCGGCGCAGGTCGCCGTCGGTGAACACGCCCAGCAGGATTCCCGCATCGTCGACGATGGCCGTCATGCCAAGGCCCTTGCGCGACATTTCCATCAGGGCCTCGGTGAGCGTTGCATCCGGCCTGACCGTCGGGATCGCGGTGCCGGTATGCATCACGTCGGAAATCTTCAACAGGCGGCGGCCCAGTGCGCCGGCCGGATGCGAACGCGCGAAATCGTCGGCGGTGAACCCGCGAGCTTCCAGCAGCGCGATCGCCAATGCATCGCCCAGCACCAGCGCGGCGGTGGTGCTTGCGGTGGGCGCAAGGCCCAGCGGGCACGCTTCGTTGGAAACGCTGGCGTCGAGATGCGCATCGGCGTCGCGCGCGAGCGTGGATTTAGGGTTGCCGGTCATTGCGATCAGCGCGTTGCCCTGGCGCTTGAGGAAGGGCAGGATGGTGAGCACTTCCTCGGTTTCGCCAGAATTGGACAGCAGCAACACCACGTCGTCCGGCGTGATCATTCCGATGTCGCCGTGGCTGGCTTCGCCAGGATGCACGAAGAACGACGGCGTTCCCGTGGAGGCGAGGGTGGCAGCGGTCTTGCGCGCGATGTGGCCGGACTTGCCCATGCCGGACACGACGACGCGGCCGGGGCAGGCGAGGATCAGCTCGCAGGCCTTGCTGAAATCGCCATCGATGCGCGACGCGAGCTCATCGATGCCGCGGGCCTCGATGCTGATGACCTTGCGGGCACTGGCCACGAGCGCCGCGCGATCGTGACCGGGCAGTGTTGCGTCGGAAGGTTGAGCGGTGCGCGCGTTCATGTCTTCGTACTCCTGTACACGCGATTTCCAGTAACATCGCCGGTCGCCATTCTACAGGCTACGGGCCTTCCTTTCGCGCTTACCCGCGTGTGCGAGCGGTCGCGTTGCGGCCCTCATGTTAGAGAACGGTTCATGCAATCCCTTGAGTTGAAATCCCTGCTGCAGGCGGCTTTCCCGGACGCCCGCATCGATGTCGCCAGCCCCGATGACGTGCATTTCCAGGCGACCATCGTAAGCGAGTCCTTCGCCGGCAAGCCCACACTGGCGCGCCACCGCATGGTGTACGCGGTGCTGGGCGAACGCATGGGCGGCGAGGTGCACGCGCTTTCGCTGCGTACCACGACGCCCGCAGAGGCCGAGGCGAACTGATGGCCAGGATCGTGATTTCCGGCGGCAAGCCGCTCAACGGCGACGTCTGGATTTCCGGCGCCAAGAACGCGGTACTGCCGATCCTCGCGTGCTGCCTGCTGGCGGACGAGCCCGTCACCATCGGCAACGTGCCGCACCTGCACGACGTCACCACCACGATGGAACTGCTCGGGCAGATGGGTGCCGAGCTGGCGGTGGACGAGCACATGAAGATCCGCATCGATCCGCGCCCGACGAATCGCTTCTTCGCGCCGTATGAGCTGGTCAAGACCATGCGCGCGGCGATCGTCGTGCTCGGGCCGCTGGTCGCCAAATATGGGCAGGCCGAGGTTTCGTTGCCGGGCGGTTGCGCGATCGGTTCGCGTCCCGTCGATCAGCACATCAAGGGGCTGCGCGCGCTCGGCGCCGACATCGCCGTCGAGAATGGCTATATCAAGGCGCGCGCGAAACGTTTGAAGGGCGCGCGCATCGCCATGGACATGGTGACCGTTACCGGCACCGAGAACATCATGATGGCCGCGGCGCTTGCCGAAGGCACCACGGTGATCGAGAACGCCGCCGAGGAGCCCGAGGTGTGCGACCTGGCGCATTGCCTCAACGCAATGGGCGCGAAGATCGGCGGCATCGGTACCACGACGCTCGTCATCGACGGCGTCGAGCGGTTGCATGGCACCGACTACAACGTGCTGCCGGATCGCATCGAGACCGGCACGTTCCTGGTAGCCGGCGCCATCACCAGCGGCCGCGTGCGCGCCAAGCACACCCGCCCCGATCTCCTGAAATCGGTGCTGTCGAAGCTGGAAGAGGCCGGCGCGCACATCAACTGCGAGGATGACGCGATCGAACTGGACATGCGCGGCAATCGCCCGCGCGCCGTGGATGTCACCACCGCCCCGTATCCTGCCTTCCCGACCGACATGCAGGCGCAATTCACCGCGCTCAATTGCGTCGCCGAAGGTACCGGTGTCATCACCGAAACCGTGTTCGAGAATCGTTTCATGCACGTGCAGGAATTGCATCGCCTCGGCGCCGACATCAAGGTCGAAGGCAACACCGCGATCGTGCGGGGCGTGCCGCACATGTCCGGCGCGCAACTGATGGCGACCGATCTCCGCGCCTCGGCGTCGCTGGTGCTGGCAGGCCTCGTTGCCGAGGGCGACACCGTCGTCGATCGCATTTACCACATCGATCGCGGCTACGAGAACATCGAGGAAAAGTTGAGCGGCCTAGGCGCGCACATCCGGCGCTTGCCGCATTGACGCATTGACGCATATGAGGATTCCTTCCCCCGCTTGCGGGGGAAGGTGCCCGCAGGGCGGATGGGGTCGGGCGCACGCGAGACTTCGCACTTGCGCGAACTGTCGAATTCGACGTCCCTGTCTTTTTTCGCCCGCTTCCAAGCGGGCGAGCCACCTTTCTTTGCGTGGCCAAAGAAAGGTGGCCCAAAGAAAGGCCACCCCGCGAACACGTCCTGAGCACATCCATGTGCTCAGGATTCGCGAGCGGCCGCCGGGGTTCGCCGAAGGCACATCCCTGTGCCTGCGGCGAACTGGCGCACATCCTGTGCGCCATCCTTCGGACTTTTCCGTCACCCGCTCGCCGTGTTCGAGGGGCCCCGATCGGCGCGCATCCTGCGCGCTTGGCGGCGCGAAGCTGATTGGTTGCCCTCGCCGCGAAGCGAAGCGCGTGTAGGAGCGGCCCATGGCGCGACCCGAACTCCCGAGCATTCCGGTGATTACGGTCGCGCGCAGGGCGCGCTCCTACCAACGCCGATCAACGTGCTGACCAGCTCTCCAGCTCCAGCGAAAACGCGTTCTTGCCGCGCTGGTCGATCTTGACCGGCGCCGGCACCTTCGCCGGCGCGAACCACGCTTCGAACGCGTCGCCGCCAT
>Ga0207702_10000918_pt1 | contig 30457 bp, 22 predicted proteins | sample KBSCornC62_FD_184302 | JGI IMG/M metagenome (GOLD analysis project Ga0207702, IMG submission 184302) | Corn rhizosphere microbial communities from Kellogg Biological Station, Michigan, USA - KBS Corn C6-2 (SPAdes) (version 2) | ecosystem: Host-associated > Plants > Roots > Rhizosphere > Soil ... | reverse complement strand
GTCCAACCATAGCCGCGGAATAGTTGCTCTAACTCTTCATGTGAAATCCGCGCGAGGACGGTTGGATTGGAAATTTTGTAGCCGTTGAGATGCAGAATCGGCAGTACCGCGCCGTCGGAAATCGGATCGAGGAATTTGTTTGAATGCCACGCGGTAGCCAGAGGTCCAGTCTCGGCCTCGCCATCGCCGACGACGCATGCAACGACGAGATCCGGATTGTCGAACACCGCCCCGAAAGAATGGCTGAGCGAATAACCAAGCTCTCCGCCTTCGTGAATCGAACCGGGTGTTTCCGGAGAAGCATGGCTGGGAATCCCACCGGGAAACGAAAACTGCAGGAAAAGTTTTTGGAGGCCGGACTCGTCTTGGCTGATGTCTGGATAGATTTCGCTATAGGTTCCCTCGAGGTACGTGTTGGCGACCACCGCCGGGCCACCGTGTCCCGGACCCGAAACATAAACCATGTCGAGATCGTATTTTTTGATCACCCGATTCAAGTGGGCATAGATGAAGTTCTGCCCCGGTGTGGTGCCCCAGTGTCCCAGCAACATGTGTTTCACATCCGCCGAGGTGAGTGGCCGCTTCAGAAGCGGATTGGCGAAAAGATAAATTTGCCCGACGGCGAGGTAGTTCGCCGCTCGCCAGTAGGCATCGATTTGGCTGAGAAGACTTGGCGTGAGGGTGCTCATGAGTGGGCGGCGCCTTTGGCGCGAAGCAGAAGGGCGACGGAATGAGCGATCATCAGCTCTTCATCCGTGTGGATGACCCGCACTTTTACGCGGCTTACGTTTCGCGAAATCACGGGGGCATTTCGTGAGTTTCGCTTCGCGTCGATCTTGATTCCTAAAAAATCGAGTCCACTGCAAATGCGGGCCCGAATCGTTGGCGAATTCTCGCCGATGCCGCCAGCAAACACCAATGTGTCCAGCCCGCTCAAAGCTGCGGCATACGAGCCGATCCACTTTTTCGCTTGGTAGCAAAACAGCGCGAGGGCATCTGCGGCGCGTCGGTCCTTTCTTTCGCGCGCCAAAAGATCACGCACATCCGAGCTGGTTTCGGCCACGCCGAGCAGACCCGACGCGTGGTTCACCATTTGTTCGAACTGCGCGGGTGTCATCTTTTCTCGACGTGCGAGGAACGAAAGCAGCCCCGGATCTAGATCGCCGGAACGCGTGCTCATCACAAGACCCGCTGCGGGAGTTAAGCCCATGCTGGTATCGATGCTCCGGCCGCGGTTTATAGCGGCGAGACTCGCACCGTTGCCCAAGTGCGCGATGATCACACGACCCATCGCCTCGGTTGTGTCGATGCGGCCAAGTTCCTTCAGCAAATAGGCGTAAGATAATCCGTGAAAACCATATCGTTCGACGCCTTGATCTCGATAACGGCGCGGAATGGGCAGCAACTTCGCGATGCGGGGCATCGTTCGGTGAAAGGCTGTATCAAAACAGGCAACCTGTGGGAGTGTGGGGTGACGCTCGCGAATAGCTTCGATCAACTCGATTTCCCTTGGAAGGTGTTCGGGATCGTAGGGCGTGATCCTTCTCAACTCCGCGACTAACGCTGGCGTGATCCGCTCTGGAGCCGAATGCTTCATGCCGTGCACCACGCGGTGGCCCACAGCTGAGATCGAGGCAAAAGCCGTATGCTGTTCGATCCACTTGAGCAAAAATTCAACGGCATTTCTATGATTTGTCGCCTTAACGCGACGAGGTCTCGACGATTCCCCGGTCTGATCGACGGCGATCAGATTCGTGCCCCGGCTTCCAATTCGATCGATTTTCCCCGCGAGCCGACGATGTGGGGTTCCCCCGACTTCAAACAGTGCGAACCGAATACTCGATGAGCCGCCATTGATCGCCAAGATGGAGAGCGGCTCGGTTTTACTAATGGATCGCATAGCGGATTTGTCCGGAAAGGCTTCCGGCGGGCCGACTGAGGCCTACAAACCGAAGGGCAGACACCGCTTCAAGGGGGCAGCATGGCCCGGCGCGACGAGCTTGTCGCGGGTAGCGCGGCGTTTGGATTTGGTACTCTTGCAGCTGAGCAAGTGTCTGAAGCCGGGCGTCCGACGCATGAGTTTACCGGTTGCGCTCAGCTTGAATCGTTTTGCGACTGATTTCTTTGTCTTTTGCATTTGAATAATCGCTCTCTCACGAAGTGAGAATCGTCACATACTCTCGCGGACGCTGAGTATCTCAGCGGAGACAATACCTGTTGGTCGCCCAACTCCCCAATACCTTGTCGGCATGGTGCTGATACCCGTCGGCTATCGCGTGCGTCGGCTTTCTCCGAATCAGGAACGATAGCGGGCGTTCAAGACGCGCTTGCTATCGCGCTTTCTTGCGAAGCGACGTGACCTTCGCGCCGGTCTTCTTTTTTAACGGCTTGAGGTCAGAAAACGTAGAAACCGGAATGTTTCTGAGAAGGAGTTGTCTTGTTCGTTGCTGCGGGATGCTTTCGAGCTTTGCATTCATCGAAACCGCGGGGCGTAACGCGCGCGAAACTGGGCATTTCATCTTCGCCCGGAGTGTGGCATCGATAAAAGCTTCCTGAGACAAACGGGGCAGTCGGGCCACGACATTGAGATGAAGATTCGTCATGGTCCACTCCGCGGCGGTCAGCTCCAGTCTGACCGAAGCTGTGAGAAGAATTTCGCCTCCAACGAGCGCGGCTTTCCCGAGCTCGCTAATGAGAGCGAGGGAAAAACTTGTGGCATGGGCCGCCGCAATCAGCTCCGCCGAATTTGTATTGAATTTGTGGTGACGGATCTGCCCAAGGGAAAAGCTTGCCCGATTGAGGCGCCGCTGTCCGTCGTCACCGTATTGTCGCCGGCCGTCCATCGCACCGACGCCTTTCGAGTGATAAGTCGCATCGCTCGAATTTCGCACAGGAGTAGTTTTCCGACCAATACCTTGTGTGTCGGGCGGCCATGCCCGAACGGTATCGGGCGAAAGTCCCCACCATATTCCCCCGAATTGCGTTGTGAGAGGACGATCACTCAAATAAGCTCGAGGCGGCATGGAACTGCGACACCTGCGCTATTTCGTTTCTGTCGCTGATGAATTGAACTTCACCCGCGCGGCCGAAAAACTGCGCGTCGCGCAGCCCTCCCTCACGCGACAAATTCACAATTTAGAGGACGAGCTCGGTGTGCGGTTGCTCGACCGGAGCAAGGGTCGCATCTCGCTGACCGAAGAAGGTCGCGGTTTTCTGGTCGATGCTCGGCGGCTGGTGGCGTTGAGCCTCGAAAGCGTTCAGGCGGTGCAGCGCTTCAGCCGAGGAGAATCGAGCCAGATGAATCTCGGATATCTCTTTAAGTTCAACTTCGACTTGCTCCCCGGTACGCTCAATACGTTCTACCGCGCGCGGCCTGAAATTGCGGTGAACCTCTTCGACATGGTGCCCGCCGAACAGCTGCGAGCGCTCGAGTCGCGGAAGATTGATCTCGGATTCGTAGGCCTACGACCAAACGCCAATACCGATATTTTCGACGGGCTTCTTTGGGAATGCGTGGCCCATCATGATGTCGTCGCCGTCCTGCCGGCGAATCATCCTTTGGCGAAACAGCGCAGTATATTGATGCGGGACCTGAAAACTTCTTTTTTTGTCGCGATGTCCGAACAAACCCATCCTGGCTCTCAGGACTGGCTCCGTTCGCTGTGCGCAGAGGCTGGATTCACGCCGCGCATTCTACAAGATGTCGACTTAGAAACCGGTATTATGACTTTTGTGGCCGAAGGACTTGGAGTGACGCTCGCGCGCGAGCAGATTAAAAATCTAGATCATCCAGGCGTCGTCTTCCGTCCGGTCGCACTCGCGGCCAAGGCGGATTATTGGATCGCTTGGCACAGCGGCAATCGTTCGAAGGCGCTCGCTGAGTATATCGAGATCATCAAACAAGAGGCGATTCTGACTTCGCGGCAAAAACTGTAGCGGGACGTTGAGCGGAGTCTGCACGAAATCGTAGGAAAACATTCCCGTAGAGACTATTTATTATCCGCCAGTGCAGGCCTCCAGCATTATCGCCTTTGCGGAAATTGCGCGCATCTGATCAGCGTCTCGAATCTGACCCGATTTTTTTGCTTAACCTCAGCGCGTACGTGGCCTCAGCCATAGTCTGAATCTCGTGCGCATTTCACGCGCCTCTCTGCGTGCATCATAGCCAGCGGCTATGGGGATGATGCGAACAAGGTATTGGGACATGCGTCGCTGGAAGACTATCTTAACGGTGCACAAGTCGCTATATTACGATCCGCACGGCTCGTGGAGCTGCACCTACGACAAAGCCCGCAGAGGTGCGACTCTACCCAAGAACATTTCGATGAAACAGAATCCTCTTACTCAGGGCGTGGTGACGATCAACTCAACTGGCGTCAGGATTGTAACTCGCGAACTGGTGCACGCACGTGCTCGTGAACTTGCATTGCTCGCGGGTCACGGGTTGTCGGGCGTGCGCCAATCGGACTACGAGCAAGCCAAACGCGAATTGACCGGCGAATCGGACGTTGATCGTCAAGACGCGGTCATGGAAGCATTGCCTGAGTCAATGTGTTGGGATTCTATTCCTGGCTTGGCCGTCCGGCAGACGTCTGAATCGCCCATCGAAGATGAAGACGAAGAGGGCGCGAAGTGAGACCCAGCAACTCGTCGATCAAGGGCCCGAAGAAGCGGAACGTGACCGCCTGTTCAAGGGTTCCGAACTTCCTGCACAACACAGCTCGCGGAAACTTTTATGATCATTAACGAATCCATCGTCGCAATTTACTCGACGCACATCGCGGCCGAAGCAGCAATTAAGGAACTCCAGCAATCTGGTTTCGACATGAAGAAACTGTCGATTGTCGGACGCGATTCTCACACCGACGAGCACGTCGTCGGCTACTACAACGCTGGCGACCGGATGAAAGCTTGGGGTAAACGCGGCGCGTTTTGGGGCTGGATCTGGGGATGTCTTTTCGGCTCCGCGTTTTTTATTATCCCTGGCGTGGGACCACTGGTCGTAGCGGGCCCTATTGTTGGGTGGCTGCTCAGCGTTTTGGAAAGTACGGTCATCGTAGGCGGGCTGAGCGCGTTGGGCGCCGGCTTGTTCGGATTAGGCATTCCGAAAGACAGCGTCCTGCAGTATGAGACATCTCTCAAGACCGACAGTTTCGTGGTGGTGATCCATAGCTCCGCAGCGGAAGTCATGCACGCCAAGCAGGTTCTCGCCAGCACGCGTCCGGAGATCCTTCACCACCATCAGGCGCTACAGCTCGTGTGAGTTTGCGTCTTCACAGTCATCAATGAGCCAAAAGACCAACATTCCTCTGAAAACCGTCGATGCCTCCCGCGCGCGCTCGCTGGGTTCTCGCAACCAAACGCACGGCGTGCGTCGCACGCCGTCGAAGTGAATGAAAATGATTTTTCCTTCCAGATCTATTCGGGTTCCAGAAACAAAATCTCAGCGGATAGGCGTAGCCGCTGACCATGGTGGATTCGATCTGAAGCAGTTTTTGAAAGTTAAACTGCTCGAAGCCGGTCACCAGGTGATCGACTTTGGCGATCGTCAGTCGCACTCCGACGACGATTATCCAGATTACGTGATCCCGCTCGCACGTGCTGTCGCGAACGGTGATGTGAAACGCGGTGTGGCGATCTGCGGTAGCGGCGTGGGCGCGTGTATTGCGGCGAACAAGGTTCAAGGAGTTCGCGCATGTCTCATCCACGAAAAATTTTCGGCTCGGCAGGGTGTCGAGGACGACGATCTGAATGTGATCTGCCTGGGCGGTCTTGTGGTGGACCATAATATTGCCTGGTCGTTGTTGCAGACTTTTCTCGCTGCGCGTTTCAGCGGCGCGGAGCGGCATTTACGGCGGCTAGCGAAAGTGGCCGCGCTCGAGCAGATCGGCGTGAAGGAGCTTGGTTAAAAATCAACCGTCTTATGCGATGCCCGCCGAGCCCGGAATGAAAACGAAGCCGTGGAAGGGTTGGGAAACGAGGGCGATCTAACTTAACTGCGCGGCGACTAGTTTTATATCATGAGTCCATTGCCAGCCGCCACGCCTGCTCCGGGCGCACCGTGCCGAGGGCTCGATGCTTTGACAGAATTGGCCATGGATCTGCGGTGGTCTTGGAATCATAGCACAGATGAGTTGTGGCGACGGCTTGACCCAACGCTCTGGGAGAAGACGCACCATCCGAGTGTAGTGCTTCAGACCGTCGAACGGGCCAAACTGAATTCTGCGTTGGCCGACCCAGAATTTTCCCAGTTGGTCGAACGCTTGATCGCAGAGAAACGAGAAGGTGAGGCGGCGCCTGCTTGGCTACAGCAGACCCATCCCGAAACTCAGCTGACGTGCGTTGCCTATTTTTGCATGGAGTTCATGCTGACCGAGGCTCTTCCAATCTATTCCGGCGGCCTAGGTAATGTGGCTGGCGATCAGCTCAAGGCTGCCAGCGATCTCGGGGTTCCGGTCGTTGGAGTCGGACTGCTTTATCAACACGGATATTTCCGACAGGTCATCGATCGCGACGGTGCACAACAGGCGCTCTATCCGTTTAACGATCCCGGACAATTGCCGGTTTCAGCCGTTCGTCGGTTGGACGGTGAACTTCTTCGACTTGAACTTAAACTGCCCGGCAACTCCATCTGGGTGCGTGCTTGGAAAGCTCAGGTGGGCAGGAGCGTACTCTACCTTCTCGACTGCAATGATCCGTTGAATGCGCCCGTGTATCGCGGAATCACCAGTGAACTTTACGGCGGGGACGCGGAGTTGCGCTTGCAACAGGAAATGGTGCTCGGCATCGGTGGCTGGCGTTTGCTCGAGGCGATGGGCATTCGACCTGAGGTGTGCCATCTCAACGAAGGCCACGCGGCGTTCGCATTACTGGAGCGCGCGCGAAGTTTCACGCAGGCGAACACGGTTCCGTTTGCCGTTTCTCTCGCTACTACGCGTGCGGGCAACCTCTTTACCACGCACACGGCCGTTGCAGCCGGATTCGATCTATTTTCTCCATTATTGATAGAACAATATCTCGGGGTGTACGCACGAGATGAGCTGGGGATACCTTTGCAGGAGCTCCTCGCGCTCGGACGTTGCAATTCGAGCGACGAAGGCGAGCCCTTCAACATGGCATATTTAGCCATCCGCGGCAGTGGTGCAGTCAACGGTGTCAGCCGATTACATGGGCAGGTGAGCCGGCAGATATTCTCGTCGCTCTTTCCGCGATGGCCGGTCGGCGAGGTTCCCATAGGCTACATCACTAACGGCGTTCACATGCCAACATGGGATTCGCCGGTCGCGGACAAACTTTGGACGGATGCATGTGGAAAAGCTCGCTGGCAGGGGACGTCAGCGACTCTAGAAGAAGATCTGCGACGCGTATCGGACGAAGCTCTCTGGGCATTGCGCACCGACAGTCGAAGCCTGCTTGTGGCGTACGCCCGAGAAGCAGTTGGGCGGCAGATGGCCTCCGCAGGAGCGGACAAGGAGACCATCGTGCGCACCCAGGCGCGATTGAGTTCTGATGTGCTGACGCTCGGCTTCGCGCGTCGTTTCGCGACGTACAAGAGACCGAACCTTCTGTTGCACGACCCGGAGCGTCTCCTTCGCATCCTTAAGAATCCTGATCGACCTGTGCAGCTGATCCTTGCTGGCAAAGCGCATCCGGCAGACCAGGCGGGGCAGGCGTTGATTCGCGAGTGGACGCAGTTTATCCGGCGCAGCGATGCCATCCCGCCGGTGATTTTCCTGGCCGACTATGACATGCTGTTGGCCGAGCATCTGGTGCAGGGCGTCGATGTATGGGTCAACACGCCGCGGCGACCGTGGGAAGCCAGCGGCACGAGCGGCATGAAGGTCCTCGTCAACGGCGGCATCAATCTTTCGGAGTTAGATGGCTGGTGGGCCGAAGCGTATGCACCGGAAGTGGGTTGGGCATTGGGCGACGGCCAGGAACATGGCGACGATCCGGCCTGGGACGCCGCCGAAGCGGAGTCGCTTTACGAGCGTCTCGAACAGCAGGTCGTTCCGGAATTTTATACACGTAGCGACCACGGTATTCCAACGGCGTGGATTGCACGGATGCGTGAAAGCATGGCGCGGTTGACTCCGGCGTACGCTGCGAGTCGAACCGTGACCGAATATGCTGAACAGCATTACCTCCCTGCGGCGCAAGCCTACCTTCATCGTGCGTCAAACAAGGGAAAGATCGGCCGGACAATCGTGGATTGGCGTGAACGCCTCGAAGCAAAATGGTCTGGCCTCAGGCTCCGCGTGGTCAAATTAGAGCAACATGGGGAATTTTTTCTGATCGAGGTGGAAGCGCATCTCGCCGACCTCGATGTCAGTGCCGTGCGCGCTGAGCTATTTGCTGGAGCCGTCGACGGCAATCCCTCGGTTCGACTGGAGATGATGCAGACTCGCGATGTCTCTGGCGATTCGAGGAGCGTGACTTATAATGCGGCCATTCCCGCGAACCGTCCTGCCACTGATTACACGTCGCGCCTTATTCCTTATTTCGACGGTCTGTCCGTTCCTTTAGAGGCCGAACACATACTGTGGGAGCGGTGATACCTCGTTATGAAAACCATGAGCACTAAAGTATTCCTTATCAGCCATGGCGAAACCGAATGGTCGCTTACTGGCCAGCACACGAGTCGTACTGACGTGCCCCTCACTGCAAGAGGCGAACAGCATGCGCTCCGGCTCGTGAAAAGCTCTGCAGAATTAATTTTTCTCAGGTATTAACGAGCCCGACGCAGCGGGCGTGGAGGACCTGTGAGCTGGCCGGACTCAGTACCACAGCCATATTTGCAGGAAAAGAATTATGGGGCATGTGAAGCCTGACAACCGCACAGATTCATGCGCAGTGTCCCGGCTGGGTTTGTATTCCAAACCGGTTGCCCAGATGGCGAATTTGTCGAGGAGATATCCCGGCGCGCAGACAACGTGTTATCTAAAGTTCGTTCATTCGACGGACCCGTGGCTCTGTTTTCCCATGGGCACTTCCTTCGCGCGCTGGCTGCCCGATGGATAGGATGCTCCATTGTCCTCGGTAGTAATTTGGGTTTAGACACGGGTTCACTGGGCCTACTCGACTACGAGCGTTCTAACCGAGAAGTCCCGATCATCCTGCGGTGGAAAGTGCTTCCAGATCCACGTTGAATTCAATGCCGACCGAGGGCGCCCGCCTTTCTTCACCTTCGCAGCGGATTTCGAAATTCTACCAGGGACGACCACTCACACGTACAATTCGCGTCAGACGCCCAAATTGTTCACGAAGCTTGTAGGGTCCCTACAATCCTTTCGTTTTGGTCGAGCACAGGGAGGGTCATTATTCCCAAACGCTTCATTTGATCGCGAACAGCAGTCAGGTCGTCGTTCTCATGCACCGAGGAGGAACTGTTTTCCATGATCTCACCGACGCGCGTGTGCTCGGGAGTTTTGCCCGTACCTGGTGTGCGCTCGGCAATTTGCTGTCCGCTCAGCGTTCCAATAACTTTCGTGTGGTCTGAAACTGACAGCGTTTGAACGTCGCTCGTGCGCATAATGTTTTCGGCCGCCGCCGCGCTATCGGAGGGGCCAATACATTCTCGATGATAGCTCGTAGCGTCTTTTACTTTCATTCTCCAAGATAGCCCGCATGGCGAGTAATAGCTATGGACCAGCACAAATATATAAATGAAGTAGAACCCGAAGCAAAATGCTTGGAAAATTGTAACATATTCTACGCACAGAAGAATGAGCTGCCTCGAAAGAACTCCGGGGTTTATTCGTGGAATCAAGCAGTGCTTAACGCGCATGACAGCTGCACGTGCCTGGACTCCTGAAATCGCCGATTCAACTCTGATCGATTAGGAGCGGATTAGGTTCTTCGATATAGTGATTTATCCTCACTTTGGTCTGCTAGGCTAACGAGCAATATCGGAGCTGCATATCGTGTTTCCAAACCTCCGTTCAAATATAATACGTAAATATTCTTCGGCAATCGACTCTCTCGCGTTGTGTATCTAAGAATGGTCCTTGATGATGGAGCTATGAAAACAACGACGACTTTTGAGCACGAAGTGATTTCTCAACGTGCGCACCGAATTTGGGAAATCGCCGGCAAACCAGAAGGCCGTGACACCGAGCTGTGGCTGCAGGCTGAAAACGAATTACGCGCGTCCGCTGTGGAACACAACGATATTGAACAGGCTCTCAAGTCAGAGCCCCGACGTTTTGATAAACATCCTGCTGAGAAGCCAGCCCATAGTACGAGTTACGTTCCTGCCGGCGTAACCACTGACGCGCTCCATCACCATCGCTCGCATTAGGTTTTAAGCTAACAGGGGTGAAGAGACGCGCGACACGCGGTATCGTCCTTAATCGGGTGTTCCGCCGACACCTGGCATTGCTTTGGGTCTTGGCCCTAACTAAAATTCTACCTTAACGATCTAGAGGCTCCTTTCCGGAATATCTGCGTCAAGATAACCAAACTGCGGCGCTGGCTCGGTTATTATATGAATACGCTAGTGGCGCGCTGCGCCGAAGAAGCCGTCTCTTCCGTGACAACGCGTCTTGCCGATCCATTAATCCCTGGAAACAATGCAGCGTGCCATACCAGGCGATTACGCATCGAATATTTAAGAGGATCTCCACGGCAGTAACGAATACTCTTCTCGTGTGCAGCGAGCCTGTATAAGCGTCGCTTAGGCGGTCGATTTACAACAATGCGCACAGGGAGTGATTCGGGAGCACCTTTGGGTAGGAAGTGGTCGATCCGCGGCTTCGCCCCTAAGTGACGGCCTTGGACTAATACTAAATGTTTTATATTCGGACTCGACTGCATTTCCGCTTGGGCTATCTCCGCCCTCAGTGTGAGTCGGAAGCAACTAATCAATGGCTCTAAATCACGGTCCGATCAATCGGGGCAAGGCCAAGCTGACTGTGGAGGACGGAGAAGCCGAGGTCATTCCGGTCATTTGATTGTTCTGCACTTTGTTCTACACCTTCGCCGAAAATGGAGTCTTTTCATGATACAATTCTAAAAAAACCTTCAATTTTCCCTCAGAGTAAACGCCTCCGAATCATCGGCGCAACACGCGAAAAGCGCCTTTTCGGCACGTCCGACCTAGATTCTCGCGCCGTCCAGGGGGATTGGTGATAAATCGAATAAGCCGAGAACGTGGAATGTGGATCTCGCGAGTTCCACAGTCGTTGGGTCGATCCGCTTTGATCGGACCAGCTAAGCTCCGCGGTCTCGAAGCCTTTCCCAAAAACTCGCTCCTATACTACTACTCCTATACTCAGACGTGAAATTGTGAAAAAATCAGATGGGTAGGGCAATTCGACCTCGGGTTTCAGCGTATTTTCACTCGTGAGTTCGTTTGCGAGATAATGAGCTTAGCCCAGAGTTGACGCCTCTGAATGCCTTAGAAGCCGTTTCCGATATCGAGGTGATTAGGCAGATGGAATTCGTCTGGGTGTCAGTGAAACTGTCAGTAAAAGTGGTCGCGGAGTTAAAGCGGATTTGAATCAATAGTGATACGGTAGTCTTGATTTTGAGAGGCATGCGCCGCAACCTACCATGCACCTAAGTTCTTTCGATCGTTCAATTCCGACCCGCGCCTCCAAGTTCTGAGGCATGTGCTCCAGAGAGTTACGCGGGAAGGGTAGGGCCACTGTCAGTGAAAGTGTCAGTAAACCCGCATGAGCTTAAGTTGCTCGCGCGAAAATCTGAAATACTCCGCTGAAACTCGCCCACTGCTCCCTAACGGCAGCGGTTTGAACTTCATTAGAATTCGGGCTCTCAAATGAAGCCAATTCATGCTTTTCCGCCGCGGTGCGGTCTTCTACTGCGAAGATACGAGCACCAGACAGCAGACAAGTTTGCGCACGAAGGATCAGGCCGAAGCTCAAACTCTGATTCATTCGAAGAACGAGGCTTTCCGGCAGCCGACGCTTAACCTGCAGATTGCGCGGACCTACTTATCGGCGACGGATCCCGAGGTGGGAAAGCGCGTCTGGAAGACGGTGATGGAGGAGATGTCCAAAACGATGTCGGGTGCCACGCTTCGCCGCCATCTGTGTGCAATTCAAGACCACGCATTCGATCTCATTCGGGACAAGCCCATCCTTGAAACGCAGGCGGTCGATTTTTTGCACGTTCTGAAAGCAGGCACCGTTTCGACGAATGTATTCTTGCGGCGAATACACAATTTTGCTCTCGGAGTGAACTGGCTTCCATGGCCCATTCTTCCCAAGAAGCAGTGGCCGAAGCTCTCTTTCAAAGAGAAGCGAGCGATAACCGAAGCGGAGCATCAAATGGTTCTTTCGGCAGAGCGGAATCCAGAGAGGCGTGCGTTCTACGAGTGCTGTTGGATTCTTGGCGGCTCGCAGACAGACATTGCGTTTCTCTGCGCCGAGGACGTGGACCGGAAAGCACGCGTCGTCAGTTTTCGACGTAGAAAAACCGATTCCGCCTGCATTGTGCGATTTGGGGATGAACTCGAACGCGTGTTGGACGAGTTGCCAAAAATTAATTGCACGGGATCTTCCTCCGCTCGCCAAGCTAGGAGGTCATCCGCAGTCGGGTACTGATGGTCCTTCGAGTTCATTTCACGATGGATTCGGGCTTAGGATAGCAAATTAAACCGGGCGAAGCCGGACTCTGCGATGGCCATTGGTGCAATGGCGCACGATAGCGGTGGGAAGGCTCCGAAATTCGTGGGGCTTGATTCGGAACTCCTCGACGCGTTGGTAAGTGTAGGCCGTGTGGTCTGAATTCACGGTTCGGGTGGAACGCTCAACGTAATGGCGCCCCAGGGCATTAGCGCAACGCAATGCGTCAGTCTCCGAAGCTGCCCGGTACATGATCAGGTTCTTGAGATTGAGGAGCAGGACTTCGGCTTGGTCCTTGGTTTGTGGCGGAATCAACGATTCAAAAGCTTGCGCGGAGATGATGAGCGTGAGCCAGCAATCGCGTAGACGGTCTACGACGTTAAAGTCGCTCGTGCCATCGTAGCTCGCCGTGATCGCTGTTTGGAATTCGTCTCCGACGTAGAAGAGCTGATTGAGCGCGTACCATTCCCACGGTGGCAAAGCGTAGCGGCGCAACGCGTTCGATAGAGCAGAAGTTTCATCACCGTGAACACGTACTGGCGCTCTGTGGTGTAATCCTGCGGCACGTCCACGCAGATGATCTTCCCCTTATCCACATCTGCAATGGAGCACGTATCCGCATCCTCACTACTGAAAACCTCAGCGACTTCGGGTGTACCCAGGTATTCGAGGTAGTTCTGCGACGTGCCGATTTCTCCAGCGCGCTGCTCTTTCGCTTCATGCTTCAGGTAGGTTTGCTCCAGAACTTCCGCTAGGCGAATTCGACGATGCGTGGGCTCTTTTTCGGTCAGTTTCGTGAGAGCTGCTTCCAATTCTTTCTCGGATGTGAGCAAAGCGTACGCGTTCGTTGGCGTGGGACGGCTTCCAATGTCGCTCAGTAGTTCAAGCGCACGTCCAATATGGGCAGCGCCTTTGATCTTAAAAAAGCTCTTCTCGTCTTTCGGATTCAGTGCCGCAGCTGTGTCGACGAGAATGCGCGCACGCGTGGTGAACGGGAGGCGTTCGTCACCGGTGACGTTTAACCGATGACGAAGTTCTCCCACGGGTTCACCAACTGCCCGGGGACGAAGACGAATGAGATCCTTTTCGCGTCCGCACTTTTTCGCGAGCCATTGAAGGAAGAACCATTCGTCCCCTTTGTTCGCCATTCCGATTCCACCGAGCTGCGGATTGCGCTTCATCAAGTCCGTGAGCAGCGCATTCATCCCCGTGGTTTTTCCTGAACCGGTGTCGCCCGTGAAAAAGAAATGCCGATTCACTTTGTCGCGCGTCCATTTAAAGTGCGCGAACGAGAGCGCGATTTCCCACCGATCCGCGACGATCTTTCCCTTGGGATCACGGACGAACCGGTTCCGGTCCGCGAAGTAGAACAAGCAGCACGCGACAGCACAGATGCTCGCGGCGGCTGGACGTTGCCACTCCGGGGCGAGACGGAAGCTCGCGAACGTGCCGCTCGTCGCGACGATCAGTGCGAGCGCGAACGCCACTGGCGCTTTCAATCCCGGTTCATTTCGACGCACGTTTCGCAACACAAATGAGGCCGCAATTGCGAGCGCCACAACACTGATTCCGAACGCCGCAATTGTTATCGCGTGTGGATTCGCGAGCATTTCGCGGGCGTTCAGCGATGGTATTTTCAATCCGGAGTTCATCTCGCACGTGTCTTACTCGTCGCGAGCGTGCGTTTCGTCGAGCGTCTGAGCCTACCGAAATTGGGGTAGGCGCTGCAGAAGGGCCCGAGCGTTCCGTTTTCCTCAAAACGAAGTGTTGAGGGTTTTGCCTCTAAGTTCTTCGCCAAGCGCATCGAATCGGTGAAGCTGCTCGGAAACAGCGAAGACATTGTGTGGCGGCAATCCACAATTGCTCTTCAAATTCAAGTTCCTAGCACTGGGTCTGAACCGATTGCGTCAGTGTTTAAGATCCAGATCGGGAAATGATACCCACGGTTGGTTAGGTATCGTTTCAGGCATTACCGTTGAAGTCATAAGCATCAACACGATGCATGGCCCGAGCGTGTGCGTATTGTTTTGGCAATACATGATCGGAAAAGAGGTCCTTGCTCCTGATCTTCGATCGCGGCTCCAGCGATGTAATCATCTTGGTAGAGTTCGGCGTTGTGGTGGGCCGACACCTCGTGGTGCTTGCCGGCTTTTCGAGGATGCGATCCACGACCTACGGCTCGTTTCGAAGTAGTCGCCACGCACTCACTGACGACAACGGACACTCGAGCCTAGGTGTAAGCCATGATGCCAATGAGCGCCCGGCCGCCTAAGCCCGTTATACATAAGACCGATCGATCAGGAGTGTCCTTGCGTTTACTGGAGACCGCGGGAGTCTAATGCGCTCCATGACGTACGTCGGCCCCGACATGGGCGCTGCACGATTCAAAAGCACAACTTGGTCGATGAGGAACCAATCAAATGCATCCGAATCGCAGCGAGGTGCTGCTTCACCGAAGGGCCACTGACATGGTGTCACCAAAGTGTCCACAGCTGGACTCGCCACTTCTCCGAGCTCACTCTTGTGCGAAAAGGGTTTGAGGGTTACGGAAATCGTGATGTTTTCCGCCTTTCACAATGGTCTGTGCCTTGGCCGAGTTTTTGCGCGAGGAATGCTATGCCTCATTCTCGAAGTTTCGTTGAAATTAGCTGCGGCTGATATTTCGGGCGGCGAACTCAGGGCCTCGCCTTCCCATTTTCAATCTACCGGGTGGCGATTGGAGCAAGGGTTGCCGGCGAACAAGGCTATGTCGGTGGCCCAGACACCGGATGGATACCTCTGGATCGGTACGTATGAAGGGCTAGCACGGTTCGATGGAATACGGTTTAAGCGGTTCGATAATACGAATGTGCCTGGGTGGCAGGATGGGGCGGTCACAGCTTTATACGTTGCACATAATGGAGTTTTGTGGATCGGGCATGTGGACGGCGCGGTTAGCGCTTACAAGAACGGCCGGTTCGAAAGCTTCGCAGCGCCGAGCGATTGGAATGCTAATCGAATTATGAATCTGGCGGAAGATAAAGCAGCCGAGCTTTGGGCCCAGGATGATCTCGGACAGCTTTTCCGAATCCGGGATCACCTTCGGCTCGCGCCGGAAAAAGGCTCAGCCAACTCGGTCAGTTCCATGATCACCGGACCAGACGGGAACGTTTGGGTTGTTCGGTGTGGAAGACTTTCTCGGCTCGATGGTGAGCGAGTCACCGCCGTAGATTTGCCATCCGAAATGCCCACATATATACACGGTATCTGCGGCAGTGCAGATGGAGGAATTTGGATTCTGGCTGAAGATGAATTGTGGAGATTCCAAGGAAGCACCTGGAAACATTTTCCGGGCACATTGCAGTTCGGCGGAACACCTGTGCAAGCAATGATCGAGACAACTGCGGGTCAGATCGTAGGCGGAACGACTGATCACGGCATGGTCTTGATTGACCCTAAGAATCGGCTCAATGATCTCATCTTTTCACGATCTTCTGGGTTCGATTCGGACTGGGTGCTGTCGTTGTGCGAGGACAAGGAGGGCGATTTATGGTTGGCAACTGGGACGTCCGGGTTGGTTCGACTCAGTCAGAAAAAAGTAGTGATGTTGGAGCCCTCGGATAGTTGGCAAGGAAGAGCCGTTCTGTCGGTCAGTGCTACTCATTATGGCGGTTATTGGGTAGGGACTGAGGGCGCAGGAGTCTATCGCTTGCAGGAGGGTAACTGGATAAACTATGCGAAGCCCGCTGGAATTCGGACTCCATATATTTGGTCTATGGCGGAAGATATTGAGGGCCGCTTCTGGTTAGGCACTTGGGGCGGCGGCGTTTACCTCGAAAATAATGGGATGTTTTCTCGTCCCGCTGGTTTAGATTCGATAACGGCTCCCGTCACAGCGCTTCTACGAGCCAGGCAAGGCGGAATTTGGCTGGGAATGGCTAATGGCGTTGCTCGCTACGACGGAGAAAAGATCGTCGAGTTGAACCTTCCTGGAAATTTGCCGATTAGAAATGTACGATCGCTCCTAGAGGATCCCGACGGATCACTTTGGATTGGCACGCGAGGGGAAGGACTTTATTGTATACATGACGGGAATGTCCGTAAGTTTTCTCGGGCAGACGGACTATCGAGTGACTTTATACAGTGTCTCCGGCGGGATGGATCTGGCGCTCTCTGGATTGGGACTCGAGGGAGCGGCTTAAATCGTCTGGAGCGAAATCACATCAGCATTGTGGACTCATCGAAAGGGCTTCCCGACGACTCAATCTGCGATATCGAAGACGATGGTCTCGGCTATTTTTGGATCAGTTCACGTAATGGAATTTTTCGCGTCGATCAACATGACCTCGCTAGGTCGGCTGAAGGAACCATTCACGCTGTACCGTTTGTCAGTTATGGCTTGAGCGAAGGTTTGTCCACGCTCTCTGCGTCGGGGGGCCTTCAGCCCGCTGGCTGCATCGCACGGGATGGCTCAATCGTATTTGCAATGGATAGGGGGCTAGCGAAGATCGATCCGCGACAGGTGCACGCGAACACCCATGTTCCACCTGTCGAGATTGAAAGTATTAAGGCCGATGATCACGAGGTGAAAGAAAGCGCGGGCCACCCTGGACATTTCGAGATCGAACCGGGCCGGACGCGCATTGAAATTGATTACACAGCGTTGAGTTTCGCCGCACCGGAGAAAGTGCAGTTCAAACGACGTCTCGAAGGCTTAGACAAGGAGTGGGTGCCGGTCGGCACCGAGCGGATAGCTCGGTACAGCTATCTTCCTCCTGGCCGTTATATATTTAAAGTTCTAGCATCCAATAATGACGGCGTCTGGAATAATATTGGCCGATCGGTGATGATCACTATTTTGCCCTACTTTTGGCAGACTGCCTCGTTTGAGGCTGCCGCCATCTTAGGGGTGGTGGCCTTAGTCGGAGCCGGCGTGTGGCTGGAGACCCGTCGACGTCTAAAAAAGAGATTAGATCAACTGGAGCGTGCGCACGCGATTCAGACTGAGCGATCTCGAATCGCGAGCGACATGCATGATGATTTAGGAGCACATCTCACACGCATAACAATGCTAAGTGAAACGGCCCGAGCTGACATGGACGATCCCATGCGAGTGAAAGCCGGTCTCACGATGATCTACGAAACTGCAGGCGAAGTCACAAAAGCGATGGATGAAATCGTATGGGCCGTAAATCCTAAGCATGATACGCTGCCGTCCCTGGGATATTATCTTGAAAAGTTTGCTCTAGATCTGCTCCGCGGGGCGAACTTCCGTTGTCGATTAAATTTTCCTGCGGATTATCCGGATTGGTGTCCCAGCTCTGAAGTTAGGCACAACCTGTTTCTAGCTTACAAGGAAGCACTCAACAATGCCGTGCGGCATTCGGCTGCCAAAACAGTGACCGTTTCGCTGGAACTGCGCGCAGCGGGCTGTGCGTTGAAGGTGGCCGACGAAAACGCCGAAGGCGAAATCGCTGAGGAAAAGCGAACCAGGATTACAAGGATATCCGCGGGGAATGGAATCGCGAACATGAAACGCCGGATGGCTCGAGTGGGTGGATCGTGCGAGGTTGAGATAACCACGTCAGGGTGCACGGTTACGCTTTTCATCCCGGTGAACGCGCCAGGGTGCACCGGCACAATAGCGTCTTCTTCAGCGGTGTCATAGAAACCTATGATTCCGAAGCGACACCCTGAATGTTAGACTGAGGAAACACAATTGAGCATCACCGTATCCATTATCGAAGACGATTCGAACGTTCGGACGATCTTAACGGACTGGATCACACGCGCCGAAGGGTTCGAACTCGTCAGCCAGTATCCTAGCGCCGATAAAGCACTATCGAAACTCCCCGAAGATAAGCCTGAGGTAATCCTTGTAGATATCAATCTGTGCGGAGAAAGCGGCATCGCCTGCGTGCGAGAGCTTAAACCGAGCTTGCCAGAATCGCAGTTTCTAATGCTTACGGTTTTCGAGGACGGGGATCATATATTTGATGCATTAACTGCTGGAGCCTCAGGCTACTTACTCAAGCGAACACCTCGGGAAGAACTGCTCGCGGCGATCCGGGAGGTGCATTCAGGCGGGTCACCGATGACCAGTTACATCGCCAGAAGAGTAGTAAGCTTTTTCCAGAAACAAACTCCGTCGCCTCTCTCAGGGTTAGAACAGCTGACGGCACGAGAAAAGGAAATCCTTGGACTGCTTGCGCAAGGGTTCGCGTATAAGGAGATGGCTGATGCGCTGCAGATCAGCATTGGCACGATCAATACGCACGTGTTGAGAATCTATCAGAAGCTACATGTCAGTTCGCGCGGTGAAGCTGTCGCAAAGTTTGTGCCTCTGCGAGGTCTTCCGCAGATAAAACAAAAAAAGACATAACAAAAGTTTAGAATATCATAGACTCCTACGACTGACGACTGGAGCGATCTTTGATAGGGTGAGGCGATGCCCGTGGTTTGGTTCTTGTGTGATTTTGTTTCGATCACTCACGACCAAGGTCCACGAGCGCCCGCTGGCTGATGCCAACGGGCCCTGAAACGCCACCCCCAAATGAAATCCAGTTCGCGACTACAAACGGCCTTAGCGATCACGACCGCTCTGGCTCTATCTGCCCACGCAGCGAATGGCCAAGGTGCCCCCGCCGCTTCCCACAAAAGTTCGCCAGAGGCCTCCGAGTCATCGGCCGATCAGTCAATTATGCTATCGCCCTTTGAGGTGACGGCTTCCTGCGATGAAGGCTATGCTGCCGCGACGTCTCTTGCCGGAAACCGATTGAATACCGACCTGAAAGATGTCGGCTCCGCCGTTTCGGTTGTCACCGGACAGATGCTTAAGGATCTCGCGGCGACGAACAATCGATCGCTGCTGCAATATACTACGAATACTGAAGTGGGCAGCGTATATGGAAATATGGCGAATGCCGGCAACGGTACGCAGCTGGACGAGACATCTAAATTTTCAAATCCAAATACGAATACTCGCGTGCGGGGCCTAGCGGCTGCGGACAATACCATCGACTATTTCCTCACCGATATTCCCTGGGATTCTTACAATGTGGACCGCATCGACATGCAGCGTGGTCCCAATGCAATTCTGTTTGGACTAGGTAGTCCTGCAGGAATCATCAATGCGACCACTCGGTCAGCTACGTTCAGAAACGAAGGAAGTGTTGGTTTTAGGTACAGTCGATTTGGCAGTGTGCGTTCAACGCTTGAGCTCAATCAGGTCATACTGCCTGGCGAGCTTTCGATTCGTGTCGACGGCCTATACGACAAGGAAAAGTTCGAACAGAATCCAGCCTTCGAAACGACAAAACGCGCTTACGCGGCCGCACGGTATGAGCCCGCGTTTTTAAACAAAGGCGCCGCGCATACGACAATCAAAGTTAACTTCGAAAAGGGCGACATTCGCAGCAATGAGCCGCGGAGTTTAACACCCGGCGATTCCATCACGCCCTGGTTCTTAAACGGCACCGCTACCGGATACAATGCCAATGGCTCAACCTTCACGTACAATAATCCAAATCATCAAGGTTTCGATGCGAGAGGTCTCCAGGATACCAATATTGCATCGATTGGCGCGAACGGCCGCGGTCAATTCGTCAAGAATTACAACAACAGCAATGGCTTTCCTAGCGGAACGCTCAATCCGTACTGGCAGCCGTGGCTCGGTGGCCAATTCGCGACCGGATACTTTGGAAATCCCATGGCCATTTTTGGCAGTGGTGACAGTCCTGCGGGAACTTTGGTAAATTGGGAGCCGAGCACCGTAAGGGGCGTAGGCACCAACGGAGCCATCGATAAAACGATCGGAGGCATTCCATTTGATAGAATGTCTTCGCTCACGATCTATCGGGATATCTCAAAAAAGGTAAATCTCCCGGGGGCTAAGTTTGGACTGACCCGAAATTTGACGCTCTCCGATCCATCAATCTTTGATTTTTATGATCAGCTCATCGATGGACCGAATAAGTACGAGTGGCAGAACTTTCACCGCTATAATGCGAGTATCTCCGAAACGCTATTTGACGGCAAAGTCGGCTTTGAAGCCGCCTATGATAAACAACATTACGACAATGGTCAGCTAAACTTCGAGACCGACAAAGGGCAGCAACTCTTCGTTGATGTTATTCAATACGAAGCAGACGGCTCGCTTAATCCAAATTTTGGACGGCCCTTCGTCGCTATGTCTGACCAGGGTGGAGTCTTCGGCGGCACAGAACGTGAAGATGTGCGTGTGACCGCTTTCGGTAAATACGATTTTGACCATAGCGCTCACCACAATCTTCTGACCGAATTGCTGGGCCACCACGTCTTAACGGGTCTTTACACGGATGATTCTCGCGAAAGCTATTCGCGGAATTTCGTACACTACGTCGCAGACAACGCCTATAAGGATTTCATCAATGGTGCCGGCTCACCCGCAGCTACGATTAACTCGAGCGTGAGGTCGGTTTATCCCGTCATCTATCTTGGGCCCTCACTCGCCAATGCGAGTACGGCAGTTGGAGCCCATATTCCAAATCCATCAACCCAAGCTGTGGTCGAAAGTGGAAGTGTGCGCGCGTTTGATTCCACCTGGGTCGCTACGAACGTCAACCCGAGCGACACCTGGCAGAACCCGAATTATCCTGTGGGAGACCCTTTGCGCAACTCGACTCAATCGGAAAATCCCGCGAACTATAGAGGATGGACCAATGTGCCGATCACGATTACCAATTCGGAAGATGGCAACCGCGATCAAAACCTGACTAACGCGAGCAACTCGAAAAATTCGATTAGCTCTCAAGCAATCGTTTGGCAGGGCTATTTCTGGGATGACACCTTTGTAGCGATGTATGGTTACCGAAAAGATCGCGCGAAATCTTGGGCGGTTTCGGCGACGAGGGATGCAGAGGGCCGGCCTATCCTCGACTCCGGAACCTATCATCTTCCGGCTTCCGCCAACGTCGTGTCGGACAACTCAAATAGCTGGAGCGGTGTTTTTCACATCAACAATTTGTTGCATCAGCGCCTGCCTCTCAACGTAAGCTTATTCTATAATCGCTCCGAAAACTTCCAGCCACTGGCAGGTCGGGTTGGGCCGATCAACAACCTTCTCACTCCGCCGACGGGAACAACGAAGGATTATGGAATTCTGCTTTCTACGAAGGACAACAAATATTCTTTGAAGATCAACCGTTATGACACGCGCGTCCAAAACGCTAATGGAACGAGTGGATTCAACGCATTCTACCTGGGCCAGCTCTTCACCGATTATCAAACCGCACGCAACCGGTTCCTCTTTGAGGTAGCTGATCCTACAAATCCGGCTAGCTATCACACCGGCGATCCTGCGAATTACACATATCAGCCCGGTAACGGCCAAACAGCGGCGCAGGCACTGGCGCAGCAAACGGCCGACGTGTCTGGCTGGGACGCCTTCGTCAAAAGTCTGCCCCCTGCGTTTTTCACGGCTTGGAATATCGACGTTAATCAGACCACTCTGAGCCAGCTTCATACGCTGACATATCAAACGCCTAACGGGTTTACAATCCCCGAGAACAACGTTTCCAAAGGCATGGAGTACGAGTTCTACGCTCAGCCAATTGATGGCCTGAGACTGACCATCAACGCATCGAAGCAGGAAGCCACACGAAACAACGTGGGCGACGCAGAGCTCAATCAGCTGGTCAATACAATCAATACGGCATTGAACACGACGGCCGCAGGCGATTTGCGCAACGGCGCAGGGTCCACGGCAACGACCGCTCTGCAGAGTTGGAATGCTAATTTCTGGGCCTCCTGGCTGTCTGTTAAAGGACAGGAAAACAACGCCGTCACCGAGCTCCGTAAATGGCGCGCCAATTTTATTGCCGATTACGACTTCAAAAGAGGCTTCCTCAAGGGGTGGAACGTAGGTGGCGCGATCCGTTGGCAGGATAAAGTCGTCATCGGATACAAGCCGATTTACTATACTGGAGACCAGCTGGCTTCTAACCCCTTTGTTGCGACCAGCGCGAAATTTGATCTGAGCAGTCCTTACTATGGACCTTCGGAAACCAACATTGACCTTTGGCTTGGATACACTCGCAAGTTGTCGAGAAAAATTACCTACAATGTTCAGCTAAACGTCGAAAATGTAGGCAAAGGCAACAGCTTGATTCCGGTCACAGTGCAGCCGGATGGAACCGTTGCTGCGTGGCGCATTGCGCCAACTCAGCTTTGGAGCCTAACAAACACAGTTTCGTTCTGACGTCCGTTCCGCTAGTTATATAGTTCATGCGGGCGCCTTCCGCTGGGGAGCGGACGGCGCCCTAACTTTTATGCGAAACAGCTTCCAGAGATCGGTGTGGGTCATTGCTGCGATTTTTCTTAGTTTGGCCACTTCACTCCGATGCGAAACTGCCTTGAACGACCGCGCCAGTTTGGAGATCAATGAGAGCTGGAGGTTTCACAGAGGGCCGGTGAACGGAGCTGATGCTCCCAGTTTTGACGACGCCAGTTGGACGTCGATCAACCTTCCGCACACATGGAACAGCGAAGAAAGTAGAGAGGGTGCAGACTATTATCGTGGCGACGGCTGGTACCGAAAAGAATTTAAATTGCCGCCAGAGTGGCGAGCCAAACGGATCTACGTCGAGTTTGATGGCGCTAACCGCGTCGCGGAAGTATTCTTGAACGGGCATCGCCTAGGGGAACATCGTGGTGGATACGCGCGCTTTCGATTCGATCTTACCGACGCGGTGAATCATGACGGTGGGAATTTGTTGGCGGTTCGTGTGAGCAATGCCATAAATGACGATATTCCGCCGGTAACCGGCGATTATACGTTTTTCGGCGGAATCTATCGTAAGGCGCGTTTAGTCGCGACCGAACCGGTGCACATCGAAATGCTCGATCATGCGTCGCCGGGCATTTTCGCCACCGTGGATCATCTGACAGATATGGCGGCGGGCCTCTCTATCCGTGCCGAGATTACGAATGATGACGATACTGCGGCCAAAGCGAAGCTTCACAGCGATGTCTATGACGCGACAGGGCAAGTTGTCACATCTATAGATCGACTGCTTCATATCCCAGCTCGCGACCACAGTGAGGTGCGGGCGCATATGATTGTAGCAAAGCCGCATCTTTGGAACGGCCGGGCGGACCCATATCTATATCGGGTAAAAACATCTATTACACGTGCGGACGGAGCAAGCGACGCCGTACAGATACCGCTCGGCATTCGTACATTCGTTGTAGACCGGGACCATGGTTTTTTTCTCAACGGCAAGTACCTCGATCTTCACGGAGTCAACCGACATCAGGCGCGTGCCGACAAAGGATGGGCAATCTCGGAAGAAGACGAGCGCGCAGACTTTGGTTTGATCGAGGAAATGGGATGCACCTTCGTCCGGCAATCACATTACCAGCAATCACAGTACTGGAACAGCCTTGCAGATGAATATGGAATGCTGATGTGGGCCGAACTAGCCTACACAAACGATGCCTTAGATAACCCATATTTTTTCGAAAACGCAAAGGAGCAGCTCCGGGAGCTTATCCGCCAAAACTCACAGCATCCGTCCATCTTTTTTTGGTGTATTGGAAATGAGACGTTTGTTCGAAACAAGAAGACGATTCCTCTCGATACCAACGACCGGCTTCTTCGCGAGCTCGCAGCGGTGGCTCACGAAGAGGATCCCTCACGACTTTCGACGTACGCGAGCAATGGAGACGCAATCGAACCCCGGGCAGGTATTCCCGATGTTATAGCGTTCAACCACTACTTCGGTTGGTATCGCGATAAGCTTGAGGACTTGGCTCCATGGTTAGATAGACAGAAAGTACAACGTCCCGATCTGTGTATGGGCATGAGCGAATTCGGTGCCGGCGCGAACGCGTTTCAGCACGAGAGTTCAGATCAGAAGCCAGAGGCTAATAGCGCATGGCACCCGGAGGAGTGGCAATCGCGCTTTCACGAAGTCTATTGGCAAGCGATGGCTACACGTCCGTGGATTTGGTGCAAGCTCGTCTGGTGTATGTTTGATTTCGAAAGTGCAGGCAGAAACGAGGGCGGTGTGCCGGGTATCAACGACAAAGGACTGGTCTCAAGGGACCGGACGATAAAAAAAGATGCTTTCTACTGGTACAAAGCAAACTGGTCCAATGAACCGGTCCTGCATATCACCTCGCAAGGTTTCACCGAGAGAAAATCTTCAGTTGTGACCGTAAAGGTCTACTCGAACGCAGGAGAGGTTTCACTTTCGATCAATGGCCGCAACCTTGGAATCAAAAGGTCCACGAACCGTATTTTCGAATTCGAGAACGTGAGTTTGTCTGCCGGCAAAAACGTGATTGAAGCCAGCAGTTTAGTAGAGCTGGGAGGAAAACATGACAGCGTGGAGTGGCTGTTTACGCCATAGCGAACGCGCGGCAATGGGGCTTTGCCACACGCGTATCGCCGGTCCGTCGCAAGCTGCTGCCTACGGCTCGCACTCCGGGGCGGCCCGCCGTCGTGTCGCTCAACCCAAACCAACGATGAACGGAAGAGTTTATCCTGGTAATCTCGCGGTAAAATTTGCTGCGTTGAACTACCGGGGTCTCGCTTTCTGCAATTCCGCAAACTGTGACGTAGATAAACCAGTCAGTCCCTGATGCAGTGTGAGTGTCGGAGTTCCTGGCAAAACGCTTTCGGTACTTTCTCCTTCGTGTTCGGCTCTAAGGTTACGGTGTCCTACGCGATGTCGTGAAACGAACTGAAAATGGGCGAAATTCAGACCGGACGTCATAGCCTACTTTAGAACCCGTTGCGCTAGGTCTGCGGAGTCGAGTCCTGCACATGGCTGTGCCCTTTGTGGACTTTACTCGAACGCACTGCTCTTGGTTAGCCTGACGATTTGACTTTTCTGATATCCTCCTCGGAGACCAAGCCTGATTGGTGTCAGTGAAACTGTCAGTAAAAGTGCGCGCGGAGTTAATTAAAATATAAGCTGATTCTTTCGGAGTAGTCTTGAAATCAGCAGGTAAAGCGGCAGCTTTCCCAGCTATCCGAGTTCTTTCGATCGTTCAATTCCGACCCGCGCCTCCAAAAAACTGGTCACAAAATACGAGAGGATTAGGTAAGGCCGAAAGGCCACTGTCACTGAAAGTGGAGAATAAACCGGCGTGTTCGTTCGGACTCCCCGATACTCTTTGACCGCTCTGCTGAAACTGACCCATTGATCGCTAACGTGAGTCTTGGGATCGGGACTATCGGAGACCGCATTCGTGACGAAAGTATCGGGCTCATCCGAACTGGGATCGCCGTTGCCAACACCGATGATTCGTCCGTCTTTTCGCGATCATGGTGGCCAAGGTGAACGATCGTGCGATCCGAAAAAGAGTGGTTTCATGCTATTACTCGGCGGGAAGGACGGTGATTTCGGCCACGTGAGCCCAGCCACTTCTTTCCGCATCTCTCACCGGCATGAAGCGAAAGTAACGAGCTTCAACCGGAGCAAACTGGACTTCCTGAAGAACAGGATTGTTTTTGATATTACCAAATTCGCCGGCGGCAACTTGGGTTGCCCAGGTGATCCCATCGGCACTTGTTTCGAAAGTATATCTGTCTACAACACCTTTAAAGTTCCAATCCTGTCGCGGAAGATAGGCGAAGCCGCGGATCCGACGGATCGTTCCCATATCGACGGTTAAAGCGGAAGGATGGGATGAGGCGTTGGGTGCACTCAATTGAGTTTCCCAGAGCGTCTGCGGATCGGCGTCAATCGCTTGGTTTGCGTCGCTTGGAGCGGCGCTATGCGCGGTCCAACCCACGGGAGCGGCGCCGACGATTGTCTTCCCGGCGACAAGGCCTACTCGGTGATCTTTCCCGAGCACCGCCGCTTTAATCGTGCCCCCATCGAGCAAGGCGATTGGGCCGTTATATACTTTCGAGTTTTCTGTTGGTTCGCTTCCGTCGAGTGTGTACACAATCGGTAAAGCATGCGGATGGGTAATTCGTACGAGGCCGTCTTTTGTGCGCTCCGAGATTTGGGGCGCAAGAGGCAACGATTGTTTAAAAAGTCCAATCTCCGCTAAAGTGGGTTCCAGCCGGGAATGAGTGATCCGGATTTGGATGCGATCCGTCGTCAATGGAACGGCCAATCGCTCGAGACGTTTATATCCGACCGTGGTTTGTTCATCAAGGGTGGCTGGCGCGGTCCATTTGGAACCATCCCAGGTTTCGATGATAAAGGATTCTATCCGCTGGCCTCGTTGCGCAACCGCTTCTTGAAGAGAAACGACATCGAACGTGACCGGCTTGGGTAATTGAAGGGTGACAACTGCGCTTGAATGCCCGGGCGCCGCTTCCCACCAGGTATCAAGGTCCCCATCTTGGGCAAGGTTCGGCCCATGCCCTTCAGCGCTGCTGTCGGTGGTGCTCTTTCCATCTGCCGACAGATTATGCGCGAACGTATCGTTGAGCACCGTCGCCATAGTGTGCAACGAGGCGAGCTGATCGTCCGGTATGAGCCCGCGAGTATCGGGAGACAAGTTGAGCAACATATTGCCGTTTCTTCCAACGGAACGGTAAAAGTAGTCGACTAACTCAGCGGGACTTTTGGGCCGTTTCGTTGGCGACCAGAACCAGCCATTCAGAATCGGAGTATTCACCTCTGCCGGATACCACCAGAGATAAGACCCGGGCACTAATTTTGACCGACTGCCAAGATCTTCGGCCCGTTGGTCGGGCCACGAAAATGTTTCTGGAGACTGGTCGAGAGGAATGACGCTCCATTCGGTGGTGCGACCGTAGCCCCCTTCATTTCCAACCCATCGAACATCGGGACCTTTGACCGAAATCACGGCCTGAGGTTGGAGGCTGTGGATCAGACTATACCATGCCGCGTAATCATAGGACTCGGGGACGCTGGGATCAGGATTGGCACCATCGAACCAAACGTCGGAGATTTCTCCGTATTCGGTCAGCAGTTCATAAAGCTGGTTAAGAAAGTAACGATTGTAGTCGTCGACTTTATAGTTAAACGTCGGCTGACCCGTCTCTACGGACCGCAGGTGGTTTGGGGCCGTTCGAAACGTGTGGGGATCCGTTGGAATCGCGGAATCCAATTGAGGGCTCCCATCTCCGTAGTAACCCGAGGGATTTTGAGGATTCGTGCGAAGGTGATAAAGATCGGCGGGCGAAAGATAGATTCCTAGCTTTATCCCTTGCGCGCGGGCGGCATCAGCAACGGCCCGCACCAGATCACCTTTTCCATTCAGCCAAGGAGCAGAAACCACCGAGTGATCCGTGTAGCGAGTGGGCCACATACAAAAACCATCGTGGTGCTTGCTGACGAGGATGAGCATGCGACAACCGGCGTCTTTTGCGGCCGCCACCCATTGTGCGGCGTCCAGCGCTGTCGGGTTGAAAATCTGCGGCGACTCGTGGCCGTTTCCCCATTCAACACCGCGGAAGGTGTTCATTCCGAAATGAAGAAAAAAAGTTCGTTCAAGCCGCATCCACGCGACCTGATTGGGACGGGGAAGAACCTTTGCGGCTTTTTCTACCTTTGTCGCCTCGGTGTCGCTGGCGCCGATCACCTGCAACGTCGCGTAGTCGATCGGCGCCGCTGCGGATGCCGTCTCAGATGCGTTCGACGCCGAGCGGAGGGGAAGCGTGGCTATGACCAGAGTAGGTAACCACAGACAGAGGTGGCGACGCCTTGAAAAAATCTTCATAAAGCGAGGGAAACGTAAGAATGCGCGGTTCAATGAGCTGCTGTCATTCGCGGAGGCGTCGGAGCCATCGACGTGGCAGGGGCGGACCTCATGCACGAGGGCATGGGGGCTTGTCAGCAACTTAATATAGCGGGGAGTTTTGCCGCTGTCCGCTCTTTTTTTGAACACGTGCATCCCGGGTACCCGTCGTCCGCGGTCATGGCAGGGAGCTGGGCGGCCAGCGGCGAACGCGCTGCGGACGTGTCACCCGATCGTGCGCCGTTTCCCGAAATTGGAAAATGTAATAGGAACAGCCGGCGCATCCCAAAAAACGAAGCATCGGCTTCAGAATGGAAGCCCGAACTTCAAGCAAGGGCGGTCAGACCGCCGAAATGGTCTTCGGGCTGGGGCGCTGACCATTGATCCGCTGGGTCGGCTGCCCAGCCGTCGGTGGTCATGAAGCGATATTGAAGGAGGCGAACGCTTCAGTGACAACCACGCCGCGTTTTATTTGGCGGGAACAGTGCCCCGGATTTGTGCCCAACTTCGGCGAGGAATTATGAAGTCAAATTCCTCTAGGCGCCCGTCTGTGCGGACGGGCGCTCAATCGATGATTGGTCAATTCTTCGCTGTCGGTTGAAACAATAACGGCGCGAAATCATGGAGATAACCACGCCAGTTTTTCCACCAGTGGGCGCCGTCCGTTTCCGTAAATTGAACCTGAAAGCCGTGCTTTCTTAAAACACCCACGGTGTCGCGAGACGTTTTGATCAGAAAATCATCTCGTCCGGTGGCGAACCAGATCAATTGCAGTCCCGGCTTCAGTGCCGCGTCGTCTAACGCAGCCATGTGTCGCTCTTCCCAATTTGGCCCTTGGGCGCCGGGCACGCCGGGACGCGGGGGAAAGATGCCGGAGCTGAAGACGCCTATATAACCAAAGTCGGCCAAATTTGAGAAAGCGATGCTCATCGTCTGCGCGCCGCCCATTGACAAACCTGCGATGGCTCGGTGCGCGCGGTCTAGATCGACCCGGTAAGTTTTCTCAATCATAGGGCGGATGTCGCGAGCGAACTCGTCTTCGCACGTCCCTCCGCTCGTGTTGGGCACCCCAGCGCGCGTCACGTGCCCGTCAGGCATCACCACAATCATCGGCACAGCTTTTCCGGCGGCGATCAGGTTGTCTAAAATGTCGTTGGCGCGCCCTACGGTGCCCCATGAGTCATCGCTATCAGACGACCCATGCAAGAGGTAGAGCACCGGGTAGGTGTTTTGACCTTTTTGATAGCCCGGAGGGGTGTAGACGTGGAGGCGACGAAATCTCCCAAGCACGGTTGAATAGTAATTCACTTCGGCGATGGCGCCGTGAGCGACCTTCTGGGTGTCTTCGAACTCCGCGCCCGGGATAACGACCAGACTGAAAACAGTGCCATTAGCCTCGCTGGTGCCACGCGCGCTAGGATCGGCAAAATCCACCCCGTCAACTTTGAAACGATAACGCATGGCGATCGCGGGGGTGACCGGTCCATATTTGAGACTCCAAACGCCTTCCGCGCTCTTGGTCATTTCGCCAGGATTTGGCATGCCACCCAGATCTGGGCTGTCCAAACTGACGGATTTTGCATTCGGCGCCACGAGCTGAAAAAGCACGGAACCATCATTCTCAACCTGAGGCGAAACGACTCTGAGCTCGTGCGTCGCGGGCGGTTGAGCTTGAACGAGAGCCGTTGGCGCGACCAGCGACAGCAGTCCGATCGTGAAAGTTGATAATCGTATATAGGTATTCATAGGCAGGTGTATTCCGGGTCTTGGAAAGCAATATACAGCGAAGCGCTTTTGTTAGCCGACCATGATATAACTCGCGCTGCTGGGGGTGACGTTCGTTCTGAATCTCGGCCCAGTAAGGTCGAGAGATGGGCTGTGGACCAATGCGAAACCTCAAAATCGAAGGGGCGGGAGACACGTTGAAGGCGTTCGCATGGTGCCAACTCAATGCGTTTGAATGAAAGAACGCGCCTCATTCAAAGGTTCACTTAGCTGGAGACAACAAACCAGCTTACGCCATGAGGCATAGTTAGACCCTGACCTTCGTCATAGGGCGCAGCCCTGATGTGGCCCCACTGCAGCTCTTCCGAACAGGTTTCGCCGTGGGTGGCAGAATGGAGGTCACGATCGGCGGCACGTGCGGTTTTTCCAAAGAAACGTTATCTTCAAGAACGCGGGCG
>Ga0207702_10000913_pt1 | contig 30558 bp, 30 predicted proteins | sample KBSCornC62_FD_184302 | JGI IMG/M metagenome (GOLD analysis project Ga0207702, IMG submission 184302) | Corn rhizosphere microbial communities from Kellogg Biological Station, Michigan, USA - KBS Corn C6-2 (SPAdes) (version 2) | ecosystem: Host-associated > Plants > Roots > Rhizosphere > Soil ... | reverse complement strand
TATTCATTCTGGGATACTCCCGCCGTAGGGATCTGCGTCAATGAGAAGAGTTGCCCGACCGGTTGAAGGTCCGGCCTCATCATTCATTTGTCCTTCTCAGATCGCGAATACACTGATGCCTTGCACCTGGAATTTTCGTTACCCTTGGAACGCTATCTGTAATTTCCGTCTGCTGGCCGGACGCCAGCAGGCCAGAAACCTGGCAGGGCAACGCGCTCGTGCTACTCTGCCGGGCAAATGGACAATAGAACACCCCGCCATGCGATGGCGTGTCGCATGGCTGAATTCCCAGCATTCCACATAAGAAGGTCCGCCAGTTCCTACTGCACTTCGTTCAACTTCTGGTAAATCAACAGCGCGAGGAAGGCGAGCAGAAACACTCCCGATCCGATGCTGAACACCCGCATGGGGAGGGTCAGTTTGTTGACCTTGGTCAACAGTTCTGTTTGCTCTTCTTGCATGTGAGAATTCGTAGTGTCGAGGAAAAGTTGGTCATCCTCGTGCATCGTCAGTGTGCTCTTGTAAATGAGGAGCACGATCAGACCTACAGCGAATAGTCCGAATATACCCCCGACGATTTCAATTGGCGTCATAAGCCACCTCAGCAGAGTTAACCCGAAGGCACCGGTTTCCCTGGGTGAGCGAAGCGCAGAAACCCCGCACAGTCCCCGGGGAAGGCTCTATCGGCACAGATTATAGCCCTGTTCACACGGCTTGGCAGTGAATAAATCCACAGTTCCGGAATGCGGAACAGGGCGCGGAATGCTGCGTCGCGCGGCCCCCAAACGGCATCTAATAGGCTAATGAATTCTTTCCCGTCCTGCGGGGTCAGATTGACATCTGTTATAATCGAACAGCTTTAAAGCCAAGGAGATACGAATGGCCACCACAACCGTCCCTGAAGTCACGAAAGCCGCACCCGTTAGCCTGACTCGCAACGCCGTCGTTAAGGTGAAAGAGATCATGGCTCAGCAGAACCCCGTCCCCGCCGGCTTGCGCATCGGTGTTGTGGGTGGCGGGTGCTCCGGATTCTCTTATTCCATGCAGTTCGAGAACGGCGCCGGAATGATGGACAAGACCTTCGATATGGACGGTCTCAAGGTTTACGTTGACGCCACCTCCGTGATGTACCTGAACGGCTGCGTGGTCGACTATGTTGAAACGCTCGAGGGCGCGGGATTCAAGTTCGAAAATCCCAACGTCAAGAGCACCTGCGGGTGCGGATCCTCGTTCAGCGTTTAAGCCGATTCGGCTCATTTACCGATCCAACGGCCTCATCGTGAGATGAGGCCGTTTGTATTTCCGGGACACTGCCATGCTGCCGGGTGTGAGCGGTCTCGCATATTTTGACTGTTTGGTTTTTCCTGGCGGAAGGGCTACTGCTGAACGGGCATGTCAGTCGGTTGATTCGGATTCCCGAGCCCGTTGGTCGGGGAAGAAGGATTCTGCCCGCCCGATGCCGGCCCTGTTCCCGCGCTGCCTGCATTTGGCCCATTAATTTGCCCGTTCAGGTTTGGCGTCCCCGTAACCCCAAAGCCAACTTGCGGCTGATAAGGCGTCTTGATCAGCATCCCGCGATCGAACGTCGGATCGTACACGAACTGCCACTCGTTGTACTTCTTCTTCTTATCGAAGAGCCGGATCGTTGGATCCTTGCTAAAACTCGCCACGCCAACGATGGGTCCTCCGCCGAACACCTGGTTTGAACCTGAACCGGAACCTCCGGTACCCGCATCCGAAGCGAGCTGGTTATTGTTGTCACCGGCGGCTGTCTGGGTCGCGTCCGGCGGATTCTGCCCAAGGGAGGAGTCGACGCCCGGATTTTGTACGGGAGCAGAGCCAGTACTCGCTCCAAATGCGCTGTTCCTGCCAAAAGTCGAAGGCTGTTGTGCGAAACCTGGGGCGCCCGTCAAACCACCCACGCTTCCCATCGCATTCCCACCCGGGATCATGCCGATGCCATTGAGCGATAGCTTCGCCTCGCCGAAATGCAACAATCTGAAATCCTTGTTCGTTAGCGGGTCCTTGTAGCGCTTGCGCAAGAATCGCAATTGGCTCGTGTTCTCCAGATCCTCCATCTTTACCGGGTAGCGCCCGAATTTTTTGTAATAGGCGCGAATCGCCCGGGAATACTGCACTCCACGGTGGATCATCTCTTCCTCACGGTCCCGCTTGATCTCAAAAGTGATCTCAGGGATGATTGCCGCAGTAAAAATCACCATCAGCGCCATGATGAGCAACAAGGTCATCATGACGTAACCGCTCTCAAGGTCCCGGCGCCGAATTAGGAAATGGACTTTCATCAGACAGATATTGTTTTCGTAGCCGCAATTACGAAAGTTTTTATCCCTGAGTGAGCGGAATCGTCTGCGGCGGTCCGCTATTCACCACATCCTGAATCTCCACCGATGTGTTGGTGATGCGGATGACTTTGTAGCGGCGATCCACAATCTCGCCCTCTCCAGCCACGAATACATCATCGCCGTTCTTCAGAAATATCTTTTTCGGCTCCCCAGGAGAACTTGCAAACCCGTAAAACTTCAAGGGAATCGGTTGCGGTGGGGGCGGGGTGGGAGGGCGCCACTGCGCGTCCGGCTGGTCCGTGACAGCGGGCTTCACCGGTGTTGGAATCTGGACATCCTCGGCCTGCGAAACGAAAATGTTTCTTCCATTGCCCTGGTATTCGGTCTTCTCGCTCAGGGCCAGTAAATCGAGGCGCAGGGTCGGATCGAGACTTGCTACACTCGGCAGTTTTTTGGAGGCTTTGCCAGCGGTACTTACCCGCGTGGCTGGTTTAGGCGATGCTGCAGGCGCAATTATGGGCGCTGCGGCTTGCGCACTCGAATCCGGAGTTGACGATGGAAGCAGCAGCGGGATGAACTCGTAGGCAAAGAACAGTAAGGCCACTACGCCGAGCACCGCCGCCCACGTCGCCTTCTTTTTATTTTCGAGTCCGAGTTGCACTACGGTGTCACCCTCAAATATGTTTCCATTTTCAGCGTCAGCTTGACCGGTCCCTGCGGATCGTTTCCCAACGTCACATTGTCAATGATAAAGAACATGTCATCGCGCTCGACCGCATTGATGAATTTCGCCAGCGCGGTGTAGGTTCCCGCCAGATCGGCGTCCAGTTCCTGTGGTTCCAATCCGGCAACGGTGGGCGCGGTGTCTTCTGTCTTATATCGCTCCTGGTCAATCCTGACTCCGTTGGCGGCCGCCAGTTTGCCCAACTCGGTCGCAATCTGCGAGTTTTGGGAAGGGAAGCGCTTTTTGTAAAACTCAGTAATGTCCTGATTGGCCACGACTACCTTGTGCGGCAGATCTTTCAAGGGGGCGACTTCGCGTGTTTTTAACATCAACTCTGTTTGCAGCCGATTCAACTGGTCTCGCCGCGTTTCCGCCGAGCCCACCAGCGGCGAAAAATACAGTCCGGCTGCGAGCAGGTCCACTGCCGCCATCGCGATCAATCCGATTTTCAAATGTTTCCGAGTTTGTCGCAGATCCGGCATCAGTGCTTGGCTCCTTTGGCGGTAGGCTTCGCTTTCGTAGGAGCCTTCGGGGCAGCGGCGTTGCTGGTTGCGCTGCCACTGGTCGCAGCGCTGCCCGTCTCGGCAGGAGCCTCAGGAATGTAGATCGCCGCGATCTCGACCTGCTCGGTATCTCCGGTCTGTGATTCCGCATGCGCCGCGCGCAGAATTGCGGTCTGGGCGAAGCGCCGCGAATCTTCCATGCGCCGCGCCAGTTCAATCGCCCGGTCCCGGGAGTCACCAGCCACGATCATCTTCAGCGCAAGTTGATTCTCTTCGTCCAATTGCGGACTGATTGAAACAACATGGACCCGCGGGGGCATCACCTTCTCAAGATTTTCCAGCACTCGCGTCCAGGAGAACGCCTTGCGTTCGATCAGCTGGTTCAAAAACTGCGATTCGTCGCGCGTCGTTCGGTTTTCGGCGCGGTTGAGAAACTGCTGGGCGTGCGTGCGAATCTGATCTCGCTCCGCGATCAAAGCACGCTTTTCAGCAATGGCCCTGCGATCGCGTCTTGCATTCACAGATCCAGTGATCACCAGGGTCAGCAAAATCAGTGTGAACATCCCAAGCGCGCCCGCAGCCGTCCCCCAACGCATCCAGAACTGGCGTGCGTCTTCGTACGGCTGACTCGCGAGATTGATATCCAGTCTCATCTTCCTACTTCCCAAACTCGTATGCTGACAGACGCCGGCGCATCGCCCTTACGAAACCAAAGCTCCAACTACTCCAGCCATTCGCCACCGCGGTACCGGCCCGCCCTCGCTCGATCCCAGTTGTGACGAGGAAACCAGCTCCTGTACTTCGGCACCGGTAGCCGCCTTCAGTGCAGGTGCCGCTCCGCCAGTCTCCGGCAGACCCGCAACGTAAATCTGTTCGATATTCAGCTCGTAAGTATCCTGGAAAAACACGATCGAGGGATAAACTTCTTCGGCAAGTTGTTCGCCGCTGATCGTAATCCCGCGTGCATTTTCCAGCGTCCTGAATAACTGCAACTGGTCTTCGTTCAAAATTGCCAGACTGGTCGTGTGCGCATCTACTTTGATGACGAGCGTCGGACGCTTGCCATCGGCCGCACCCAGCGCTGCCAAAGTCGAAGGCAGAACCACTCCCGGATTGAATCCAGCCTCATGGAATGCCGCCTCGTAATCTTCAATTACGCTGCCCAGAGCAACTGCCGCTACGACCTTCATCTCGCCTTTAATTTTCTGCGAGTGATAGGAAACCTTAGCCTTATCCACATCAAACGGCAGAGACTTCTTCAGGCGGAATCGCACCACGCCCAGGGCTTCCTCGTGATCGGAGGGAAGCGTCTCGAAATCAACCAGCATGATACGCACGGCGGCATCGGGCACGATGGCAATCACATCCCTGGAGCGTCCGGCAACCCCGCCCAGGGCAGTCTCGATGCCTTCGCGCACCGCGGTGCGCTGCCGCAGATTATTTTCCACCAGGTCGGGGACTACGCTGCCCGGCGCCAGTTCGCGCGCGGCGCAAGCCTCCAGACCTCCACCTTGATCCATCAAGCGGCCCGCCAATACGCGGTCCGCTGCAATCTCGCAGGCCAGTTTAGGCTTCGCCGTGTTTGCGGTCGGAATCATTTCGCGTATGCACCTGGAATTACTTTAAATCAGAAACTTTTCGGGCCATAAATTCAATAGCCGAAAGGGAACAAGACCGCTCGCCTGGGCAATACGATCCCGAAGTCCAAGCAAGCGCTTATCTCATCGCCTCGATGAACGTTACCTTGTTGATCTCCTTCAACGTCGTCATGCCCATCCGGACTTTATCCAGTGCCGACTCGCGCAGAAACCGCATCCCCTCTTCGCGTGCCGCGCGCCGAATCTCCGACGTGGGCTTCTTCGCCAGAATCATCTCCCGCACGCGATCGCTCAAATCCAGCAACTCATGGATAGCACTTCGCCCGCGGAATCCCGTTCCAGCGCATTCGATGCAACCCGGGCCTTCATACAGCGGAACCCTGCCCCACTGCGCCGGGTCCAATCCGCTGGCTTCCAGCACCTCTGGGGGGTAATGCACCTCAGTCCGGCAAGAATCGCAAATCAAACGCACCAGCCGCTGCGCCAGGATGCAGTTCAGCGCCGACACGAAGTTATATGGCTCGACACCCATGTTCAAAAAGCGTCCGATAACGTCCACCACATTGTTGGCGTGAACCGTGGTAAATACCAGGTGTCCGGTAAGCGCCGATTGGATAGCGATCTGCGCCGTCTCGGTATCACGGATCTCGCCCACCATGATCTTGTCCGGATCGTGACGCAAAATCGATCGCAAGCCGCGCGCGAACGTCAGTCCCTTCTTCTCATTCACCGGGATCTGCGTAATACCGCGCAACTGATACTCAACCGGATCTTCAATGGTGATGATCTTGTCTTCATCCGTCTTGATCTCATTGACGGCGGCGTAAAGTGTCGTCGTCTTGCCGCTGCCCGTTGGTCCGGTGACCAGCACCATTCCGTAAGGCTCTTTGATATACCGCCGGAACTTGCGCAGATCTTCCTCATCGAACCCGACAACGTCGAGAGTCAGCGTGCGGAACTTCTCGCTCATCGACTCTTTATCGAGCACGCGGAGCACGGCGTCTTCGCCGTGAATCGACGGCATGATCGATACGCGGAAGTCAATCGCACGGCCGTTATACTTCACGCGAAAACGCCCGTCCTGCGGCACCCGCCGCTCGGAAATGTCCAACTCGCTCATGACCTTGATACGCGAGATGACGGTCGAGTGATGCTCCTTGCCAATGGGCGGCATGGCCTGGGTCAGCACACCATCAATGCGGAACTTGATCACCACGGAATCATCGCGCGTCTCAATGTGAATGTCGGAAGCGCGGCGCTGCAGTGCCGTGAAAATCGTGGTATCCACCAGGCGGATAATCGGGCTGGTGTCGCCCGTCGCCGTCAGCTTGTCGATGCTCAGCGTTTCTTCGGCGCCGGTATTCTCGTCCTCGCGAATGATCTGGAAGCCTTCGCTGGCCTCTTCCAGGACGCGCTGCGACTGCTCGGTTTTCTTGAGAATGTCGGAGATCTGCTTGAGCGTCGAAACCTTCGTGATGATGCGCTGCTTGAGCAGCAAGCTGATCTCGTCAATCATCATTAACTGGCTGGGATCTGCAATCGCAATCGCCAGCCGCCCATCCGCCGTCTCTTCCAAAGGTACGAAGTTGTAGCGGAACATCAACTCGACAGGAATCTTTTTGAACAGTTCGTGATGTAGTTCGAAATCCGTGAGGTCGATAAACTCACAGCGGTAACGCCGCGCCACATCCTGTGCGCGTTCGAGGTCCGTGACCGGATTGCCAGTCGGGCTGATTGGCCCACCGTTCCCGCCGCCCACAAATAGTGATTTTTTATCCGCTGTTGCCATCTAGCTGCACCACCTATCCGCAAAATCCGCTACTTACACAGATCACACGCCCAGCATGCATTTGCTGCGTCAACGCACTCCCAAGGTGAAGATCGGCAAATAAAGCGAAATCAGCACACCGCCGACAAAAATCGCCATCACGATGAGAATCAGGGGTTCAATCAGGGCCATGGCCGCTCCCAGCGCTGTCTGCACATCTTCCTCATAAAATTCCGCGACGGAATTCAGCATCTGCGGCAGCGCGCCCGTGGATTCACCGACTTCAATCATCTCCACTGCTAATCCTGGAAAAATCTTCTGTTCTTCCAGGCTCGGGGCCAGTCCCTGCCCTTCCCTTACGCGCGTCCCAGCGCGCATGACTCCCTTTAAGATGCGCCTGCTGCTCATCGAGGAACCCGCGGTTTCCATCGCGGGCACCAACGGCAATCCTCCCTGCAGCAGCGTCGAAAGCATCCGCGAGAAGCTTGCCACCTGATGTTTCAGCCGGATCTCTCCTAGCAGCGGAATGCCCAGAATCACGCGATCGATGCGATCCGCGCCGCGATCTGTATCCTTCCAGCGCCACAACACGAAGGACATGATGATCAGTCCAACAAACACAAACGGGGCAAACTTCTGCACGTTCAATCCGACGTCCAACATGAACACGGTGATCGATGGCAGCTTCGCGTCCAGACTGTTGAACAGATCGGCAAACTTCGGCACCACGTAGGTGAACAAGAACGTCACCATGATCAGGACTACGCTGACCAGCAGCGTAGGATAGATCAGCGATACAAAGAGCTTCTTGCGGAATGTCATGGCGAGCCGCTGAAAAGTGATATATCGCGTCAGCACCTCGTCCATGTTTCCGCTTTTTTCGCCCGCCATCAGCGTTGTGGTGTAGATCTTGGGAATGATGCCTTGCGCTGCGAAGGCATCTGAAAGTAGCTCGCCACCCTTCACCCGGTCGCGCACGTTCTCCAGGATCTGTTTCAGCGCGGCGTCTTTCTGCCGCTTTATCAGCAGTTCCAGAGAATTCAAGATCGGCAAGCCTGCCCGGATGAGAGTCAGGAACTGCTGGTTGAAAACCAGAAATGTGCTTTGCTTCAGCTTCCGCCGTCGGCGCAGCGACACCCCGCCGGCGAGCACGCCTTGCGGCTTCACCCAGTACACTAAATATCCCTGCGCCGAAAAACGCTCGCGCACTTCGGTTTCCGAGTATCCCTGCTCGATGTGCTGGTGTACCCGCCCGCGATCGTCCGCAACTTTGACGACAAATTCAGCCATTGTCTGTTATCTGTTGAAAACTTTGGGACCTAACGCTCAGTCTAACATTGCAACTTACCATTCCAAGACCCCGAACCACCGCAAAACGCTCGCGCCTAACACGCAAGTAACATGTCACAACCCGGCTGTGAACTGACGAATCTCGCCGCTTTTGAGCAAGAGGGGGAATTCAAAACCTACTCCTGCAATTCGCCTTCAACAATCTCAGTGCCGGCCGGAGGCTTGAAGGCAAACCTTCCGTCGCCGATCGAGACGTTTTCTTTCTGATCCGAGAACCTATACTCGGTGGAGGACCCGTCCACCCCTTGCATTACCAACCGGACAATGCGATTCTCCGGGTTCACTTCCAGTACGATCTCGCCAACCTTGTCCTCGAAACCCTTCGGAATGCCCCGCAGTACCACATCGCGATGGCCCAGTGGTTCGATATCCGGCGCTAGAGATAATCCCCGTAACTCTTTCTTTAGTCGGGTCTTACCGAGAAGGAAGGCCAGCGGAGATCGCACATCGTCCAAGTGTTTGGCTTGGGATTTCCGCGCTTGCCCATCCTCAGGAACGTAGAACCACACATCTTTGCCGTTACTCACGAACAGCTTTTCCTTGGGAGAACGGTATTCCCACCTCATCTTGCCGGGTTTTTTCAGCCACAGCGTCCCCGATTCGGTCCGCTCCATGCCCGAGCCGCGATATAGCTCCGTGAACTCAGCCTCAAAAGAACGCAAATGGTTATAGTGGGCGTCCACGGCTGCGGCGATTGCCTTGACGTCAGCCGCCTCAGCGAACAGGGAATGACGGCGAGAAGCAATGCAATCAGAGTGGATGTTGGGGATCGCACCTCGGAATTGGCCGCCTTGTCGTTAGATGCCGCTGTCGCTCTGGAGGGGGGGCCTGAACTTACGTTCTATTTTAGCCGCTTTACATCTATCACGCCGAGAAAAGTAATACATAGCGATCGGATCTTTCCCCGTGCTGAAGTTCCATCGGCAATTTTCGCCCCTGATCTTGGCAGTAAGTAAGTTGATTCTTCGGCAATCGCTTTCTTGCTTTCGTTCGCGGATTGCCTTAGGTTTCGCTGAATACTCCAAGCTGGCGAGGAACATTCCTATGCGGCTTCGAACACTCTTCCGGATTCTCGCCACAATCTGTGCCGCAGGTGTCCTTTACTCAGTTGCTCAGGATTCGGGCAAGACCCGTGTCCTCGCGCTGGAGAACGCCTGGAACGAAGCCGAGAGCCATCGTGACGTGAATGCTCTCGCAGGGCTCATCGCGCCGACGTTCGTCTATACCGACGCAGACGGAACCTTCATGGACAAGCAACAGTTTCTCGCCAGCATCCGCGCCACAGGAGCCAGCCAAATTGTGAATGAAGGTATGAAAATGGAATCTTACGGCGGGGTGATCGTGGTCACCGGGTCCTACCGCGAACAGGGCAGCGAGAGAGGCAAGTCCTACAGCCGCCGCGGCCGTTTCACCGACACCTGGGTCGAGAAAGATGGCCAGTGGCTGTGCGTGGCGAGCCAGGAAACACTTATTCCGCACTAATCAGTGCTGAAGATGAGTCTAAAGGTCAGACGATGTAGGGCGGGGCTCCGCCATCAGCCCAATGGACACGGCCAGCTCTTGTGCCCTGTGCCAATCCGTCTTGCGCCTCCGGCGTTCCTCTGCTTCCTCGTAGCCCTGGATGGCGTAATAAATAGCCCGGTCGAAGAACTGGTTCAATAGTTGCACTAATTCGAGTTCGGCATGCAGTTGCAGGATGCTATCGGCAAAAGCTTCTTCACGCAGAAAACGCCACAGATGATCGCGCGTTAGCATTAAGGCCCAGACCATTTGTTGCGGCTGGATCCCTTCTGCCACGCGTTCGGCCGCAACCGCCTTGAAGCGGTTTGCGATATCACTCTCTCTTTTCTGCAGTAACCATTCTCCCAGGTTGCGGTAAAGGTCGGTCGCTGCAAGCCGCAGGTCTTCTTGCGGAATTTTCTGGAAGTCGCAAGTCATCTCCGATTTGAGGACTTGCTCCATCAGTTCTCGGGATAACGCTTCCGAGTGCTTCTCGATCAAACGCACCAGCTTCATCGCCAACATCTATGCTTCTCCTGTGCCCTTCTCCTGTGCCCTTTACTATCTAGAGATGCGCCTGCAAGCTGCCTCGATGCATGGATACTATCATATTTATATCGCTCTACGATATAATAGGCAAACGAGCTTCCAGCGATTAGTGTGGCCGTCGTACTCTGATACATGTCGGCCCCATCATTGAATTCCGGGGAGTGATTTTCCCCCGCCAATATGCCGCATTAGGCTGCTCTGGGTATAACCGCTGGCGACCGTACCACGTCCCTCAGGTGATCCGCCGCGAATGCCGCAAGCATCTCGTGACGGTCCGTGAATGGCCGTTTCAGGAATGTCTGCGCAACGAATTTCAGATAATCATCGATGGCTCCGCCGAGTACGGTAGCGGCCAGAGCTACCGCTCCTTCCCGGTGCACATTCTGAGCAGCAATGTCGGCAAGGTATGGGAGGATGGCCGCCAACGATGTCTGACGCTCGTTCTCGTGGAAGTAATATGTGATTGGGAACTGGATCAACTCGTTTCTACTCGTTGTCAATTGCCCGGCCAATCCGAGCAGGATGGAGTGAAGGTCCGTCTCGCTGAGATCTCTTAAACGGCGAATGCCCTTTTCTTCAGAAAAATGCAGCAGGCTGGCTTCGTGCGCGAGAGATTTGCGATGTTCGAGCACGGGATAGATCGAGAGAATCCAGGACACGCTGGCGGTGAGCAGGCCGAACCCGATGACCGCCTCCGTGCCCATGATCAACCCCAGCCATGGATGTGTAGCGTAGATTCCCGTCGACAGAGTGATCAGGCTTCCAATAGAAGCGTTCAGAGCGCCCGCAAAAGATTGGTAATCCGTTCTGTCCAGGCCAGAAGTGAATGCCATGATGTGCGAGATCCGGGGCCTGTAGATCAGAGCAAAACCCATGATCATTGACACCGTCCAGTAAAGGACCACGCTGACGAACGCGACTGGCCCCGCGTAGTTGAGCGCCCGCGGCAGGATCCTCTTAGTTCCGCGCCATATCCCTTGCGCTATCCATTCGCTGAAGTCTCCCTGTTTCGAGGGGTTGAAGAGAGTGTGGAACACATCACGAACGGCTTCCAGGATCAGCACAATCCCCAGGATGGTGAGCGCAATGTTCATGCATTCGACCTGCCGTTAAGATGCAATCTCAGCAGCCCAGGTACACTGCCATGACACATGAGCGAAGAGGGGCTGCCCATCTTTAATTTTCCAGTTTTGGCGGGATTCGGTGCGCTCTCTGCCTTCTTTTCGGCGACAGACGCACGACTCACGGCAGAACTCTCGGACTATTACCTCCGTAACGTTTGAGGCCTTACCGTTTCCGCTTACGCTGGAGCGTACAAACGGAACTGTAGGGGGACGCTTATCTCCGGCATAAAGACATCGCAAGGCTCTCGTGCGGCCTCGGCGCAGGCCTTTGTGCACAGCCTCAACATCTTGATCAAGTACGCCCGGATGTACGGCTTTGATCACAAGCGTACGGAGGGTCAGTTCGAAACCACCTGGAACGAACTGCAAAATGCGCTGCCCGCCGGAGGAGATGCCGGATTCCTCCTCGGCGTCTCGGAGAACAAGTTGCTGCTCGACGGAATTCCTCTGGACACGGGGCAAGCCGAAAAGAGTTTTGCGACCCTCCTTACCACAGCCGGATTAGCCAGCCTGCATTTCTCAAAAAACGTGACGCAGGAGGATTTTGTCCGCCTTATTCGTGCGTTCACGGTGGCCGGTTCGAAAGCGCAAGATGTTTCCAAGCAAATCAAGGAGGCACTGGGCGCTGGCAGGCCGGGTTGCACCATCAAAATCAACGAAGTGAAGTTCGTAGCTGCTGATCCCCTTACTGGCGATGTGAGCATCGCGGCGCAAATTGCTGCTCAGACCCTTGGTCCGGAATTCAAGGCTTGGCTGAACGATCCGCAAAAACTCTTGCAGCTAATCGCCGCCGCAGAGGGCGCGAAGAGCGGAAGCGGCGAATCGGGATCTGGCGTTCCCATGGTGCCGCTGGGAAGCGTCCCGAACATCGCAATTGGAAGTGGAAGCGGAACTCCGGGTACCTATGGCAGCGGAGTTGCCGTGACAGGCACAGGGTCGACAACGGGTGCGGGGGCTGCCGCGGCTGCGCCCGCAACTGCCGCTGGAGCCGCCGCTGCTCCCGCATGGGCCGTCGGAATGGTGCCTTTGCAGGAAGCTGAGGTCATTCAGGCCATCCGTCTCCTGACCCGCTTTGGCCAGGTGCAAGACGATCCTGATGTCAGGGAAGAAGATTTGCAGAAGGAGTTGACGCAGGTCGACCCCAACACCCGGCTCAACTTGCAACAGTTGCTGGGTAGCCTGGCAGCGCAGGCCAGCACCGCCGCCGAAGACGATACACCTCTGCTCATGAAAGCGGCCGAGCACATGGCGATCCGCTTCGCCCTGGAGCGTTACCAGAAGGGCGAAGTCAAAGTGAACGCCGTGCACCAGATGATGGAGCACATGAGCCGCCAGATGGACTCGTTGCGCCAGATCCTGCGCTTGCAGGAAGAGAAAATGAGCAAAGCCGGCCTCCTGATCGAATCCCATGCGGACATCCTCGATCGCATGTTCTGGGCCGAAGTGCCCGAAGCCGGCAAAAAGAGCGTGCTCATGTCTCACGAGGCGCCCTGCGTGCCGGCCCGCAACTTACGGCAATTTGTTGAAGTGTTGCTTGAACGCGAGGAGAAAGATACCGCCGCAGAAATTCTCAATAACTATTCCAGCTGTCTCAACGCAAAGGACGCCGAGTCGCGCCGCAAGACGGCGATTGGAATCAGCCAGGTTGCGGATCTTTACGCCCGCTTGGGCGGGCAGCCGATGGCGCAAGCTATCCGGAAATTAAGCGAGCAGTTGATTGTCGAAAAAGACGCGGAACTCCAGAGCCTGTTGAGCGCGGCTTTTGTACGCCTCAGCCAGGAAGCCAGCGCGGCCCGGAATTACTCCGCGGTAAACGAAGTCTGCGCGGGCATGGAGTTAATTACCGTGCAGCGTCCCGTTCTGATTACGGAACTCCGACCCCGCGTCGGGGTCGAGAATCGCTTGCCGGAATACATCGAAGAAGCGTTGCAGATGGAACAGATCCCGGAGGATCTGTTAGGCGTTTTGCGCCGCACCAGCCAGGCCGGAGCAGAGCATCTGGCTGATCGCTTCTTTCGCTGTATGCGCCGGGACGAATGCGATCGCATGCTCGAACTCGTGAAGGAACTGGGCCCGCCGACTATGCTGCAGTTGCGCGAGATCTTGCGCACTGGACAGCCGCGCCAGGCATCGGCGTGCGTCGGGCTGATGAGCCGATTCGATGTAGCAACACTCCTCGAGTTGTTGCCCGCAAGAATGCCCGAATGGAACCGGTTCTATCATGACATCGTGGTTCGCCAGATCGCCTACGGTAACGCATTGGATCGCGGCCGCACGCTGCTCGAACTGGCAGAGGTTTTGGATGTTTTCGTCTTACCTGAAGCCGTAGATGAGATCGGCATGAGCGGCGATTTGACTGCCGCTCCTCCCCTCATCGCCATGGCTCGTCCCGGAGAGGCCGCGTCCCGCTCGCCCTATGTTCAGTTGAAAGCAATTGAGTCGCTCGGCCGTCTTCGCGATCCTGAGGCCGTGCAAATCCTGCGCGAAATTCTGGAAACGAAGAAGACCTTTGGCTGGCTGCATCATCGCGAACTGCGGATCGCTGCGGCACAGGCGCTGGCTAAGACCGATCCTCGTTACAGCTCGCAAGTGATGTCCGACAGCGGATTGGAAGCCGGAGAGCTAGCCATCGCGCCTCTGGATCTCGCGCCCGCCTGTCCATGGGTACGCCAGCGCCGCTACGAGCGCCTTGTCCTCGCCAAAACGGTTTCTGGAACCATTGGCAGTTCTTGGGGCAAGTCGAGAATATTGATTCGTGAATTGAGCCTCGGCGGTGGCATGGGGACCAAGGAAGACAATCTGCGCATCGGCAGTGAAGCCGATCTTGAGATTCACGTGGGCATGCGCGCCAGGATCAAAGCGCATGTTTTACTGCGTCGCGCGCGAGTCAATGAAGTAGGTTTCGAGATCGTAAACACTGACCTGGAGAGCCGGTACCGCTTGCGACGCCTCCTGGTGGACGCCCTGAACGGCGCTCCGCAAAATCGCGGCCAGGAATGGAGCGGCGACAGAAAAATCTAGCAGCTGTTTCGCATAAAGAATAAAAGCCTCTGCGTCAGCAGAGGCTTTTTACATGTGGCGACTCTATTTCACTTTCAAGAAAATAATCGCCAGCGTATACAAAGCGAGCGACTCGATGAGTACCAACCCCAGAATCAGTGCGAACTGAATCCCAGGACGTGCAGCAGGATTGCGGGCCAGGGATTCCGTCGCGGATGCGACAGCCTTGCCTTGGGCAAGTCCGCAGACAGCGGACGCAATCGCCATGGAGAATCCCGCGGTGATGGCGACCCAGTTGGTCTCGCCGGCTGTGCCGCCCTGTGCGAATGCAGGCACTGCAAAGCACAGTGCCGAGAGGCTAAGGAAAATACAGCTGAGTTGACGCATGGTGTTGCTCCTTTATGAAATTGCTTCCAGGAGGTGGTTGACATCATACCGTGCAGACGCCCTCACGCTGGAGGCCAGTACTCAGTTCTCGGTACTCAGTCCTCAGCAAGAAATCGCTGCTGAGCTGACCCAGGTGCAGACAACTGAGAGCTGACAACAACATTGTCAACGGACGCAAGATCACTCACAACAGCTCAGTGCTCCTCCGCGACCGCTCCCGAAACATAGATTATCGACAGCAGCATGAACACGTATGCCTGCAGAACCGCGACTACAATATGAAGCCCGCTGAAGATGATTGGCACACCAATCGGAATCATGGAAAAGAAAACCAGAGTGATCAAATCGCCGGCGAAAATATTGGCCCAAAGACGAACTGTGAGTGACAGCAATCGCGCAAAGTGACTGACCAGTTCAATGGGAAGCATCAGCGCCGCCAGCGCAATGCGCGCCACCAGCGGCATGCCTTCCATCGGCGGCCCGAAGAAATGCAACAGATATTTCGGACCAGCATGCTTGAAGCCCTGGGTATGGTAGTAGAGGAACGAGCAGATGGCGCAGCCCAGAGGCACGACCGGCACGCCCGTAGGCGAATCAAACCCGGGAATCAACCCGATCAGATTACACACCAGAATGAATATGAACACGATGGCAAAAAAGGGTGTGTAGGGCTCAACGTGGTGGCCGATGATCTCATGACTCTGTCCATGCACGAAGCCTTCGATGCCCTCGAACGCGTGCTGCAACCCGCCCGGAGACTCCACCGAAAGTCGCGATCGCACGAGAAGAAATACAACCAGCAGGAAAATGAAAACCAGCAGCTCCATAGCGAAGGCGTTCGTAATCGGAGCAGCAGCGTACTTCGGCTCAATGTGAAGCATCCGCAGGAAAGCGGTCACCGGACCGGCGAAGAGATGATTAAGAACGGCGGTGAACCACAGTTGTTCAGGCATATCGACCGTAGCGCTGGCATTCTGCGGGCTGTCTCGCGGCTCAAACTTGCCGCTTGATTTCCCTATACAGCTCGTACACCGCTTCGCATGCGATGGCTCCCACAGGCAAGAACAGGCCCGCAAACAGACCTCTCAGGCTCGCCGGGAAACTGGTTAATATAGCATACGCAGCCACTCCCAACAACACGTAGCGCAGCAGGAATCGCGCGACAATTCCTTTGCCCGATTGTGCTTTTCCAGTGTTGGTGACGCGGTCGGCTATGCCCGACACTCCGCTCTTCAACCATTGGAAATTCAAATACGCGATCACGCATCCCAGCAAAAATCCCAGCGCTGATCGGGTCCCGAATTTAACCCACAGCGCCACAGGCAGCACCACACCGAGCACCAGCATGAATTTCCGTATGCGGTCCAAAGCCCCGGAGTAAAAAGGCTCAGACTCGGTACCCTGTTGTTCGGAGACGGCTTCGGGCTGCACAGGGTTATCGCTCATGCGCCCTATTCCGTGTCGCGCGAGATGGTTCGAATTAGTTCGATGAGCCCGCCCGCAGTGCCCAGCAACAATCCAACTATGCTGATCCACGAGGTATGCAGCCAGCGATCAAGCAGCGCCCCAAGTAGATATCCCGCAACTGTCCCCGCCGGCAGCATGAACGCGAGCTGGCTGTATCGCCCAAACTGAACCCAGGGACTCTTATTCTGGGGATCGGGGGTGCGATGGGTGTCGTTAGGAACCTGAGGCTCGGAGTTATTGTCGTGGGAGTCGTCACGCATGGAGGAAGCCGATAGAGAATCGCTCCGGAGGGGCGACTGAAATAGCCCGGCGCTTCAACGCACCGGGGCAAGCTGCCGAAGTCGTACTAAAAATCGGACGGTTTAATGGATTAACTTCGCGACATTCGGATTCTGCGCAATCCCCAGGGACCAGTTCACAAACTCGATGAAGCGGTTCGGCATGATCCCAATATAAACTGTGGCCAGCCCGGTGAGCGCCAGCGCCGCCCGCATGCCAAGGCTGATCGGCAGTCGCTCTTCTCCCTTTTCTGGCTGCCGCATGAACATTGCGTTTGCAATTTTCAGGTAATAGTAAAGGCCAAATACGGAGTAGATCACGCCCAGCGCTGCCAGCACGTAGTGCTGGGTTTCGATCAGGCTGAGAAAGATGAAATACTTGCCCCAGAAACCGGCCAGGGGAGGAATCCCCGCCAGCGACAGCATGAACAGCAGCATCAATACCGCTTCCACCGGAGCCCGCGAATACAATCCGTTCAAGTCGTCCAGTTCATCCCCGATTACATTGCGGTGCCGCAGTGATGTGATCACCGCGAACGCGCCCAGGTTCATGAACGTATACACGAGAAGGTAAACCAGGATTCCCTTAATCCCGTCCGCATTGAGCTCCGTCGCTGTGCCGGCGATCAAGCCCAGCAGCATGTATCCCACGTGCGCGATTGAAGAGTAGGCAAGCAGCCGCTTGGTATTGGTCTGTGTGAGCGCAGCAAAGTTAGCGCCGGTCATCGTCGCCACGGAGACGAATACCAGCAGCGGAACCCAAGTCGCGCGCATGGGCATCAGCCCCACAACCAGGATGCGCAACAGCATCGCCCATCCCGCCGCCTTCACCGCCACCGACATGAACCCGGTGATGCTGGTCGGGGCCCCTTCGTATGCATCCGGAGCCCATTGATGGAAGGGAATGGCTGCGATTTTGAATAACAGTCCGGTAATCGTCGTGACCAGTGCGATCACCGCGACCGGTCTGTATTGCGGATCCACCGCGCGATGCATGAGCTGCTGGTGAATCACCGCAAGGTTCGTGCTACCGCACAGCCCGTAGAGCAAAGACAGCCCGTACGCGAATATTCCGGAAGAAAAGGCTCCGAGCAGCAGGTATTTCAGTGCTGCCTCATTCGAGCGCCTGTCTCGCCTTAAAAACCCGACCAGCACGTACGTGGAGATCGCCATCAACTCCAGCCCAATGAAGATCAGCACGATATCGAATCCGGCTGCCATGCACATCATGCCCGCCACTGATAGCAGCATCAGTGCGTAATATTCGCCGTGGCTTTCGTTCTCGGTCTCAAGGTAACGCACCGACATCAAGATGGCGATAGCCGTGCCGGAGAGAAACAGGTAGAAAAAGTAAATCGCGAACCGGTCCACCAGCATGGTGTTGAGCATGGCTGGCGCTCCACCGGCGGCACCAAGCCACATCTGAATCTTGTAAACGCCAGCCGCCGAGAATGCTACACCGACGAGGGCCGTCACCGCGTTCGCCCATTTCATCTCCCGTGGCAGCATGAAATCGATCAGCAGGATGCCGAGCGCAAACAGCGCCAGCAACGTGATCGGCAGCGCCAGCAGATAGTCAGTCCAGACCACTAGTTCTTCCCCTTGATTGCCGCGGACGGTGCAGCTTCAGCCGCATTTGTCTCCGACGGCGTTTGCGCCGCCGCGTTGACACTCGCTCCAGGTTGCGGATAATCCGGACGAACGATGGCGATGGTGTGGTTCACCGGCTGCTCGAGAATCTGGAAAAACGGCTTGGGATACAGCCCAATCCAAAACGACATGATCAGCAGAGGAACGAAGGTGGCGACCTCACGCGGAGTCAAGTCATGCAGCTTTTCATTCTTGGGATTCGTCACTGTCCCGAAAAACACCCGCTGATAAAGCCACAGCAAGTACGCGGCCGCCAAAATGACGCCAGGGACAGCCCACGCGCCCCATTGCCATTTCTCCATGAAGGTCCCCTGCAGGATCGTAAACTCGCCCACGAATCCGTTCAGCAGCGGCAATCCCATCGACGATAGAAACATAATCATCGTGATGGTCGCGTACACCGGCATGACGTTCGAGATGCCGCCGTACTCCGCGATCTCACGCGTGTGCCGCCGCTCGTACAGAATGCCGACGATCAGGAACAGCGCACCCGTCGAGATCCCATGATTGATCTGCTGCAGCACCGATCCGCTCAGTCCCAGCGGGGTCAGCACGAAGATGCCCAGAGTGCAGAACCCGAGGTGGCTCACCGACGAATAAGCCACCAATTTCTTCATATCCTTCTGCATGAGCGAAACCAGCGCTCCATACAGGATCCCGACGATGGAGAGAAAAATCATCCATCCTCGCATCGTCATGTGCATGAAGGTTGCAGGATTGGACAGCACATTCGGGAAGAAGGGAAGCGAGAAGCGGATGAACCCGTAAGTCCCCATCTTCAGCAGAACACCCGCCAGGATCACCGATCCGGCAGTAGGCGCTTCCACGTGCGCATCCGGAAGCCAGGTATGAAACGGGAACATCGGAACCTTGATCGCGAAGGCGAAGAAGAAGCTCAGAAACAGCAGAGTTGCCGCGTACGGACCGTAGTCCGCATAAATCTTAGGTGCGGTCTGGTACAGCGCATCAAGGCTGAAGGTGTAAACCCCCGTCGCCGCGTGATGATGGAAGTACAAAAACAGGATGCCCAGCAACATCAGCACCGATCCAGCGAGCGTGTACAGGAAGAATTTAATCGCAGCGTAAAGCTTGCGTGGGCCACCCCAGATCCCGATCAGCAGGTACATCGGTACCAGCATCGCTTCCCAGAACACGAAGAACAGGAAGAAATCCAGGGCCATGAAAACGCCCAGCATGCCCGTCTGCAAAAACAGAAACCAGATGTAGTATTCCTTCACCCGATTCTCGATTGCGGTCCATGAGGACAAAATCGAGATCCACCCCAACAGTGTGGTCAGCATGATGAGTAAGAATGAAATGCCATCAATGCCGAGGACATATCCCGCTCCGATGGAAGGAATCCAGTTATTCGGCGAACCCTCCATAAACTTGAAGCCGGGCTCAAAACGCAACGCCCAGAACGCCGGCACGAGCGGAAGCGAGATCAGAAATCCGGCGAGCGCGAAGATATTCGCGATCCAACGGATGGCGTCCTTGTTTTCTTTAGGCACAAACATCAGCAGGATCGCCCCGACCAGCGGCGTGAAGAGGATGATGGAGAGTATGTGATTTTGCATATGAGTTCACACTCGCCGTAGAGCCGTAGCTACGGCTCTACGAGGGTGCCTAGTGGTACACGTAATAAAACACGAACCCAACCAGTCCCGCCGTCATGACCAGCGCGTACCACTGCACCAGTCCCCACTCGAACAAACGGGCGGGATAGCTCAGCATGCGTGCGAGAATTGCCGGGCCATTAACGCCAATGCCGTCGATAATCCACTTGTCCCACCAGGACGAGAAGCTGGCAGTGGCGCGTGTGAGCCATCCCGCCGCATTCACCGCGCCATCTACAACGTGAGCATCGAACCACGAACTCGCTTCGCCCAAGCCCATCGTGCCAAGCCGCACGCCCCCGAGCTTGCGTCGTCCTGTGACCACGTAGTCGTAACCTTCGTCCACGTAATACTTATTCAGGAGCGTGTTGTATACCGGAGGGGCCGCCGTCGCAATCGGCTCCGCGTAACCCTTGTCTGCGTTGCGATACGCACGACCTGCCATCAACCATCCGACTCCGGCTGCGGCGACTGACAAAAACATCAACATGTATTCAGTCGAACTGGTGTGCTCTTCTTCTTTCTGCCCGGCCGCGAGTTGTGCACCCTTTCCCTGTTCGGTCAGAACCTGAGCCTCGCCGCGAGAAAACACGGGATCAAGGAATTTCGCGAAGCGATCCGAGCCACCGAGGCTGTGCGGCCAGCCGAGAAATCCTGCGAACAGCGACATCACCGCAAGCACAATGAGCGGCATCGTCATTGATGCCGGCGATTCGTGGATGTGGTGTTCGACTTCGTGACTCATCCGCGGCTTGCTGTAAAACGTGAGATAGATCAGGCGGAACATGTAGAAGGCGGTCATCAGAGCCGTCAGGTAGCCGATTCCCCAAAGAAGCCGATAAGCTCCGCCTTCGCTGGTCCACGCCTGCCAAAGAATTTCATCCTTGGAGAAAAACCCCGCGAACGGAGGAATACCGGTGATCGCCAGCGTTGCCACGAACATCGTCCAATAGGTAGTGGGGATGCGCGCGCGCAAATCGCCCATGTTGCGCATGTCCTGCTCGCCGGACATAGCGTGAATCACCGAGCCCGCTCCAAGGAACAGCAGGGCCTTGAAAAATGCATGCGTGAACACATGGAACACGCCGGCAGCGAACGCTCCTACTCCCAGCGCAAGAAACATGTATCCCAGTTGCGATACGGTCGAGTACGCGAGCACCCGCTTGATGTCGTTCTGCACCAGCCCAATGGACGCCGCGAAGACTGCCGTCAGCGCTCCGACAATCGCAACCGTCTTCATCGAAGTCGGAGCCAACACAAACAGAGCATTGGAGCGCGCCACCATGTACACGCCGGCGGTGACCATCGTCGCAGCGTGGATCAGCGCGCTGACGGGCGTAGGCCCTTCCATCGCGTCCGGGAGCCACACATAAAGAGGAAGCTGCGCGGACTTCCCGCAGGCCCCCACAAACAGCAGCAGGGTGGCCGCCGTGATAATCGGATCCCCAATGGCAAAGTGCCCGGATCGCGCCGCGGCGTTGACGTCCACATACCGCAGCGACCCCATATACCACGCGATGAAAAACATACCCAGCAGGAATCCCGCGTCGCCAATGCGATTTGTAATGAATGCCTTGTTGGCAGCGTCGCTCGCCGACTTCCGCTGGAAATAGAACCCGATCAGCAGGTACGAGCACAACCCCACTCCCTCCCATCCCACGAACATCAGCACGTAGTTGTTGGCGAGAATGAGCGTGAGCATGGAGAACATGAAAAGGTTGAGGTACCCGAAAAACCGGTAGTACCCGCCCTCATGCGCCATGTATCCAGTGGAATAAATATGGATGAGCATTCCAACGCCGGTAACGAACAGGAGCCAGATGCTCGAAAGCGGATCGAGCAGGAATCCCGCATCCGCCTGGAAGTTCGCCTGCGATCCATCGTGCGTGACGTAATTGAGGTGCCCGGTATCAGTTCCGAGCCAGGTGTAGATAATCTTTTCAAAAGGCTGATGATTGTGACCATCGGCCCAGTTCGTGTACTGGATCACAGCGCCACAGGAAAAAAGAAATGCCAGCACCACCGCGCCGACACAGACCGCATTGACTGCGGATTTTTGCATGCGCCGGCCCGAAAAAAACATGACCGCCGCTCCAAACGCGGGCAGCAGCGGGATCAGCCAGATGTTGTCGAGAAAGAGCATCGAGTTTTGCCTGTCATCCTGAGCGAAGCGAAGGATCTATGCATTCCTTCTCAGCTGCAAACTGCAGAGATCCTTCGCTACGCTCAGGATGACGACACCGTTCTCACCATTTCAACAAATTCACTTCATCCACATTGACCGTCTCTTTGTTCCGGAAGAAGGCGATCAAAATGCCAAGCCCGACCGCCGCCTCAGCGGCAGCATCGGTAATGACAAAGATCGAAAATACCTGCCCATGCAGAGCCCCCGGCCCCTGAATGCCTTGCCAGTATCGCGAGAAGGCGACCAGGTTCAGGTTTACTGCGTTAAGAATGAGTTCAATCGACATCAGCACAATGACGACATTGCGCCGGGTAAGCACGCCAATCACACCGAGCAAGAACAAAGCGGCGCCGAGAACCAGATAATGCAGCGTCGAAACATCGAGCATTGCATGCATATAAATTCCGAAAACCTAGTCAGATTAAAAAAAGAAATCCGAGTCGCGGTACCCACAACTCACAGCTAGTTCAAATCCTCTTCTTCGCCATTACTACCGCCCCGATAATCGCCACGAGCAACAACAGGGACGCGATCTCGAAGGCAAACATATAAGTTCCCGTCGCACGATCAAATAGCAGAGCCGCGACGCGCTGAGTATTATCACCTTCCGGATATGTCAATCGACCTTCCGGAAACAGGGTGCGCCCGCTCGTGGTTGTCGTGTAAACCGCAATGAACAATCCACCCAGCGCGGCTGCGGCGGCGATCCCCACCAGCCATTGTTTATTGAACTGCCGCTCTCTCTGCGTGCGTTCGATTGAAATCAGCATGATCACGAACAGGAACAGCACCATGATCCCGCCCGCGTAAAGGATGATCTGCACGCCAGCGACAAATGGCGCATACAACATGAGGTAAAGCGCAGCCTGAGCCAGAAGCGTCGTAATCAGCGCCATGGCGGAGTGCACCGCGTTCTTGCGTGTGATCACCAGAATGCCGCCGATGATCATGACGGCGGCCAACAAATAGAAGAAGAATGCAGTCGCGACTGGAGGGTTTGCTGGGACCGCCGCGGGGTTCATGGGCGCCACGCTCCTCGTATTTCAGCCAGCAACTCGGTTCGCATAGCCACGACCGCCGTCAGGATCAGCAGCGCCAATCCCGTGGGCAGAAGCACCTTCCATCCCACTTTCATCAGTTGGTCAAAGCGGTAACGCGGGAACGTGCCACGATACCAGATATAGAGGTACATGAATCCCGCAACTTTCGCCGAGAACCAAAAGATGTCCTGCACCCGAATCCGCACGCCCGGAATAAAAAGGATCAATCCGACCAGCGCGAGAAAAGCCCCGAATCCAGCCAGTCCCATGGTCTGTATCCGAAACAGCGGATGCTTCGGCATTCGCACCGTGCTGTAAAAAGTCATACCGGCAAGAAACAGGAACGTAAGTCCAGGAATCAGAGAAAAGACCAAATCCCAAGTCGGCCCCTGCAGCGCGTTCGGAAAAGGCCGCAGCCATCCGCCCAGCCACAGCGTCACTGCGATCGAGGAAACGGCAATCATCGCCGAGTATTCCGCCAGAAAGAATAAAGACCAGCGGAAGCCGCTGTATTCGGTGTGGAACCCGGCAGTGAGTTCCGATTCAGCTTCCGGCAAATCGAACGGCGCGCGATTCGTTTCTGCAACCATCGCTACGGCGAAGATAAAGAACCCAATCAGGCCCAGAGGGAAGAATTTGAAGATGAACCACTGCGCCTGCGCCTGCTGCGCCTCCACGATCCCGATCATGCTCAGCGTGCCTGTGCTAGCCTCGTTCAAACTGGTCATCAGAATGACTGAGACCACCGCCAACCCCATGGCCACTTCGTACGAAACCATCTGCGCGCTCGAGCGAAGCGCCCCGATCAGGGGATAATGCGAGTTCGAAGCCCATCCCGCCGTCACAATCCCCAGCACGCTGAGCGATGAGACGCCGAGCATGAACAGTATCCCAATGTTCATATCAGTAATGGCGTGCGTAGGCCCAAACGGGACCACCACGAAAACCGTGAACGCAGCCAGCACCACAATGAAGGGCGCCACCCAGAAAACTGTCTTATCGGCTTCAGCCGGAATAATGTCTTCCTTCAGCAAAAGCTTGAGGGCGTCAGCAATGGGCTGCAGCAGTCCATGAGGCCCCACGCGCATCGGCCCGAGCCGCACCTGCATGTGCGCCAGAATCTTGCGCTCCAGCCAGTTCATCGCAATGACGGCGAGCGAAAGTCCCACGAACACAAGCAGGATGTAGACCGTAGCCCAGAAGAAATTCCCGGCCGCCCCAGGCGTCTGATTGCTGTCGAGATATGACTGAATGTACTGAACGACCCCGTGCATCAGCGGTCCACCTCGCCCAGAACGATGTCCAGCGTCCCGATCACCGCGATCACGTCCGCCACCAGTTGCCCGCGGCACATCAGATCCAACGCCTGCAAGTTCACAAAGCTCGGAGGCCTCACCCGTATGCGATAAGGCTGCGTTGACCCATCGCTCACGATGAAATATCCCAGTTCGCCTTTCGGCGCTTCGATCGAGTGATAAACTTCGCCCACTGGCGGCTTCATCACCTTCGGCACCTTCGCCATGACGGGCCCTTCGGGAATGCCCTCGACCGCCTGCTCGATGATGCGCAGCGACTGCCGCATCTCCATCATGCGCACCATGTACCGGTCATAGGTGTCGCCGTTCTCACCAGTAGGAATATCGAACTCAAAATTCTTGTAGTTCGCGTAAGGCTGGGCCTTGCGAAGGTCCCATTTCACTCCGCTGGCCCGCAGCACCGGTCCGGTCACCCCCAGGGCAATGCAATCCTTGTCGGAGATGACGCCCACGCCCTTCGTCCGCTCGAGCCAGATCCGGTTCGTCGTCAGCAACTCTTCATACTCATCAATCTTTGGCTTGACGAATGAGACGAAAGTTTTGACATCTTTTTCGAATCCCTCATAAGCCTCGTACTGCAAGCCACCAATGCGGAATGCGTGCGTGGTCAGCCGTGCCCCACAATACTTTTCGAAAATCTTCAGAATCTCTTCGCGGTCGCGGAAGGTATAAAACAGCGGCGTAATTGCGCCAATATCGAGCGCGTGCGTCCCCAGCCACAGCTGATGGCTGGCCATGCGGTTCAACTCAGTGAGAATGACGCGAATGTACTGCGCCCGCGGAGGCGCCTCGACGCTGAGCAGTTTCTCGACCGCTTCGCAATATCCCAGCCCGTTCGAAACCGCCGCCACATAATCCATGCGGTCGACGTACGGATTGAACATCGTATAAGTGCGGTTCTCGGCAATCTTCTCGACACCGCGATGCAGGTACCCGATCACGCACTCGAGTCCAAGAACCTTCTCACCATCCAGCCGCAAAATCACGCGCAGCACGCCATGGGTCGCGGGATGCTGCGGCCCCATGTTGATCACCAACTCGTTGGCATCGAGAAATGTCTGGTCAGGGGTTTCCAGATCGAGTGGCGAGAGTGAGCGCGGATCCGTCATGGTAGCAGTGGGCTCGTTTCCGTCATGCTTCTATATCACCTCCGCGAGTTGTCATCCTGAGCGTAGCGAAGGATCTCTGTAACGCTTCCCTTGAATGATGTGTTCTCATTGTCCACTCTCGATTCCCAGGTTGATCTGCACCCACTCATTATCCTGCTGAAGAATCCCGTAATCCTTGCGCAGAGGAAAACCCTTCCACCCCTCCGGCAGCAAAATGCGTTTCAGGTCGGGATGTCCGTCGAACTTGATCCCAAACATGTCGTAGACTTCGCGCTCCAACCAGTTGGCCGTCGCCCAGATCGGCACCGAGCTGGCAATCGATTCGCCGTCAGCAATCTGCGTCTTCACGCGAATGCGTTCATTGCGCGCGAAGGAATACAGCACCCAGACAACATCGAACTGTTTCTCGCGCTTGGGATAATGCACCGCGGTGATGTCCACGCAGTAATCAAACTGTTCCTCTCCGCGCAGCAACTGCAAGAGTTCAGGAATCAACGATCGATCCACCACCATGTAGTTCTGTCCGAGATGAGTCAGCGCCTCGATACCCGATCCGTAGGAACGCCTGAACTTCGCCACCAGAGGCGAATCCCATGGCATAGGAACCGGACCCGCCGGTTTTGGCGGCGCAGGATGTCCGGCAGCAGCTGCGACTTTCGGTGGAACTACCGGAGGAGCGCCCGGGGTCTCCTGTTTTGCGGGAGGAGCTGCTGGCGCTTTCGATGGACTAGACGTTTCAGACGGAGGGGAAGGCTTGCCCGGGGTGATCTTTGTCTCTGACTGAACTGATCCGGAGGGTGTAGGTTTCACTCCGCCCGGCACCGCGGGTTGATCCGCCGTCGGCTTCTTGTCCCCTTCCGGCGGCGGCGTTGAGGAAGATTTCGTTTCGTCCGGCATAGGGCGACGGCACAAACTCCGGCGCAGCAGGTTGCGTACGAGAAGAACGATAACTTTTATCAGCTTGAAGGAGTGGTGTCAACGAGGCTGAGCACGTACATCGCTCATCCCGAGCAGAGCAGATTTTGACGGAGCGACGCGAGAACGGATTCGAAGAATCCCTGATCGTCCAGTATCCTCAGGCCGTTTGCGTCTGATAGGTTTCGATCAAATCCCGAATGCGTTGCGCATCCGCCTTACGATGTCCGTGACTGGTAATCGGGTCTGTTCCGCCAGTGGACTCAATCACAATCTCCGCCCAGAAAACTCCGCTAGAAATATGCACGGAGGCCACCTTCGAGATGGGAATGCTCTCCTCATTCGACCCGAACAGCCGCGATTTGGTCCGGATCACTCGCTGCGGGCTCACGGTGAGTCTGGTTGGAAAGAAGAAGTTGCCCTGAGTCCAGCGCGAAGCAGTGAAGATCTCCGCCGGCGAAGAGTCCATCGGATTGTCAATCGCGGCAGTCATCCAATGTAGTGCCGGCATCCTGCCGGCAGTCACGGGCGCGGGTCGCCCACGCACGAACGGCCACAACTAGCGTCTCACACCCACTCCAGCGCCCCTTTTTTCCAGACCCAGATGTAGCCCACAATCAGGATGGCCAGAAAAATCAGCATCTCCAGTAGCCCAAACAGGCCGAACGCTTTGAACTTGACCGCCCAGGGGAACAGAAAGATCGTCTCCACATCGAACACCACAAACAAAATAGCGATGATGTAGTAGCGCACCGTATAACGCCCGCGCGCGCTATCCACGGGATCGATGCCGCACTCATAGGGCATCAGCTTCGTCTTGTTCGGATTTTCGGGACGTACCAATTTCGCGATCAGCAGCGTTATCGGCAGCAGCGACCCAACTATGGCAATAAAGATAAAAATGGGGACGTAATTTTGTGGCATAGGCGTAACCGAAAGCAGCATGCCATCCTAGCGCGGATGGACCAGCGCATCAAGCGCATCTCTTCGGACACCCCTCAGACCAAGTGGGGACACCCGCCATCGGCTGTCCGGCCGAGCGAGGCTCGGCGGCAGCCTCAAGCAAATCCATTCCGTGTCAGCGGCAGCTCCCGTACTCTCTTGCCCGTGGCTGCATAGATGGCATTGCACAGCGCCGGAGCAAAGGGCGGCACCCCAGGTTCTCCAACCCCAGCGGGCGGGGCATCGCTCTCCACAATCTGCACGTCCACATGCTTGGGAGCGTCATTCATCCGGGCCAGCTGGTAATCAAAGAAATTCGATTGATCGATGGCTCCATTCGTAGCGGTAATTTCGCCGCTCCGGGCGAGACTGGTCCCAAACACAGCCGCTCCTTCGAATTGCGAGCGCACCATGTCAGGATTGGCCACAATCCCCGCATCGAGCGCGGTGTACACATTCGGAATGCGTACCGCACCCTGGCTATTGACCTCGACCTCCACCACAGTCGCAACGTAAGTCAGGAAACTGCGGTGCACCGCGATTCCCATGCCCCATCCATTGCCGGGTTTCCTCTTACCCCAATTCGCTTTCGTAGCGGCCAACTCAGCTACATGCCTCAGGCGCGCTGTGTCGTATGGATATTTCTTCGCCGTTTCCTCATTACTGCCCTTCGGTCCCTCGATCACGCGCCCAGATCCAATCAACTCCACCAGGTACTCGTATGGATCGCGACTCGCCGCAGATGCCAGTTCGTTGGCAAACGACTGGACCGCGAACGCATGATAGATATTCGCCACCGATCGCAGCCACCCGATGCGCACGTGCGCCGCTGCCGGACCATTCTCCGTCCGAAAATTGGCTACATCGAAGGGAATCACATCCCATCCAAGCGACATTTCTCCCGCGCTGCCGTACACCGAATCTTTTTCGAAGCTCGATCCAATCGGCGGAAACACCGAGCGTTGCAGCCAGGCCGTAGGCTTGCCGTTCGAACCCACCGCTGCCTTGATGTACATCGCTGCCACCGAGTGATAGTAGTCAAACTTGATGTCGTCTTCGCGGCTCCACACCACCTTCACTGGCTTTCCTGTCTTCTTCGATAGCACGGCCGCTTCCACGGCGTAGTCCGGTTTCGACTTTCGCCCGAAGCCGCCGCCTAGAAAGGTCACATGGCAGACAACATCCTCCTTCTTCAACCCCAGCGCTTTGGCAACCTCTTCGCGTACGCCCACCGGATTCTGCGTCGGCGACCACACTGTCACTTTGTCCCCGCGAACGTCAGCTACCGCCGCAGGCGGCTCCATCGAAGCATGCGCCAGATGCGGCGCGAAATATTCCGCCTCGATGATCTTTCCGCCCTTAGAGAATCCCGCATCCGCCTCGCCCCATGAATGCACCGCTTTGCCCGGCTGCCGCGCCGTTTCCTGCAACTGCTTTTTGTAATCGGCCGAGTTGTAGGTTGCATTCGCGCCGTTATCCCAGTCAATCTTCAGCTGCTTGCGTCCTTTGAACGCTGACCAGGTGTTGTCCGCAACTACCGCGACTCCCCCGAGCGGCTGGAAAGCGTGAGGCGGTTTAAACGGATCGATAGGAATCGTCTGCTTGACGCCCATCACCTTAAGAGTCGCCGAATCATCGACCGATTTCACTTTCCCGCCCAGCACCGGAGGATGCGCAATCGCCGCATACAGCATGCCATCCACGCGCACGTCCATTCCAAACATGGACTTGCCGGAACAGATCCCGTCCACGTCGTACCCGGGCGCCGGCTTGCCGATATACCGCCACTCCGCGCGCGATTTCAACTTCAACTCTTCTTTTTTCGGGACCGGTTGTTTCGCGGCCAGCGCAGCGAGTTCTCCATAGCCAAATTTACGATTGGAGGCCTTATGCGAAACCACATGCGGAGGATCGGCGACGCACTGATCTGCGGGAACCCCCCATCTCTCTGCCGCAGCACGAATCAGCATCAGCCGCGCCGTAGCGCCAGCCTCGCGCAGCGGATCAAAAAACTCGCGAACCGAGTGCGACCCATCCGTATCCTGCGATCCGTACCTCTCGTCGCCATCACCCTGGATGACCGTGACTCGCGACCAGTCCGCATCGAGTTCATCCGCCACAATGCGGGGCAGGCTGGTGCGTACTCCGTTCCCCATCTCGGTCCTATGGGCAACAATGACAACCGTTCCATCCGGATTGATTCCCAAATAAACGCCAGGATGAAACGCAGCTCCCTCAATGCTGGGGGCAACTCCAGCCCTGGGTGTCCCACTCCTCGCCGCAGTTGCGAGCAGTGGGGAAGTGCGCGCGCAGATCACGAATGCGCTGGCCGAGAACATTCCCTGCAGGAAATTGCGCCGGCTCACATTCTCGATGATGAGCTTCTTTTCTCCGCGAATCATGCGGTCTCCTTCGCGGCTTCATGGATGGCCGCCCGAATGCGCTGGTAAGTTCCGCAGCGGCAAATATTCCCTGCCATCTGCTCATCGATGTCGCCGTCGCTCGGATGCGGTTTCGAGGCGAGCAGGGAAATTGCCTGCATGATCTGTCCCGGCTGGCAGTATCCGCATTGCGGAACATTCACCTGCTCCCAGGCCTTCTGCACTGCGTGCGGCCCATGAGCCGAGATGCCCTCAATCGTAGTGATCTCCGCACCTTCCACCTTACCCATTTGGGTGGAGCATGAGCGCACGGCCTTGCCATTCTCTAGCACCGTGCACGCGCCGCAGAGCGCCATCCCGCATCCAAATTTCGTTCCCGTCATTCCAAGAATGTCGCGCAGATACCACAACAGCGGCATCTCCGGATCGCCGTCAAAACTTCGTGCTTGGCCATTCACTTTGAGATGAACCATGGGGCACTCCCTGACCTTGAGTTGAAGAGTATGCTTATTTTAAACCCGCCGGGCATGGCCGCTACTCGCAAAACAATCCAAGCCGCCCTGGCCTCTAAGCCGCGATCCCTGAGACCTGAAATTTCTAACCGATTCACTTCTCCCAATGAGTGCTAGCGAACTTCTGCGGATCGAACACCGCCGGGTCGAGTTTCACGTTTGCCTGAATATCACTGTAATCCTCCGAGAACACTTTCCTGCCCTCGGAGTACACCTCGACGCCTACAGCAACCCATGCTCCTGCCAAGGGTTCATAGTGAATAAAGCGGATGTCCTCGACTTTCTCAGGATTGCCCCGCGCCGGCTCGATATCCCGCACAAAAAGCAGGGTATCCTTCAAC
>Ga0207702_10000912_pt1 | contig 30567 bp, 24 predicted proteins | sample KBSCornC62_FD_184302 | JGI IMG/M metagenome (GOLD analysis project Ga0207702, IMG submission 184302) | Corn rhizosphere microbial communities from Kellogg Biological Station, Michigan, USA - KBS Corn C6-2 (SPAdes) (version 2) | ecosystem: Host-associated > Plants > Roots > Rhizosphere > Soil ... | reverse complement strand
CGTTGCCGTCCTCGATCTCGCGGATCAAAACGCGCCACCGCGCACCTTGCTCGGAATGCGCCCACCTGTATCCGTTTCCTCGTTACAGACAACCCAGGGGCCGAAGCTGGTCGCTGATCGGATTTACGGCGTGATCATTCGAGTCACGGGCGAAAAAACCGTCGGCGGCACGAGCCGTTTTCTCACTGCTCCTGACGCAGTCGTTGGGAATCTGCCGACGGATCCGGCGCATTTGCTCGAAGAAGCATTCACGGCCCTGACCGCAGCTCCGGCTCGCGTCGGGGACGGCTGGCTGGCGCTTTCACGTTTGCCGGAGGATTGGCGGCAAACCGAGCTGGCCGTTCGCCTACGGTTGATTGCCACATCGCAGTTAAATCTGCGCCAAGACTACGCCGCCGCTCAAGCCGACCTCAAGCTTTTGGCTCATCGCTGAGGTTAGGGATGCCCCGTAGCCGCATTCGTGAGAACGCGCGGGCCATCGACTTTGCTAGCGAGGCCTGCGTCCCCGCGAACACGGCCTCAGGCAACGCAGCTCACTCCAAGAAAAATTCCGTCTGCTCCACCGCCGGCTTGATCCCGAGCAATGTCCGGTAGCGCTCGACCCAATCATCGAGTTTATCGAGGTAATATTTCGGGTCATAGGGCGCCTTGGCCGAATCGTACGCGCTCAAAGGCCGCGCACGCTGCCAGTCGCTTTCCCCGCGCGAACTATGCGCCACGTAATAGCTCACGCGCTCACCCATTCGAGGACGGGGATTCATTTGCAACGCAGCTTCCGCCGACGCTCGACGAGGTTTACCTCCATCCGCCACCCAGCGTTCATACGCATCCGGATTTTGACTGAGCACTTCCGACTTTGCCAACTCCGCGACAGGTAATTCGCCCCGCCGAATCGCCTGGGTCAATTCCTCGATCAACGCCACCGGCGACGCTGTTTCCGCGCCAACCAGAAAATGGATCATGCGGTCGTTCAGCTTCTTCAAATACGGCTCAATTCCCCTCGATCTCAGCGCCGATCCGCGGATGATAATTTTGCTTCCATCGTAGAGCGCGTAATTCTTCGACTTGTAACAAAACATCGCGACGTACTGGCCGTCGAATTCGAGTTCAATGCCGGTCGGCAAAACCCCGAGCACCTTGGAAAGGAGCTCCTGTGGTTTTTCGAAGTATTCGTGCGACGAAAGATAAATTCCATCGGTATCGGCTTCGAGGATCGTGCAATTGTATTTCTTGAATTCCGCGATCAACGCCTGCAGCAATTCGCGTCCGCGACGCGTCACTTCAGCCGCCAATTCGCCGTCGCCAAACCGCGCGCCGGAAAAGCCGAGGTACCCGTAAAACGAGTTGATCAGGATCTTGAAGTTGGACTGACGCGCTTGGTACTCGGCGCGGAGTTCCTCGGTCGCGGCGGTCTTCGCCAATGCTTTGAAGCGCAGCCGATACTCGCGCAACTTGCGTAACAGCGGAATGAATACACCGAGCGCGTCCGTCTTTGGGCTGCGGCCGATCTGGAGGAGCAAGCTCGGGTAAAGCGACGCGACATCGAAATGAAGGACATGGCGGTAAACCCCTTCTTCGAAATTCTTCGTGTAACCGCCTTCGAAGGCGCGCACCTCCGGTGGAACCGGGCACGACTGTTTGGCGTGATAATACTCCTCGAGAAACAGCAAATCGATCTTGCTCGTCGTTCCGCGCAGCGTGGCGTCTTGCAAGAGAATCGGAAAGGTCCGCGCCTGTTCGACGTACGTCGGCAACAACACCTCCGCGAGGCCCTTCGTTTCGCGCAAATCGTCCGCGAGGTAAGCAAGGAAACGTTCACGATCTTGCGTGAAAACCTCCGTGATCCGCGAAGCGTCGAGGTAGGTCCGCTCTCCTGTTTCTTCCGCGTCCTCGCTCGTGATTCCGAAATAAACCGCTGAATCCTTCAATCCAAAGGAGGTCAACTCACGGGTCGTGATATCGAACAAGTTGACCAACAGGTAGGTGTCGATGACGGCCCGGCCCGGAATATCGCATCGCGGGAAATCGATCCAACGCTCCGCGACCTTCAGACGGCTGCTGCGAAACGTCGCCTTTTGTCCAAACCGACCCCAGTCGCAGTTGAGCTTGTAGCGCTTGCAACGCTGGCGGAGGAAATCGAGGTCGAATTTGAAAAGGTTATGCCCTTCGATGATATCGGGATCTTCGCGGCGAAGCAGGTCTGCGAAATCGAGCAAGAGCTGTTTCTCCGCCTCGCTCGTCAGGGCCCCGAGCGTGAGCAGGTGAGTGCGACCGTTCACCTGTAGTCCAATGGCCAATACACGGTCATCAGCCCGTGTTGGATTGCTGAAAAATCCAGGCTCGGACGAGGTCTCGATGTCGAGCTGGGCGCGACGAAGTTGTTGAAACGGGAGATCGCCGAACAATCGTTTTCGCTGTTGCAGCAAGTACTGACTCTCCAGCGGTCTAATCCAATCCACACCGCCGGTCTCCTCGCGCACCGGCGTGAGCACGCGATGAAATTCATCCAACGTTTCCGCCCGCCAAAGGCGCTTGAACACGCTCTCGCCAGCGAGCGTTTGCACTTCAGCCTCCGGTGCTTCCGGAAGCACGGTCGAATCTTTCAACCAGGCGAAAGGCCGCAGCGTATCCGTTTTTTCGATGCGTGAGCCGTCCGGCTGAGCGATCGAGAGATGAACTGTGCCCGACGGCGCAATCCAAAGGCCACAGATCGTTTCGGCATTGGAATCACCCAATTCAGGCGCGACATCAAGCATGACTCATTATCCGGTTATCCTTGAGTTTCGCGAATGGAAAAAAGACGCAGACATTCTCCGGAACGTTGGACAATCTAGCCGACAATTTTGAGTACGGCGATTCATCGCCGCTTTGGGCGGGCCAATTCATTGGCCCGTATGCATCGGTTGCGACCTCTCCCAAAGGCCCGAAAATAAATTTAGCCTTGGAAGGCGGCGATGAATCACCGCACTGCAAATTGGTTAAGGCGCGGGCGAGGACGCTATCAGCAGTATCGGTCCAACAAACGTCAAAACGGCTTATAATACACCATTGTCAGTGCGATCAACGCGAGAAGGAGCGCGATCACGATGAACAACCCGGCGCATTCCCGGCGCCGATAAGCGAAGCCGGGCAACGCAGCGAGACCGACTAAGCAAACCAGCTTCACAATCACCCACCCCTTCATTTCGTAACCGAGCACGTGAAGGAGCCCGAATCCCGAAATGATCGCGGTCAATGCCGCCAAACCGGTGATCATCATCACCCGCTTTTTCGTCTCGGGCGCGGGCAAGGCATAAGCATAAAAACCGTACCCAATCAGGGCCACGATCGAGAAAACGTGAACAACGTGATAAAACGAAGGGCTCATGGAGGAGAAAGGCTGAAGGCTGAAAGGCTGAAGGCTGAAAGGCTGAAGGACTGAAACCAAGCCAGAAGAACGGAGCCGCGAGACTAAAACGACAGTGGTCCCTGCCAGGGGCTCCGCGAATCAAGTCAGCAGAACGCGAGGATATCCCTTTCGTTCACGGAAAGCTGCAGATCGTAGGACTGACTCACTCAACAAATGGAAGCCGGGCGTAACCAGTACCCGCATCACCGGAACGCCCGAAGCGCGCACCCTCCTCCCAAAAGCCTGCCCCCGTCCTTTTTCAGCCTTCAGCCCTTCAGCCTTCAGTCCTTCAGCCTTTCAATGCCCCAGTCCTTCAAAATTAAGTCTGATCCTCCGCCTGTGCCGTATGCTAAAAGGCTCTGGTCCTTTTTATATTAAGGTGGGAGCTTCCTCCGCAGCGTCTGCTTTCCGATTTACGGCCTAGCATCTTCCGCGACGGTCTCTACTCCCGGAATTTTTCAAAGGCAAAGAGCGTGTTCAAAGCACCTCGTACACTGCAGAGGATCAGCCGGCCAAGGTAGAGCACTCGCCCTCTCGGTCAAACGCGAATCTCGGTTTCTTTCTCAGGTCATTCCGTTCACGTAACTCTTTGACGGAAAACGAGACCCCGAAAATTCCAAACCAATAAAATGCTCACGGCCGCTAGCGCCAACCCCATCCGCGGCGCTGTTTTCCAAGCGGCCGCTCCCAACATCGCCAATGTCAGCCCGGCAAAGACGACATCGGTGACCCGAAGCACAGCCTCACGCTTTTGGATAACCCACGTCGCAAGCCAAACCAGCACGCCTAATCCGAAGGAAATCCACGCGAGTTTCAGCGAAATCTCCACTCGGCCTCGATGCCCGAGGAGTGCACTCAAGGATGCAGTCAGGACCTGGTTGAAAAACAAAAAAGCGACACTTAGCACCGCGATCAAGTGTTGGTTAACCGGAAAGTTTCCCTGCGCGTCCACCGGCACACGCGCGCGAACCCCGCAGCCTGCGTTGCAAAAGGTCTCGTCCCCTTTCCTGACCTTTTTCGAAGCCGTAAAAACTTGGCCGCAATGCTGGCAGATCGATTGAGCCATGGAAATCGACAGACGTGATTCCGTCTCGATCAGTTTTCCAGGATGAAGTCGTTGAGATGGCGCATGATCACCTTCTGCAGCGTGTCCAGGAACATGAAAGCCAAGTACGGCTTTTGCTGACGCTCGGTCAGGACATCGAAAACCACATTGTCCGACTCGAAATCTTCTTCATCGAGGTCCGCCAGGTATTCGTTGAACAAATACAACTTGAGCGCCGAACAGGCCCGAACCATCGCTTCCGCGTTCGCTTCGTCAAAAGCGATCGTCTCCTCACGAAAGAACTCGCGGTTGAAAAGTTTGATCAACCCGTCGATGTCTTGATTTTGCGACGCGATCAAATCGTCGTTCCAGAGTTCCTTCGAATCCGGGTCGAGATGCGGCATCTCTAAAGGCAAAGCGAGCCGATGCGCTAAAGCGTCGGAAGCGCTTTTCAAAACGTCCAACAGCGGCGCGACGTTCGTCAGGTCTAAGCGGATCTCAACCCTTTTCATTTGGTTCCACGATCGCCATCAGATGCCATTGACGAAGAGAGAAGACATACGCTTCAGCCCGCTCGCGCGGACCGACCCAGAGGATCGCGCGACCGTGCTCATGAGCTTCTCTCATGTGCACGGTCGCGGTGGTTTCATCGAAACCAAAGACCTTGCGCAAAACCAAGACCACGTAGGTCATCCGGCTCACCGCGTCATTCAGGAAAACAACACGCCACGACGGAGTCCGGACCGACTTCGTCTCGGGCTGCGCAGCCGGCGAAAACGGTGAGCGCGTATCCATCAATCTTCACTCGCGCTGCGTACAGCACGCGCGATCTGGTCCTCCGCTTCCGCGAGAGGTAATTTGGTCACGTCTTTCTGGTGGCGCCATTTCATTTCGACGATGCCTTCTTTCAGCCCTTTGCCACCGACCGTGATTCGCAGTGGGATGCCGATCAAATCCGCGTCTTTGAACTTCACGCCGGGACGCTCCGCGCGGTCGTCGATCAACACTTCCGCGCCCGCGCGTTCCGCGGCCGCGCCCAATTTCTTCGCGACCTCGACTGCTTCCGGAACCTGCGGATCGAGGAGACATACGAGCACCTGAAACGGTGCGATGCTCCACGGCCAAAGAATCCCGTCTGCGTCGTGACTTTGCTCGACGATCGCTTGAACGGTCCGAGAAATGCCGATGCCGTAACAGCCCATGATCATCGGCTTTGTCTGCTTCTGATCGTCGGTATAAACGGCGCCGAACTTGTCGGAGTATTTCGTGCCCAGTTTGAAGACGTGGCCGACCTCGATGGCGCGCGCGATCTTCAGCGGCTGGCCGGATTTCGGGTCGGGTTCCCCCAGACGCACGCGGCGGAAATCGCCGAACTTCGTGATCGCGAGATCGCGAGTCACGTTGACGTTGCGCAAATGAAAGCCGTCGCGATTGGCGCCGGTCGTGCCATTGCCGATCAAACGGATCGCGTGATCGGCAAAGATGCCGGCCAACGCGGATTGATTTTTAATGGTGCCCTTAACGGCACCGAGACTGCCTGGTTTCGCGCCGAGCACGGGTTCGATTTCCTCGGCGGTGGCCGGACGGAACACGGTGAAGCCCAGCGAACCGATCTTCGCTTCTTCGAGTTCATCGCTCCCGCGCAAAATCACGATGAACGGTTTTCCGTCGCCGATGTAAACGAGCGTTTTGAATTGTTTGTCGCCAGGAACTGAATACGGGGCTGCCTCCAAGGCCGCGATCGTGACGATGCCGGGCGTGGCAAATTCTTCGAGCGCACCAACCGGCTCGGCGTTGGCGAGATCCGACGGAACGATCCCGCTCGTCGCCTTCTCTCGATTAGCCGAATAGCCGCTCTCTTCGCAGTACACGACGTCATCGTCGCCCACTTCCGCGGGAACCATGAACTCGTGTGAGAACGCTCCGCCCATGATGCCGGTGTCGGCTTCGACTGCTATGGCCTTGAGGCCGACGCGGGCGAAGAACTTCGCGTACGCGTCCTTCATTCGCAGGTAGCTCTGCGTCGCGGCTTCGTCATCCACGTCGAATGAATACGCATCCTTCATGATGAACTCGCGGGCGCGCATGAGGCCGTAGCGCGGACGAATTTCGTTACGAAATTTCGTGCCGATCTGATAAAAATTCTTCGGCAGATCGCGGTAGCTCGTGATCTCCGTCTTCACTAAAGGTGTGATGATTTCTTCATGGGTCGGTCCGAGCACAAACTCCGGCTCGCGCGACGCGCGTTTGCCGTCCCCTGCGCTATCGGCCCGATACATGATCTCGCGTGAAGCCGCCCAGCGCGGTCCCTGCTCCCACAATTCGCTCGGATGCAGGTGTGGCATCTGCAGTTCGATTCCGCCGGCGGCGTCCATTTCCTCGCGGCAGATCTGGCTCACTTTGCGAAGCACACGCAGACCTAGCGGCATGAACGTGTACAAGCCTCCGCTCAGCTTGCGCACCAAGCCGGCGCGAATGAGCAACTTGTGCGACGCGATTTCCGCATCGGAAGGGCTCTCTTTAAGGGTCGGGATGAAAAACTGGGACCACAGCTTCATGGAAGGTCCAACGAAGCACCCAGGCATCCCTGGAGCAAACTTTTCTCGTCCCGCAAAAGCGGGACTAATGAAAAATGCAGAATGATGAGTGCAGAATGCCGCTCAATCTCCGTTCGCGATGTGCAGCTCCGACCTCAAAAAAGCCCTGGTCTGGGTACACCGCATATCGATCTCAAGCTATTCCGGCATCGTCAAAGTTCCCGCCGTCCAGTCTATCCTCCGGTTTTGCCTTCTCTCATTCTGCATTCTTCACTCATCATTCTCCACTAGTCCCGCCCCGCGGGACGAAATCCGTGCCTTCAACTCAACGCCGTTCCTCGCCTAAACCGTGGCCTCTCAAGTGGGTCGCTCTGGTCATTTTCGTCTGCCTCGCCGGCTACACGTATTTGACACTGCACTACCGAAAGGCCGCGAAGCCGTACGAGCCTTACCGCGACACCAAGCAGCGTGTGACGATCGCGCGTCTCGAGTCGGCTGGCTATCAACGCATTTACGCCGCCGCCGATCGCCCGGCCGACCCCAGCGCCGCTGCCGCCGCGATGCGCGGTCCGCTCAGCTCCGTCAGCACAGCACCCGGCGGATTAGACGATGAATTGAAACGGACGCTGCTCGATCAACCTGTTCTGCCTCCGCGCTTCAACGACGTGCGAGCCCCGCGTGAAGCGCAGGCAATGCTGCCCTACACGGTTCAGTTCACCTGCGTGTCTTCGAACAACAAACAATTGCTCTCGGGGACCTACGTCTACGTGAAGGATCAAACGATTATGATCGTGCCTGACTTCGAAAAAATCGCGGGCGACCTCCTCGCCCGCACTCCTCAAAGCATCGTCAACGTCACCATTCCCGCGGGGACACTGAGCGCGGGCACGTATCACGCGACCCTCGTCGGCGCGCAGGAATCGGAACGCTGGGATGTGCAAGTGCATTGACGGCGCGGCCCGAGCGCGTCTGATATGAACTCACTACGATGAGCAATGGCTCTGCCACTCCGCCGCCCACGGCGACTGCCACGACGATTAAGCCAACGGACCTGCGCGGAATTTTAAAATACGTTCCGCGCTTTCAAGATCAGATCTTCGTTCTCGCCATCGACGGCTCGATCGTAGCGGACGAAAACTTCAGCAACGTCCTCGTCGACATCGCCGTTCTTCGGAGTCTCGCGATCAAAGTCGTGCTCGTGCACGGCATTGGCCAACAAATCCAAGAACTTTCCGAGTCGCGCAAAATTCCGATCTCCGACGCGGTCGGCACCGGCGTGACTGATGCGGTGACGCTCGACCTCGCTGTGCGCGCTTCGTCGCGCGTGTCGCACGTCATCCTCGAAGGCCTGACGCAAAATCAGTTGAAGTGCGCGATCACCAATTCAGTCCGCGCCCTGCCGATCGGCATCTTGCGCGGTGTCGATCACCAGTTCACCGCGCGCGTCGATCGCATCGATACGGAATTTATCCTCACGCTGATCAACAAAGGCATCGTACCGATCGTCACGCCGATCGGTTTCGGCCCGGACGGCAAATCGCTTCGGATCAATTCCGATTCCCTCGCCGCCGAGATGGCGGAGGCCCTGCGCGCGACGAAAATTCTTTATCTGACTCCGCAGCTCGGCTTGGAGATCAACGGCGACGTTAAGCGTGACATCGATGTCGATTCGCTGCGCGCGTTGTTGAAAGATCATCCGGAGCAAATTGCAGAAAGCTCGCGCAGTAAGGCCGTCCATGCGATCCGCGCCATCGAGACTGGCACGCCGCGCGTGCATATTATCGATGGTCGTATCTTCGACGGATTGTTGAACGAGATTTTCTCGAACGAAGGCGTCGGCTCACTCGTTTACGGAAACGATTATCAACAAATCCGGAAAGCGACGCGGCGGGATATTCGCCTCATCTACAACCTCACGCGCGGCGCGGTCCGTCGCGAAGAACTCATCAATCGGACGCAGCAAGCGATCGAAAAGAATATCGATCAATTTTACGTCTTCGAGATCGACGAGAACCTCATCGCCTGCGTTTCACTTTATTTCTATCCCGATAAACCGCAGATGGCGGAGATCGGTTCGCTCTACGTGCTGCCGTTTTATCATAACCGCGGCATCGGACGGAAGATGGTGGACTTCGCCTGCCTTATGGCGAAAGAGCGCGGCGCCACCACCGTCGTCGCGCTTTCGACCCAGAGCTACTCGTTCTTCACGTCCGTGATGGGTTTCGAAGAAACGACAAAGGATACGCTCCCCGAAGCGCGCTTAAAACTCTACGACGATAGCGGACGGAATCCCAAGGTGCTGGTGAAGGCATTGTAAGCCTCAACGCATCCTTCGTAGCCGCGTTCGTAAGAACGCGGGTCCTGCGCGCTGCCACACTCTCAACGTCAGAGCGCGAAATCCCGCCTTCTCTCTTTCAAGCCGCGTTCGTGAGAACGCGGGCCCTGCGCGATGCTACACTCTCAATATCAGAGCGCGAAATCCTGCCTTCTCACCGCCCCCGTAGCTGCGTTCGTGAGAACGCGGGCCCTGCGCGCCGCCACACTCTCAATGTCAGAGCGCGAAATCCTGCCTTCTCACCGCCCCCCGTAGCTGCGCGTCTTAACGCGCGGACTTCACCTCGAGCATGCTGGGCGATTTATAAATCGTGATCTTCGACTAAGTTTCGTTGCACGAGTTTCTCGATGCCGCGCCCGTGCCTGGTCCTGGACGATGAGCGGGGACCCTTTTCTTTTTGTTCGTTTCATCGGGATGGCGTCGCATCCGCGCGTCAAGACGCGCAGCTACTTGGAATACAGCGTAGCCTCGGAATTCAGCTTTTTAAGCGACAGCAGCGGATGGAACCATGGTCTGTGGTGTAAGGCGCACTAAGCTTCAGCCGGGTTTTCTTTTCCTGTCGCGTTCGTGAGGACGCGGGCGTTAAGCGTGGTAGCGAGCAGGGCCCGCGTTCTCACGAACGCGGCTCCGACTTCTCGCTCGGCGTTCTTTACTTATTCCTCGCGCGCGACTCTTTACTCACCGTCTCGCGCACTCTTTACTCACCGTCTCGCGCGACTCTTTACTCTTCACTCCCACGCAATGCCAGCGCGCGCGAGGCTTGCAAATCAACTTTGCCGGTTCCGAGAAGCGGAATTTTTCCAACGCGCCTGATCACTCTCGGGATCCATAAATTCGCCAGGCCCGCCCCACTCAGCTTTTCCCGGACTTCCTCAACTGTTAAAGCTTCCGTCGTCACAACGACCAACGCTTCACCCTTGCTTGCGTCAGGTACGCCAACCACCACGACCACGGGCAATTCGCGTTGATCGAAGCCGAAGAGGCTAACGATTTTTTGCTCAATCGTTCCATGCGGAATCATCTCTCCACCGATCTTGGAAAAGCGCGAGAGTCGGCCCTCGATAAAGAGAAAACCGTCTTCGTCGAAACGTGCGAGATCCCCCGTCACGAACCACCCTTCACGCAGCGCCTGTTTCGTTTTCTCCGGGTCCTTGAGATAGCCGTGGAAAACATTTTCGCCTCGAAAGAGCAGCAAGCCGGTCCGGTCGAGCGGAAGCGGGTTTCCTGTATCCGGATCAACAATACGCGCGGTCAAGCCCGGGAGCATGCGACCGACCGAGCCCAATCGTTTTCCGACTTGGCCGGCGAACGGTTTAAGCAAAGCTGAAACAGGAACTCCGACTCCCCGCTCGGACCGCACGTCTCCTTGGCTCGCGCAGAGCGGTTCGTCATCGATGTTCATGTTCGTCACCGGCGTGGTTTCGGTCAGCCCATAACCTTGCATGATTTCCACCTGAAGCGTTTCCAAAAACGCTGCGTGCATTTCCAAGGGCATCTTCTCCGCCCCAGAAACAAGCAAGCCGATCGAACGCAGATCGGCAGCCTGCGCCTTTTTGAGCAGAGGCCGGAGAAACGTCGGCGCCGCAACCACGCAGGTGATCGACTCGTCGCGAATCGCGTCAATCATCCGCTTCGTGTCGAGCGGGCTCGGAATGGTCACGAGCATCATCCTCCGAAGCAACGCGTACCAAACCGTGACGGTGAAACCAAAGCTGTGAAAAATCGGCAAGCACCCCAGCAAAGTCACGGCCTCAGGCAGCACGTTGGTGGAGGTGATTTCTTCGCAGTTCGCGAGAATGTTGCGATGGGTAAGAGCCACGCCCTTGGGCGCTCCCGCGCTCCCGCTGGTGAACAACAACGCCGCTTCTTCGCGATCGCCGCGTTTTGGAATTTGCAAGAGCCAGCTCAAACCTTCACTAGGCAAAATCCACGCCGCGAGCAACCAGCGGAGCAACCCGAACTTGCCGATTCCATCCAGGGTCTCGCGCACGTCGATGACGCGCTGCGGCCACGGGAAATCCGGCAGCTTCTCCTGCATCGCCTTCGCCGTCAGCACCGTGTCGATTTCGCCAACCTCCAAGCTTGCCCGCAGGGTACTCGCGCCGGCGGTGAAGTTGAGGTTCACCGGAATCTTTCCGGACCAGAGCACGGCCGTATTGGCGATCACCGCTCCGGCCCCTGGGGGCAGCACGATGCCGACGCGTTTTGCTGGTGAGTGACGGCGCAGCCAGCGCGAAAGGGCCGCAGCAGCCGCAAAGACCCGCCCCGCGGAGACCTGGCGCCGTTTACTTGTGCGATCGATCACCGCGATCCGCCCAGGCCTGCCGGCCAAACTTTTCACCACCTCTCGTCCAAGATGACGCCGCAAGATCGGCCGATCGGCAAAAGCCCTCGCGATCAGATCGAGCAACCCTTGACGCACTTGCAGGGAAAGCGCCTTCACCGCCGCCTCCGTCGGCCAGCCGTCCAAGCGCGCCCCTTCCTCGATGATTTCTAATGGAGCGCCAAAGTGGACAGAAATGGCTAGGCGAGTCCAACGCGGCTTTTTCCAAATGTAATGCCGCCATGAATACGAGAACACAGACCCCCAAATGCCATCGTGGCCAACCGGAATAATCGGGGCCTGAAAAGTCCGAACCGCGCGCAGCACGGCGCCCAACAGGTCTTCATTAAACCGGTGAAGTTGCCCAAAGGCGGTGGGCTCGATTTCGGGAAAAAGACAAACCGCTTCTCCTTCATGAAGAGCCATCATCAAATGCCGCTCAAACGCGGAATCGAATCGCAGAAAGCGCACCGGCCGCACGCACGCACGACGGAGCAAAACCGGATCGACCGTCGAGAGGTGGTTGGCTAGGAGAATGGCCGGTCCCGCTGCCGGCACGAACTCCGCGCCGTGAGCACGCACTCGATAAAGCGCGCAGTCGACGATCGAAATCGCCAACTCAAACCACCGGGGCAAAACCATATGATGCGTCCGAAAACCATCCATGCAGCGGTACGTTCTTCGATGAACCACTCCTTTTCTGCAAGCCCTGGCAACGCGATCATTCGCGTCCGCCCCCATCTACAGCGCGCGCATTCTGAAAGCGCCGCTGGCGCTCGCTGACGCAGACGCAGACAAAAGGTCCCCGCATCGACCCGACTACTTCGCCAACGCGCGGTTCAACAGTTTGCCCAGCGCGTCCGTGGCCAAGCTACTTGCGGAGCCTTCGATGGGAAATTTATCCAACAGTGGCACGTAACCCAGCGTGTCTTTATCAGGACCGACTAATCCAATTTTCTTCAAATTTTCCGCCTGTTGGCCGCGGACCGCGACGGCGACCTGCAGGTGCACGGGACGCGCGAACCAATCCGCAGTCGTGGTCGTATCCACAGTCCCACTACCGCTGAAACGAATCTCGGGCGAGATGAGGCTGATATCAGCGATCTTCGTATCTTGTCCCGCGGGATGGGTCAGTTCGAGGTTCAGTTGATCATAACTGATTTCGGAAAATCCGCGGAGCGCATCGGCGGCCGCCCGCAATTTCTCGCTGTAGCTGACGCCTTCGCCGTAACCCACCATGCCGGCCGCTGCGGAAAGGATCGCTCCCACCGTGCTCGCCGTACGTTGGAGCTTATCGATATCAACCGTTTGCGAACTGACGGCGAATCCGCGGAATTTGCCACTCCGACTGGTCAACTTCACATCTTCGCTGAGTTGATCATTTAACTGATCAAGCGTCGCGGCCTCTCCGTTGAACTTCATCGCGAGGTCAAAGACGCCTTCCACGGTCGGTTTTCGACCACCCGAGACAGCCGCCAAGTAGCGCGCTGGGTTGACCCGATTAAGATCCAGTTCACCACTCAAGCTATACGATCCTGATCCCTTGGGATCGAACGTGAGCGCCGCAGCTAAAAGTGCGTTGCCATTATCAGCCAGCGTCGCTGTGAGGTGATCGAAAGTTATTTCCGTGGGTTCGATTTGGACCCGTCCTGCTACGTCGTTCGCTTCAAAACTCGCCGACACATCCGTCACCCGCTTCAGTCCGAGCAGTAACCGACCGCGATAACCACTCCATTGCGGCACAGCCAAGACGCCGACGACGGGAGCACTCGTCGTGGGACCGTGACTATAGGCGATGGGCGGACCGTTCTTCACTCGCGCTGGTGCGACCGCAACCCCCGCGACCGCTCCCCCAGGGTTTCCCGCGCCAGCGGACGAGCCGCTCTTGGGCCCCATGGCTGCGAAGGAGGCGGACCCCGATGCAGCCGAAGTGGACGCCGCGCTGGCAATCGCGCCATTGAAAGCGGAGACGAGGCCCAACAGGTCGTCGATCGACACAAGATCGCTGGTGAGTTGAGCGTCGAAAACCGTGTCACTGCCTTCCGAGTGCAGATCCGCGCTGAGCTGCCCGTCCGAATGCTGAGCTCCATGTTGCACCTGAAATGGAATCTGCAATTTTATGCGGCCATTGGGTGGCACATCCATCCGGACGAGCAGCGATGCAGACGGCAAAGGCGGCGCAAGCCCGGCGATCGCGAGCGATTTCATTTCAACATTCGCCGCGAACTGATGCAGTTCGCCCAAGACCGCGGAAAAATCGCCTTCCGCCGCCCCACCTTGGAAAATTTTCAACTGAGTAAAAGCGGGTTGCCGTGAGGCGCCGATCAAATCGATTTGATAGTGCCCTGTTGCTTTCAGCCGTGCTGAAGCTTCGGCCCATTTGCCCACCTTGGCATCGGCCGTAAACCACGCACGCCCTTGCGTCCGTAATTCGAAACTGGATACGTCGGCTTGCCAGCCATCCGGAGAATAACTTCCGCTGAGATTTAAAACGGCATCCGCGTGCTCGATCCAAATTTGATTCGCGCGCTGTAAACTCAGATCGGGGCAAACCAGGGGTGCCGTCGAGCGCACGTGGAGCCCGCTCTCCCGCGCGCGCCCGATCAACTCGCCCCGGAGTGGTCCGCCAGTCAGACGAACGTCAGCCAGAAAAGGCTGAACCCAGGATACGGGCACGGCCGCCAAAGTGATTTTAACCAAATCTTTTCTAGGATCGGCCACACGAATCTCGCCGCTCTCCCCGTCGACTTCGATCCCTTGCAAGGCGGTCAAAGAAAACACCGGCGCCTGCCCGGCCACCTGCACCTGCAGTTGCTCGACCCGCAACGTTTTTCGGTTTTGCAGCACGTCGAAGTTTCCATCCACACGCAGCGATCCGAGATTGGTCAGCGCGGGATCAATCGTCTCCCAACGCGCCATTTGGCCGGTAAAATTCCCGGCGGCGTGCACCTCTTGGAATGCTCCATCCGCATCGAATTGTCCGGCCCCTTTGATCGAAAACGAGGGCAAGACCACCCCCAACAAAAACGGTCCGAACTGCGTGTCATTGGTATCGGCATTCCAGGTCCCGCTCACGCGGCTCTGCGGATTCGGGAACACGGCTTGTGCTTGGACCACTCCCGGTGCGTTCGGCCCATCCCCTGCCCGCACAGAAAGAACATAGGTTTCGTGATCACCGACTCGATTGATCGCGGCTTTCAGAAATAATTTTGGCCGCGCCGCCTTGCCATTTTCCGCCTCGAAGTGCCCATCTAGCTGGAGTAGGTCGAATTGACGCGCGCTTCCGAGGCGTGCTTGCAGGTTGACCTGCGTGCGCACGGCACTCAAAGGCATCGCGGGCATCTTCACCAACGTCTCGCCGGTGAGAAGAAATTGCCCGCTTCGTCCCGCGGCCAATCCGCCACCTGTCATGGTGACATGGATACGTTCGACCGGGCCATCACTCTGGGCGCGAAAAATGATTTCGCCTTCGAGGTCCACCTGATCGACAGCCAAATCCACCGGCAAATCGAGCAAAGGAAAGATACCGCGGAAAACATCAGCGGGGTTCACCGCCGCATTCGCTTCGCCCGAAGTCGCCGCTAGCACTTGCGCAAATCCGATCGTCGCCTGTGGCAAGGGGTGCCAGCGCAGGGCCGAAGGCGTGGTGGCCCGGGCGACGGTCGTCGTCGATGGCGCGTTGGAAAAATCCAATGTCCACCCATGAGCCGTGAAGTTGCGCACATGAACATCTCGACGAGCCGCCGCCAAAAGCGGCACATCCAAACGCGCGGTCGGCACCGTCAAAATCCAGCCATTCCCGTGCAATTGAAGATTGTGCCATTCCGTCAATTGCAACCCGGCCCGCAGCATCTCGATTTGGCCGGTCACCGCGCCCGGGCGCGCGAGGAGTGACCGCGTCAGCCGCGTTTGCACCGATGGCAGAAAAAGCGCAGCCACCGCCAGGGCGAGTACAACCAGCACCACGGCCAATCCAAGGGCGATGCGACGAAGGAACTTCATCTCAACGGCTAACAAGAAGTAAACTGGGTAACAGGCAAACGAGACTTAACAACTCCGACCCGCGAGAGATCTTGTCTTGTTCCAAAAAAAAACCGCCGATGACAACGGCCGAAACCGGAATCATCGACGGGAAATGCGTGCGGCGATCAGTGGTTCGAAATAACCGGATCGGTTTCGCCGATCGAGCGTCGAACGGACGCAACCGCAACGTTGTACTGATAGTTCGCCTGAAGCTGGTTCAAGCGTGCTTGCGTGAGCGCATTTCGCGCGGACAAGACGTCAAGCTGGGTAATCGTTCCCGCCGAGAAACGCGCATCAGCAAGGCGAACCGCTTCTTCGGCTTCACCCACCGATTGCCGAGTCGCATCGGTCAGCTCAGCGGCCTCCTGGAGAGAGGACAAAGAACTGCGCACATCGACTTCGACGGAAAGCGTGTTGTCCTGGGTTTCGAGTTCGGCTTGGCGGAGCTGAGAGCGCGCTTGAATCACACGCCCACGAGTCGCTCGCCCATCAAAGACATCCCAGCTCGATTGGACCCCGACAAGCCAGCCATCGACGTAATCGCGGAAGCTGTCATGATAATTGTTTTTCCGAATCTCGTATCCACCGGTCAACGACACCGTCGGCAAATAGCCGGCCTGGGCATTGCGAACGCCGGCGCGACGCGCTTCCGCGATGCGACCGAGACGCTGCAAGTCGGGACGGTTGGCGAGCGCGGCGTCGATCGAAGATTGGAGATCGTACTTCACGGTTTTGACATTCAGTTCGCCGATGAAATCAGGAACTTTGGTCAACGAGTCCGCGCGAGGATTGCGATAACCGATTGAATGCCGGAGTTGATCGACTGCGGTGCGGAAAGCATTGCGAGCATTGATCAAAGGCGGTTGAGCGTTGGCCACTGCAACTTGAGCTTGGAGCACTTCGAATTTCGAAGAGGCACCTGCGTCGAAACGATTCTTTGCAATCTGATACGCTTGCTGCAGCAGTTCGACGTTGGACTCCTGCACCTTGATTTGCTCGCGATCGAGCAAGACAGTGTAGAAACGCGTGCGAACTTCGTAGAGCGCATCGTTGATCGTCGACTGCAAGTCGAGCAGCGCCGCTTGGCGCAAGGCGGACTGCGCACTCAATGCGGCGCGCACGCCACCGCCGGAATAGAGCAGTTGAGTCACGCCGAGCTGAATGTGCCAGTTATCCGTGGCAGGATTAGCTTGGCCGAGATCGGAACTCAGTTCCTTGGCGTTATCCGTGTAGCCCGCGTTGATGTTCGCGTTCGGCAGAACCTGAGCTTTGACCGTGATGATCAAACCTTCCTGTTCACGAATGCGTTCACGCGCTTCGCGAATGGCAAAGTTGTTGTCCAGAGCGTAGCGAATCGCCGTAGGCAGATCCAGTTTGTCCGGAACATCCGGCGGCAATGACTCGGGCGGCGTTGGAGCCGCCAGTGCTCCCGCCACGAAGAGCGGGAGCAGCGTCAAAGCCAGGAGGAATTTGGACCGTAGTTTCATGCGAAAACAGATATTCGAATTCATTTTACTCCAACCGCAACTGGAACCACTTCTTGTTCCATGCGTTCCGCGGCGCTGGCCTTGGAATGGTCTTTGGCGATAAGGACGTAGCACGACGGCACGACGAAGAGTGTGAAAACCGTGCCGATAGCCATGCCGACGACGAGCACCCAACCGATACTGTTACGAGCACCGGCGCCGGGGCCCGACACGAAAATCAGCATCATGTGCCCGAAAACCGTCGCGGCCGAAGTCATCAAGACCGGCCGCAAACGGATCGCGGCGGCGCGGCGTGCCGCTTCCGCCCTCTTTAAACCATCCATTTGAAGCTTGTTCGCGAATTCGACGATCAAGATGCCGTTCTTCGCGATCAAACCGACCAGAGTAATCATGCCGATCTGAGAATAAATGTTGATCGTCGTTTTCCAAAGGAAGATCGGCAGGAGCGCCGCCGCGATGGCGAGCGGAACCGAGCCGAGCAAGACGATGAACGGATCGCGGAAGCTTTCGAACTGCGCCGCGAGCACGAGGAAGATCAGGACGAGCGCGAGACCGAAGGTCATTACGAGAGCGTTCCCTTCATGGCGGAGCTGCCGAGATTCACCACCGTAGTCGATGGTGTAGTCCGGCGGTAGGATTTCCTTGGCCTTCGCTTCGAGTTGCGAAAGCGCTTTGTCGACGCTCGGGCCGACACCGATGATCTTTACCGAGTTGAGCTGTTGGAAACGATTGAGCGAACGCGGCTCGACGGTTTCTTTCAGCGTAGCCACGGTGGACAGCGGGATAAGCGTGCCCTTCGGACCTTGGATTTGATAATTCAAGATCTGGTCGGGATTGAGACGCTGATTGCGGACCACCTGCGGGATGACGCGGTAGCTGCGACCTTCGTTGACGAAGCGATTGACGTAACCGCCACCGAGCATCGAGCCGAGATCGCGAGAGACATCGGTTAAGTTGAGGCCCATCGCCGCAACTTTGTCCTTGTCGATGTCAATTTCCGTTTGCGGCAGGTCGAACTTGAGATCGTCGTCGGCAAAGAAGAACACCGGCATCTGGCCAGGCGTGTTCGCCGCGGTGTTCGCATAGAGCACGAGCTGGTTGGCCACATCGAGCATTTCACGGTGATCGGCTGTCGAGCGAATCACGAATTCGATCGGATATTGACCGCCCGAGGGCAAGGGCGCCGGAGTGTTAACAACGGCTTGTACACCTGCCACCTTCGCCACCGGAGCTTGCAAGGCGAGAGCGACCTGCTCGGCCGAGCGATGACGTTCCGACCAAGGCTTCAGGATAATGCCGGAAAAACCCTGTCTCGTCGTCGTTAACTGGAACGAGTTATCATACTCCGGCATGCTCTTAAAGATGTCCTGAATTTGCGTGGTATAGAGCACGTTGTGATCGATCGTCTCGTCGGGACCGGACAAAACGAAGGAGACGACAAATCCTTGATCTTCTTTCGGAGCCAGTTCGTGCGGCTGCGCGAAGCTGTAGAACGGCACGCTCAAAAAGGCCATGAGCGACGCGAAGGTCAGCACCGCCGGCAGAATCTGGTATTTGCGACCCAGCAGGAGGTCGAAGAGGATGGTCAAGACCGCGGAGACCAAGAACAGGCCCAAGCAGCCTTTGATCACATTCGGTAACGCTTTACCTAACGCATCGCCACCACCCATCACTCCGATGAGCACGGTAACGACCAACGCGAGCACGGCGGCCGCGACCGCCGCGGCGATGAGCAATTTGATATAGGACGTGCGCTCTTTGGCTGGAGCCAAGATCGAGCCGATGACTTTTTCATAACCCGCGCGGAAACGATCGAATCCATGATTCAAAAATCCGCTGAGGCCTTTGCCCTCATGGGTAGCATCCTGTAATAAATACGCGCTCATCATTGGCGAGAGCGTCAAAGCAACCAAACCGGAAACGGTGACAGCGCCGGCGAGCGTGAACGCAAATTCACGGAAGAGCGCACCGGTCAGACCCCCTTGAAACCCGATCGGGGCGTAAACGGCTGCGAGCGTCACGGTCATCGAGATAACAGGACCGAGCAGTTCGCGCGCACCGAGGATCGCAGCGTCTATCCGTCGGCGACCTTCGCGAATATGACGTTCGACGTTTTCGACGACCACGATCGCGTCGTCAACGACGAGACCGACCGCGAGCACGATCGCGAGCAAAGTGAGCAAGTTGATGGTGAAGCCCATCACCTTCATGAGGAAGAGCGCGCCGATCAGCGACAGCGGCATGGCCACAATCGGAATCAACACCGTCCGCAGCGATCCCATGAAGAGGAAAATCACCACCATCACGATGCAGAGCGTTTCGCCGAGAGTCTTCAGAATCTCGTGCAGCGCGTCATTGATGTATTTGCTGGTGTCATACGCGATGTTTCCGGTCAAACCGGCGGGAAGTCGCGCTTGGATGCTGGGGAACGCTTTGGTGACGCGATTTAAAACTTCGACCGTACTTTCGTTCGGCAATACCCAGATGCCCATGAACGTCGCCTTCTTACCGCCGAAGCGCACTTCCGTGTCGTAGTCTTCGGCGCCCATGTCGATCTTGGCCACATCCCCTAACCGGATCAGTGAGCCATCTTTCTGAGAAACGACGAGTTGCTCGAAGTCCTGGACGGTTTTCAGATCGGTGTTCGCGGTCAAGTTGACCTGAATCATCGAACCCTTCGTCGAACCGACCGCAGAAAGCGCGTTGTTTGCCTGCAAGGCTGTGCGCACTTGGCTGGGGCTCAGACCCCGGGCCGCCAAACGGTCGGGCTCGAGCCAAACACGAATGGCGAAGGTGCGGCCGCCCAAAACGTCGGCACGCTGGACACCACGAATGGAAGCGAGCTGGGGTTGGACGACGCGGTAGAGATAATCGGTAATTTGATTTTGATCGAGCGTGTCCGAGTAGAAACTCATGTACATGCCGGCCATGTTGCTGTCAGCCGGCTCCACATCGATGGTCGGTGTTTCTGCTTCCGGCGGCAGTTGGCTCTTGATCGAGTCGATCTTCGAGCTGATCTGCGCGAGAGCGGCATTCGTGTCGTAGTTGAGACGCAAATACACGCTGATCGTGCTCATGCCGGAGATGCTGGACGACTCCATGTAGTCGATGCCGTCCGCGCTGGCGATGACCTGTTCGAGCTGCGTGGTGATGTAGCCTCGAACCGTGTCGGCGCTAGCGCCGAAATAGAGGGTGCTAACCGTCACGACCGCGGCATCACTGCGCGGGTATTGTCGGACATTGAGACCGAAATAGGAAACGAGGCCGATAACCAGGATCGCAAGGTTGACGACGATCGCGACGACCGGTTTCCGAATGAAGAGATCGGTAAATTTCATGGGCGAGCGAAAGCCAGGGATCGAACGATCCCGCGCTTTCAATTAAGTGTTCGCGGGGTTGGGATTAACGTCGGACGTAGGAACGACGTCATTATGCACCTCGACGGGCATAGAATTGCGGAGTTTGAACGTGCCGGTGGAGACCACTTTTTCGCCGGGCTTTATGCCATCGACGATCGAGATCAAATCACCGCGACGGACACCAATCTTAACGAACTGCTGGCGAACACCGAGGAACTCTTTGCCGTCTTGTCCCTTCATTTGTTCAATGACGAAAACAGAATTTCCGTACGCCGCGTAGGCGACCGCTGTGGCTGGGACGACGGTGACGGGCTTGGATTCGGGCATTTCAACTTGGATGCGAGCGAACATGCCGGGACGTAGAACTTCGCCGGGATTGTCGAGCAGGGCCTGCACGGAAATGTTGCGCGTCGTGTTGTCGACTTCCGGGCTGATTGCGTTCAGTTTGCCCTCAAATTGACGGTTGTTGTAAGCATCGACCGTGATTGCAACGGTTTCACCGACACTCAGATTCGGGACCTCACGCTCGGGTAAGGTGAAGTTAACGTAGAGTTGATCCACTTTTTGCAATGGGACCAGCGCCTGGCCGCGAGTGATAAATTGGCCGATATTCACTAAACGGATACCGACGCGGCCATCGAACGGCGCGACGAGATTCTTTTTCGCGATGGTCGCTTTGAGCCCGTCAACCGCTGCTTGCGCTTGATTGAGCTGGGCCGTGGCTTGGTCGACCTCGGCTTGGGAAATCGTATTCTTCTCAATCAGCTCGTTCGCGCGCTTCGAGCCGAGTTGGGCCAAGACCAGTTGCGCTTCGGCTGACTTCAACTGCGCTTCTTCAACCGAGGTATCGAGGGCGATGAGCAAGTCACCGGCGTGAACCTTCTGGCCGTTTTCAAAATTGATCTTCACGACTGTGCCTTCGACTTCGGTGCTGAGAGCCACGCCCTCGACCGGGGCGAGGCTGCCGATACCACTGAGAGTCGGGCGCCAATTTTCGGCGCGAGCGGCAAAAGAGCTCACACCGAGGATAGGTTGCTGTTGGGGATGGGCAGACATCTCCTTGATTTGAGCCATTTTCACCGCGCCAAGTCCGGCGGCGATGAGGACAAATGCGAAGACGGCGATGACGAATTTCTTGATCATAACGGGAGAGAAATTGACAAAGTTAAACTTAAGCGAGGGGAACTTCAAAGGTCGCCGAGAGTTCGGTGGCCTTGTCGAGAATCTTGCCGAGCAGCGTCACCATCGTGCGGCGCTCGGTTTCGGAAAGAACGGAAATGAGGGCGGCCATGCGTTTGAAATGCGCAGGCAAAATTTCTTGCAGACGGCTGACTCCGTGCGGTGTGAGAGTCACCGACATCATGCGTCGATCCGTCGGATCAGGCGTACGAGTGACCAACCCATCGCGCTCAAGCGTGTCGATCAAGCCCGTCATGGTGGCTCGGGTGACTCCGGCATACTCCGCGAGTTCGGCCGGGGTGTGACTCCGTGGCTGGCCGGTGCCCTTATCAAAGAGAAGCATCAACACCGTGAAACGACCCTGAGAAACGTGATGCTTCGAGAGTGTGGCATCGCAGACGCGGAAAGCCTCGTCACCGGCGCGCAACAAATTCAGAAAGACCTCACAAGCAGAAGGATCGAGCTCTGGAAACTTCTGAGAAGCTTCCAGTAAACACTCATATTTCGGCAGGTCTTTGAGCATCAAATGCGGCATGATTTCGGCGGATCTAAAAAGTCGTGAGGAAACTGATAGTTAGGGAGCTAACTATAAAGCAAGCGTAAAAACACGGAAAGCACACTCCGAAGCCAACGGTTTCGTTGACTGTACCGGTAAAGCCTGAATGGGCCTACACCGCCAAACGGGGTTCTGAAAGAAGCTGACCTTGTGTCAGGCGATAGCGAGATCCTACGGCGAGCGCTGCCATCCTAGCCGCGCGCCTTCCTGGGTGGTGAAGTTCGCACGGTTCTAAAACCAGCGAGCTGCGCTCTAGAGTAGGATGCGGACAGGATGTCCGCGCTCCCAGGGGGGGCCGGCCTCAAGTGGGCCGGGCAGGATCCAGCCGAGTAAACCCGTCGTCGCTCCACCCTTCACTACCCACACCGTGATGGACGAAGAAAAGGCCTTCCGGGTCGTAGGCGGCTTTGACGGCGCGCAACCGCTCGTAGTTTTTTCCCCAATACGCCCTCGCCCACGAGTGGTTGAAAAAATTACTTTCCGACACATACGACCCCGCGCCTGGCGCGACGCGACGTAAGGCCGCAGTGGCTCCATCGACTGCTTTCGCGCCTTCGTGTGCATGTTTCAAATCGAGCGGAGATCGCGATTCTCCCGGATAAGCTGGTCCCTCCCCCGTCGCGACAATCGCTAACGCAAAAGCACTGACGACCTCCGGGTTCATGGCGGTCTTCTGCGTGGCGAGCACGGCGGAGAGCGGAGCGGCGGCCAAGCCTTTGTTAAACTGCAATTGCACCTCTTGGTAGCGGCTGGCGGCGAAAAGCGCTTCGACGAGCGACGAGCGTTGCGCGTTCTCCAATAGCGAGGCGGGAAGCCAAACCGAATCATAGCCGTAAAGAAACGCGCCAACCTGGCCCTGATCTCCCTTCCACCATCCATGGTAATTCGGCACCCCGGCGCGTGGATCCGGCACCATCGAACCATTGTCTTTTAAATCCCACCACCCTCTTGCCGAGAAAGCTGCGGCGGCCGGTCTGTTTTTGAACGTGTAGTCTGATCCATGATCCGCGAGCCAATCCCAAAACGGCTGCCAAAGCCGTTTGACCTCCTCGTTATCCAGCCCCTGCGCCACGAGGGAAAGTTCGAGCGTGTTCATCGGCGAAATGACGACATGTTCGCCCCAGTGCGGATTGAAAAGTCGGTCGTGGTAAAAATCGAAAAAGTGCACCAGCAATCGCCGGAAGGCCGCATCCGACGTCGCTTGAATGTCGCCCCAAGCCGCTCCGAAGTTTTCCGGTAACTCATGGGTGCGCAGGGTCACCCGCGTGACCACGCCCCAGCTCCCTCCGCCGCCGCCTTTCAACGCCCAGAACAGATCGGGATCGTTGTCTGCGTTCACGGTCCGAGCCACGCCGTCCGCAGTGACGATTTCTGCCTCGAGCAGATGCGCCGCTGCGATGCCGTAATTTTTGGAAAAACTTCCGAAACCTCCACTCTGCACCAAACCGGCCACGCCCACATCCGCGCAGCCGCCCCCTTGCACGTAGCGGCCGTGCAGCGTCGTGACCTGGTGGTATAAATCGATCCAAACCGCACCCGCTTCCGCAGTGACCGCGGGGACGGGCGTAGCGCGGCTGCCTTTTGGAACGAAGCGGTCGTGAACGGTCACGGCAGTCATGGCACGCGTCCAAAGCAAGAGCGAGTCAGGCGCATTCGACGTGCCGAGGTAGCTGTGCCCGGCGCCTTTCACGACCAAGCGAAGTCGATGTTCTCGCGCAAAATTTACCGCGGCGACAACGTCTTCGGTCCGCTGCGCCTTCACGGCATAAGCACTCGGCGCGGGCGTCCACGCGTCCAGCCAGCCGGAGATCTGAGTGCCACCGGGTTGATCACCGAGAAAAAACGGATTGCGAAGATTTTCCGGCGAGATGGGGCCACGCTCAAACAGCGCTTCTACCTTCAGCAAGTTCCCACCAACGCGTTCGTTCAACTTCGCCCACTCCGCGGCTTTGGGCCAAGCAGCATCGCTGGGCCGAATCCGTCGCCAGGGACCGGCTAGGCTCGCTCCTGGGCCCGCGCGCAACGCGCGGGGGAGAGCATTCAGCAACGGCGCGGCGACCAGACCTTTGAGTAGCGTCCGCCGATTCATGGCTCGTGGGGTTCAACGCACACGGGAGTCACGACAGCTCATCCCGAAAGGGAGTCAACGCCCGCGTGGCGCTGTCACACCGATCAAATATCAGCGTGAAGCTTGGGAAACTGCGACCTCATGATCTTCCGCGCCTCGGTATCGAGATTTTGGTTACTGTGGCAGTAAGCCGCGGGAGCCACTCGTGGAGCGACTCCTCCATCGATCAGGCTGAACATCGTGGCCAGCACGCAGGCATCCGTGTCCATGCCGCAAACCATGACTCGCCGGATCTTCAGATCCCGCAGTCGTCGAACCTGGCTATCCGACAACCCATAGCCGCGTTTATCGAAAACGATATCATTCTTGGACGGTTCGATCAGCAATCGCAGGTCCGGTGAATGAGGGGCACAAGAATCGAGACCGAGAACTTGTCGAAACACGGACTTGGGCGGGATGACGAAGCGGGTGAAAATGCGCCGTTCAAACTGACGGCTATATCGCTCGATCGCAGCGAGCTTCCGCGGGGGAATCTTGAAAGCGGCCTGCACGTCGACGATCACCAACGGGTAGTTATGTTGAGCCATGACCAGCCCATGATGCGGAGACAGAGTCCACGGGGCAAGAAGCGCAGGAAAATTCAGGAAGAAGAGGATCAGTCCTTCCGGAACGCACCTGAGGAATCGAGGGCAAAATCCACAACGGAGGCGGTGATTTCTCGGTCATCTTTTGCTTGCCTTCGGCCATTTCTGACCGTACAGAAATAACTGCAATGGCACACCTAACCGATACGCAGCAAAAGTTCATCCTTCACTGGGGCGAGATGGGAACCAAGTGGGGCATCAACCGCACGGTCGCCCAGGTGCACGCCTTGCTTTTCCTCTCGCCCAAGCCGCTGCAGGCAGAAGAGATCACGGAAACGCTGCAAGTGGCGCGATCGAATGTCAGCACCAGCTTGAAAGAGCTGCAGAGTTGGGGCCTCGCTAAACTGGTTCACGTGATGGGCGATAAACGCGACCACTTCGAAGCTCACCACGATGTGTGGGAAATGTTTCGAGTCGTGGCCGATGAACGGAAACGCCGCGAAATCGACCCCACGCGCGAGCTTCTGAAGGCTTGTTTGGAGGCGCCGGCAAAGGAACTCGACGCGCAATCTCGATCCAAACTCGAGGCGCTGAGCCAATTTTTCGAAACAACATCCAGTTGGTACGACCAACTTCGGAAATGGCCGATCACCTCCTTTCAACGCTTCGTTCGCCTCGGCGATCGCGCGCTTAAACTCCTCGGCCTCGGCGGCTGAGTTTTTTTACCACGTAATTTCAGTTTGTTCAGAAATTCCTGATATTATGAAAATGATCGCTGCCATCCAGGGGTACCTCGCCGATTGCGGGAGGACGCCGCCGGCGTGCGGATTGCAGGCCGATTGGGACAACATGGTCCTGATTCATTACGCGTTCGATCCGACGGAACTGCAGCCCTACGTCCCCTTTCCACTCGATCTGCACAACGGTCAGGCTTACGTGAGTTTGGTCAGCTTCGAACTCAATCGGATGCGGCCCAACAAAACCGGAGCGGCAGGGCGGTTCCTCTTCCAGATGCTTTCGGACCACCTCTTTCTGAACGTGCGAACGTACGTGCGCGGGCCGGAGGGGCCGGGTATCTATTTTATCCGCGAGTGGATCAATAATCCGTTAAGCCGTTTACTCGGACCACGCAGCTATGGGTTGCCTTATCATTGCACTCCGATGCGGCGCGACACGCGGCCGGGTGGCACGATGCTGATCGAAGTGAAGGAGGCTCGCGGCGCAGGCGAAGCTCTTGAAATACTCGTTCCAACGAGAAGAAACGCGGCGTACAAACCAGCGCACGGAAGTCTCGCTGAATTTTTGCTGGAACGGTACGTAGCCTACACCGAGCACCGGAGCATCCAGCGCTACTTCCGTGTCGAACACCCGAATTGGGAAGCCGAAGAACTGGATTGGATGCGCTTGGAAACCGGTTTGCTCGAGAAAACGTTTCCGTGGTTTGTACACGGAAAGCTATGCGGCGGTCATCGCACCGTGGGATTTAAAAACGTGTTTATGAGTCGGCCGTTCAGGTGCAAGAAAACGGAGAAGGAGGACCTGACAGGACGTCTGCCGAAGGCCTTAACCACGTAACAGAACACGGCGGACCTTGGTGGCTTTCTTGGTCGAAATCAGCTTGCCCGCGGAGGGAACGCCATTGCAAGAAACCGATTGACCTCACCCGCGGCGCGCGAGTTCGCCAATAGTCGGTGATGAGAACGATCGCGGTCGGAAGGAAAATTCAAAACGGTTTGCGGCGCCTCTGGAAGCCGAGTCGTGCCTCGCCTTGAAAAGCGGTCTCGTGCCACCGCGCTCCTTGCGCGCGACCGGTACTCCAAATAACTCACTTAGAGATGAGGCGCCGACGACGGTCTCTAAAAAAAAGGCAGGCCGCGTTGGCCTGCCTTTGCTCAAATCGGTAATGCTTTTCCGGTTACAGCGACTTCGCGGCTGCGACGACCGAGTCGGCGGTGATGCCGAGCTCCTTCATCACCGTGTTGCCGGGAGCGCTGATGCCGAAGCGATCGATGCCGATCACTTTGCCGTCGAGCCCAACGTATTCGCGCCAGAGGGGCGTGACACCCGCTTCGATCGCGACCCGCTTCCGCACCGCTGGCGGAAGGATTTCGTTTTTATAGTCCTGCGACTGGCGATTGAACCGTTCGAAGCACGGAACCGAGACCACGCGCACTCCGGCGCCAAGGGTCTTCGCCGCCGCGATCGCGTGCTGCAGTTCGCTGCCCGAACCGAGCAAAATGTGCGTCAACTCTGCGGTTTCCTTGACCGCAATGTAAGCGCCCTTGAGCACGCCATTGCGACGAGTTTCGACCGGAATATCGTTGAGCAACGGAACGTTTTGGCGGCTCAGAGCCAGCAACGTCGGCCCGTCCACGCGCTCCAGCGCCGCGGCAAAAGCGCCGGCGGTCTCTTCCGGATCAGCCGGGCGGATCACGTCGAAATTTGGGATCAAACGCAGCGCGGAAACGGTTTCAATCGGTTGGTGAGTCGGACCGTCTTCGCCCACGCCCACGGAGTCGTGCGTGTAGATATAAGTGACGGGCAATTTCGAAAGCGCGGCCAAACGCATCGACGGACGCGAGTAGTCGGCAAACACGAGGAACGTCGCGCACGAGGTGCGGAAAATGCCGTCGTAAGCGATACCGTTATTGATCGCGGCCATCGCGTGTTCACGAATGCCGTAGCGGATGTTGCGGCCCGCGCGGTTGGTTTCGTCGAATTCCTTATCCGTCGCGATATAGTTGAGCGTCGAACCGAACAGATCGGCCGCACCCGTAATGAACAACGGCAGCGCCGCCGCGATCGGTTGCAGCACGTCGCGACCGGCGGCGCGGGTGGCCAACTTGGCATCGGCCGGGAAGCCCGGGATTTTCGAAAATAAATCGGCGGCGCTCGGCGGCGTGATGCGCGAGGCAAGCAACGCGGCTTTCTCCGGATTCGCTGCGCTCCAAGCGGAGAACAGCTTATTCCATTTTTTGTAACCGCGGATCAACCGCTTCTTGTGCTCCGCGAAAAATGCGCGGACGTCATCGCTGACGTAGAAGTGGGTACCTTCGGGAATGCCGAGATTCTTTTTGGCGGCGTCGACAAACTTCGCTCCGCCCTCGCCGTGGCCCTTGTTCGTGCCAGCGACTTCGGGAATGCCGCGAGCGATTTCGGTTTTCGCGATGATGAGCTGAGGCTTTCCGCTTTTGGCCTTCTTCGCGCGAGTGACCGCTTTCAGAATCGAGACCATGTCGTTGCCCTGCTCGACCGTTTGCACATCCCAGCCGATCGCCTTGAAACGCGCAGCCGCGTTGAGGCTCTGCGTTTTGATCGCCATCGCATCCAGCGTGACGTTGTTCGAATCGTAAATCAGAATTAAGTTATCCAGCTTCTGATGGGCGGCAAACTCGATGGATTCGAGTGCAACGCCTTCTTGCAGACAGCCATCTCCCGCGAGCGCGATGACGTGATAATCGAGGATCGGATGCTCTGCGGTGTTGAAACGTGCTTCTGCCATTTTGCCCGCGAGCGCCATGCCGACTGCGTTGCCTACGCCCTGACCAAGCGGTCCGGTCGTCGCTTCAACACCAGGGGTTTCATGAAATTCCGGATGGCCAGGGGTCTTGCTGTGGAGGGCGCGGAAATTGCTGACCTCTTCGATCGATAGATCGTAGCCACTGAGATGGAGCCAGGTGTAGAGAAACATCGACCCGTGACCTGCCGAAAGGATGAAGCGGTCGCGGTTGATCCAGCGCGGCTCGTCGGGATTGTGGACGAGCGAATGCCCATAGAGGACGGCGCCAATTTCAGCGGCGCCGAGAGGCAGGCCCAAGTGGCCAGAAGAGGACTTGTGGACAGCGTCCATGGCAAGTCCACGGGCTTGAGCACAAGCTTTCGCGAGGATGTCAGGTGTGAATTTCATGAGAGTGGAAGAACAAACGCGACCGCGGATAGATCGCGCAAAAGGGATGAGTTATAACGTCGAGCTCGTCGGGTGAAGCCAAATTAGGACACAAAAAAGGCGAGCCCTGAGGAGCTCGCCTTTATGCAAACTTTTGATCGAAACGATTAACGGGTTGCGGTCGTGGCGCTGTCAGCGCGCTTTTCACGAACAGCAACAGCGGCCTTACCCTGGCGATTGCGCAGGTAGTAAAGGCGGGCGCGCATCGGCTCGGACTCGCGCTCGATTTCAATTTTTTCAATATTCGGCGAGTGGGTCGGGAAAACGCGCTCTACGCCCTCGCCGTAGCTGATACGACGAACGGTGAAGGATTCATGAATGCCGTGGCCCTTGTGAGCGATGACGATGCCAGAGAAAATCTGCACGCGCTCTTTGTCGCCTTCACGGACCTTGGTGTGCACCCGCACGCCATCGCCGACTTTGAACGGTGGCAAATTGGTTTTGAGCTGGTGAGCGGTGAGCTCTTTAATGACGGGATTCATGACTGTATTTTGCGAATAAATCGGGACGAACTTGACGTGTTTTCTCAATCCGTTGCGCCTGCCGCCATTTTTCGATTTTGCCGTGGTCGCCCGAAAGAAGGACATCAGGCACGGACATACCACGAAATTCGGCGGGACGCGTGTATTGAGGAAAGTCGAGCAACTTGCCGGTGAAGGACTCGTGCGTCAATGACTTTTCTTCCCCGAGAACACCGGGAATAAAGCGCGCTAAAGCATCGATGACGACAGCCGCGGCGAGCGTGCCATTTGTCAGAACATAATCTCCAATACTGATCTCCTGATCGATCACCCGTTCGCGAATGCGTTGGTCGATTCCTTCGTAGTGACCGCTGAGAAAAATCAGGTGCGTTTGTCTCGAGAGATCCTGCGCGATTTCGGGCGAAAGCGGAGTCCCATCGGGCGTGAGATAAATGCGCCGGCAGCCCGGAGTTTGAATTTGCTCGATCGCGGCAAAGACCGGATCCGGTTTCATCACCATGCCGGCTCCGCCGCCAAAGGGACGATCGTCAGCGGTTTTGTGTTTATCGGTGGTCCATTGCCGCAGGTCGTGAACATTCACCGACAACAACTTCGCGGCGATTCCCTTGCCGAGGATGCTCTCGTTGAGAAAGCCATCCAGCATCCGGGGAAAAAGCGTGAGAAGATCGATCTGCAAAGGCATACAAAAAAACCTCGGTCGAGCCGAGGTTTGAGAGCGGCGGGTACAGAGCCCGCGTCAGGCGCGAACGCGATTAGGCGGTCGGGGCCGGAGCGGCCTTGCGCGCCTTCTTGATCAGACCATTGGCCGTGTCAGTGGGCAGCGCGCCCTTGCTCAACCAGAATTCAGCGCGAGCAACATCCAAACGAAGCGGCTCGGTCTTGGATTGCGGCGTGTAGGTGCCGAGCACTTCCACCGGAGCGCCGTCGCGACGCGAACGAGCTTCAGCGACCACCACGTGGTAGATCGGCTTGTGCACAGCGCCGATGCGGGAAAGACGGATTTTGAGAGCCATGAGAGAAAACTTCCGAAGGATTGCTTGAAGAAAAGCCGAAGAGTTGATTCGGCCGCGTTTTTGTTGTCAAGCCCTTCGGCAGAGGAAAAATCACCCCTGGAAGCGCGGACATTCTTGTTCGCTTCCATCTCTTTGCGAGCAAAGGTCGCGCAGGTCAATGTCCGTGCGGAAGCTTCGCTTCCCGGCTTTGAGAAGCTGACAGGAATGTCCGGACTCCCAGGGAGGGACGTCCTGTCTTTTAA
>Ga0207702_10000910_pt1 | contig 30602 bp, 27 predicted proteins | sample KBSCornC62_FD_184302 | JGI IMG/M metagenome (GOLD analysis project Ga0207702, IMG submission 184302) | Corn rhizosphere microbial communities from Kellogg Biological Station, Michigan, USA - KBS Corn C6-2 (SPAdes) (version 2) | ecosystem: Host-associated > Plants > Roots > Rhizosphere > Soil ... | reverse complement strand
GAAGAAGAACTGGCGGGTGTTGCATTAAAACGTTTCAGTAGCCTAACACAACCCGATGCCTTTCTCGATTCGAGGCGGGCGTTTTTCTGCTGCCCGAAAACAGCGAAGGAGCGCTGGCGTTTTCTGGCGCTTGGTCAACGTATGGAGAGGCCTTACCTTTTGAACGGGCCCCAAGTAAGACCTCAAGGCCCACAAGGTGCGATGCTCTTCCTACCTCTCGACATGAGATTTCTCCCCTTGAAATCGCGGCACAGAATCGAAGACGTAAGTAGACAAAAAGCCTTCGCCGAAGCCCGCCCGAGCAAGGGACATTAGGAAGTATCGCGTTGTACCAGTTCACTGCGGTGGAGAGCGAACCGCCAACAAGCGCCAACGCCAGCCTGTTATCCTGTTCTGAAGTACGCTACCGCCATTTCAGCCGCACTAGAGTAGAGTTAATTTGGACCACATCACATTAATCCGTATCGTTTCTGGTGTGCTTGCGGTCGTCGTCTTTGTGATTCTTGTTTGAAGATGAAGAAGAAAGCTCCTCGCTAAGGCAGTTTTGGAGCCTAACCGACTTCTCTGATGCTGGAACCTGTAATTAAGGCAAGTTCAGTCTGTGCCGCGTTTTGCGCGTCTTCCAAAGACGAGTGCTGCGACCAGTAGAGAATTTCGCGGTCACCCTCGCACTGAATCACACAGTGATATACCTCAGGGACCAGCCGCGTATCACGCATAAAGTCCGCAAAGAAACGTTGGCGCTGTACGCGAGGGTAGTGGACGATGTAATTCTTCCGACTCTGTACGGCTTTTGCAGGCATTTGAAGAATTTTCGGCACTAGAATTCACCACGTACTCGTGCCTAAGATGCCGAGAATATATGCCAAGTATGACTTACGTTCGATACAGTACATTCTGTATTTCGTTTTCGGGGTAACCAAGAAAGCCAGATGGTATCTTCACAGCGGGGCTGAACTTCTTCCAGCAACTCACCGGAGGCGGCCTGAAGTTTCTTGGCTTTCCGCGACTCGTTCCCTGGATTGGCTGACCGTGCGCTTGCCCCTCTCTAAGATATCCAGGGCGTAGCGCTCATAGGTGGGTGAGCCACGCTTGAGTCTTTGATTGAAGCCCCCACAGAATGCCACCGTCGCCGTGCCTGCGCTCCTTCGGAAAATGCGGCTTTATCGTGCCCGCATCGTCCCCGGGTTCAGCTCCCGGTTATGGCGTCCCCATCGCACGTTCGCTTTGGAAGTCAAGGACTTCGTTAACGTCCAATTGACAGCTCCCAAATCAGGAAACAAAGCTGATGTAGCGATACAAACTCGTCACATTTATCACGATGCCAAGATCTCTGGGAGGTATCAGTCAACATGCCACCGGCTTTGAATCTTGAACGTGCCTTGCCGAAGCGATAACAGGAAATTGCAACTTAGTTAGGCAGGGTGGGATGTCCAGCCTTGAAAAGGGCGCTTCCAAGAACTCCCAGGTCCTTTCTGGTGATCGCGTTTTATCGCTCGTGATTTAGGCGTTGGCGACGAGCGTAGGCCGCAACCTTGAGGCGGTTTCCACACAGTTGCATGCTGCACCAGCGGCGTGTTCCTTTCTTGCTGGTGTCATAGAAATGCAGGACGCATTGTCCACACTTGCGAACGCGGTTCCGATCCACTTCTGCGAACAACTTCGCTGCGCTGTGTGCCAATGGAGCAAACAAGTCTTCGGGCTGGCGCGGTTCGAACCACAATTCCATCGAGGGAGCGTTTTCGGTTGCCTGTAACTTGTTAAGCATGGGATGCGCCGCGAGCAGCCGATTCAGCTCCGCAATGGTGGTGCGATGGACATCGGCACCATCTTCCCATGCCAGAATCTCGTTTCTCAACTTCTCCCGAAAGTCTCGCATGGCCTCCAATGTTCGCCGTGCGGGGGCTGATTCGCCCGCCTGGTGTTGAAGGTTCGCCATCTCACGAGAGCTCAGAAGCCCAGCTGCCTGAAACCACCGTAAGAGCGCTCTAAGATCAGAGAGCAACTCCATGGGCTCGCCGTTCTGAACCGGGCGCGTATTCAGAAAATCCAGGGCTAGATGGTTGCCGACGAAGAGAAACCCGTCTCTCCAGTCGGAATCGGGAATTGGCCTACTTTGTCTCATTTTTTGTCCCTCTAGATTGTAACACCGATAATGTATCTTTTTATCGGTTAGCACATCTGATGGTGTGAAACACCAAAACGTCGCTGAGGCGGCACCAGCATAGGGTGCCCGCCAGCAAACTCTCTGAGGAGACACACACTATGACCACGTATCAACATGCCATCGTAGACGGCTCCAAGATCTTTTATCGTGAAGCCGGCCCGAAGACTGCCCCAACCCTTCTCTTGCTGCACGGCTTTCCAACGTCGTCGCACATGTTCCGCAACCTCATTCCGGCCCTGGCCGACCGCTACCATGTGATCGCGCCCGATTTGCCAGGATTCGGCTTCTCGGATGCGCCCGACCGCAAGCAGTTTCGCTATACGTTTGAACAGTTGGCCAAGGCGATCGACAAGTTCACCCAGACGATCGGTCTTGAACGCTACGGGATTTACGTCTTCGATTACGGCGCACCCGTAGGCCTCCGCTTGGCCCTCGCGCATCCAGAGCGGGTCACGGCGATCATCTCGCAGAATGGCAATGCCTACGAGGAAGGCCTGAGCCAGGGCTGGAACCCGATCCAGAAGTACTGGAAGGAACCGACACCCGAGAATCGAACCGCGTTACGCGACTTCCTCACTCCTGAGGCGACCAAGTCCCAGTACCTTTATGGGGTTCAAGACGAGGCGCTGGTGGCGCCGGAAGCCTACCAGCTTGACTCCGCGCTGCTAGCCCGGCCCGGCAACGATGAGATCCAGCTCGATCTGTTCCTGGACTATGCCAGCAACGTCGCGCTCTACCAGAAGTTCCAGCAGTACTTCCGTACAAAACGGCCTCCACTGCTGGCGGTCTGGGGTAAGAACGACCCGTTCTTTCTGCCGCCCGGGGCTGAGGCGTTCAAGCGAGACAATCCGAACGCCGAAGTACACTTCTATGACACCGGTCACTTCGCGCTGGAAACGCATCATCGCGAAATTGCCGAAACCATTCGGGAGTTCCTCAATCGCAAGCTAACCAAGCAGGCCAGTGCTGCGTGAGGATGATTCACGAACTCAGAGCCCAATAGGGAACTCAGAGCCCAATAGGAAGGTAGGCTCGCCAACTACACTCAACGCAGGGCCGCGGTCTGACGCGGCCCGCGCCTTACTGACATTGCTTGAGGGGGAACACCCATGAAAGTCATTTCTGCAAATGTGGGTCTGCCACGTGAAGTCATCTGGAAGGGCATAACGATCCAGACTCGAATCTTCAAAGACCCGGTGGACGGGCCAGTGACGATAAGGAAACTGAATCTTGCCGGCGATCAGCAAGCAGACCTCACTGTACACGGCGGGGCCGCGAAGGCAGTCTATGCATATCCTGCCGAGCACTACGAGTACTGGAGGGAGACGCTGCCAGACGTGTCGTTTTCGTGGGGCAAGTTTGGCGAGAATCTCACGACCGAGGGGCTAACAGAAGACACGCTTTGCATCGGCGATCGTTTGAGAGTCGGCTCTGCCGTTCTGATGGTTACTCAACCCCGTATGCCCTGCTACAAACTGGGTCTACGATTTGAGCGCGACGACATGATCAAGCGTTTCTTGACGAGTCAGCGAAGCGGTTTCTACTTTTCCGTTATCGAGGAAGGGGAAGCCCAAGCGGGATCGAAGGTTGAGATTACGAGCCGAGATCCCCATCGAGTCGCTGTCGTGGAGATCGTGCGCCTCTACCTTCGCCAAGCACAGGATCAAAAACTCCTTCACCGCGCGATGAACGTTAGCGCACTGCCACAGAATTGGAAAGCCGAACTGGCAACGAGGGTGGATCATTTCTGATGGATGTGCTTACCGTATATTGACCACCATCGAAGCGGCCCCGAGCACGCGGCCCTGCCGGGGTTCTTGAAACGAATGCGATAAGGCGCAGACCACTGGAGTCTGACCCAGGGCCCAGCTTGAGTTGCAACTTGTCCGCCAGTCCAGAATTGCTGCCCACAAAAAAAGGCGGCAAAGCCAAGCTCCAAAGAGTGACAATCCAAGTAGAACCTCCCCGTCGCGAGATGCCGGTAAGCGGCATCGCTCCTTAGAGCAGAACCCACGATAAGTCGCGAGTAGCTCTCATTGGCGCTGCTAATCCGCTTCGAGTGCAGCTATTCTGGCGCGGATTGTTTCCTTGAGTTCGTTGAGAGCTTTACCTTCATCAGAATTGGCGATTATTCGCACGGCCTCAAGATCGCTAAGACTGTTCTTCAGTGACCGGAGAAAGGCTTTGTGGGTGAGATCGGACGATTTGGTCACTTGTCGGCCGGCATTTCATCGCTCCCGGATAAAACATTGCTTATGACTCTGACGATAGGCTGTTTAGACGCAAAGGGATAAACACAGAATACCTCACCCGGTGTAATGCAGTCTCTTCAGAGGATCGCTGCCTTGCCGCTCTCTGGTGGCGTCTCGCGTCGGGGTGCTTGAAAGAGGCCCCCTGTTTTATCGTGGTCTGATCGTGGTCTACAAAGATACTTCTCTGTAAGTTGGCGTCCCCGACGGGATTTGAACCCGTGTTACCGCCGTGAAAGGGCGATGTCCTAGGCCGGGCTAGACGACGGGGACGCGTGAGGAACAGATCTCTTAAATTCTAGCATCCACGGGCGGATTCAATCAGGAGAGACTGTTGGGCCCGCTAGAAATTCAACAGGTTGCTTTTGACGATCGAGGGCGGGCGAGGGGAGCAACTGGAACGCGAAAGCCGAGTCCTCGGCGACCAGCATCAGATTGGGAACCGGGAGCCGTAGCCTATTGCTCCACTCCCCGTTGCGCGATTCCTATATTGTCGCGCGTGCTGTTCTTGACCATGTACATCATCTCGTCGGCTTGACGGATGATGTCATGGGGAGATTTGGCGTCGTGTGGATACGTGGCAAGTCCCATCGAAGCCCGCACGTTCAGATTCAATCCTTCTTCTTTGCAGAAACAGCTGGCTCGTAGACTGTCTCGCAGTCGATGAGCGACAACCAGCGCCTGATCTTTTCCGGTCTGCGGGAGTAGAACTACAAATTCGTCTCCGCCGTAGCGGAACGCGAAATCAATTAATCGCAGCTGCGCCTTGATCAGATACCCGATCTCTGCCAGCAATTTGCTGCCGATGAGGTGCCCATGGGTATCGTTCACGCTCTTGAAGTGGTCGAGATCAATGAACAGAACAGAAAATTCATACGCAAAACGGGCCGAGCGGTAAACCTCAGTCTCCAGCGTCTTATAAAGATGGCGCGCGTTAAAAAGCCCCGTGCAGTCATCGGTAATGGTCAGTTCCTGAATCTTCTCCACCGAGCGGGCGTTTTCAATGGCGATCGCGGCGTAGTCGCACAATGCCTGCAGGAAGAATTCTTCCTCGTGGGTGAAGTGGGCCATGTCAACATTCACCAGTTGAATCACGCCCAACACTCGCAACTTCGACTTCAGGGGAACACAGATAATGGAATGGGTTTCGAGCTGCGTGACTTCGTCGATGCGCTTGGTGAACCGCTTGTCAGCGCGCACATCGGGAACTACCAGCTTTTCACCGTATTTGGCCACGTGTCCGGCGATTCCTTCGCCGACCTTCAGCCGGACGTTCTTGAGGGCATCCGATGCCGCGCCTACCGCGATCGCGAAGTAAAGCTCCATCTTCGCCTCTTCCACCATGAGCAAAGACCAGGTGTCCGGGCGGAAATACTCCGCCATCTTCTCCATGATCGTCTGCAGGATGGAATCGAGGTCCAGCGACGATGTCAGCGCCTTCGCGACATCGTGAAAGATATGCAGTTCCTGCGTCTGCCGGGCGGTCTCCGCTCCTGTAGCGTGGGACATCAAAAGGGTCCTTTATTGGCAACCAGTTGAGTGATTATAGGCACCGCTCGGAACCAGGAGCAATGAACCTTAGTAACGCCGGAGGCGCGACTCAGCGAAAAGCCTGAGCTCCCCTCGAATCAATTTCTTGCAGGCGCCTGACCCACGGGGACCTTTGCTATTTTTCGAAGGGTGGGAAACGGTCGCATGGTGGGAGGCAAAGCCCCGGAGGGAAACTTCTAATCCGCAATTCGCATGGTAGGACCGATGTCGCAGCACGATTTTAGATGGGTTAGCGAGACCGTTCTTGCCATTCGCCCTTGTTCTTTCCCCATCCACCGCGAGTAACCTCCGTTCCGGTGCAAGACCCCTTGGTTACCCTGAATTTCATTGCCTCAATGTGGCTTCTTTGATAGCCTTCTTGAGACCGCAACATATTCATTTCATGGCCCTTGTGGTGCGAAACGGTTCCTGTTCAGCCCGCCAGGCCAAACCTTCCCAGGGCCTTTTGAAGGAGAGCTACATTGCCATCGAAGAATCGGTACCTTTTTACGTCGGAGTCTGTCACCGAGGGTCATCCCGATAAGATTGCCGACCAGATTTCCGATGCCGTCCTCGACGCCTGCCTGGCTGAGGACCCCTCAAGCCGTGTTGCCTGCGAGACCTTAACGGCAACCGGCTTGGTGGTTGTTGCTGGTGAAATCACCACCAAGGCCTACGTTGAATTGCAAGCCCTGGTGCGCGGTGTGATCGCCTCCATTGGTTACGACAATGCCCTCTACGGTTTCGATTCCAATACTTGCGCGGTTATCTCGAGCATCAACAAACAGTCCGGCGACATCGCCCTAGGCGTCGATACCGGTGGCGCCGGCGACCAAGGAATGATGTTTGGTTATGCGTGCAATGAAACGCCGGAATTGATGCCGATGCCGATTTCGTTGGCGCATAAGCTCACGATGCGCCTGTCGCAGGTGAGGAAGCAGGGGAAGCTGCCGTATCTGCGGCCCGACGGCAAATCCCAGGTCACCGTTGAGTATGACGCACAGGGCAAACCGGCGCGCGTTGATGCAGTGGTAATTTCCACCCAGCACTCTGAGACCATCAGCAGCGAAGAACTTCGCGCCGACATTCTGAGGCATGTGATTCAAGCCACGATCCCCGCCGAACTGCTCGATGCGGACACCAAGTACCACATTAATCCGACCGGACGTTTTGTCATTGGCGGGCCTATGGGGGATACAGGTCTCACCGGCCGCAAGATTATCGTCGACACCTACGGCGGCATGGGACGTCATGGCGGGGGAGCCTTCAGCGGGAAGGATCCGACCAAGGTGGATCGCTCGGCGGCGTACATGGCGCGTTACATCGCAAAGAACGTCGTGGCAGCTGGCCTGGCCGACCGTTGCGAAGTGCAACTTGCCTATGCCATCGGCGTGCCCGAGCCGGTGAGCGTGCTCATCGACACCTTCGGTACGGGCAAGATCGATTCCGAAAAGATTGCCGATCTAGTTCGCGCGAACTTCAAACTGACCCCCAAAGGCATTATCGAATCCCTGAAGCTGCGTCGTCCGATTTATTGCAAGACGGCTGCGTACGGACACTTCGGACGCAACGATGCAGACTTTACTTGGGAAGCGACTGACAAGGCCGCTCAGTTGGCCGGCGAAGCAGGTCTGCGTGAGCCTGCTCTAGCGGGAGCAAAGAAGTAAAGTTTCTCGAAGAACTGCCGTTAGTTTAAGCAAGACGCTAAACCAGGAGCGGCTCATTTCGGTAACGGAGTTAGCCATCGACGCGGGACCAGGTTTTAGAAGAATCACCAGTAACTAGCCACTAGGAGATATATGTCAACAGTAAGCGCCACGACGTTGCAGTCTGACATCAAGAGCATCGATTTCGCGGATTTGGGGAAGAAGCGAATCGAGTGGGCCAATCAGTCGATGAAAGTTCTGCAGATTATTCGTAAGGAGTTCATCAAGAATCAGCCCCTGAAAGGCGTGCGAATCTCTGCCTGCCTGCATGTGACCGCTGAGACCGCGAATCTGGCCATCTGCTTGCGGGACGGCGGCGCCGAGGTTGTGCTGTGCGCGTCGAACCCACTCTCTACCCAAGACGACGTTGCCGCATCGCTCGTGCGGGATCACGGTATCTCCGTTTTTGCCATCAAGGGAGAGGACAACGATACTTATTACAACCACATCCTGGCTGCGCTCGATCACAAGCCGCAGATCACCATGGACGACGGTGCCGACCTGGTCAGCGTGCTACACACCAAGCGCACTGACGCTCTTTCCGACGTGATCGGAGGCACCGAAGAGACCACGACTGGCGTTATCCGGCTGCGTGCCATGGCGAAGGAAGGCGTGCTGCGGTATCCGATCGTGGCCGTCAACGATGCCGACACCAAACACCTCTTTGACAACCGTTACGGTACCGGACAGTCCACGATCGACGGCATCATCCGCGCGACCAATTTCCTGCTTGCGGGATCGAAGTTTGTCGTTGCTGGCTATGGCTGGTGCGGACGCGGCCTGGCCTCGCGTGCTCGTGGCGCTGGTGCCGAGGTGATTGTCACTGAAGTCGATCCGACTAAGGCGCTTGAGGCCACTATGGATGGCTTCCGCGTGATGTCTATGATCGACGCCGCGAAACTGGGCGACGTCTTCTGCACAGTCACTGGCAATAAGAATGTGCTCGGCAAAGACCACTTCGACGTGATGAAGGACGGCGCGATTATTTCTAACTCCGGCCATTTCAACGTGGAGATCGACATTCCGGCGCTAGAGAAGATGTCATCGTCGAAGCGCACAACGCGCAACTTCGTCGATGAGTACTCGCTGAAGGATGGCCGCAAGATTAACCTGCTAGGGGAGGGCCGCCTCATCAATCTAGCCGCCGCCGAAGGCCATCCACCATCCGTCATGGACATGAGTTTCGCCGACCAAGCGCTGTCCGCCGAATTCATGGTGAAAAACTACAAGGACCTGGAAAAGAAGGTCTACAAGGTTCCAGACGAGCTCGACAAGCGGGTGGCCCGTTTAAAACTCGAATCGATGGGAATCAAGATCGATAAACTGACTCCCGAGCAGGAAGAGTATCTGTCCGGCTGGAGCGAAGGGACATAGTGGCCGTTGGCCGGTTTGCCTGAACGGGCGGCGCAAGCCGCCCCTTTCGGTTTTATGCGGTCCTACTGGAACTTACGAGCGGGGGGAAGGGCCATTCGACTCCCTCCGGCCGTGCTTAGCCAAAATACCGGAGTGAAAATTTTACCGACAAGAAACCCAGTGCGGTGTGCCTGGGCGCAGAATGAGCTGGCGATCGAATATCACGATCGCGAATGGGGCGTTCCGCAACATGATGATCGCGTGCTGTTCGAGTTTTTGGTGCTCGAGGGCGCCCAGGCTGGTCTGAGCTGGGATACGATTCTGCGGAAACGCGAGAACTATCGTTCCGCGCTCGACGGATTCGATCCGCAGAAGATCGCGCGTTACTCCAAACGCAAGCTCGATGTGCTGATGCGAAACGATGGCATTGTGCGCAATCGGCTGAAGGTTGCCTCCGTCGTGAAGAATGCGCAGGCGGTTCTGGAATTGCAAAAGGAGTTTGGATCGTTGGATCGGTTTGTGTGGCAGTTTGTGGGCGGCAAGCCCCAAGTAAATGCCCGCCGCGAGCTACGCGAGGTACCGGCAAGAACTCCGGAATCCGATGCGATGAGCAAAGCCCTGCAGGAGCGAGGGCTCACCTTCGTGGGATCAACAATTTGTTACGCCTTTATGCAAGCAGTTGGGATGGTGAACGATCATCTCGTGACATGTTTTCGCTATCGCCAAATGCAGTAGCGCGGTCATAACTTGCTGTGGTTGCGAACTGCAGTGACGACTTGGCGGATCGCCTTGGCAACGTCTTCCGGCGCCTCCAAGTTCATGTTGTGGCCGCACGGAAGGATTACCTGCCGGCTATTCCCGGATAGCTGGGTGAGATTGCGCTGACCCTGTTTTCGCTCCTGCTCATATTGCGCGGCTGAAATGTCGAGATCGGCGTCAGTGTAACCACCCTCGGCACGCGAGAGGACGACAACGGGAATATCGCCCAGGGTCCCTGCTTGCGGAGCAGCCAGCCATCTTGCAAAGTATTCGCCAGACCATTGAGTCTCGCTCTGCTGAGCGTCGTAAACGCCTGGTTGTTGTTGTGCCCAGAGTTGCATCTGCTGCTCGAGTTCAGGCAAGACCTTGAACATCGGATCGAGGTTCTTCAGCTCTGGGGGCAAGTCTTCCGAGCGAGTCCCGGGCTTGTCTGACGGCTCGAGAGCCTCACGGGGCTTGGGAATCGGCATGCCTTTTGCGTCTTCGCCGAGCCGCAGAGTCTTTTTCGGTCCAATCGAAACCCGCAGGCCTTCATGTGCGGAGTCGACGAATACCATGCCAACTACTTCCTGGGGATAAGTCAATGCGAAGTTTCGCGCAACCGGGCCACCGTAGGAGTGTCCGACGAGCAAGAATGGACCGGATTCGCCAAGTTTTGTGAGGGCGTCGTGGAGTTCGAGATTGATTTGCGCGAAGGTACGCGGCTTCGGGCCGGTGTCGCTCCAACCGTACCCGGCGCGGTCGTAGGTGCAGATGCGGGTAAAGGACGCGACCTTTTCCTGAACGAGTATCCAATCGAAAGAATAGTCGCCCAGGCCGTTCTCTACGACTACGGTGGGACTGCCCTTTCCCGTGCAATGGACGTGGAGCTTATGTCCGCCGAGATCAACCAGTGTGCCCGGCGACGGTGGGGTCGTGGCTAATGCGAGCTCAGGCAAAAGAACGATGGCAAGAGCTGTCGCGTGCATTCGGCCCATTGGGGTCCTCCGTGAGCAAGGGATGGGTACGCGCGGTGGTGGGAAATAGTTCGTCAAAGGGTAAGAAAGGAACGAGCCTGGGGATGAATTCAGGCGATGTGGGGATGTGCGGATGAGGAGCTTCGCGGTAAAAAGCGAGAGGGCCTGAGAATCCTGCTCTGTCGAGAGGATTACTCAGGCCGATTTCGTTTACGGGAGACGGCCGACAAATTCGGTGGAGCGATGATTCGGCGTATGCGGCCCAACCCCCACCGGGACGGTTCTTATCCCTTTCGCACATTGATTGAGCCGTCGCCGGTATGGACGGTGATCAATTTTCCCCCGCCGTTGAGCTTGCCGCGCACTTCGCTTCCTTTGATTCTTCCTTCGGTAGTCATTGGCAGATTTACGTCAATGTGTCCATCGCCTGTTCGCAGGTACAAGTCCGCAGAAAGATTCTCAGGAAGTTCCAAGCTAATGCTGCCATCCCCTGTGTGCAGCATCCATTCTTCGGCTAGGGTCGATCCGGCGGTGGCTCGAGCCTCGACACGGCCATCGCCACTCTTCAGGTTGAGCGCATCGAAGCGACCGTCGACCGTGATGTGGCCATCGCCCGTGCCCGCGTGAAGATTGCCGTCTACCCGGTGGATCTCTTCTGCACCATCCCCGCTACTTAGATCCATCTCCCCCTTGAAGTCAGCCAACTCGATTCGTCCATCGCCCGTGTGCAGCTTAACCCGGCCCTGGCGGGGCATATGGATGTTGATATCCACTCGATGGCTGGTGAAGTTGAAGTTCACCACGTTGTGAGGGAAATGTAGATTGATTTCGACGGTGTCTCCAGACTGCCGTTCCTCGACGTTGAGTCCACCGGGACCAAACTTGAAGTGCGAACTGACGACGGTGGCCTCGATGTTTTTCTGGTCCCAGGTGTCGACATGGATGTTCGCGTCGGAGGTTTCGACGCGCAAGTCTGGCGTGCCCGAAAGGGTGTAAGTCTTCGACCATTGCTCGGCGCGGGCGGCAACCGAATGGGCCAGGACGACGGCCAGAATAAACATTCCAATCTTCTTCATTGTTCCTCCTGCAGGGCAGACGGGTGCCCATTGATAGACGTAGGTACGACGGAAAGGTGAGAAAGGTTCCCGGAGAATTTATTCGCGCTCGGAGCCCAATCGCTTCGGGGTCAGTGGGCCTGATCGCCTCTTGCGCGCAAACGAAGAGGAGTTTTTACCATTCTTTACGCGAAAATCAACTTGCGAAGGGCGTCTTATCCATAAGAGCCACGAAACAGGGGTTCGGGCCATTCCAAAACAGGAAGGTGCCGTATGCAGAAGAATGAGCCTCAACCATGGGAAGAGCTGTACGCAGAAGCAGTTTTCGAGACTGACCCCAGCAAACTTGCCGACCGGATCAACACCGCCCAGGAGGAGCTCCGCAGGCGGTGGCAGACGTTGCACCAGCCACCACTTCGCAACGACCGCGAACGACAACGCATCGAGGACGCGATCAGAACGCTGAATTTGATCAGTCAGACGGTGCTGGAACCACCGGCGTGATGGTGGTCAATAAGGGCCCGATCAGAACGGCATGGAAAGCAGGAAACTTTGCCTGAGGAGAAGGCTTCTGCTTGGGGGGGCAGGAGGCTAGTCGGAAGTCTGGATCTGCATGGTTTCATCAATCGAGATTTCCGACGGTCCGCCTCCCTCCCCGGACCGCGTCGCGATGACCCGAAAGCCGGAGGAACTGGCTTCGATATTGTAAGAATAATAAGGAGGCCGTGCGCCCCGGATGGTAAGGTAGTGCGCATTGACCAGTTCGTCGATCGAGGAGGCGTACTTGCCCTCGGATGCCATGTAACTGCGTTCCGCGTTGGCGATGGATAGTAGGTCGCCTTTTACGCCCGCGATCTCGGGTGCGGACTTGAGCGTGCCTCCGGGAACGGATCCGGCGAGCGTCTGCGATTGCTTAGCGTAAAGGTAGATTCCGATAGCGATCGCAATCAAGGTGACGAGCAGGCCGAACATGCGTGCCATAAATCCCCTCCAAGTAATTCCATCCCGTTGAGGTAGCCCGGGCAAGTGACCGGAGTTCAGGGACAGGTGTGCGGGATGGAAGCCGGCAGTGCGGATCCGCACCAGGTTCCAAGGCCTGGATACATTCCTCGGGCTAACGCCCGGGCCTTAGGGTTCGCCCAAGCGCGTCTGTGCGATCGGAGATGATTCCATCCACTCCCCATTCGGCCAGGCGAACCATGTCGGAAGCGCGGTTCACCGTCCAGACGTATAGATGTTTTCCTGCATCGTGCACCTCGTCTAACAACCTGCGGGTCGTGAGCGACCGATGTGCGACGACGCATTCGATGGGCAGTTCCCGCCAGCGACGAAGCTGACGCGCACTCTCGCAAATCAGTCCTAAGGGAACCGTCGAGTCGAGACGCTCAAATTCCAACAGTATGCCTGGCTGAAAAGAGGAGACGACAAACCCTTTCTTCGGAGAATGCCGGGAAAGCAATCGATGGAGCTGCGATTCCACCCCAGGCACCTTCAGCTCAATATCGAGAAATCCAATGGGGGAGTATCGCTCGAGGACAGCCCGAAGGGTGGGCAGCGCCGGAAGTCGGGAGGCAGCCGTTTTCGAAATCCTCTGTCGCCCGAATGTTGGGTTGTGGCAGACAACTCCAATGCCATCGCAGGTCAATCGCACGTCAAACTCAAAGCCGTTACATCCATGCTCCAGGGCAAGATCAAAGGCAGCCAGAGTGTTCTCTCGAGCCGAGCCTGAGCCCCGTGAGCCGCGATGGCCAAGCAGGAGCATGGGGCGTGATTCTAACTGAGATCCGTGGAATCTGACGAGGGGCAGGGCATCTGCTAGGGGGAGCGAGCTCATAAACGCATGGCATGATGGGCCTCGGTAACTCTCAGGCGGCCCCAATGGGCGGGGTTTAGTTTCGCCTGGCGATTTTGGATCGAAACGAGCCGCATCGCATCGCCCGGCTTGCGCATCTAAAACTTGACAGTAGAAGACTCAACTAGCATAATAATCCAGAGCGCAAATTGTGAGTAGTTGAATATAAAGCACTTATAAGACCCGGTAGGACAAGTAGAGGCGACCAGGCTTCAGAAAAGCAAGATCAAAGTTGAGCGCCTGATGGGCCGAAGCCAGGGTTTCAAGCGTTTACCAAGGAGAGCATTATGGCCAAGATTATCGGAATTGACCTGGGGACGACCAACTCTTGCGTTGCAGTTATGGAGGGCGGCGAGCCCAAGGTCATTGCCAACGAAGAAGGAGGCCGAACTACGCCGTCGATTGTCGCCTTTACCAAGACCGGGGAGCGGCTTGTAGGACAGGTGGCCAAGCGGCAGGCCATTACCAATCCAGAAAACACGGTCTATTCGATCAAGCGCTTCATGGGACGCCGCTATGACGAAGTCACTGAAGAAATGAAGATGGTCCCATACAAGGTCGTTCGCCAAGGCGATCACGTGGCCGTCGTTGCCCAGGGCAAGGAATACACCCCGCCCGAAATTTCGGCCATGATTCTGCAAAAGTTGAAGAAGGCAGCGGAAGACTACTTGGGCGAGAAGGTGACTGAGGCGGTGATCACGGTGCCTGCCTACTTCAACGATGCGCAGCGCCAGGCCACGAAAGATGCGGGCCGGATCGCCGGGCTCGATGTGAAGCGAATCATCAACGAGCCAACGGCGGCTGCTCTAGCCTATGGTCTCGACAAAGGGAAGGACGAGACCATCGCCGTCTACGACTTCGGCGGCGGCACGTTCGATATTTCGATCCTTGAAGTCGGCGAAGGCGTGATCGAGGTCAAGGCCACAAACGGAGACACCCACCTCGGCGGCGACAACATCGATCAACGGCTGGTGGATTGGCTTATCGATGAGTTCAAGAAGGATGAAGGGCTCGACCTGCGCGGTAAAGGCAACGAGATGGCGCTGCAACGTCTGCGCGACGCGGCTGAGCGCGCCAAGATCGAGCTCTCGACCACGATGGAGACGGAGATCAATCTGCCATTCATTACCGCGGATGCAAGCGGCCCGAAGCACCTGGTGAAGAAGCTGACCCGGGCCAAGCTAGAAGGCATGGTTGAAGACATCATTCAGCGTTCGGTCGGTCCATGCAAGCAGTGCATGAAGGACGCGGGCGTCGATGCAAGCAAGATCAATGAAGTCGTGCTGGTCGGCGGACAGACACGTATGCCCCGCATTCAAGGGCTGGTGAAAGAGTTGTTTGGAAAAGAAGGACATAAGGGCGTGAATCCCGACGAAGTGGTGGCGGTCGGCGCGGGAATTCAGGGCGGCGTACTCAAGGGCGAGGTGAAAGACCTGCTCTTGTTGGACGTGACCCCACTGACGCTCTCCATTGAAACTCTCGGGGGCGTCGCGACACCGATGATTCCGCGCAACACCACCATTCCGACCAAGAAGACGGAAACGTTCTCAACCGCGGCCGACAGCCAGACTTCGGTCGAGGTCCATGTGTTGCAGGGCGAGCGTCCGATGGCGGCACAGAACCGTACGCTGGGTAAGTTTCATCTGACGGGAATCCCCCCCGCGCCGCGTGGCGTGCCGCAGATTGAAGTTACGTTCGATATTGATGCGAACGGAATTCTCAACGTGACGGCAAAAGACAATGCCACCGGCAAGGATCAGAAGATCACGATTACGTCTTCTTCCGGCCTGTCGAAGGAAGAGGTCGAGCGCATGGCGAAAGATGCCGAAGCGCACTCGGCCGAAGATAAAGCAGCGCGCGATACCATCGAAGCGAAAAACCAGCTCGACTCGATGGTGTATCAGATCGAGAAGATGTTGAAAGAGCAGGGCGACAAGATTTCCGGTTCCGATCGCGGCGATATCGAGAATGCGCTGGCCGACGCGAAAAAGGCGCTGGAGTCGAACGAGAAGGCACAGATGGATCGCGCCCGCGAGACTCTGACCCAGGCTTCACACAAGCTGGCTGAGCAGATGTACAAGTCGGCGCAGGCGCAGACACCGCCTCCGGGCGGGGAGGCTGGGCCGAGCGCCAGCGAAGGTGGTCCGCAACCTGGCGGCAACGGTGAGGCCAAGAAGGATGAAGGCGTAATCGACGCCGAGTACGTGGACGTGGACAAGAAATGAGCTGCTAGCCATGAGCTGCTAGTAAGCGAACTTCTCGGCCATGGGTTCACGCTGATAAACACGGGGCAGAACCTCCGTGAAATCCGCGTGAATCTGTGGCTTTGATTTTGGGGATCTAGATAAGGGGAATGAAGTGGAGTTTCGAATCAAAGATCAAGACTATTTCTTAGCATTTCTGGAGCAGGAGAAGCGTTGGTACGTCTTTGCCCCGACCGAACTCGGAGTGCATCGCATTCCGGTGTACGTCGATGCGGAGAAGTGGGGAAAGCCAGTGGTGTTGGAAGGCGAGACGCATCTGGCATCCTAAGGTGGAGGTTAAGAACCTTGCACGCCCACATGGCACCACGGGAAATCACAGAGGGTTGTAGAGTGCTGAATGGGGAGCGCTGACTGCTAGCTTATGCCGGCCACTGGCAAGAAGGACTATTACGAAATCCTCGGAGTAAAGAAGTCTGCCTCGGCGGACGACATCCGCAAGGCGTTCCGCAAGCTTGCGCGGAAATATCATCCGGACGTCAATCCCGGAGACAAAGCTGCAGAGGAAAGATTTAAGGCTATTTCCGAAGCCAACGACGTTCTCAGCGATCCCAAAAAGCGGAAGATCTACGACCAGCTGGGCTTCTATTCCGACAACATCGATCCCGCAGCCGCCGAGGCTTATGCCCGTGGCGGCCCGACCGGAGCCGGTGGTTTCGGGGGATTCCCTGGTGGACAACAGCCGGGAGGAGGGGCAGGGGCGGGAGGCTTCGACTTCAGCGGCTTCGATTTCGGAGACATGTTCGAAGGCGCGCGTGGGGGGCGCGCGAGCGCCGGTGGGGGCGGGTTCCGCGATATCTTCGGCAGCATTTTCGGTGGAGGCCGCGGAGGGTCGGCGGTGCAGCAGGGCTCTGAACCGGGGAGCGATCTCGAATATCAGGTGAACGTGCCGTTCTGGACGGCGATTCGCGGAGGCGTGATGCGCCTGAACATCACGCGGCAGGATGTCTGCGGCCATTGCCACGGCAGCGGACACATTGAACAGCCGGGCGTCTGCCCACAGTGCCATGGCAAAGGGACGATTGAGCAGACCAGTGGCCGAATGAAGTTCAACGTGACTTGCCCGCGCTGCGGAGGGACGGGAAAGAATCTTTCGCCTTGCCCGGTATGCCACGGCGAAGGCGTGGTTAGCCGCAGCGAGCCGCTTGAGGTTCGTATCAAGCCGGGAACACGCGATGGGCAGCGCATCCGTATTCCGGGAAAGGGAAACGCAGGCAATGGCGGCGGCCAGCCCGGCGATCTATACGTGATCATCCGTACCGGAAGCCATCCGGTGTTTCGCCGCGAGGGTGACGATATTCACCTCACGGTTCCGGTTACCGCCAGCGAGGCGGGACTGGGCGCTAGAGTTGAGGTCCCAACCATCGATGGACGTGCCCAGCTGAAAATCCCACCCGGCACCCAGTGCGGACAGAAGCTGCGTTTGCGCGAAAAGGGTGTGCCATCTGCGACGAAGGAAGGCGTCCGCGGAGACGAGATTGTTGAGGTGAAGATCACCGTCCCCATGCCGCGTGACGAGAAGACGAAGGAACTGCTGCGCGAGCTGGCGAAACTCAATCCCGAAGATCCCAGGGAAGATCTGTTCAAGAACGTCTAGTGAGCGGATTCTTCCTCCAACTATCCTCACGACTCTGCAGGCGCCCATCCATGCGGTGAACCGGCTTGGCGCCAGGTACCCCCGGTCTTTCTTCGTTCCGGCTTGAGCCAGCCTGACTGGGGAGGTTCCTAGAAAACCCAATGCTGCAAGGCCTATCAGGAGTATCATCACCTGTTTCTGCGGAGCGACTGTGGAATTCAAACCAATTCTTGAGGGGCTATCGTGAGAAAAATTCTGCTGGCATGCATGCTGTCATCAGTGTCGGTGTGTCTTGGGCAAAGCGGGGGCATGGGTGATGCCGCGACGTTTGCAGCGGAGATGATGCGGTACGAAGTCCATCCCAACATCGTGTATCACACGGCTAACAACTTTGAGGCGAAGCTGGATGTGTACACGCCGGCGGAGCCCGCTCAGCCGTCTTCGCCGTCTCCGGTAGTGGTGGTGATCCACGGCGGTGGATGGATTTCAGGCAGCAAAGAAGAACGAGTGCTCGAAATGATGCCGTATCTGCAGATGGGATTTGCGGCGGTTAATGTCGAGTACCGTTTGGCGAAATCCTCGCTCGCCCCCGCCGCGGTAGAAGATTGTCGGTGTGCGCTGCACTGGGTGTTTGCCAACGCGAAGAAATACAACTTCGATCCGAGTCGCGTGGTGCTCCAAGGCGGATCTGCGGGAGGACATCTTGTGCTCACCACGGGAATGCTTACCCCCAAAGATGGTTTCGACAAGCAGTGCTGGACAGATGATGAGGACTACTGGAGCAAGAGCCCGGGAACCGATAAAGATCCGCACGTGGCGGCCATCGTGAACTGGTTTGGCATCGCGGATGTCTTAGATGAATTGCATGGCGCGAACGCCAAGGGATACGCCGTGGTCTGGCTGGGGGGCCAGATGAACGCAGACGAGATAGCTAAGCGTGTGTCACCGATCAACTACGTAAACCGTAACAACCCGCCGATCATCACGATTCATGGCGACAAGGACGCGCTTGTTCCTTACGAGCAATCCGTGCGCCTGCACAAGGCGCTCGATAGAGCAGAAGTGCCAAATCAGCTGGTCACAATACCGGGCGCCGGGCACGGCGGATTCACCTACGAACAAAATCAGGAGGCGTGGACCGCGATTCGGGCGTTTCTGAAGAAGCACGTAAGCGGACTCACAGCCGCTTCACCGGCGAAATGAACGCTTGTGGCCATGAACAGCAACTAGAATCCGACGAATACTGGCTCAGGATCGAGCCGCACGCCCCAGGCCTGTTCAACTCTGGACTGAATTTCATCGCGCAGGGCAACGATTTCAGAGGCCGTGGCTCCGCCGCGGTTGACGATGGCGAGAGTGTGCTTGTTAGAGATCCCAACCGCACCTTGGGAATAGCCTTTGTAGAATCCGGAGTTTTCGACGAGCCAAGCCGCGGAAATCTTGTTTTGCCGTGACAATGCGGGATAGCGAGGGACGTTGAGTCCGCGCGCAGCGGTTTCTTGTTCCAATTGTGCGAACTGCTCAGGCGAGAGGATGGGATTCTTGAAGAAGGATCCGGCACTGCGGCTGTCAGGGTCGTCAGGATTGACGACCATGCCTTTGCGGGCACGAATTTTGAGGACGGCTTCGCGGACCTCGGCGAGCGTGGGAGTGGGGTTCGATTGGAGGAGTTCTTCGAGATCGGCGTAGCGGAGAACCGGGCGTGCTCCGGGCTGCAGCGCATAAGTGACGAGAAGGATGATGTAGCGTCCCCGTTGAGTTGAGTTGAAGGCGCTGGTGCGGTAGGAGAAGCCGCAGTCTTGATTTTGCAATTCGCGCACGCAGCGCTCGTGAAGGTCGTAGGCAAGGACGGAAACGATGGTTTCCGAGACCTCCTGCCCATACGCGCCGACATTCTGCACCGGAGTGCCGCCGACGCTCCCGGGAATGCCGCTAAGGCATTCGACACCTCCATAGTTCTTGCTCACGGACAAAGCGACAAATTCGTCCCAATCGACGCCGGCACCGACGTCGAGGGCAACTATCTCGGGAGCGTTCCCGGTTGTGGCTGGGGGGATGGAAGCATTTGCGGCTCGCTTGATTCGTCGTTCCTTGATGCCACACACGGCGATTCGTACGACCAAGCCATTAAAACCCCGATCGGAGATCACCACGTTGCTGCCCCCCCCAAGGATGAAAAGCTCGAGCTGGCGATCGCTTGCGAACCTGAGGGCTTGTTCCACTTCATCGATGCTGCCGGCGTTTACAAAAAACCTTGCCTGTCCGCCGACACCCAAGGTGGTGAGGGGAGCGAGAGGAACGTTTTCCAGGATTTCGAGATTCACTGTGGTCATCAAACTTGTAGTGTCTGCTAAAGCCGGCTCGGCTTGCTAGTTCTTCTTTCAATGCGCTTTCAGGGCTGGCGTTTCGGGTGGCCTTCGGTGTCGTGAGGTACCTTCTTGGATCGCACGTTGGGTGCATCTTATCTTCTTGCCGACTGTCACTTCATTCACCGCCGGCGCTGGGTCTTTTGTGGCTTTTCCCCAGTTGAGGCGGTGCCTTTGGCGCCCCGCTGGGCAGACGAGGACTGTGGGCGGCAAGCTCGACCCGCTCAAGGGTCAGCCGGGGAGCGAACCGCCTTCAATATACTGGGAAATAAAGCTTTGTTGTTGGTGACGAGGAGGGTTGTTCCACGTTAAGATGCAAACAATTCAGGGGAGTACTCTAAGTTCACAAGGGGGCTTATGTATCCGGAGATTATGGTGATTCCCATGCGGCAGGAACTGACCCGCCTGGGGATCCAGGAGCTGAAAACGGCAGCGGAGGTAGATCGCGAGCTGGCGTCTCAGCAAGGCACGGCGATGGTGGTGGTGAATTCGATTTGCGGGTGTGCGGCCGGGCGAATGCGGCCTGCCGTGCGTATGGCTTTGCAGCATGCTGCAAAGCCCCAGAGGCTGTACACAGTATTCGCCGGGCAGGACGCCGAAGCCACCGAGCGGGCAAGGGCATATTTCACCGGAAAACGGCCTTCTTCGCCATCAATTGCCATCATGCGTAATGGGCAACTGGTTCACATGTTGGAACGGAGCGATATTGAGCACCGAGATTCAACAGATATTGCCGGAGAGCTGAAGAGAGTGTTCGACGAGCACTGCGCGTCCACAGTCTAGCTCTTTATTCAGACTGAGCAAACCAGAGCCGAGTCGCACGACCCCATCTTCCCTTCAAAGAGCGGACGCGTTCGCTAAGTTTTCCCGAGAGCCGCGAAAGGGCTGGGCGCCCTGGGTCCTCGGTCATGCCCGCGCAGCGGTTGCGGTTTGGCCGCTCGCGCTTGCCGAGATCGGCGGGTGTGGGCCCGAGAAGGCGAATGCTTCGAGCAGTTCGGACGAGGGCGCGCCGTACTTCACTTCGGTGACATCCACGATTGCATACCAGTCGCGGCAGAGCTGGCCGATCTGCTTGGGCGTGACTTCGAGCAGAAGATCCGCTCGGAACAGATTGCCCGCATTGGCGGCACGGACATAATGCATTTCGAGGCCCCGGCGGGAAACGGCGGTCAGGATGCGCATCAGCGTGCCTTGTGTGTTGCGGTAATGGATGTGAAATGCGTGCATGCTAGTTATCTCTCCTACCTCGGTTCCTTCCCACTCTTCAAAATCCGCGAAGCTGCGGGGGAAACCAGGTTTTCCGTGGACGGGCGAGCGGACCCGCCGCTTGCAACGACCGAACCTATTCTTCTTCGAACAGCATTTCCGATAGGGCCGCGCCCGCCGGCACCATCGGATAAACATTGGCTTCCGGAGCGCAATCGAAGGCAAGCAATTCCGGCTCGGACGAGTTCAGGAAACGCTCCAAAATGTCGCCGGTATCTTTGCTGACCGGAAATTCCTGCATGGCTTCTTCGTACATGCGCTCGGAGTGGATGCGATAGGCCTTGCCAATTTCGACGAAATCCGGATTGTCGCTGAGATCGGTTTCGGCATAATTGCGCTGATAGAACAGCTGCTGCCACTGGCGCACCATGCCGAGGTACTTGTTGTCGACGATGACCATCTTGATCGGGAGGTTCAAGCGTCGGACCGTGGCGAGCTCCTGAATGTTCATTTGGAAACCGCCGTCACCAGAGACACAGACCACCAGAGCGCCGGGGCGTGAAAGCTGAGCGCCAACGGCGGCGGGAAGGGCAAAGCCCATGGAGCCGAGTCCGCCGGAGGTGATGAAGCCGCGTGGCGAATCGGAACGATAGCGCTGCGCCGCCCACATCTGATGCTGGCCGACGTCGGCGATGACAATGCTGTCTTGGGGGAGACGACCGAAGAGTTCGTCGAGGAAGCGGATGGTTGGCTGAGCCAGACCGCGGGGATCGAGTTCCGCACGATCTTCACCGCAAGCAACGTCGCGCCATTGTTTCCAGTCGGGCAGTTTCGCATTCTTCAGCTTGCGCGAGAACGCGGGGATGGTTGTCGACAGATCGCCGAGTACAGCCAATTCGCAGTCGCGAACCCGGTTCAATTGCGCGGGGTCGATCTCGAAGTGCACGATCTTGGAGTTAGGAGCGAAACGGGTGGGATCGCCGGTGACGCGATCGTCCAGCCGTGCGCCGAAGATCAGCAGCAGATCGTTCTCGTGCAGCGCCATGTTAGCGGCGCGGGTGCCGTGCATGCCGACCATGCCCAGATAGTAGGGGGCGCTCGGGACAACCGCGCCGAGTCCATGAACGGTCGCGAAGGCCGGAATGTTGAGCTGATCCAGCAACTGGCGGATTTCCGGAATTGCGCCGGAAAGCTTGGCACCTGCTCCGATCAAGGCAACCGGCTTCTGTGCTTTCTGCAACAGCGAGATCACCTGATCGGGGAATGCTGCGTCGGCTTGCGCATCCGAAGGGCGCGGCTTCGGCGAAAACTTCGCCGGTCCGCGGAACTCAGCCTTGGCTTTAAGGAAGTCAGTGGGAATATCGATGACCACCGGGCCGGGTCGTCCTTCACGCGCCCAGTAGAAACCTTCCGCGATGACCTCGGGAATCTCCTCGATCGAACGAATCAGCCGGCTCCACTTGGTGAGCGAGAGCGTGAGACCAAAAACGTCGGTTTCCTGAAATGCGTCGGAGCCAATCAGGGCGCTGCGAACCTGTCCGGTGATGCAAACAAGCGGAACCGAGTCCATTTTGGCGTCGGCGATGCCCGTGACCAGGTTGGTTGCTCCCGGGCCGCTGGTGGCGATTGCGACTCCGACCTGTCCGGTGGCCCGCGCATGGCCTTCTGCGGCAAATACCGCACCCTGCTCGTGCCGCGTGAGCACGTGACGAATGCCGCTGCCATCGAGCGCATCGTACAAAGGCATGATGGCGCCGCCGGGGTAGCCGAACATGAGTTCGACGCCCTCAGCCTGCAAGCACTTCAGGAAAATCTCTGCTCCCTTAAGCATTGACCACCTGTTTCCTTGGAGCGTCGCTCTTGTCCTTCTTGATCCACGACATCATGCCGCGGAGGTTCGCTCCAACTGCCTCCACTTGCAGCTGCTTCTCGGTTTCGCGAAGCGCATTGAACTTCTTGCAGCCGGTCTTGTTTTCGTTGATCCACTCTCGGGCAAATTCGCCGCTCTGGATTTCGGCAAGAATCTTCTTCATGGTGGCGCGTGTTTCATCGGGAACAACGCGTGGACCGCGCGTCAGGTCGCCGTACTCGGCAGTGTTCGAAATCGAGTAACGCATGCGGGCCAAGCCGCCGTCGTAGATGAGGTCTACGATCAATTTCATTTCGTGGATACACTCGAAGTAGGCAATCTCGGGCTGATAGCCGGCTTCGACCAGAGTCTCGAAACCTTTCTTCATCAGCGCAGTCAACCCGCCGCAGAGAACTGCCTGTTCTCCAAACAGGTCACTTTCCGTCTCCTCTTTAAACGTAGTCTGCAGAACTCCCGCGCGAGTGGCGCCGATACCGTAGGCATAGCAGAGGGCCAGCTCGTGGGCCTTGCCGCTTGCGTCCTGGTGGATGGCGATGAGTGCGGGAACTCCACGGCCTTCGGCGTAGACGCGGCGAACTAGGTGCCCGGGCCCCTTGGGGGCGATCATGACCACGTCAATGTCGGCAGGGGGGACGATGGCTTTGAAATGGATGCTGAAGCCATGAGAAAACGAGAGCACTTTCCCCTTGGTCAGGCCGGGCTTGATGTCCTTCTCGAAAAAATCGGCCTGGGTCTCGTCGGGAGTAAGAATCTGAAGCCAATCAGCTTTCTTAGCGGCGTCGGCCGGGGGAAGGACCGTAAAGCCATCCGCTTTGGCCTGGGTCGCGCTGCCGCGGCTCGGGTCAAGACCGATGATCACGTTGTATCCGCTGTCGCGCAGATTTTGGGCTTGGGCGTGTCCCTGGCTTCCGTAGCCGAAGACGGCAATGGTCTTGCCCTTCAGGGCGTTTGGATTGGCGTCGCGCTCATAGAAAATGGTTGCCACGTTAAAGGTTCTCCTGGGTGTGCTCTCCGAGAGAGCTGAATCTAGTTCCGGGGCTCCTGGTGAAATCGCCGCGACTTGGCCCCGCCGAACTCAGAAGCTGCGCGGTGGCTGGTCTTCTGTCTCGGCTACCGACCGGTCGGTCGGTATGCCATGATGCTAGTACCCGAGGGGAGGCAAGTCAAGGGGAATCTGGCAAGGCAAATGGCCTCAGTTCTGCCGGATCGAAGGGCGAAGAACAGGAGAAGGGTGGCAGCCTGCCTCTGCTCCGCCTAAGATCGGGGGATGGATTTCGCTGACCACCTGCGCATGACCGGAAACGCCCTCAAGAACTGGGCCGTCGCGCAGGCGCTGGACTCATTGGCGGTAGGTGTGCTCTGGTGGATTGGCCTTCGTCTCCTACAGGTGAAGCTGGCATTGCTATGGGCTGTGCTCGCTGCCATGCTTCAGATCATTCCACACCTTGGCCCAGCATTGGCGTTGATGGGGCCTGTCATCGCGGCGGCGATCTGGTGGAAGGACTGGGAGCATTTGATTGGAGTTCTGATCTTGTACGCCCTCATCGCGGTGGTGGATGGTCTTCTACTCCAGCCTTACATCATGCGGAGAACCGCCAAGGTGCCGATCTGGGCGTCCATTCTATTCCCGATTGTGTTGGGGATTGTCTGGCCTTTCTGGGGAGTGCTGCTCGCGCCTCCGCTGCTCGCGGTCGTGTATGCCTACAAGCAGCATTACCAGAAGACTTCGAATCTCTAAAGGCCAAGGCCGAGGCCGCCTAAGCCCCATGACCATTGCAGTGCAACACGCCTAGGTATGCCTGGAATGGCCCAGTGCAGTCGCGATATTGATGCGCCATCACCCGAGATAACTGATGAAGGTGGTTGAGGTCGTGAACCGCCCAGGTGGCGAGAAGTTCCGACGCCTTAACCGTTCCGAGCGCAGGATGCCTACCGCGCTTCTCCAGATCTCGAGGTCGCAAATCTAATTCGCGTAACTGGACCAGACACTCGCTTCGAACCGCGGCGAATTCGCTTAACAGCTGATCGAGAGTTTTGCCCTGGCTCGCCTGGACCTGTCCGAAGCGATCGAAGGGGTCAAACGCGACCTGCTCTCCATGCTCGAGGATTCGGAGCAGTCGCGGCATCCAATCTGTGCGGTCGGCAAAGATGAGGTGGCCCACGATGCCGAATGGAGTCCAAGTGTCGTTACCTTCATTCTGCTGGACCCAGAAATCTGGCAACCCGCGCAAGAGCGCATCCACCGAGGCTGGCGTGCGAGTAAGGATCGAAAGGGTGCGGTCAAGAGCGAAAGCTTCGGCGGTTTGCATACGCTGAAAGATGCTCGGCGAAACGCCTCGGACTCCGAGAAGTTTGCTGAGGCAGCTGGCCATCAAAGCCGGCTGATCTATCCTGCCATCGCACGGAACCCGCCCTTCGTCAGCTAGTGGAAGCCTTTCATCGGGAACTTGATGCCTGCATGCTTCCTTCGCGCGACCCTCGAGGACGAGGAGCAATTACCCCGATGCCATTCAAGTTTGCCCTGCTGTTCATGCTCATGATGAGCATCCATCCCGTAAGCCTGCTTGCCCAAACTCCGACCACAAACGTTTCCGTTGCTGCCAGGAGCCTGCCGAAGGGCTTGGAGGTCAAAGATGTCGGCCCACGAACCTACAGATTTGCAGTCGATTACCACAATGCAAATAGCCGAGGCGAAGTTTTCCAGCGCCAGCGGCTCATAGGGGAATACACTCGGGGATTGCCGGGAGGGGAAGTTGGGTGGAAGAACGTGACCGAGGCCACAGCCCAGGGCGAGACCGCTCGCTACGGCGAGCCACAAAAGCGCGAGTTCATGGAAGGATTTCGATATCGCAACGACCTAGGTAGCACGTTTGCTCCTGACTTCTTCAAGGGGTTTCCGGTGATGGCCTTCATGGAGCGGAACCTGGTGTGGGATACCGGGATGATCGAGATGTTCGGCCAGAACTATTTCGATCAGCTCAAACTGAATGAGCCGTACCACGCGATTTCCAACATGGACGCGAACATACCGGGTGGAGGTAGGTTCACGAACCGGGATGTCGTTCTGAAGTGGATTGGCCAGTCAGAACGCAATGGACAGGAGTGCGCATTGATCCAATACCAAGCGTTCTTCAACCCCATCGATCTTTCGATTGCCGGTATGAGCATGAAGGGACGCAGCGATTATTGGGGAGAGATATGGGTTTCGCTCGCGACCAAACAAATCGAATACGGGACTCTCTATGAGAGCGTGGTAGGCGATCTGCAGCCGCCCGGGCAAGCGGCACCACAATTGGTCAATATCTTTCGGATCGGTACTTTTGAGCCCGTCGCTGCGAAGTAGCCGGGAGGCGCGAGATGCAGTCAAAATCACGCAAATGGCTGGTTCCGTTCGCCTGGCCGAACACCGCCGTCGCCGTGGTGATGGTGATCCTGCTGATTACCCAGCAGGGACTGACCGCCAGGGAGTTCCTGCGCGTTCTGGGATACTCGTTGCTCTACTCCAACCTGGTAGCTGTTTTCGCGATGTTCCTCATCGAGGTCATGGCGAGGAAATTTGCCTGGCGGCGGTTTCCCTTGGTTCCGGTGCTCGTGTTTTGCGTACTGGTAGTCGTTCCCCTAGGTTGTCTCATCGTGCAATCTCTGCTGGCCAGCCTGGGGATCATTCCCTGGCGATATTTTTGGGCGCAATACTTTGCCATGATGCGATCCTGTCTTCCGCTGGCAGCGATTTTCAGCCTGGGGGCGTTTGTACATTCCTCCCTTCGCCAAAGGTTGGAATCGACAGAAGAGAAACTCCGGGAAAAAGAGCTGGCGGCGGAGCGGGCCAAAAAGCTTGCGGTCGAAGCCCGATTGCAGTCGCTCGAGGCGCGGCTCCGCCCGCATTTTCTGTTCAACACGCTGAATTCGATCAGCGCGCTGATTGCGACCGACCCCCAACGCGCGGAGCAGATTGTCGAGCGGCTGGCGACCCAGTTGCGCACTTCGCTCGACACGAGCGAACGTCCATTGATTTCGATGAGGGAAGAATTGGTGATTGTGCAGAGCTATCTTGACATTGAGAAGGCGCGATTTGGCGACCGGTTGTCGGCAGCGCTGGACGTACCCACGGGCCTGCAGGACGCGAAGGTGCCTCCGATGTCGGTTCAGTCGCTGGTGGAGAATGCCGTAAAACATGGAATCGGTCAGCAAGCCTGTGGCGGCGAGGTTCGCGTCGCCGCCTTGTCGAGGAATGGAGACCTGCACGTGATCGTGAGCGACTCGGGACCCGGATTTGACCTTACCGTTGTGCCCGCCGGCCATGGATTGGAAAACCTGGTGGAGCGGTTGAATGTGCTCTTCGGCGACAAGGCCAAGCTGAAATCCGAGCGTCGTGATGGACAGTGCGTCGTAGAAATGGTGCTTCCCAGGGCATGAGCCTTCGCGCCTATCTCGTGGATGATGAGCCGCTCGCCCTTGAGCGGTTGCGCCGCCTATTGCAGCAAACCGGCAGGGTAGAGGTGATGGGCAGCACTACGGTTCCGGAAGAGGCGGTGGCTGCTCTTACCAGGAACCCGCCCGACATTTGTTTTCTAGATATCCAGATGCCGAGGCTGAATGGCTTCGATGTTTTGGCAAAGTTGCCGCGTCAACCGATCGTGGTCTTCACCACCGCATTTAGCCGGTATGCACTCAAGGCTTTTGGCGTGAACTCTGTGGACTACCTGTTGAAGCCCGTCGAACTGGAAGCCCTGGAGCGAGCCATCAGCAAAGTGGAAACGCTTCGCCGCGCTGGCGGTGCATCGCAAGCGGACTTGGAAGGGTTGTTGAAGCAGATTGCCGGGTCCGTACGTGAGCCACGGCCAGAGTATCCAGAACGAATCGCGTCGCGGCTGGGCGATCGAATCTGGTTTCTGGATCTTAAGAACGTTACCCACTTTTATGCCGAGGACAAGCTGACCTACGCCGTTTGCCAAGGCAAACCGTATTGCGTGGACCATGCGATTTCCGATCTCGAAGGGAAGCTTGATCCACACAAGTTCTTCCGAATTCACCGGAGTACGGTCGTGAACCTAGCCTGGATCAAGGAAGTGACTTCGCTGCCCGGAGGCATGCTGAATGTGCGTTTGAAGGACGGGAAGGATTCCGATTTGACGGTCGCCAGAGACCGGGCGCGCGAGTTTAAGGAGCGGGTTGGGTGCTAGGGGGAACGTTGGTGCGCTAGTCCACAACGCCCTCGCCCGTGTATATTGTCGCCGTGCCCCGCGAAAGTATCGTTGACCCGCGCCAGGAAATCTTACGCACCTCTGCCCGATTGTTTCAGCAGCAGGGCTATGACGCCACCTCCATGAACGATGTCGCCGCCGCACTCAACCTGAGCAAGGGCGGCCTCTATCACCATTTTCAGAGCAAAGAGGAAATTCTCTTCAACCTGATGAACCATGCCATGGACATCACTGAAGAGAGGGTGCTCAAACCGGCGAAGGCAGTGCCCGATCCGGTCGAGCGGCTGCGAACGCTCATTCGGCTGCACATTGCGGTCGTATTGAGCGAACGAGACCGCGAAATCACAGTTATGCTGCACGAAAACCATCCGCTCTCGCCGGCGCTACGCAAGCGCATCAACATGCGCAAAAAGGACTACATCCATTTTGTCGAGAACCTGGTGGCTGAGGTTCATCGCACGAAAGGATCGAAAGGCACCGTCAATCCGCGAGCGGCGGCCTTCGCTCTGCTGGGGATGATCAATTGGATCTATCAGTGGTATCGCCCGGAAGGCACACTGCAAGAAGCGGCCCTGGTGCAGCAATACACAGAAATCTTCTTTCAGGGTGCTCTGGCATAAGCGTGTCGGTTGGCTGGCAAAGCTACAGAATACGGCCCCCGGCCCCTCGGCAGCGATGATTGGCCTCGGGTTCGCGAAATTTATCTTGAGGGCATCCTCACCGGCAACGCCACATTTGCGGCAGAAGTGCCGCCTTGGGAAAGCTCGGACAACGGACATCTACAAGACTGCCGGTTCGTCGACCATGACGATTCTGTAGTCTTGGGGTGGGCGGCCCTCAGGCGGGTGTCTACTCGGCGCGTGTATGCCGGGGCGACTGAGGTTTCTGTCTACGTCACAGATACGGCGCGCCAGAGGGGCGTTGGCCGGGCAGTGCTTTCCTCGCTTATCCGTTCTTCAGAAGCTGCGGGAATTTGGACGCTGCAGGCCGGAATCTTGCCGGAGAATGTCGCCAGCATTCATTTGCACAAATCGCTGGGTTTCCGAGAAGTGGGCCGTCGTGAGCGGGTCGGCAAAATGGGTGATCGTTGGCGAGACGGGATGCTGCTCGAACGGCGAAGCAGGGCGGCGGGGAATCAGCTGAGCCGAAGCCCATTCAGAATGGCGCCGGTTTCAGCGCTGTTTCCAAAGAACAGCCGTCGAATCCGAGCTCTGGTGATTCTTCCCTCTACGTAGTCTTGATAGATTCTCTCGCCTTGAGAGTCGAATTTTTGCTCCTCAGCCTGAGTGCCGGGAGACAAGAGTCGTGCTCCGAAATGGGCGAGCGCAGCCTCAACCTGCGACGAGTCTTCCTTCTCCATCCCGCGGCAAGCATGGCGCAGGAACCGAGCCGATTCCCCGGCCACATGCGGCATGTTGAATTCCCGAACGAAGATTTGGTTCGTCCCCGGGACATAGCAGCAGCCGGCGTTTTCTAACCGTTCGAGAACGCCGCCGGCGATGACGCCCGGGGCACCCGGGGTGTGCTCCAGTTCGCCCACATTGACGATTTCAGGCAACGAGTCTGCGAGGTACTTGGGTTGCGTGCCGTTGTGGGGCGAGTCCATCCGAAAGCCCAGGGTGCGCGCGAGCGAGAAGATCACGTTGTAGACGGCGGGTGCAAAGTCGGTCTGATCATCGCTGTTCCAGCGTTCGAGACAAAGGCGGTAGCTCTCGTATTTTTCAAGGGGGCTCGAGTTGAATACGCAGACCGAATCCGAGCCGGTGTTTACGGCCGCAGCATTCTCGCCAACGGCTTGCCAATAGAGAGAGTCCACGTTCTGCAGAATGATCAGAGCGGATTCAGTTGGGAGCATTTCCTTTACAAGGCGGGGAAGATGCTCCGGCGCCATGTGGGACTCCCCGAAAAGTACAAGGATGACTGCGCCCGGATGCTTTGAGCGGGCCTCGCTGATCTTTGCGGCAGCGTGCCGGTCGCGCGAGCGGATGCGGCGCATGTCTTCGCGAGGCATGCAATCGAGCCCGTAAATGGCATCGGCATGATCGCGCGCAGAGGATAGAAGTTCGAAAGACGGCTCCCAGGCGTAGCCCCAGTCCCGGTCAAAACGCAGTCGCTTGCGGAGTTCCTGTTCGCTGATTTCCCGCCGCCACCAAGAATCGAGAATCGCCTGATCGCGGGACAGCACGGCTTCGACGCACAAGACAACCCGGCGTGTGACCGAGATCTGCTCAATCAAGCTGGCGGCGAACCGCTGCGAAGCAGGTAGGGCATGATAGTCGCCGACCAGCAGGATATCGGCGGCGGCGATTTTTTGGTTCAGCTGCCCGCCCGTGAGAACCGAGTCGTACTTACGAAATGCTTGGGTATATTCGCGAAGGTATTTGCGGCCGCCGCAAGAGTCGCGTAAGATGATTTCCCTGCGCACGGCGGCGAGGGCATGCATCTGCGCCGCTGAGCGACGTTCTCCCGCTTTGGAAGTGCGCTTCATCTTG
>Ga0207702_10000909_pt1 | contig 30703 bp, 14 predicted proteins | sample KBSCornC62_FD_184302 | JGI IMG/M metagenome (GOLD analysis project Ga0207702, IMG submission 184302) | Corn rhizosphere microbial communities from Kellogg Biological Station, Michigan, USA - KBS Corn C6-2 (SPAdes) (version 2) | ecosystem: Host-associated > Plants > Roots > Rhizosphere > Soil ... | reverse complement strand
CTTGGACCTTGGACCTTGGACCTTGGACCTTGGACCTTGGACCTTGGACCTTGGACCTTGGACCTTGGACCTTGGACCTTGGACAAGTCGCGATGCTCGTTTTCGACGAAGCGTCAAACCGGCGCTTCCCCTCGCGAATCGAAGACGTTAACGTGGCCGTTCCTATGAAGTCGAAAGCTCCAGCCGTCAACATGCGCCCGTATTCCTCGATCGTGCTCGACGGGGCGCACCGCGCGCCCAGTCGCGCCATGCTCTATCCGGTGGGGTTCACAGACGAAGATTTTGCGAAACCGCAGATCGGCGTCGCCTCCACGTGGAGCATGGTCACTCCGTGCAATATGCACATCGATCTCCTCGCGCGCGAAGCCGCCACGGGTATCGATGCCGCCAAAGGAAAGGCGACGATTTTCAACACGATCACGATCTCCGATGGCATCTCGATGGGCACCGAGGGCATGAAATACTCGCTGGTCTCGCGCGAGGTGATCGCCGATTCGATCGAGACGGTGGTCGGCTGCCAGGGATACGACGGCTTTGTCGCCATCGGCGGCTGTGACAAGAACATGCCGGGCTGTATGATCGCCATCGCTCGCCTGAATCGCGCTGCGGTATTCGTCTATGGCGGCACGATCCTTCCGGGCTGCCTGAACGGCCGGAATCTCGACGTCGTCTCGGTCTTCGAAGCCGTGGGCCAGCAAGCGGCGGGCAAGATCTCGGACTCGGAAGCCCAGGCTGTCGAGAGCTGCGCGATCCCGGGCCCCGGCTCATGCGGCGGCATGTATACGGCGAATACGATGGCATCCGCGATCGAGGCGATGGGCTTCAGCCTGCCGAATAGCTCGGCGCAGGCGGCCGTCTCGCAGCACAAGAAGGATGACTGCCGCAATGCCGGCGCCGCAGTGATGGAAATGCTGCGCCGAGGCATCAAGCCTTCGGATATCTTCAGCAAGGAGGCATTCGAGAATGCGATCACGACCGTGATCGCGCTCGGCGGCTCGACGAACGCGGTGCTCCACCTTCTCGCCATCGCGCATTCGGCGAATGTGAAGCTCTCGCTGGATGATTTCACCCGCATCGGCAAGCGCGTGCCCGTGCTGGCCGACCTCAAGCCCAGCGGCAAGTATCTCATGAGCCAGCTCGTCGAGATCGGCGGCATCGTGCCCATGATGAAGGAGCTCCTCAGCGCCGGCCTGCTGCATGGCGACTGCCTCACCGTCACCGGCAAGACGCTCAAGCAGAATCTCGCCGCCTTCCAGCGGTACCCGAAAGGCCAGCAGATCATCCAGCCGCTCAAGAAGCCGATCAAAAAGGAAAGCCACCTCGTCGTGCTGCGCGGCAACCTCGCACCCGAGGGTGCGGTCGCGAAGATCAGCGGCAAGGAAGGCGAGCGCTTCAGTGGCACCGCACGCGTATTCGAGTCTGAGGAAAAGGCGCTGGAAGCCATCCTCGCCGGCAAGATCAAGGCAGGCAATGTGATCGTGATCCGCTATGAGGGGCCGCGCGGCGGTCCCGGCATGCGCGAGATGCTCTCGCCGACGAGCGCCGTGATGGGCGCGGGCCTCGGCAAATCGGTCGCCCTCATCACCGACGGCCGCTTCTCCGGCGGCACGCACGGCTTCGTGGTCGGCCATATCACGCCTGAGGCATTCGAGGGCGGACCGCTCGCGATCGTAAAGAATGGCGACCCGATCACGATCGACGCCATCACGCACCAGCTCACGCTCGATATCCCCGCAGCCGAGATCAAGAAGCGCCTCGCTACGTGGAAAAAGCCGAAGCCCCGCTATCGCCGCGGCGTACTCGCGAAGTATGCCTCGCATGTCACCACCGCGTCGCAGGGAGCCGTGACCGACTCCGGTCTGTAACCAAAACCTTACTTCTCCGCAGCCATGCGCGATCTCACCGAGTCCTTGCGTCGTTATCTCGAAATTTCGCGCCGGCCTGCCGGAGCGTCGATCCACACCTCGCAGGTGTCGATCAGCTTCGGCGAGCAGATCGACCCCGCCGCTCTGCGCGCGGGATGGGAGGCTCTCGCCCGCTCGACGCCCGAGCTGCGCACCACCCTCCAGGCCGATGGGAGTGCCGAAGTCGGCGCCGAGCCCTCCCTGGGGTGGACGGAGCTGGACTGGGATGCCGCACCGCCCGAGGATCTCGGCGCGGCCTGGCAGGCTCTGGTCTCGACCGATGCGACCACGGCCATCGCGACGGAATCGCAACCAGCCGTCCGCGTGACCTTCATCCGCCTCCCTGGCGGCGGCGGCCATGCGCTGTGGACCTTCCATGCGGGCCTGCTGGACGAGCCCTCGGTCTCCATCGTACTGCGCCAGTGGCTGCATGCCTATGATTGCGTACGCACGGGCGCGGAGGTCCCTTCCTTCGAGGCACCCGAGGTCGCCGCGACCGAGTCGGATGATTCCTGGAAGGCAGCCTTCGAGGGACTCGCTTCCCGCCACCCGCTCATCGTGCTGCCTCTGCCCGGGACGTCGGACGATCCCGATGCTCGCCGGTCGGTGACCCATACCTTCGAGCGCCCGGAGCGAGCGGAATTCGCCGCAGCCGCCGAGCGTTGCGGGGGCACATTGCGCGGCTTGTTCACCGCAGCCTGGGCCTTCGTCCTGGCGCGCGCGACCACCTCCACCGATGCGCTCGTGCTCGAGCCCGTACGTGAGTCCATCGATCTGGTTGGCCGCCAGGAGACATTCGTGCTGCGGCGGTATGCCGTCGAGAGCCACACCACGAGTGCAGACCTCGTGAGCGCCTGCTCCGAAGCAGCGCCCACTCCGCCAGCCACCGCCGCGATCGCGCAGGCCCTCGGACTCCCCCCTGCCGACCTCGAACCCTCGGCGTGTTTTGTTTACCGCGACCTCCCGCTCAATGACCGTCTCCTGCTCGATGCCCCGCGCTGGATGGCGGCAGACGTCCAGCTCCTGAGCAAGTCGCCCGCCGGCATTACCCTGCGCATCACGGCCGGAGACCGGCCCGATGTGGCGCTCGATTACGATCCAGCCAGGCTTTCCGAGCCCGCTGCCCGCCTCCTGCTCGATGCGGTGATTGGCACGATCCGCGCCATTGCCGCCGCGCCGGAGGCTGGCATTCCTCTCGCGGATCTGTCGCTGCCTGGCACACCCGCAGAGGTCGAGGCTCCGGAGGCTCCTCGCCTCTCGCGCTCGCTTGTCCCACAGGGCATCCATGAACTCTTTGCCGACATTGCGCAGGAATCGCCCGATGCAGTGGCGGTCGAAATGGCCGACGAAAAACTCACCTTCGCGCAGCTCGACACGGCAGCCAATCAGCTCGCCCGCTATATGCGGAAGCACGGCGTGGAATCCGGTGCGCGCGTGGGAGTCGCCATGCCGCGCTCCCCCCGGTGGATCACCACCCTCCTCGGCATACTCAAGGCAGGCGCGACGATCGTCCCGCTCGATGAGACCACCCGCGAAGCAGCGGCCAAAATCAAAGCATGGGTGGTGGATTCGCTCGAAGAAGGTGATCAGCGCTCACTTCCGGTGATTCAGGTGCACAGTGACGCCGGCGCCATCGGGAATGAGAAATCCCGGGGCGTGCAGGCGGAATCCGCCCTCGCGAAGGAAGCCGTCGCATGGAACGATGGTGATATGGTGCGGGCATGCAGCCACGAGAAGTTCGTCGGCTCGTTCGAAAGCACAGCCGCTCTCCTCGAACTCACGCCTGCGGACCGTGTACTTCAGTTCGCCCCGACCGGAACATTCCACGCCGTGGAAGAAGCATTTGTCACCCTGCTGAGCGGCGCCACACTCGTCCTGCGCGAGGGCAATCGCTGGCCCACGCGAACGACCTTCCAGGAATTCGTCGGCGAATCCGCAATCACCGCCATCAGCGTGCCCGTTCCATTCTGGAGCCAATGGACGCATTATCTCGCGGACCTCTCGATCTCCGTACCCGCCACCCTGCGAGTGGCCATGATTTCGGATGGGCTTCCCTCGGCGAATACGGTCGCCGCATGGCGTAAGGCCGCCGGCCAGACCCGCCTGCTCCAGCGCACTCCATGCGCCGCCGCCTGCGGCCTGAGTCTCTGTGGCGAGCCCGCAGCGGATGATGCCCTGTCCGCAGCCTATCTCGGAACGCCGGCGCCCTCCGCCCTCGCACGCATCGTGGACCGCCACGGCCGCGCGGTGCCCGCCGGTCTCGCCGGCCGGATCGAGATCGCGGCGAAAGCCGAAGCTCCGACGTATGCGTCTTTAGGCGCCGAAGCCTTCGTTTCCCCGGAGGGTGTATTCTATGCGCGCACACCTCTCGAGATCCAGGTGGCAGGCGTCGCTCCCGGCACGCTCGCGGAGGCGATTCGTATCGCGGCCGCCTCGCATCCCGATGTGCTCGATGCCTATGTCGAGGAGCACCTCGTCGCGGCCCGCAATGAATGGTGCGTCTGGATCATTCCCCGCGACTCCGAGCGCGGAGAACCGCATGATTTCCGCGATTGGCTCGCAGAGAAGCTCCCGACCGTACCACGCCGCATCCGGGCGCTCCCACGTCTGCCGCTCGATGAGACCGGCCATATCGATCGCGCCGCACTTAAGGAACTGCTACCAGAAGACGTCGCCGCTCACCCCACAGCCCGCAAGGGCAATGAGACCGAGGAGCGCGTGCGCCAGGCGATCTCCCGCGCACTCGGCGGCCGCCGCATCGAGCTGGAAGAAATCCTCACCGATGGCGCGACGAAGCCCCAGGTGGCGAAGCTTCTCCATGAATCGGTCTCTCGCATCGAGCCACGCGTCGAGCTGACCGATTTCACATCCGGATTCTCCGTGCGCTCGCTCCTGCGCAATGTGCGCGGCCGCCGCTCCAGCTCCGGCAGCACGTGGAAGCCGATCCAGCCGCTACGCGCCTCGGGCAAGCAGCCGCCGCTCGTGTTCATCCACGATCTCGATGGATCGGCCAAAATCTACGAGCCTCTCGTCGCCCATTTCGGCGAAAACCAGCCCTGCTATGCGATCACTGCTCGCGGTCTGGCCGATCCGGAATCTTGCCATATGAGCGTCGACGAAATGGCTCGAGCCTATGTCGAGGCTCTGCGCGTCTTCGACGCCGCCGGCCCCTATCGTCTTATCGGTTATGGATTCGGTGGTCTTGTGGCCAATGAAATGGCGCGTCTGCTAGCGGAATCCGGCGCACAGGTGCCGCTCCTCGTCGCACTCGCCACCGAGCCGCCGGGAGGCGGCCTGGCCTCCAGCCTGCTGGCCGGCGACTGGAAGCGCTCTCTACGAGGGTTGACATCGCTCTTCGGCAAATCGGCTCCAGAGGAACCGAAACGTCGGCGCGGGCAGGACTCCGCCGTCTATCGCGCGAATCAGGAAGCAGCACGCCGATACACGGCGCATGCTTCACCGCTCACCGCTCACGTCTTCGCGCCGGAGGAGGATTTCCCTGCCTTCCGCGCCGTGCAGAACGGCTGGCTCGCCGTCTGCAAGGATGTGCGCGTCTATCAGGTCCCGTGCACCGGCCCGGAAATGATGGATGAGCCGGCAGTCGAATCGATCGCAGAGGCGATCTCCAAGCTCGTGCGTGCGGAGGAACTCACCACAGAGCTCGAGGAAGGCGAAGAGAACGAGGACGATCGGTCCTAGAGGGAATCTACGGCGGTAGGGCGCGACGCGCCCTGCCGCAGAAAATGATCCCGGCAAATGCCGTATGTTTCCGGCGCGAGCCATTCCTTTGGGTGGTAGGGCTGTAGCGCTGCGACCGCCGTGGATGAGCAAATAGTCGGCGCTTTCGTCGAAAACGCCCTACCGAATAAGGACAACGCGCTGACGCGCGGAATAGAGATCGAGACCTTTGATGCCCAATCTATTCGCCACCGGGCGGAGGTCGTCTGGTGGGCAGGCTGTTCCCGCTGAAAGCATCGCAGATTCCCTCCCCCGCGGGTGATCCGCTGGGCAAACCCGGATCGGCCGGGGTTTACCTCGCCCAGAGCGCGGGAATTGCGCCAAGCAGATGCCCCCGCACAGCGGCCCGGGAAATTTTCACCGGACCCGAATCAATACGAATGAGTCGCAGCGTTTCGATGCCGATCCGGGCAGGCGGCAGACAGGCAAAGCGCACACGGCCATTATCCACGGCCGCGACCCAGCGCAGTCCCGCCTCGAGCCCCTCTCGGGCGCGGGAATAGGCTTCGTCGAAGCGCTCTTCCGGCAGGTATACGCGGCCGATGGCGGCATCCGCACGCCGGTCACGGAGGATATTCACCAGCTGGAGGCCTTTGCCATAGGCCACTCCGAGCGCCACCATCTCATCGATAGGGCGGCGGGAAAAATTGCTCAGAGCGCCGGCACAAACCCTCGTCCAGAATTCCCCCACGCATCCGGCCACGAGGAAGGTGTATTCATCGAGCTCTGCGGCGGTGAGCGGCTCCGGCTCGGCAAAGCGCACGAGATCGAAAATCTGCCCGCGGAGGATGTGCCCCCATACCCACTCGAGCCGCTCCCGGACCGGCGATGCATCGAGCGCGTCGAGCAACTCGGGCAACAGGCGCAGGAGTCTCGCCTCGGCTTCGTTCGGCTGGAGCGCAACCAATGCACCTAGCGCATGCCCTGCGATGTCTCCGTGGCGCAACGACTGCAGCGCCTCCATGCGTCTCTCGACCTCGGCGGCGGAAGTATCCGCAATGCTATCTGACGCTCGCGCGAGCATGTAGCCGAGGGCGACGGCTTCCCGTACCGGCGCAGGCAACAGACGGATCGTGAGGTAAAACGTGCGCGAGACCGCGCGCAGGAGCCGCCAGTCCATGGGATCAGCGCGGGGCGTTCCCGAGGCCCACCCGCACGAGCTCGACGTCGTCGCCGCCTCCATTGCCGAGGCCCATGCTCGCCGCGCTCTGCACATGTGCGGCGACCGATTTGATCGAAGGCAGCTTGTTGATCACCCGGAGTTCATCGATGAGTCTCACTGCGGTGGCGTCGATCGCCACGGGATCCGTACTCCCGTAGATCGTGAGATTCGGGCGGGTGAAGTTCGGGTAGGCCGTCGGTCCTCCGGCGAACTGAATGGCCAGGGCATCCATGATCGTAAACACCACCTTATCGCGCACCATGGGGTCCGCATAAATCTCCGCGAGATAGGGATCGCCGTAGGTCGGGTCCTTCGCAAAGCGGCGCCAGTTGTCCACATTCCAGATCGTCATATTGGCGATCGCTCCGTTCACTCCGCACATGTAGCTGTCGCAGAGCGAGGGCATGTTGATCACCTTCGTCACCTTCTTGCTGAGGACCGTGGCGTAGTAGCTCGTGCTGCTGAGCTGATCGCCATTCGCCAGGATATCCTCGAACCGCATTCCCTTGTGGTCGCCGAATTTCGCATCGCCCCAGATCAACCTGCCAAGCACGGGCTCGGTGAGCGGCGCCTGCCGATCGTAGCCCGCCGCCGGCGCGACCCAATCCAGGCGATAGTCCGGATCGTGCTCCGAATAGCCGTCCGCGATGAGATCGGCGCGATTGCGATCCCAGACGATAATGTGATCTGCGGGAATGCCCGCGGACTCGAGTCCCCGAGCCACGGCCCGCACAGTATCCGGATGCGTCCCCGCCATCACTCCCGGTGCGGCGGCGATCTTGATGCCGACGATGTCCTTCGGCCCGACGAGCGATGCCCACGCGGCCTGCACAGAATTCTTCCCGGTGGCGGCCACCACCACGGCGTCCACCATCGCCTGCGCGACGGCGGGGTTCACTTGGTAGCCCGCGTAGAGTGCTCGCGGGTCCATCGCATAATAGACCCGCGATTTCGCCGGGATAGCCTTTACGACAGGCGTCTCCTCCTGGAGCTGATCGACCGGCGTCTGCGCCCGGAGCGCGAGAGGGAGTAAACAGAGAACAAAGGCCAGCCTGCGGATCACGGCGCAAAGTCTCGACGGGGGACGGCAGCATGTCAAACCAGCGAAATGCCATTGCGCGATTGTCCGGGATGCCCGACCCTGCCGGCGTGATCGAGCACCTCTACGCGCATATTCCCTTTTGTCCGAAGGTATGCCCGTATTGCAGCTTCTACAAAGAAGCCAGCGACCGGAACAAGACACGCGCCTTCCTTGAAGCGATGCTCGCCGAGGCAGCCGCGCATGCCCCCCGCCTGCGGCCGCGCACCATTTTCTTTGGCGGTGGCACCCCGAGTGCGCTGAGCACGTCCCAACTCGAGTTTCTCCTCGGCGGCTTGCGCGAGCGGGTTGATTTCTCGGCCGTGACCGAATGGACGCTCGAGATGAACCCTGCCACCGTCTCACTCGAGAAAGCCCGAGCCCTCCTCTCCCTCGGGGTGAACCGGATCAGCATGGGTGTGCAGTCGTGGGATGATGGCCTGCTCACCACTCTCGGCCGCGTCCATACAGCCAGCCAGGCCGAGCGGTCGTATTGCATCCTGCGCGAGGCAGGAGTGCCGAACGTCAATCTCGACCTCATCTTCGGGATTCCCGGGCAGACCACGGATCAGTGGCGCGAGTCCCTGGAGCGCACGATCGCCCTCGAGCCGGACCACATCTCCGCCTACTGCCTTACCTACGAGGAGGACACCGAGTTTTTCCTACGGCTCCAGCGCGGGGAAATGCGCCCCAGCGAGGAGCACGATGCCGGGCTCTTTGAGCTCACGATGGATGTCCTCTCCAGCGCCGGCTATGCGCAGTACGAAATCTCGAACTATGCCCGCCCTGGCCGCGAGTGCCTGCACAATCTCGCCTACTGGACTGCCGCCGATTATCTCGGCCTCGGCCCCAGCGCCTTCTCCACAGTCGGCGAATCCCGATGGAAGAACGTGAGCGATACCATCGACTACGTGCGCCGCATTGGCGCGGGCGAGGATGCCGCCGACTTCCGCGAAGCTGTCGATGTTCGTATGCGGCGCGGCGAGCAACTGGCCTTCGCTCTCCGCACGTCGGGCGGGATTGATGACTCCGGCGAGTGGAGCTCCGAGATCGAGCGCCTGGCCGCCGCCGGCTATCTCGAGGCCCGCGGCAACCGCTGGGTACTCACCCGCTCCGGAAAAATGGTCGCCGATGCCATCGCCGAGACCTTCGTGTGATCGGAAGATATATCCAACGATTTCTCTGATCCGCACAAAAAAGGATCTTCCTCCCGGGCTGCTCCGTAATCTTCCAGAGACAGGAGCGGTGAATGGCCCCAGCCGCGAGCGGCTCACACAATTAGGATAGATGTGTATTTCAGTAAGAACTGGAATACACAGCGACCGCGGCCTCCGCAGTGCCGAGTAGGCGAAAGGATGAGCTTTCTCTCGCGCATTCCAAACCTGTCGCAGGTACATACCGCAACGATTTTGAGGTCCTTCGGTTATGTGACTACCGAAGCAGGTGCCGGTCGGTGCCTTTTTTGGTCCTCCCCTAGCCTTCCTTCGATGCTTACCCCCCTCTAAAAGCGTCAACTTTCAGTGCGGCAATATCGCGATGCCTCTGGCGGACGCTTGCATCAGCTCCCGAATCTCTCGTTCGCCAATTTCCGAATAAGCCATTCACCGCCTGCCTGTCCGCCCTTCAGTCCACTGATTTGCAAGCGTCTGCATGGACAACCAATTGCCGGTGGCCGAGGCGCGCGGGTAGCTCTTCGAAGCTGGCTTCCCCGACTTTCATGCGCCTTTCTCAAAAGAGATCCCTGCTTTTTCTCCGACAAAATGGCCGCGGATTCGCGCTGATCCTCGTACTCGCCTTTACGGCGTTGCTCACCGCTCTCGCGCTCGCATTTCTTTCGAATTCCCTCGGCCAGCGGCAAGTCGCCAGTGCAAGCGCAAACCAGGTGAAGGTTACTCTACTGGCTACCGGTGCCGTGGATTCCATCACCGGTTATCTGCAAGACGAAATTGCCGCAGGATCCGACGATGTCACTCCCACCCAGAGCAATACGACAGTTTATTCCCCAAAGGCTCCGTCGGACATGGTTCCGTACCGGCTCCCTGCCTGGACGGGAAATAATGCATTAAACAATCTCGTAAAGATCAGCGGGCAGACTTTTGACTCCCGCATCAATGTCCCGACTTCCGGCACTGATACGACGGAGAAATCAGCTAATGGCAGGTATGTCGAAAATGCACGCTGGCTGGAGCCTTTGTTTTTGCCGACCGAGACCAGCCTCCCGAATACCCCGAAATGGATAGAAGTCTCCAGTGATGGAAGCGGCAGCAGTAGCAAAGTCGTCGGCCGTTATGCCTTTGTCATTTATGACGAGGGTGGCCTGCTGGATCTCAATGTCGCCGGCTATCCCGATACCGATGTCGCCACAAAATGGGACCATACGATGGACCCTGCCTCTAAAAGCGCGGTAGCTTACGCCGATCTCACGCAGATTCCGGGTCTCACACAGGCGAATATCGATGCCCTTATAAATTGGCGCAATGCCGCCTCGGTCACTGCGCCGGGATACAAGAACTACGTTCAGTCAAATACGACCGGCTTCTTGCGTACGTCCAATACCGACCTCTCCGCGGGGAAGTCCGACGAAATGCTCACGGGACGCCAACAGATGATATCCCTTCTCACGGGAAAACTAGGTTGGAACAAAGATACACTCCAATATCTCACCAGCTATAGCCGCGACCTCAATCAGCCGTCGCTCGCGCCGGACCACACCAAGCTTCCGCAATTACAACCCCTGGCCAATGGTGGAAATGACCAAGTCCAATCGGACTATGATACGATCAATCCAAAATTTCTCCAAGTACGCGTGCAATCCGGATTCACCCGCAATGACGGAAGCAGCGCCGCCGTGGGAGATCCCCTCGTCAAGCAACGCTTTGCTCTTAACCGTCTGGCCTGGCTGACTTATCTTGGCCCCAGCAGCGGGAGAACCGGGGCTGATATTACCGACTTGACGACGAACCTCGGGATTTCTCGAACGTGGATCGATCAAGGAACCGCCGATAATATTCGAAAATACTTTGGATTGGAGTGGGAACCGGCAAACAATTGCTGGCGCTATAACATCCATCTCAATGCTAATGGTGAGATCAAAACCCTCGCCGACGTCGCCCGAGGAACCCCGGGTGACCCACCTCGAGAACCCGATTTTTTTGAAATTCTCAAGGCCTCGATTGCAACTGGAGCGCTGGGAAAATCGGGTTCCAGCTATAGCAGCCGGAGCGACATAAGCTCGCCCACTTACCTCACCGATCCCACGCGCTATCAATTTTATAGAGATAGCACCGTCGATTTCCAAGTAATGCAAATTGGAGCAAATATCATCGATCAAAGCGATGTCGATGGTTATCCCACTCTCATCCGCATGGGCCCCACAAGTGCCGATAGTGACCCCATCCAGAAGATGGAAGTGAGAGGGGTGGAAAATCTCCCTTATCTCTATCGTGTGCGAAATGGCGTTTACCGTACTGCAGATGCCTCGGGAGGCACCGGCGGGCAATTTGAGGTTGTTCAGGAGCCGGAAATTTGGAACCCGCATTCCTATAACAGCGCCAATATAAATCGTTCTCTAGGAAATCCCCGTCCTACAAGCTTTCAACTTGTGGCATTTAGCGGACAGTCTGTACTCGCAGGTACGCCGACCCTCAATAACATAGCGGTCACCTCATTTTCCCTGAGATCATATGACTCATCCAGGACGCAAACTGGATCGATAAATCCGTTAACAGAGGCCAATGGCACCCTCACCTTCCAAATTCCCAATGAGAAACTCTTCCGGGAACCGACACTTCTCGTTAAAGCAAATGTCCCAAACGCCAGCCAGCTCAGCTCCCCATCAGGAGCGGGCCGTTTTACTGTCTTAGGCTCACCCCCCGCATGTTATAATGCCGGTGAACCCGGGAGTCCTGGTCAGTATCTTGGAATTCCTCTAGGTTTTGGACCACTGACCTGGTCGTCAGGAGCGATGACTGCGAATGGCGCAGAGGTCGATGTCGATCATTCCGGCGGAATCACCTATCAGCTAAGGTATCAGCCCGCAAGTTCCTCGACAGGAATGGCCATTTATGACGAAAAATATTTCCGGCTCTGGAAATTTTCCACGAGACTAAGCGAAAGCAATGCTGGTTTGAATTTTGCCCTCGATGGCGGAAATGAAAATAGTTACCAAACACGTGCCATCATTCCGGCCGATACCATTCAGACTTGCGTCGATCCCCGCACAAGTCGTTTTGGGATGATGCTTTTTGACACCGGGCATTCTGGATTTCAATCCGTCGATTTTCCTCCACTTGCTGCGACGATCTATTCCTCGGTATCGAGCCGTGTAGCGGGCCCATTCTGGGTCAATCGAAACGACAACACCCTGTATACAAACCGTCCCGACACCACTGCAGGCTGGTCGCTCGCCGTCCGCAATAGCTCGAATTGGCCAGCAGACGAGTGGATCAAAGCATTTCCCGGATCGAACCAAGTCCCGGCAAATGCAGCCAAGGGATGGTATTGGGACATAAATTCAGGAACGGTCGTGGCCGGGTGGAACTGGAACAATGCCGACTTTCGAATCGGCCTGCTCTCGCAAAATATTAGCAATCTAACCAATGACCGCATTAATGTATCAGCAAATTTCTCCAGCACCGACCCAAGCAAGAATATGGTAAATCCCGGCCCAGCTTTGGGTGCCTTTACCTATTACTGTGATGCCGATGGCGTCGTCCGCAGAGGCATGGGCGGATATGCATTGTCTACTCCCTCCAGCGGCACGACGGTTCAAGCTCAAGGCCTTCCAATGGCGGTCGCCTATAATTCCGCGTCTGCGGCGCCGACGAACCGTCAATGGGAGAGTCGCCCAATCATTCTCAATCGTCCATTCCAGTCTGTCGGAGAGCTCGGTTATGTTTTTTCGGATACGCCTTGGAAGAACTTGAATTTTTCCTTCGCTGAGAGCGGATTTTCACCACTTCTGGATGCATTTTGTATCAATGACAGTGACAGTGCATTGGGACTCGTCGCAGGGAAGGTCAACCTGAATACAGCCTCCCTGCCAGTCCTTCATTCAATCCTCTCCCAAGCCTACCGCAATGCTTATGCTTCGTCACAGACAACCCAACAGTCCTTAAATTCCACGGAGGTCGGAACTCTCTCCACGCTTCTTTACAATCGCCTTCACAGTTCCGCTACGACCGGAGCGCAGGGGCCCCTTACGAATCTGGACTATCTCGTAGGCCGATGGGTGCCCGGAACCTCCCCTTCCGCGAATAACATTAATGGCAGAAGCACGGCAAATTATGACGGTTTTGCCAATGATCTCGATGGTGTAGGAGATGCTTATCAGACACGAATTTCTCGCTACCGAGAGACCGCGGTTCGCGCGCTAGCGGCCAATAGCACAGTGCGCACTTGGAATCTTATGATCGACCTGATCGCGCAAAGCGGTCGATCGACTACGAATGGATTCTTCGTCGACGGCGAGCAGCACTATTGGATTCACCTCGCAGTCGATCGTTATACCGGGAAGGTTCTCGACCAAATAATTGAGCCCGTCAAAGAATGAAAGTTTTATTCTCCACACTACTTATTGCAACCGTAAGTATCTCCGCAGGACAAACACCCGATTCGATGGGTCCTAAGGGCGATAAACCGCCTCTACCAAATCCGATTCTACAGCGAGCCCCTGTGCTCTCTCAATGGACGATCAGTAGCAGCGTTCCAGCATCATCGCCAAACTCCTCCCGGCAGTCAGCCCAAAATGGAAGGTCGCAAAATTCGGACAAGAATTCGGACAAGCCGAGTTTCACTCAAATAAGCATTACGAAGAGCGGAAGCACCTATTTCGAAGTCGAGGTCGATGCCTCGGGACGCAAATGGGAAAAGTGGAATGTCAATGGACGCCAGGTCACGTTCGAACCGGGTACCGGAAAGAGCATGGTGGTGTACTCGGGGGGAGGCAGCTTTTTTTATACCGATTTTTCCACAACGGACTTTCCAAACCTGTCCTGGATATCTCCTGAGAATTACATCGCATTTAGGCAGGTTGGAAAGGTCAAATGCTATATCTTTCGAAAAGAAATCGCGCCCACAGAGGATGATGGAAAGATAGTTATCCTAACGGCCGCCGTCGATAGCGAGACGCAACTGCCCATCGTAATGGATACGGATGGGCAACGGTCGATTTATCAGTTTGGTCCGCCACCGGCAGCTCCACTTGTCATTCCTGAGAAGGTTCTTTCGCTACTGGAACAACAGCCAAAAGGTCAACTTCCACGCCGATTGCGTACTGTGACAGCTAGAAATTGATTGAATGAAGGACATAGAGAATCCGTCAAACATTCCTCTCCGGCAGCAGGGTAGATCCGATAAAATCGCCACCAAATCTATGGCTTGCTTGGAGGTGTTAATAATTGCCGATATTTTTGAATCGAATTTACCAAAGCACTCTTGATTTCCGGAGGGAAATCCAAAGGGGCCGATGGCGGCGCGCCGAAAACATAAGAGGATGTTTTATTTCCGGCGATCAAAACAACCGGGAATCGAGTTTCCAAATCAACGTATGCAATAACCTGGACCTTTAACTTCTCAGGATTGGGCGGCGGTGTACTGGGAGCAGATGGATCATAAAATGCTCTCGCTCCGACTACCCTCTCCGTTTGGATCCGATCTTTGAAGACCAAGCAATCTCTCCCCTTAAATTTGACCGTACCTTGATAATTTTCCAGTTTGATCCACTGAAAGCCCGGAAAATCTAGGGTAGCATATTCGCTCCGCGCACCGTCGTCGGGATTTTCACCGTTCGAGATTAGAGGCTGCTTCCATTCAGGTCTCGTTGTCACCTGCCAGCCCTTAGCGCACCAGACATCGACGTTGCCGGTATCGGCTGTGATCCGGATAAGTCGAATGTCTCCTGTTTTTGTAACCTGTATGATCTTTCTTCCGCTTTCCCCTATTTTCCCTGGCATCGAGCTGGCATTCTCGTCATTGACCGAGCCCGGTCCCTTCCCCTCCGTGATAATTGTCCATGATGAAAAATTCGGAGCATGCTCCTGAATTAGTGGGCCTGGCGGGGGCGTCGACGTTGGATTTATTCCAGCCGCAGTCTGAGCAGCTGCATTAGCTATAAGCCCCAAAGCAAGAATAAGCAATGTATAGGATCTAGAGGAAGAAGGCCCAATCGCTCTCATACGTTTAAATCTTGCGCTCACTTTATTCAGTTACCACTTCCACATGTTTGTCGATCACTTTTCCTGTAAATCGATCGATAGCTACATGGACCCATAGTCGCCTTTCGCCGGCGATCGAGAATTTCCCAAAATCGGTTGTCCCATTGGGAAATTTCCCTGTCTGCGCAATTACATCAATCATTAGATTCCAGACTCGAGTCTGTCCCACCGCAGATAAGGCGCGTATCGACGCCTCGCGAAAACGTTGAACCTGTCTATCCACCCCTGATGGAAGCGCTCCGATCAAGTCTGCCGAAAATCCGCCATAAGATGCCGTCCCGTAGAGTGCAGAGGATGGATCTCCGCCGCCCGGAGCGGCTGCTGCTACGGTCTTCGGAGCTATGAACTGTCCGACGAGTTCCGCAGGATTTGTTAGCGGACCCTGATGCGCCGCTACGGACGTAGTACGCGTTCTCAAGGCCAGCGCCACCTGTCCGGCAAAAGTACTTGTTAAGCTCGGGTGCAATGTATCTCCCAGCGCAAAACGTTCATCCTTGTATGCTCCATTCAATATGGCAGTTAAAACACCCTGCTGACGGGTGTTGAGATTGATTTTACCCGCAACAAGACCCGCGGGATCATCCGAGTCGTTTACGCAAAAGGCGTCCAATAGCCCCGTGTATCCGCTTTCAGGCAAAGAAAAATCGACATTTTTCCATGGCGTTCCAGAAAAGACATATCCCAACTCTCCAACCGAACGGAAAGGCCGATTTAAAACAACCGGTCGACCGGAACTCCCGTCCGTGCGACTCAATGAGGTTCCTGTGGTGAAATTATTAGCTGTTGCTAATGGAAGATAGGCAAAGGATCCGCTCAGCATCGCGGCCTGATTTGGCATGTTTGAGCAATTCGTCGTATTCGTATTATACGCCCCGGCCGCTCGCCTTACGACGTTGTCGGGATCTGCGTAGTAAACTGCTTGCGTAGCACCTGTGCTGCCCCCGCGCGGCGGCACGCCGTCACCTCCCCATCCCGTTTGGTCGGAAATCGCTCTTTCAGATCGATAGTTCGCGTCGTTCTGCTCGATCAATGAAAGTCGACAAAGCGGCTCTGAACCGTTATGCGGCGTGTCGCATGGGTACCCGGTATACCATCCCATTGAGGGAAGCGGACACCACGTCGCTTGTGAAGAGATGGCACCAAATGTAGGAGCAAGCCCTCCGCCGCAATATCCATCGCGCTGGGTAAGTACCACCCCTTGAGCCTGGTTCATAAACCCGCTTCTCGTCGGATCAACGACAAAAACCTTGTGAAATGGCGCGAAAAAATATGCTTGCGCCGGCGAATATCCATTCAGCATGCCAAAGCGACTCGTCCGCGGATCTAGCGTGATTCCGAAATTTGGCCCCGCGCCCCACTGGAGGAGAAATTGATTCGAAGCCCCCCCCATAATTACATCGTTAGTCCCTCCCGACCATACTGCGGATTTCTCGTCATAGGTCACCCAAGCACCGTATGCGTCCTGACACTGAAGCGTGTACGTCAACATGGGAGAACCGCTTATTTCGGTCTGCTGAGCTGCGTATTCGCGGCCGCCGCTCATATATATTAGGGGCTGAGCTCCGATATAAAATCCAATATACCCATTTCCCCCAAGAGCCGGCAGTCCCGTCCCATCGTCCGAAGCAACCGCACTGCTAATACCTCCGGCACCAAAAAAGGAAGGATTCGAGGATAGGACCCCCAATGAGGAATCCTTTTTTGAAATAGGAGTCGACGCAAGATTACTTCCCGTCGGCATGTTCGGCTGAAACAGAATTGTCGGTTCCCGAAATAGAGCTGCACCTACAGCCGTTCTAGGAATCGAAAACGTCATTTCCGTATTGTTGGAATTTAAGGACCGTGATTCACCCGTCCATGGAAAATGATAAATCGTCTGAAATCCAGGTGATTGATTCCGATCTGCAGTGGAAAGCCCTCCCGTATAATTGGAGCTCGAACTCACGCCCCCCCCGTTCGCTACAACAGAAAGCGGCGAAAGTGTTGATGTTGCATAGACTCGGAAAGCAGTTGGGCCATTGGTCCCCATCGTTCGGTTGAGACTAGCTGGGGTATAATCGTGCGGATTCCATAAATCCACATATTGAACCAGGGCACCCACACCCGTATTATTCACAGTTATACCAGCAGCTGCAGCACTCCGATTCGTCGTGTATCCTGGCGTAGAGTCTGAACGTTGCGATGCGGCAATTTTGATAAGTCCATTCCGAACTCTATAAATATATGGAAGATTCTCTACGCCTGCAAATTCGCGAGCGGCCCCGCTACCATCGTTAAATTCTATGCGTGTAGGATAGCCGTCCGCGTCAAATTGATCGATGATATTTGCTCCAAGCTGAATGATTGCATAGTCGACCGAGTAATCGCGATTTGCTTGCGCTTGATCCGCAGTGCTAGTAGTTGTCAGTGAATGCAAAGTCAAAGCTTTGCCGATTGCGCCGACATTCACCGTTGCTTTGAGGAGTTCAAAAAAATCCGGCTCGCGCCCGGCTGTCAATGAAACCTCTCTCAGCCTCATAATAGGACCAGAGCCGGAGCCGGAGCCATTATGGACGTAAGTCCAGTAGTGATTTGTCGTGTCCCATACCAGGCCAAAATAACTTTTGATTCGCTCCGGCGTGCCCAGTGCGAGATAGGAAGCAGAAATGCCATTATTAATCAATTCCGCCATGTCTGAATCCGTCATATTTCGACTAGCGCTTGGGCCCTTGCATGTCAGCCATGCTAAGCGATTGAGCGCGAAACGCCGTACCAAGGCCTCCCCTGCCGCCGCAGGCGCCCCATCATTCCGAGTAATGGCGGTCTGCGTACGAACGGCCAGGAAGGAGGGATTGATTTGGTCATCAAGTCCGGCAGCGTTATTTCCCCCACTCGTGTCAGTTAATACATGAGGCACCGTCGCATTGAAATCCCAAGTCGCTGGAGTAGCAGGACTTCCGGTTGCGGTCGTCGAATGCAAACGAATGAAGGACGGCTCGTTCAAATCGCGCGTAAATGTAGTCAGATATTGAAGAGCTCCCATTACCGTTGTGTCGCCCGGCGCCAATTTGTTTGTGAGAAAATCAATTAGCTGCTGTCGACCAACAAACATCCGATCGCTGATGCTACCAGCAAGGTTCGTATTACCCGTGCGGAGAAACCCGGTTGTATTACCCGCTACGTATGTTTGATATCCCTGCGGTGCTGTGATGGTAGCTTGGTTTCTCCAGCTTACGATTTCATTGATTTGCGCAGTCGTGAGGCTGATTGGCGATACTGTAAGATCGGCGTAAGCCTCCGCGTTTTTATAACTTGCATCGGAGGCGGTTACACCTCCAGCGGGATAACCTGCAACGTTGATGTCTAGGAGGCCACCTTCGTCATAAATCGCATAGGCGTAACGTCCAACAATTGAGGTCCCCGGCTGAGTCGGGTTCGTTCCGTCGTTTGCGACGTATATCCAATCCGGCACTGGAAATGGCGTTGTGGTATGCGGAGTAAGATTGTCCGCGCTGGTAGGTTGAAGAAAAAGCGGTTTGTTCCATCGTTTCGGCTGTATCGGGCGATCCCCTGCGTTGGTGGAGGAAGCCGCCGCACGAGTCGGGCCAATTCCGGTAAAAGCTCCGCCAGCGAAAAATGGCTGTCCACTGGAACTTACCTTTACGAGATTCTCCAGACCATTTGTACCAGTTCCAGCCGGCCGAGTGAATCCCTGGGTGGCCGGAAGCATTGTGGGATACGGGCCGGCATTCGTACTATAGGCTGCACCGGTGCTTGAGGTGGGAATATAAAGTTTGGTGGTAACTCCACCAGTGGCGACCGTAACAGGGGGATTGGTCGATCCCGCGGCGATTTCGGACTGCAAGTCCCCAGTAATCACATCCACCGCTCCATCGGCTAGGAGACTCGACCCTACCTGACCGGCACTGCTGTTCGAAACCTGTCGCTGAAGAAGCGAGTCCGACAGAAATGCCAGGGCGATTCCAGTGAGTAGGACAACGAAGGCCAGCACCAAAACCAATGCAAATCCATTGCATTTTTTTGCGCGGGCAAAAAGTTTCTGAGGGGAAAATGTCATTCAGGGGCTCGGGTAAAACGTGTCGAGGCTATTTAGCTCCGACCTCCGAACTCCGCTAGACGCATATATATGTGTGACATCTATATGTTAGCATCAATATGCGACATTCACCGCAATCTATTGAGATTCAACTATTTATAAATACATAATAACGAAAACATGCGATCATCCTCCTGCAATCTGGCCTTAGGACGCGTCGCGTTGCCGATGCCGTAGCGCCGCATATTGCCTGTAGGACGCGGCGAAGATGAATTTTTACGTCAGATTCTCATGCCTCGCATGTGGGGCTCCACGCGGGATGAAAATGAGAAGCTATGGAACCCGACGGCGCGGCTTCCCAACCGCCCAAAGGAATAGCTCGCGCCGAGAGTCCCCGGCTTTTGCCGGGTTCGTTTCCGGCGGTAGGGCGAGTCCGGCAGCTGCCGGACCGCCGTAGATTTTTCCTCGAGCCGGAGATTTATGACATGAGGCGTGGAGGCGAATTCTTGAATTCTCGGATCAGCCCACCCTCTCGAGAAGCACGATGCGCCCGCTGAAATCTCCCTCGATCGGACAGGCGAGTGTGCCATCCGCGACTCGCGACTCGCTTCGCGGAAATTCCTCGGCGATGCGCCAGTTGCCTTCCGGCATCGGTACGCGGATTTCCGCCGGTGCGCCCTCGAAGGCATGCACCACGACGAGCGCCGATTTTCCGTCTGCCGACATTCGGCGGAGCGCCTGCCAGCCGCGCGGATGTCTCCAGCTTTCCCCAAGGCAGGCGAAGCGGCGACTCACGCCGTCTTTGATGATCGGGGCCGCCTTGCGATAGAGGCGCTGTGCCGCGAGCGTCGTCTGCCATTGGGCATCACTCAGGCCCGCAATCCCGCCCGAGAGACACATGCGCCCGAGGAAGGTCGCCGCCAGGCTGTACACGAGCCGCCGGTCGCTATCCGCCGCATGGAGCACGGCCCAGATTTGACTCTGCCGGGGCAGCATGAGGCTGTGCAGATTTGCCGCGATAATCGGGATTTCGACAAGTTCGTGCGCGTCGGAGAACGACGACATCGCCGTGCGCGCCAGCATCGACGGTTCCAGACGGTGGCCGCCCGACGAGCAGTTCTCGATGACGATTCCCGGCAGGCGCTCACGAATTTTGTCGAAAAATCGATAGCTAGCGAGCACCTGCTTTCGCAAACCCTCTCCGAGCGAATCAGGGTCGTCACAGCCGATGCCGATCGTCTCGTTGTAATCCACCTTGAGATAGCCGAAGCCACCCCGTTCAAGCAGGCCGATGACTTTTTGAGTCAAATAATCCTCCACCCACGGATCATTCAGGTTCCAGAAGTGCCGCCCTCGAACGGTGAGCGGGATGCCATCGCGTTGGAGCATGTGATCCACGAGCGAAAAGGCGATCGAGTTCTCGCCAACGGTTTCCATTTCGAACCACAGACCAGGAATGAGGCCCCTTTCGCGAATCGCCGCCGCCGTGGCCTCGATACCGTCTGGAAAAAGCATCTCTCCAGGCATCCAGTCACCATGCGCACCGTCCCAATTCGCCGAGCCAGACCTGTACCATCCGGCATCGATTACGAGATAGCGCACATTCGTGCCCCGCAGCCGCTCAGCAATGGCCACCATTCTCTCATGGGCCGGATCGCCCCATGTCGTGCAGAATTCATTGAAGACGATCGGCAGATCCTGCTCCACCTCCGGCTGCAAGTCCGCCGCCCGCTGCTGCGCGGCGGTGAGACGATCGCAGAGATCATCCAGAGTTCCCTGGACACACGAGATCGTCGCCGTCGGGCTCACAAGCGACTCGCCTGGAGGGAGCGTCTTCATCCAATGCCCGAACTCACGATCCGCGAGGCCTCCGGAGATGCTGACCTCATCGTGCCGGCGAAAGATTTCCATCTGCCATGATCCAGCCCACGCGAGCTGCGCACCCCAGACCACCCCCGCGGCGGAATCCTCGATCGCCAGAAAGGGAAACCACTTTCGCACCGGCATCGTGCCAATCTGCCCAAACCGCTCGGAAAACGCACCAGCCCCGATCCACGATCGCTCGAGATGCAGCTCCTCGATCGCGCGCGTCTCCAGCCGCCCTTCTGCGGACCAGCCGGTGCGAAACCGGTGCACTCGCAGCCGCTCCGGCGCGTCGTCTGCTGCGAAAGGTGTGATCCCGCCGATCGAAAAGCTCGCGAGCATTTCCAATGTCACCGGCCGGTCGCTGTCGTTGACGAATTCCATTGATGACTCGATCACGCCATCGCGGCCTGCAAGGCTGTGCATGATCCGATGGTTCCGATCATTCGCCAGCGTCGTGAGCACCACCGTGCATCCGCCATTGCTCCGCACTTGCTGGCCGTCGAAGCGAAAGCCCTCTGCTGACGGCGAATTCCGCATCGTGTGCCCGGTCGAGAATCCTCCGGGATATGCATCCCCGAGGATCTTCACCTGCGCGAGCGGATCGATGAAGCTTGCCCGGCAGGGTGTGTCCGCGGGCAGTACGTCGATGAATCGCTCACCCCGGAGGGTCCTTCGACTCACTTCGAGCCGCTCCTTCAACGCAGTCGGGAAAATCTGAAGTCCCATCTGCCCTGTTTCCGGATCCAGCGGGTAACGAACGGTAATATCGCCGAATTCAAACTCAGGAAAACTGTCAGTAGTCATGACGTGGAAGCGGGCCGCGACTGCTTCGGCGAAGGTCCGCCTTCGCGCGTTCCCGGTATGCCCGCTATCATCATGCGACGGCGTCGAGCTAACAAGGGCAAGACGGAGACCGATTTGCTCGATGCCTGCTTCTCGATCGGATAATCGCCCATTTTTGCCTGACTTCATGCAGGATGAAAATGGGCGAGTGTGGACTTCCCACTGGTGTTGGATAGGGCGCGGCGCGTCGCCGACGTCGTAACGCCGCGTATTGCCTGTATCACGCGGCGAAGATGAATTTTCGCGTCAGATTCCCATGCCTCGCATGCGAGGCTCCACTCGGGATGAAAATGAGAAGCCACGGAGCCCGACGGCCCTCCACAGGCGGGCAGGCTGCGGCTTCCCCGTCGCCCAAAGGAATAGCTCGCGCCAAGAGCCCCCGGCTTTTGCCGGGTTCGTTTCCGGTGGCGAGTCCGGCAGCTGCCGGACCGCCGTAGATTTTTCCTCCAGTCGGAGATTTACTACATGAGGCGTGGAGGCGAATTCTTGAATTCTCGGGTCAGCTCACCCTCTCGAGAAGCACCACGCGCCCGCTGAAATCTCCCTCGATCGGACAGGCGAGTGTGCCATCCGTAACGCGCGACTCGCTGCGCGGAAATTCCTCGACGATTCGCCAGCCGCCCTCCGGCATTGGCACGCGGATTTCCGCAGGAGCGCCTTCGAAGGCATGCACGACGACGAGAGCTGATTTTCCATCCGCGGACACTCGACGGAGCGCCTGCCAACCGCGCGGACGTCTCCAGCTTTCCCCGAGGCAGGCGAAGCGGCGACTCACACCGTCTTTGATGATCGGGACGACCTTGCGATAGAGGCGCTGGGCAGTGAGCGCCGTCTGCCATTGGGCATCACTCAGCTCCGCGATCTCTCCCGAGAGGCACATGCGCCCGAGGAAGGTCGCCGCCAGGCTGTATACGAGCCGGCGGTCGGTATCCGCCGCATGGAGTACGGCCCAGATCTGGTTCTGCCGAGGCAGGAGCAAGTGGTGCAGATTCGCCGCGATAATGGGGATCTCCACGGTCTCGTGCGCATCCGAGAATGAGGACATGGCTGTGCGTGCCAGCATCGACGGCTCCAGGCGGTGACCGCCCGATGAGCAGTTCTCGATGACGATCTCCGGCAATCGCTCGCGGATTTTCTCGAAGAATCGATAGGTTCCCATCGTCTGCTTGCGCAGCCCCTCGCCGAGGGAATCGGGATCGTCACTGCCCAGGCCGGCGGTCTCGTTGTAATCGACCTTCAGATATCCGAAACCACACTCATCGAGCAAATCGATCACCCGCTTCGTAAGGAAATCCTCCGCGACCGGATCATTGAGGTTCCAGAAACGCCTCTCGCGCACAGTGACCGGATGGCCGTCGCGCTGGAGCATGTGCTCTGCCATGTCGCGGAAGGCAACCGATTGCGAACCCACGGTCTCCATCTCGTACCAAAGGCCTGGAATGATCCCCCGCTCCCGGATGGCCGCAGCCATCGCCGCGAGCCCTTGGGGAAAGAGCTTCGCGCTGGGGACCCAATCACCATGGCCGCTACTCCAGTCGCTCGCCTCCGTCTTGTACCAGCCGGCGTCGATCACCAGATACCGCACCTCCGAGCCGGCGAGCCTGTCCGCAATGGCGAGCACCTTGTCGTAACTCGGGTCGCCCCATGTCGTGCACCATTCATTGAAGATGATCGGCAGGTCCTGCTCGACCTCGGGCTGAGCTTCCACTGCCCGATCTTGCACCGCCGTGAGGCGATCGCATAGGTCATCGAGCGAGCCATGCACGCAGGAGAGCATCGCAGTCGGCGTAACGATCGATTCGCCGGGTGCGAGCGCCTTCATCCAGTGGCCGAATTCGCGATCCGCCAGCCCGCCGGAGATGCATACGTCGTCGTGCTGGCGGAAGACCTCCATCTGCCATGAGCCGGCCCATGCAAGCTGTGCGCCCCAGATGACTCCGGCAGCCATGTCCTCGACAGCCATAAACGGAAACCATTTCCGGACCGGCATCGTACCGACCTGGCCAAATCGCTCGCTGAACGCCCCTGCCCCACTCCAGGAACGCTCCAGATGGAGCTGCTCGAGTGTGCGCGTCTCGAGGCGCCCCTCTGCTGCCCAGCCCGTGCGAAACCGGTGCACGTGCAGCCGCCCAGGAGCGTCGTCGTGCGCAAATGGCGTGATGCCGCCCAGGGAGAAGCTCGCCAGCATCTCGAGAGTGACGGGACGATCACTGTCGTTGAAAAACTCGGCCGAGACCTCGAAGGCCCTGTCCTGATCATGCCAGGCCAAACGATGTTCGATGCGGTGGTCGCGCCCGTCCTGGAGTACCGTGAGAATCGTCGTGCGCGCCCCCTCGTGCAGGACCTCCTGCCGATCGAAGCGGAATCCCTCCGCCGACGGCGAGCTGCGCATCGTGTGCCCGGTGGCAAAGCCCGGCGTGTATGGATCGCCGAGAATCTTCACCTGCGCGAGCGGATCAATTACGGATGCCGGCCAGGCGTCATCCCCCGGCAACACGTCGATGAAAACCTCACCTCGCAGTGTGGCACGCCGCTCGACCAGTCGATCGCTCAGCTCGGTCGGAAAAATCTGCAATCCCACCCGGCCCGTCGTGGGGTCAAGCGGATAGCGAATGGTGATGTCGGCTAACTCGAATACGGGCGAACTCATTGATGGCGATCAAACGTGCCCGCCAAAAGGAGCAGGAAACGCACAAGAGACAAGCCAATCCTGAGCGCCAGCCGGCTGAGCTGGCGATTACTCAGGAAAACAAAAGCGTGCTGAGGAGAACCCGCCCATCTGACACATCCGAATTCGCACTCGTATCTTCATGCAGCGCGCAGCCCACAGAGGGACATCGGAATTTAAGAAAATGGTAGAACACCAAAGGAAGCGAAATCTCCGTCTCCTGCCTGTAGCGGCGGTCTATGACCGTAGCTAGGATATTTGAACTACAGTTACTTGCGTAAGTGATCGGCTTACTGGGGCGGATCCACGTTCCGCGGTCGAGCGGCCAAGGACACGTGGCGTGGCAGGCGGCTCCGCCTTCGCGCCGGACGTGGCAAGGAGGAGGGTCAACGTGAGGGCGAGAGAGGCGCGACGCAAGGTAGCGAAGGCCGAGCGAAAACGCGGACTTATGGCGTGAGCGTCGATTCGTAGGAATGGAGAAATGGGTGGTCGATGGTTTATGGATGAGGTGTGTGGAGGGTGATTTCGGAGCCATCGAAGCGGACGTCGGTGGAATCAAGGTTTTCGGGATGTCCGGGTTTCATCCAGATAACTCGGAAAAAGCGTGTGGCAGGCATGCCCGGGTAGGAGCCCTGACGAGCTCCGAGAGTGAGAGTGCGGTCTTTTTCGTTCCAATGGACGGGAATTGTTGCAGAGGCTCCTTTGAGGTAATCGTTGGTGTCGCCTTGATCGTCATAGAGGGCGAACTCTCCATCGGCTCCCGGGTAAACGCGGAGTATCGTGGGCTCGGAAACGGGCTCCATCGCGTATTGGCGGAGTGGATCGAGCGGGATGATCGCACCCGCGCGGACGTAGAGCGGAAGCGTGGCAAGATCGACGGGACGAACGATCTCGCGGCCGCCTTCGATGCGTTCCCCGGTCCACCAGTCATACCAAGCGCCAGCCGGTAGATAAACGCGACGGCTGGTCGCTCTGCGCTCCACGACGGGCGCCACCAGCAGGTCGCGACCCCAGAGGTATTCGTCGCCACGAGCTGCGGCAGTCACGTCGGCGGGGTAGTGCAACCAGAGCGCACGCATGAGTGGGAGGCCGGTGTTACGGGCTTGGCACGCGAGGGAGTAGGTATAGGGCAGCAGGCGATAGCGCAGCTCGAGGTATTGGCGGCAAATCGGCTCCACCTGCATGTTCGGCAGTTCGCCGGGAGGCGGCGGTTTCGCTCCTTCGAGCGGGCCAGGCTGGTCGGTGCTCCATCCCCACGGTAGGTGTAATTGCCAGGCGCGGCCATGTGAACGGAAGGAGGGGCAAAAAGCGGAAAACTGAAACCAACGCACAAACAGTTCGCCGGTGAATTCGGGAGTGGGGTGGAAGCCTCCGGTATCGGTACCCCAATAGGGCGAAATGCTAAGGGAATAGTTGATGCCGACCGGTACCTGGGCTGCGAGGGCGCTCCAGCTCGACTCGACATCTCCCGACCATATCCAGCCACCGTAACGGGCGACACCGAGATAGCCATTGCGTTGAAGACTCCAAGGGCGGCGATCCGGACGATCCAGGAGCGGGCCGTCGTAATACATGCGCGCCCGGGCGAAGCGTGACTCGATGTCAAACCCGTCTCCTTCGTCTGGCCACCAGCCGTCGATGCCTGCGGCGAAGGCCGCGCGATGTCGTTGCCAGTAGGCCACGATGTGGGTGGGGTCGGCCGCCGTGTCCGATGCATCTTGAAACGTGCCGTGAAGGCGGTCTCCGTCGCAGGGCAGGCGGATGGTTTTACCGTTCGCGTCTTTGAGCGGCGTAACCAGCGGCGGGGTCACGTGCGCGATAAACTGAAAATTCCGGCGGTGAATATCGGCGATCACCTCCGCTGGGGGGCGGTCGAACACCTTCGGGTTAAACTCCAGCGAGTCGTGTCCGGTGTTCCAGCCCGACGGACAGAAGCCGGTGCCGAGAAATATCAGCGCGTCGCACGGCAGCTTTTTTTGGCGGAAGGTGTCGGCTTCGGCCAGGATATGCTCCGAGTCCTGCAGTGTACGGTGCGATTGCATATAGCCGAGGGCCCATTTTGGAGGCAGCACTGGCCGGCCGGTGAGTTCCGCGAGTTCGCCGAACCAGACCAGCGGTTCGCGGGTATCGGCGACGATGAGATCGAGACCGGCGGGGGCGTCGGCAACGGGTTGGAATTTTCCTTGTCCGTTCGTGAGATCGAAGTTGCCCGGGGATGAAACGACGAGGAGAGCCCAACCTTCGGTACCGAGGAGGTAGGGCATGTCAATGCGAGCGCCCAATATGGGGCGCTCCGGTGCGTACTGGCCATTGAAGTAAGGAAACTTTTTCCCGTTGCGGTCAAACTGCTCGCCGCCTTCGCCTAGCCCAAGAATGGGACGTGTCCCGGTGTGAAAGGAGAAGCCGGTGGCGGTGTCCTCAAAGCGCAACGTTTGCACGGGGCGACCTTTCGTATCGGACACGGTGATGGAGAAGGGGCGGGCTTGGATACGGACCGTGAAGTCGCCTATGCGTTTCTCCTGGTCGGGAACGTTTGCCCCGCCTCTCCAGCGAAGGGCGGCCGGTGGCCAGGTGCGGGGAACGAAAACGGGGGAAGCCGTGGTGATTGCGGGACCGCCGTCCTGTGCCGGGGCGATCACAATGCGCAAGCTGTGAGGCGTGCAGGGAAATACGGCTAATTCGACCGGTCGTCCGGCATAGCGCAAACCGACGGAGGGGATCGCCTCGCCCAATGGCTCGCTGGTTTGGGCGCGAGCCGGTTGCTGAAAACAAGCCGCGAGGCCGAGCAAAATGAGGATCGTTCTGCAGTTAAGGAAAAGAAGTTTCACTTTCCGGATTTATGCAAGAGCCTGATCGCCTCACTCGGCTAGGCATCAAAGTCATGCAGGCGCGGGATTTCATAAATCCCCCCCCGTTGTCGATGGGTCGGGGTTTTATTCCGTTTTTCCTGTGGCGTTCTCCAAGCGTTATATCCTTCAAAAAGTACGAATTAATAGGGGCCGCGGATATGCGCAGCGACCTTCTGCGTGTAAAACTCCTTCAATTGCCGATGCAACTCCGGCGGCAATTCCGGCAGCGTGGAAACCGAGGCATTCGCTTCAACCTGCCCCGGGCGGCTAGCCCCGGTAATGACGGTCGAAACGGCAGGATGATCGAGAATCCAACGCTGGGCCATCTGCGCCATGGTCATTCCTTCGAGTACAAGGGGCTTAAGCTCATCGACTAGATCAACCGCTCGTTCGTACGGCAGGCCGGCAAACGTCTCTCCCACATTGAAGGAAGCGCCATCCCGATTGTAGGTGCGGTGATCTTCCGCAGAGAATAGGGTCTCGCGCGTCATCTTGCCTGCCAGCACACCGCTGGCCAGCGGCAGCCGGACAATGATCGCCACGCCCCTCTTCTCGGCGTGAGGGAACAAGGTCCAGATCGGCTTTTGGCGAAAGACGTTGAAGATGATTTGCAATGACGCCAATCCTTCCTGGGCCAGGCATAACTCGGCTTCCTCCATGGACTCCACACTGGCGCCGAAATGCCGAATTTTTCCCTCCTTCTGAAGGTTGCGCAGCCATGCAAACACCTCGCCTTGGCGAAACACCTCGGTTGGGACGCAGTGCAACTGGGTCAAGTCGAGTGTCTCCACCCCCAGTCGGCGTAACGATGCTTCGGTGGCCGTTCGCAGACCGGCTTCGGTGTATTGATCCGGATAGAGTTCCGCCGTACGACCGAGTTTGGTGGCCACATAAGGCCTGCGCTCCGTCTGCTTTAGGAAACGCCCGATCAGCGCCTCGCTCCGCCCGCCGCCGTAGACGTCGGCGGTATCCAGGAAATTGACTCCCGCTTCCAGGGCGGTATCCAGAATTTCAAAACACTTCGCTTCTTCCACTGCGCCCCAATCGCTGCCTCCGAGCTGCCAGCAGCCCAACCCGATTTCGGACACTTTCCATCCTGTTTTTCCAAAGGTTCTTGTGTTCATGGATTCTTTAAAATTTCGGTGTTTTCTTTCCTAAAGGTTTCTCCTGGAACAATGCGATTTAGTCCGTTTTTACCGTGGACTGATCGCCGAACGGGACTCCTGTCCTTCAAACCGAAAACCGAAGGCAAAGTTTCGATCCGATGGGTCTGTCTGGAGGTTACACTGGAAATGAAACCCAATAAAGCAAGCCTACCCGAGCATAATACGCCTTGGGTGGTAAAGCATGGCCGAGGCTCCGTCCGAGCCGTGGATAAAAAAGCTACCTCTCAGCGCCTCTGCGTCACTGCGGGAGAACCGCGAACTCCTGCCCGCCAGCCTGCGGCAGGAGCTCCAGATTTTTCGTCCCTTACTTATCCCCGGCAACGACCACGCCGCCGACGAGCTGGCGTGCGAGAATGAGGGCGTCGGCGCGGACCTCGTATTCCGAGGGATAGAGCACCTTTGTACCAGGCGGCACGCTGGTGGTGTCGCGCGAGCGGGAGATGAGTTCCTTCGCGAAGGCGGCCTTTTTCTTCTCGTCCTCCGAGCCGGTCGCGAGGATCTGCTTCGCCTTCTCGAGCACGAGATCCTGCTGCATCGTGAAGATCGCCTTCATTGTCTCGATCGGATCGGCATCGATCTGCGATCGGTCCACGCCGCCAAGCAGCAGCTCGGCCATGAGGAGATTCTCGAAGTTGTACTTGTAGTTGAACGGATAGATGATGTGCGGCGACGCCTTGGTCGTGGGCGGCCACTGTCCATCGGAGTTGTAGCTGTTCGTGAGGTGGAACCACACGCGCTCCAGCACATCCTGCGGCAGCGTGTCCTCGACGGACTTGAGCTTCTCGCGCACGATCTGCTGCCACGGACGGAGCAGCTTCGCCATCGGTGTGCCCGACCAATTCGACGCCTGGCCGCCGTGCCACGACATATTGTCGTTGAAGGTGATCTTGTCCTCGAGCGGCGGCAGGTTGCTGCACGCGTCGTCGAAGGTGACGAACTCCCCGAGCTTCCGCACCGCCTCGACCATCGCGACGAGCTTCTCCTGCGCATCGGGCATGCGCTCGAAGATCTGGTCCGGATTATTGCAATACTTGAGGTTGTACCAAGCGTTCGTGCCGACGTACTCCGCGTCGTCGGCGTAGATGAGCATCGCGCCCTCGGGCTCGCCGGGATTCTGCTGCGAGAATTTCTTGATGAGCTCGATGTAGTTCTCCAGCGAGTGGCCGGGGTGGCTCATGAAATAGCGCACGCCGAAGACAGCCACGCGATCGGTGCGCAGGAAGATGCGGAGCGTATCCGGCTCCATGCCCTCGAGGTTCTTGAACGGGAAATGCAGCGCCTTCTCCGTGCCGGGCAGGTCGTACTTGAAGTCGAAGTTGTAGAACTGCGAGTTGTCGATCTTCTCGACGTCGTAAATCTCCGGACGCAGCGGCTTGCCCTCGGCATCCACCGAGCGGCTGTATTGCTCGAATTCCTGGAGCAGATTCCGGTAGCCATTGTCGGCCACTTGGTTCTTCACATATCCGCGCCATCCGCACTCGGGATTCCAGAAGCTCTTCGGCACCATCCCGAGGTATTTCTGGTAGGCATCGTTCGAGAACTTGATCGACCAGCGGCCGTCCTCCTCGGGGAAGTTCGGCAGCATCGGGTGCGCATACGGCGAGCCCATGAACTCGCACTGCCCGCTCGCGATCGCGGCCTTCAGCTTCTCGATCACATCCGGCGTCTTGATCGCCATCTGCTCGATCGTGTACCCCGACGCCTCGAAGACGTATTTATCGTTCGGCAGCTTCTCGCGATAGGTGTCAAAGATCAGCTCGTAGCTGTTCCGAATGACGAACTCATACCGGCGCTCCGGAAGATAGGCGTAGTTGAGATTCGCGTGATAGATCGTGATGTATTTCATGGGCTACGAATGAGGTGCGCAGAATATGGGATTACGTGCCGCCCATCCTCCAACCAGCTCGCAGCGGCGTCGAATGGAAACCGGCCGAAATATGACATCGGTCTCGGAATCATTCTTTGCCCACCATTCAAGCTTTCAGGCGAGCTTCGAAGCCCTCTCTCAATCGGCAGACGTTTCAGGCTTTCGGAATCGGTCCCGCCAATTGTTGAATTCGCGCAAGGTAGGCTTTGAGCGCTTTAGCCACCTCTGGAGGGAGAGTCAGCGTCGTGGCCGGACCGTACTGATAACTCCGCTTTTGTTGCCCAAATTGTACCAAGAGGGGAATCCTCGTCT
>Ga0207702_10000904_pt1 | contig 30798 bp, 26 predicted proteins | sample KBSCornC62_FD_184302 | JGI IMG/M metagenome (GOLD analysis project Ga0207702, IMG submission 184302) | Corn rhizosphere microbial communities from Kellogg Biological Station, Michigan, USA - KBS Corn C6-2 (SPAdes) (version 2) | ecosystem: Host-associated > Plants > Roots > Rhizosphere > Soil ... | reverse complement strand
GACAACGCCCGCGCGCTGCTGGTGGCCTGCGCCCTCAACAACCCCGGTGAACAACGGCTGCCGGAGATCATGACGGCACGGTTCGCCGCGTTCGTCCAGCACGCCTGGAACCCCGATACGCAACGATTTCGCAATTTCATGGGCTTTAACCGCTGCTGGCTGGAGGACAAGGGGTCGGAGGACAGCCACGGACGAACGCTCTGGGCGCTGGGCGTCTGCGCGCTCACCGACGCCAATCTGTCGCGGCGCTCATGGGCGGCATCGCTGTTTTCCGAGGCGATGCCGGCAGCGGAAGACTTTGGTTCGCCCCGTGCGTGGGCATTTGTGTTGCTTGGGCTTGATGCTTACTGCTCGGCGGTTCCGAACGATCCGCGCGCCACCCGGTTGCGCGCGGTGCTTGCCGATCAATTGATCCGGATATTCGACACGGTGGCGACTGACGACTGGGTCTGGTTCGAGGACGGGTTGAGCTACGATAACGCTCGCCTGTGCCAGGCGCTGATCCTGACCGGCATCGCCAGCAAGACACCGCGTTATGTCGACATCGGCCTCGAGTCGCTGCGCTGGCTGGTAGCCCGGCAAACCTCGGCCAAGGGCCAGTTCCGGCCGGTCGGCACGGGCGGATTCGGTGACAGGCGCCAGCCGCCGCGGCCGTTCGACCAGCAACCGCTGGAAGCCGCGGCAACCATCGCGGCCTGTCTCGCCGCGTGGCGCGCCGGTCATGGTGTCGAATGGAAAGCCGAAGCCGCGCGGGTATTCGCGTGGTTTCTCGGCAGTAACGACCTGTCGGTCTCCCTGGTCGACCTGGAAACCGGAAGCTGCCGGGATGGCCTGCACCCCGACCGTCCCAACGAAAACCGGGGTGGCGAATCCGTGGTGTCGTATTTGCTCGGCCTTTCCGAGATCAGGCAAATTGCCCGCCTGAGCGAAAGCCGCGCCAAGCCGGCTCAGCTCAAGCCTGCTCCGCTGGTCGCTTGACGGCGACGACGATGATGATCCCTTCCTTCAACCTGTCAGAGGCCTCCTTGCCGCAACTTCCCGTCCTCAATCGCCAGGCCCTTCATCTGCGGCCCGATCCGACGCGCGTGATCGTCCGGCCTTTCAAGCCGGCGACCGAGCCCCGCGACCTCAATCCGACGGACAAGACCCGCGCCAACCATATCGTCGAACGGGTTCTCGGGCTCGATCCGGAGACGGCCGGTCGTCAATTGGCCGATGTTCTGGAGAACTTCCTCGGCCGTCACCGCAACCTGCTGCAGACCTTCGAGGCCCGCGCCGCGGAGATGGAAGATGCGCTGGCCGATCATGCCGCGTTCACGCAAGTGCAGCGCCAACTCGTCGGCGCCTATTTTCTCAACGAATATTCGTTCGAGGCGTCCGCATTATTCAATCCGAGCATCGTGGCGCATCCCGATCAGGCCGGGACGCCGCAAGGCAGTCTTCGTTTCGTCCTGAGTCTTCGTGCTGTCGGCGAAGGCCATGTGTCCTCCCTGACATTTCGATCGGGCCTTGTTGCCGCGGACGGGACCGTCAGCATGGAGCCTGCGTCACACCTTGCGTCCAGTCCCGATATTGTCAGGCTGACGTCGGACGCAAGCGGCGAGAATATCGACGTCAGCTTCACGACCGGACAGGATATCAGCGAGCGGGTGATATTTCCGGTCACCGAGGCGCAGTCGAACGGCATCGAGGACGCCCGCTTTGTGCAGTTCGGCGGCGAGCGGAAGGTCTATTATGCGACCTACACCGCCTATAGCGGGCGGGCGATCCGGTCGGAATTGATCGAGACCTCCGATTTCGTATCGTTCCGGCTGTCGGCCTTGAACGGCAGCGCCGCGCGCAACAAAGGCATGGCGCTGTTCCCGCGAAAGATCGACGGCAAATTTGCGATGATCGCGCGTCAGGACAACGAAAACCTCTATTTGATCTATTCCGACGACCTCTACACCTGGGATGGCGGCCAGCCGATCCTGAAGCCCAGATATCCCTGGGAGTTCGTGCAAATCGGCAATTGCGGATCGCCGATCGAACTCGACGAAGGATGGTTGCTGCTGACGCACGGCGTCGGTCCGGTGCGAAGATATTCGATCGGGGCAGCGCTGCTCGATAAAAAGGATCCCTCGAAGGTGCTCGGTCGCCTTCGCGAGCCGCTATTGCGCCCCGACCCGTCCGACCGCGAAGGATATGTTCCGAACGTCGTCTACACCTGCGGCGCGATGCGCCACCGCGACAAGATCATCTTCCCCTACGCGGTCTCGGACACCTTCTGCAATTTCGCAACAATCGAGATCGCCTCCCTGATCGCGGCGATGGATAGCTGACGGCAAGGCAGTCGCCGCCGTCCCCGAGGACTTTATTGCCGCGCCCCGGAGCAGGGCGCGGGATCGCCTCAAGACCGCGGTGGATCGACGACCAACAACGGCGTCCGGCTGATCCGGCATCCTTCAGGTTCCACTTGAGGGCCCCCGATCAGGCCGAGCCGGTCAGCGTCCGCAGCACTGCAACCACCTCAGGGCCACGATACGGCTTCGACACGAATACGCTGCCGGCTGGCAAATCGACATCTTCGATCCGCACCAGACCCGACGTCGCAATGATCTTGATCGGCGGCCAGCGGCTGCGAACGAAGTGGGCGAGCTTCAGACCGTCCATCGAGCCCGGCATCTGGATATCGGTGAAGACGACGTGAATGTCAGGTCGGCGTGTGAGAATTGCGATGGCTTCGTCGGCATTGGCCGCCTGGATGACTTCGAATCCGGCGTTCTCGACCACCTCGGCGGAGTCCATCCGTAACAGGAGCTCGTCCTCGACAATCAGGACCACGGGACTCAAACGCGTCATTTCGATTCCATCCTCCACTCTCTGCCAAGCTGGCCATGGAGGTTTTGTTCCGCTGGATTAATGACCTGACTTCCGTGCGTGCGCATTCAACCCGATGCTGCCGGGGTAAGCGGCATCGTGAAGACAAACCGGGTTTCATCCGGCGTCGACGTCACCTCGATGCGGCCTCCGTGCGCCTGCGCGATTTGCGAGGCGATATGCAGGCCCAGTCCGAGACCCTGACGACTGCGGCGGACCTCGCCGCGAAAGAACGGCTCGAAAAGTCTTTGCATTGCCGCCTCTGGAACAGGTTCGCCGGCATTCGCGACCCAGAGCTTGAATTCGGCACCATCGGTCCTTGCTCCGACGCGCACCGCCTGATCCTGCGCTCCATGCGTGAGTGCGTTGCCGATCAAATTGGACGCCAATTGTCCGATCCGGGTGCGGTCGCAGTTGACGGGCTCGGCGATCTCGAAGCTGGTCTCGATCAGGCGCTGGGGAGAGGCCGTTCGCAATTCATCGACGACCTGCTCGAGCACCGGCTCCAGCGGCCGGGCATCGCGGTGTAAGGTGATTCCGCCTCCCAGCCGCCCGCGCGCGAAATCCAGAATGTTGTCGATCAGGTCCGACATGCGACTGACGGTCGAATTGATCATGTCGAGGACGCGGAGCTCCTTTTGCTGCTGCAGCGCCCCCGACCGCTGCAGGATCCTGGCGCCTGCGCTGATCGCCGCAAGCGGATTGCGCAAGTCATGGCCGAGCACGGCTATGAACTGTTCGCGCAGTTCCGCGGTCTCGCGCTCGGTTGCCAGTCCTCGTTGCAGTTCCGACCTCGAATCCACCAACTGTCGTTCGTAGCGCCGCCGGTCGGTCGCCTTGATAACTACCAGGGTCGTAAACAACAGCGTACCATCGGCATGGCGGCGTTCGGCTGCGTTCGCAATCACCGGCAGCCGCTCGCCGGCGGCCGTTTCGAAGTCCAGCGCAAACTCGCTGAAGAACCCCTGCATGCGCAGCAAGGGCGCGATGTGGGTTTCGCAGTAAATTCGACCCGCCATGTTGAGGAACTGATGCAGGCGTCGGCCGATGAATTTGTCGGCTTCGAAACCCGTCCATGCCGCGAGAGTGGCGTTGACTTTCGTGATGCGCCCATCGGGTCCGATCGTGAGGTAACCACAAGGGGCGTTCTCGAACAGATCCCGGTAGTCGTCGATGGGCCCGAACTCAGACATACGCCCGGATCGCCGAGACGACCTCTGCCGGCGCGCTCAGGTTCGGACAGTGCCCGGTGGCCTTGAGGAAGACGATGTCACTGCCCGGGATGCGGCTTCGCACGAACTTCCCGACTTCCTCCGAGGCAATGATGTCCTCGCTGCACTGAAGGATCAGGGTAGGAATCGTGACCCCGGCAAGATCGGCCCTGTTGTCGGACGTGAAGGTGACACGCGCAAAGGCCTTTGCGATCTCCGGGTCGGTCCGACAGAAGCTGTTGGTCAGCTCCTCTCCAAGCTCCGGACGGTCCGGATTGCCCATGATGGAGGGGGCCATCGCCGCAGACCAGCCCATGTGATTGTCTTCGAGAAAGTCGAGAAGCTCCGCGATCTGCTTTGCGGTGAAGCCGCCGACATAATCGCCGTCGTCGATATACCGGGCGGACGGGCCGATCAGCACCATCCTTCCGAACAGGTCCGGAGCCTTCAATGAGGCCAGAACGCCGATCATGGCGCTCACGGAATGACCGACGAATACCGCGTCCTTCAGCCCCAGGGCGCGGCCGATTTCGACCAGGTCGTCGGCATAGCCGTGAAGCGTGGAATACTTGGCCGCGTCGTAGGCCGACAGATCGGATCCGCCGGCGCCGACGTGGTCGAACAACACGATCTTGAAGTCGTCCTCGAACTCCGGCGCCACGAACCGCCACATGTTCTGGTCGCAGCCAAAGCCATGAGCGAACACCATTGCCCGGTCACGCCGCCCACTGACGCGGACGTTGTTTCTTGCCAAAACGTCCATTTTGATCCCTTGGTATCCGCTGCTCTGTATGCAGGTCGAGGCGACCCGGAAACGTTCGCTGCAAGTTCCGACCGCCCCGGGGCAATGCGCCCCAAGTCCAAGTACTGCGACTGTCGTTTGTTCCTGCATTGGTTCCGCAGACCAGCGCCCCATGTGCGGTGCATCCTCGCGAACCATGGTCCTGCGCGTGGTATTGAGATGCTTTGCTGATCGCGCAAACAAAAAGCCCGGTCTTTCGACCGGGCTTTCATTCTCTGGTCCGATAAATCGCTTACGCGGCCTCGTCGGCCACGGCGGTATCGTCGGCGTCATCAGCCTCATCGGCTTCACCCTCGGCGCCGGCCTCAGCCTCGGCCTTGGCGCCGCGGCGCGGGCTCTTGGCGAGTTGGCCTTCGATCTCCTTGACCGCTTCGGTCTCGGTGACGTGCTGCACCACCGCGATCTCCCGCGACAGCCGGTCGAGCGCCGCTTCGTAAAGCTGGCGTTCGCTGTAGGACTGTTCGGGCTGCGACTCCGAGCGATAGAGGTCGCGCACCACTTCGGCGATAGCGACAATGTCACCCGAATTGATCTTGGCTTCGTATTCCTGGGCGCGGCGCGACCACATCGTGCGCTTGACGCGGGCGCGGCCCTTGAGGGTTTCCAGCGCCTTCTTGACCAGCACCGGCTCCGACAGCTTGCGCATGCCGACATTGGCGACCTTGGCGGTCGGCACCCGCAGCGTCATCTTGTCCTTCATGAAATTGATCACGAACAGCTCAAGCCGGGCGCCGGCGATCTCCTGCTCCTCGATGGCCAGGATCTGGCCAACGCCGTGCGCGGGGTACACCACGAATTCGTTGGTCTTGAAGCCCTGGCGCTGGGTCAAGGGCTTCTTCGGCTCCTCGATGCGGGGCGCCGCGGCCACCGGCTTGGCGAGCGCCTTCGCGGCAGCGGCAACCGGCTTGGCAGCCGTCACCGGCTTGATCGGGGCAGCAGCCTTGGCAACGGGAGCCTTGGGAGCAACTTTGGCAGCGGTCTTCGGGGCAGTCTTGGATGCGACCTTCGAAGCAGTGGCCTTCGAACCCGTCGCTTTCGCGGCAGTTTTGGCAGTCTTGTTTGGCATTGCGCTTCTTTTGTTTTTCGAGGATTTTGCAGCCGCAGCCTTTACGGCGGCCCGGGTATCCTTTTGGGAAGTCCGGGCACGGCTCTTGGTTGCACCACGGCTGGCCGCGGCGGCTTTTTTGGAACCCTTGGAAACACTCTTTTTACGCGTTTTCTGTGACACAGCCTGCGCGCGGAACTGCCACGCCCCTGTTCGATGTTTTAACGGGAACCTCTGACGCCAAAGGTACGCATGGCTGGGTTCGGCTTGTAATGTGCCCAATATAGCACATTTTCCGCAAAAATCAATGATTTAGCGGCTTTCGCCACCGCTTTGGGCCCGAATCGGGCCAACCAACCGTGATTAGGGTTAAGCCGGCGGGGCCGTGAGGCGGCAAAAGGCCTCACCCAAGCTTGATAATTAATTATAGCGTTTTCGAGCGAAGTGGGCCCGGTTCGCGTGAAGAACGCGTCAAACCATGAATCCAGAGCTTCGGAGAAGCTCTAGTCGCCCGTACCGGGCTCCTTGGAAAAATATTTCTCGAACTTGCCTTCGACGCCCTCGAAATCCTTGGCGTCCGGCGGCGACTCCTTCTTCTGGGTGATGTTGGGCCAGCTCTTGGCGTATTCGGTGTTGACCTCGAGCCATTTCTCCAGGCCCGGCTCGGTATCCGGCTTGATGGCGTCGGCCGGGCATTCGGGCTCGCACACGCCGCAATCGATGCATTCGTCCGGATGGATGACCAGCATGTTGTCGCCCTCGTAGAAGCAGTCCACCGGGCAGACTTCAACGCAATCGGTATATTTGCATTTAATGCAGGCTTCCGTGACGACGTAAGTCATCCAAAACTCCGAAACGGGTCAATTTTGAGTGGTTTGCCTAGCGCATGAACCCGGGGGCCGCAAGTGAAGCCGACTGCCTGAAACGGGCGTTTTGCGCGGCTCTGCCGCGATTGCAGATAGTTATTAGCGTCCCTTCTGCAAACCGCTCGCCTGCAAATCCTCATACAGCACGCGCGCGGATGCCGCGTCCCCGCGCCGCTCGGCGAACCCGGTCACCTTGAGCATGCGGACGCTGTGATCGAGCCCGATGGTCAGGACGTCGCCGGGCTTGACACTGTGGCCGGGAGATTTTTCGCGCACGCCGTTGATGCGGACATGGCCGGCCTCGACCAGAGCGGCCGCGCTGGTGCGGGCTTTTACCACCCGCGCATGCCACAGCCATTTATCGAGACGCTGGCGCTCCAATCGGCATTCTCGATTTACAATTATTCCTTGCGGCCGGCCGCGAGCTGTTCCTTGAGCGCGGCCAGTTTTGCGAACGGTGAATTCGGATCGACCGGACGGTCGCGGTCGCGCGGGGCTGCGCTGGTCGCCCATTGCCGATGCGACGGCCCGCTGTCGCGCTTGTCGCGCCCGCCGTCGCGGCCCTTGTCGCCGCGCCCGCCGCGATCGCGATCCTTGTTGCGATCGCCCTTGTTGCGGTCGCCGCCGAATTTTTGCGGACGGTCACCCTTCTCGCGATCACGATTGTTATCCCGGTCCTTGCCTTCAACGCGCTCGCGCGGCGGACGGTTGCCGCGACGATCGCCACGCTGGTCCGGACGCTGACCCTCCCGCGCCTCGGTGGCGGGCGCGCCCTCGGCCGGCGCGGCGGCGGCTTCCACTGGCGCGGCTTCGCCCGGCTTGCGGAATTCATTGTTGCGATGACGGCGTCGACGATGGTGCTCGCGCTTTTCACCGGCCCCGGCTTCGCCCGCAGGTGCGCTGCCATCGGTTGCGGCGGCCTGATGACCGTGACGCTGGTTGCGGTTGCGATCGTGACGCGGCCGGCGCTCGTCCGAACGGCCGCCGGGCCGCCAGACTTCGACCAACACTGGCTCGGCGGGTGCTTCAGGCGCAGCCGCTTCGGCTGCGGATGCTTCGGTTGCAGGTGTTTCCGGCGCAGCCGCATCGGGCGCGGCGGCGGCTTCGACAGCAGCCGTGACGTCGGCTGACGTTTCAGCCTGCGGCGCTTCGATGGGCGCGGCTTCGGTGGCGGGCACAGGCTCGCTCGTGGTGATCGTGACGTCGGGCAGCAGCGCGGCTGACGGCGTGCGCGTCTCCTGTTCCGTTTCGGCGGGCGCGGCGTCGGTGACAGGCTCTGAGGTTACTGCCTCCGGCGGCGTATTGTCCTGAGTGATCGCCGGCGCGGCGTCAGTGGCTGCGGCCTCTTCTGCCGGCGCAGCTTCAGCAGACACCGCCTCAGCGACCGTCGCCTCGGCAGGCGCAGCCTCCACCACCACCGGCTTCGGCGGCAGCGGCGGGCGGCGATCCATGCGGTAGCCGAGCGCGCGCAGCACGGAGGCAAAATCCTCGCCGGCGGATCCCGTCAGCGAGGTCATCGCCTGGGTCACGACAAAGCCGCGGCCGTCGAACGCGCCGGCGGGCTTTTCGCCCGGCGAAGACTCGCGCCACGACAGCGCCGGCCGGATCAGATCGGCGAGGCGCTCCAGGATGTCGACGCGCACCGCGCGTTCGCCGCATTGCTTGTAGCCGAGCACGCGATAGGCATCGCGCGGCAGCGTCTTGTCGACCGGGAACGAGGTGCGGCCGCTTCCGGCCAGATGCTGCGCGCCCGACAGCGCCGCGAGATCGACATTGTCCTGCTTCTGCGCCCACAGCAGCGAGGCCAGCGCCCGCGCCGCGGGCTTCAGCAGCGGCGGGACATAGATGTGATAGGCGCCGAACCGCACGCCATATTTGCGCAAAGACGCGCGCGACGGCTGGTCGAGATCCTTCATCTCGGCGGCGATCCTGGTGCGCTCCAGCACGCCGAGCGCCTCGATCAGCTGGAAGGCGATGCCGCGCGCGATCCCCGTGACGTCCTCGGCCTTGGAGAGGTCGAACAGCGGCCCCAACAGCTTCTCGATATGGGTCTTCAGCCACAGTTCGAGCCGGGTCTGCACCGCTTCGCGCGGCGCGCCGCTGAGGCGGTCATCGGCGACGATGCGGATGCGCGGATGCAGCGCGTCGTCGGCCGCGAGCAGTTTTGCGACCGCATCGCCGGTCCAGCGGATGGTGCCGTCGGAGGCCAGCACGAATTGGTCGTCGGGCGCCGCCGACAGCTTTTCGGCGCGCGCGTCGATCTCGCCGGCCAGCGCCTTGAGCGCGGTCGCCTGCAGCGCCTTGGCGTCGGAGCCGGCTTCCGCGGCATCGGGCGCAAAGGTGAATCCGTCGAGGCGGCCGATCACATGGCCTTCCACGATCACTTCGCCAGTCTTGCCGATTTCCGTAGTCAATACCGTGTTCTCCCGCAGGCGGCGCATCAATACACTGGTACGGCGATCAACGAAACGCTCCGTGAGCCGTTCATGCAGCGCATCGGACAATTTATTTTCAACTTCCCGCGCGATTCCCTGCCAATGCTCGGGATCGGACAGCCAATCCGGCCGGTTGGCCACGAAGGTCCAGGTCCGGATTTGCGCGATCCGGCCCGACAGCGTGTCGATATCGCCCGAGACGTTATTGGCCTGATCGACCTGGGCGCCGAACCAGGCATCGGGGATTTTCCCCCGTTTCATCAGGAATCCGAACAGAGTGGTGACCAGTTCGGCATGCGCCGCCGGCGCGATCTTGCGGTAATCCGGAATCTGGCAGGCGTCCCAGAGCCGCTCGATCGCGGCGGCGCCGACCGCCATTTCCCGCACATCGGCGTCGCGGGCGGCGTGGTCGAGCACGCGCAGATCCTCGGCAATCGGCGCGCGGGTCAGCGTCTCATGCGTGGGCGAGAGGGCCAATGATACCTGCAGGGCGCCGAGCGAGGAAAAATCCAGCTTCGAATTGCGCCATTGCAGCATCTTCACACTCTCGAAGGTGTGGTTCTGCAGCGCATTGACCAGTTCCGGCTCGAACGGCGCGCAGCGGCCGGTGGTGCCGAAAGTGCCGTTGCGGGTCGCCCTGCCGGCGCGTCCCGCGATCTGCGCGAATTCCGACGGGTTGAGCCTGCGGAACTGATAGCCGTCATATTTGCGGTCGGAGGCAAACGCGACATGGTCGACGTCGAGGTTCAGCCCCATGCCGACCGCGTCGGTGGCGACGAGGTAATCGACGTCGCCATTCTGGAACATCGCCACCTGCGCGTTTCGCGTGCGGGGCGACAGCGAGCCCAGCACCACGGCCGCGCCGCCATGCTGGCGCTTGATCAGTTCGGCGATCGCGTAGACCTCGTCCGCCGAAAACGCCACGATCGCGGTGCGGCGCGGCTGGCGGGTGATCTTGCGGTCGCCGGCGAACTCGAGCTGCGACAGCCGCGGCCGGGTCACGATATTGGCGCCGGGCAGCAGCCGCTCGATGATCGGGCGCATGGTGGCCGCCCCCAAGAGCAGCGTCTCGTCGCGGCCGCGGCGGTGCAGGATGCGGTCGGTAAAGACATGCCCGCGCTCCAGCTCGGCCGCGATCTGGATCTCGTCGACCGCGAGGAACGACACATCGAGATCCCGCGGCATCGCCTCCACGGTGGACACCCAGTAGCGCGCCTTCGGCGGTTTTATCTTTTCCTCGCCGGTGATCAGCGCGACATTGTCGACGCCGACCTTGTCCACGATCTTGTTGTAGACCTCGCGCGCGAGCAACCGCAGCGGAAGGCCGATCACGCCAGAGGAATGCGCGACCATCCGCTCGATCGCGAGATGCGTCTTGCCGGTGTTGGTCGGTCCCAGCACCGCGGTGACGCCGGCGCCGGGCGCGCGATCACTGGAAAACAGGGGCGATGAAGACGGAAAGGCCATGATGTCAGGAGGTTTTCTGCGCGGTTCCAGCGACGCGCGAGGTCCGCAAGCCTGGGGGATGTTGCGGACCGGGGAATACGATGATCTTCGCTATATGGGGATGATGTTACGACTTTGACTGTCTCACAATGCGACGCGTTGCGTGCAGCTATTTAAGCTCTGGAACGAGTCCGGAACGAAACACGCCCGAATCGCTGACTCCGCCCCACTCCTGCTCCGTTCACCGCAACATCTCGCGTTGAGTTCTGGGGAGTAGCACTAGATCAAGTTTAGCAGAGCTTCACAAGCGACGGTTTTTGGGTGGAATCGTTAAAGTTGAGGGGCGTGAGGAGTCGAATCAGAAGTCGAAGAGAGTCAAGCAACGTAATTGCGTTTATCTCGTGCGTTAGCGCGATCGGCGCCGCGCTCCCCTCCCCCTTGCGGGGAGGGGTCGGGGGTGGGGGTTCTCCGAGGACAAAGCCAGCGAGTAGCCTCACCTAAGAAAGAAAAGAGCGGCGGCACGATTCAGCGACACTCACGAGCTCAGTGCCTGCGGACCCCCACCCCTTACCCCTCCCCGTAAGGGGGAGGGGAGCAGAAAGCGCACCGCCTCGCCTGAAAACCTACTGCGTCTTCGCCGGGTGCGGCGGCGCCGCCGAGGTGTGGAACTCGGTGGCTTCCAAGACCGCGGTGCCGAGAGGGGTCGGCACCTGCATGCGGAACGGCACCAGGATCCTGGTGCCGGCGATCGGCACGAAGGCGATCTCCATGTTGCGCTGGGCCTGCAGATATTTGATCACCGGCCGGTCCGGAATATAGCCCGACACCGCCTGGAAATAGATCGCGCAGACGATCGCGGGGCCGGAATAGCCCTTGTCCGCGCGCACGTTCTCCAGCCGCTTGAAATCGAGTTTGAGATCGTAGCGCATCCTTCCGTCGAACACGGCCTGTCCGGCGTGGCAGGAATCCGGGCTCATCAGGTCGGCGGTGCCGGGCACGCGCAGCATCGAGCCGGTCATCGGATCGAACACGCCATGACGATGCGCGTCCGTCACGGGAATGCGGTCGGGATCGACCGGCGGTTCCGGATCGATGGCGAATTCCCTGACATAGCCGTTGACCAGCGACATCCGCACCGTCTCGGATTTCTTCGACGTGGTGGTGGTCGCGACATAGGCCTGCGGCACCAGGACGCCTGAGACGATGCGGCCCTGCGACGCGCTGGTGCCGCTGCCGCCGGAAAACGCCTTCAACAGCCCTGCGGTGCCGCCGGAGGCGGCGGCGGAAAACTGGTCGTCGGAGATTTCGATGGTCCAGGCGCCCTTGCCGACGGGAATGCCGGCCAGCGTCGCCTCATAGCGCGCATCGAGCCGGCCCTGCGCGGACGCCATCTCGGGCGCGGCCAGCCAGCCCAGCGCGAGCGCGCAAAAACCCGTCAACACCCGCGGCGAAAATCGTGCGGGACGGGTCAACATGGGGCGGGTCGGGTTCACCAGAGGGTCCTTGCACACGCGTGCGTTATTCATTTAGGCGAAAAGTGCCGCCGGACAACAATTTAAGCCCGCGATTGCGGCGCTTTTGAACAAATCCGCAATAGCCATCGGCGGAATGGCCTGGCGGGAGCCAGATTTCACCGCCGAATGCGCCCTTTATATGATGGCGCAATGGGTCGATAAGCCGCTGTTAAGCCTTGCGGAACCGGCCTCGGTCAGGCTTTTCGCGGGCGCCCGCGGGCGCTTCAAAACCTTGACGGGCCGCTAGCCCTCCCCTATACGTCCGCGGTTCCCGAAACGGACATGATTTTGGACCCCCGCGCCCGCAATGCCGGAGAGACGGGGATGGCAGAGGATTTTGCACGATGTCGCGGCGCTGTGAACTGACGGCCAAGGGCCCGCTGGTGGGCCACAAGGTGAGCCACTCGAATATCAAGACCAAGCGCCGGTTCCTGCCGAACCTGTGCAACGTCACCTTCATCTCGGACGTGCTCGGCCGCAACGTGCGCCTGCGCGTCTCGACCAACGCGATCAAGAGCGTCGACCACCGCGGCGGCCTCGACGCCTTCCTGCTCAAGCAGAAAGCCGACCTGCTCTCGCCCCGCGCGCTGGAATTGAAGCGCGCGATCGAGAAGAAGAAGGCGGCAGAGGCGCCGGTGGCGAAGGCGGGCTGAATTTAGCTGCACTGCGATAGCGGTTAGAGTTTGGAACGGCCGGGTCGAAAGACCCGGCCGCTTTTGCTTTTGGAAACAGGAAGCATTGCTGGGCTATAAACTTGCTCAATCCTTCTAGTTGCTATCAACTCCCACCGCACTCAACTGAAGATGGACATTGAGGCGGTGTGTTCGTGCCTGAGCTCAGCCTACAGAGAGTCGCCTCTATCCAGCGACCACACAGCACCGCCGACGTCATTTTTGTACACGGGCTAGGCGGTGACGGTCGCGATACTTGGACCGCAGCCCACGACGCTTTCTGGCCGCTGTGGATATTTGACGACCTCAAAACTATCGAGGTTTGGACTCTCGAATATCCGGCATCGATGTTTGGCAGCGCAAACGGTTCGCTAGTAATCAGCGATCAGGCAAAGCAAGTTCTAGACCTGCTCGCAGCTCATTCAATGGGCAACCGGCCGCTGGCTTTCGTTTGTCATAGTCTCGGTGGACTGCTGGTTAAGCAGTTGCTGCGCACTGCGAAGGAACTGCATATTTCCTCATGGGAGGCAATCGCAGCGAATACAAAGGGCGTCATATTTCTCGCGACCCCTCACGCCGGATCCTCCATCGCCACCATCGCATCGAAGTTTCCGACTGTATCAAGAGCCACCACTCAAATAATCGCAAACGATCCGCATCTATTGGCGCTCCGTGATTGGTATCAACAAAACGCCGGCTCGCTAGGTCTCTCTACGCACGCCTACTGTGAAACGAAAGCTCACAAGGGGCAACTCATCGTCGACAAATCTAGTGCAAACCCTGGAGTGCTCGGGTGCGTTCCGATCGAGTTCGATGGCGACCATGTGGAAATCTGCAAACCGCCTTCTCGCCAGTCCGCCGTATACGTTGGCGCCCGCAAGTTCATTAGTGACGTGCTTGGGACGCCATTGAACCCACCCTCCCCGCAGCTCTTTGGGAGGGGCCCTCAAGGCCAAGAGCACGAACTTATCGAAGTCGATGAGATTGAGGATGTAGACGCCCTCACCGAGGAATATGCAAACTACACCACAATCAAAGGCGAGCCGCGGCTGGACTTAGCGGAAAAGTTAAAACTGGGCGGCAGAGCATACGAAATATCACGGGCAACTCGTTTGAAAGAAGAGTTTGCAAAGACATTCGCTCGCAACCAGCTTCAGCCATCAGCCACCCGCCGCTACATAAATCTTTTGGCCGAAGTGGACTCTCGATTCAACGCGCATGTTTACCCCGCAATCGCCAACGGCGCATCACCCGCCGAGGCCACAATCCTAATAAAGACCTGGATCAACGATCCCATCGTTTCAGCGCATAAAAACGACGACCTAGTGAATCACGTCGTGATCGATCGAATGATCTTCTATCTGACCGGCATCTGTCACATTAGGTGGTCAATATGACCCCGCAAACCAGCCTTCGTCTTTGGCACCCGTCATTCGACGCCTACCATTGCAGCTTCCGATTTCTGCGTTTGCTGATCTTTAAAAGCGATCACACACTGATAATCGAGAAGCTCTGCATCTTAGATTTTTATGTCCTATATCCATTCCTTCTTCACCGGGCGTCGATGCCGAGCGATGTCCGGCAAACTTTCCGAGCTTTGCAAATTCCGCGACCCGAAGATCAATTCGTTCAGCTACCGAGCGAAAAGACCCTCTATCGCGACATATCAATCTTTCAGAAAGCTGCGGCGACGAATTTAGCAGCAAAAGGATTGTTGTCACGCGATCGCTACCTGTCCGGCATAGCAAGCCTCGTAGTGGAGGCCATACCAGCAAAACTCCGGACAGACTTGGAGGATTCGAATTTGGAGGGCAACAAATTTATGGATTTCCTAGTAAATCAGCTTGGCGCTCTTGATCTGGTCGGGACGCGAGGATTGCGCGCGCTGACCGGCCTCGTTCGGAGACAACAATGAGCGATAGCTTGCCAGTGAAATTCAGCCCGACGCTAGCTATTAATCGCTTACTGATCTTTAGAAAAGGTCAGCCGGTTTACGATCAAAACTTCCACTATGGTGTAAACATCATTCGCGGAACCAATGGTTCCGGCAAGTCCACAATCATGGACTTCATCTTCCACATTCTTGGCGGAGAGGTACTCGGACCCACCATTCACGAATGGAAAGAATACGCTTCACTTTGCGATTCGGTGATAGCCGAAGTTACTATCAACGACGCCACCGTCACTTTGCGAAGAGAGATTACGCCTGAAAGGTCGCGTCCTCTGCACTTCTTCCTTGATCGATTTGAAACAGCAAACAAATCGATCGAGGAAGGCTGGCAGACGTTCTCCTATTCTCGGCAAGGAAATCGCGAGTCATTTTCGCAAATATTATTTCGGGCGCTCGAGATGCCCGAAGCGACGACCCCTGAAGGCAACAATATTACGATGCATCAGGTACTTCGACTCCTGTATTCAGATCAAATGACCCCGGTCCAACGAATCTTTCGTTTTGAAAATTTCGACCCTCCAATCCTTAAGCAAGCAGTCGGTGATTTTTTGTGCGGCGTCAGCGAGTTCAATTTATATGAAAAGCAGATCGCATTACGAGCGCTCGAAAAACAATTCGACGAAATCAACTCGGAGTTAAAGAGCATATTTTCGCTAGGCGAAGATCTTGATACACCCTTAGCAAGGGGCGCTTTAGCTGGTGAAATAGAACAACTGACGAAGGAGCGCGTTGAACGTTATCTTGAACTCGAAAAGATTTCTCAGTCTGATTTCGGAGTGGACGATAGTTCGAAGCAGAGAGAAAGCGCACGGCGCCAAGCATTCAACGAAGTCGGATCGATATTGGCAAAGATTCAGTCTTTGGAATTCGAGAACAGGACCCTAGAATTTGAAATTAGCGATAGCGAGAGATTTCTCCGGCACCTAAAGTATATGCTGGAGGAGATCGACAAAGCCTCAATAACATACGAAGAGTTGGGCGGAATTCACTTCCAATATTGCCCGGCATGTTTTTCTCCTACCGAGATCTCCGAGCACTCGAAACAATGCCACTTGTGTAAAACTACGCTAGACGATTCTGAACGCGCGTCCCGGAGCCTCGCGGTCAAAATTGACATGCAAATGCAGCTTAGAGAATCTCAACAGCTGCAAGATGAAAGGCAGCTGGCACTCGAAACGAATTCCAAATCGCTTCGTACCGCTCGGCGCGAGCATTCTTCTAAGGCTGCTGCATATGACGCAATTTCTCGGGCACCCATAAGCTCTCGAGACGCTGCAATTGCGGGTCTTAATCGCAGGATAGGATTTATTGATTCGAGGATTGAGACACTGAATCAAAGACTAGAAATGGCTGCTAGGATTAACGATATGGCCAATCTAAAGGCTCGTCTCAACAACCAGATCACCGCCTTGAAGGAAGAGATAAGAGCAATTTCATCGGCGCAAGATAAACGAAGACGGCGCGCCTATACTACGATCGCGAATAATGTAATCGAATTGTTGCATCAAGACACCGGTGACCAAGACGCATTCGTCGACGCCAAGAGTTTCGATTTTTCTTTTGGAAATGATTCCATGTCGGTAGACGGAAAGTCAAATTTCGCTGCTAGCAGCTTGGTAATCCTCAAAAACAGCTTCCATCTCGGGCTGCTAATGTCATCACTTCAGGACAAGGAATTTCTTCTTCCTCGCTTTATGATGTTCGACAATATTGAGGACAAAGGGATGGTCCCACAAAGGAGCTGGAATTTTCAAAGACTAATCTGCTGGGCAAGTGGCGCATCTCAGCCCGCCCACCAAATCATTTTGACTACTTCTATGCTCGATCCTGGATTTGAAGGATCAGATATGCTGGTAGGGCCGTCTTATTCCAAGGAACATCGGACACTGGCTATCAAGTAGACCCCTGTATTTCTGAACTATTATTTACGTCGCCCTTGCAACTCAACTCTCTACCGCACGCACTGCGCCACCTCGCCCCTTGCCACCGCCGCTCGCGGCCCCTTCGACCAGAAAACGACAAGCACAACACGACCCAGAGAGAGACCGATGAAATGGCAAGCGCGCGGCGCCGCCGCGTTTCTTTCGACTTCCCGATCCAGTCGATGCGGCTGCAGCGGTTTACGGGCGAGACGTGGCAGTTGTTCGGGGGCACGGTGGGGGAGATTTGATGGGGCGACCGTAGCGCTTCTGCTCCCTCGCCCCGCTCTTGCGGGGAGAGGGCCCGGGATGAGGGGCAAGCCTCTCCGCAAGCGTTGCGTTTGCGGTTGATGTCGGTACCCCCTCACCCGGATCGCAAAAGCGATCCGACCTCTCCCCGCAAGCGGGGAGAGGTTAAGTACGCCGCGAACCTTTTGCTTCGCCGCGCGACCAATGGTGCCGGGCCTGCGAGGGACCATCATGACACTCCGCCACTTCCTCGCCGCGATCGCGCTCTTCGTCGCCTCGCCTGCTCTCGCCGAGACGCCATCCACCGTCTATTTCCCGAGCGCCGATGGCAAGACACAACTCGTCGGCTATCTCTTCATGCCGTCAACGCCGGGGCCGCATCCGGCGGTGGTGATGCTGCACGGCCGCGCCGGGCCGTACTCGACCAAGTACAACAAGGAATGCACCCTCGTCACTGAGGGCACGACATCGGCCTGCAACGCGGCGACGCTTTCAAAGCGGCATCAGTCCTGGGGCGAATACTGGGCCGCGCATGGGTTCATCGCGCTGTTGCCCGACAGCTTTGGGCCGCGCGGCAAGGCCCACGGTTTTGGGCGTCACACCCATGGCGAGCCTGATCGAGACGACGTCAACGAGCGCACCGTGCGGCCGCTCGATGCCGAGGGCGCGCTGAAGTATTTGCAGGCGCGCGACGACGTCACGGCGCAGCGGATCTATTTGCAGGGCTGGTCGAACGGCGCCTCTACCACGCTCAATGTCATGTACCGCCAGGCGCTAGCAAATGGAGCCGGCTTCCGCGCCGCGATGGCGTTCTATCCCGGCTGCGGCCCGGCCGCGCTGCTGACGCGCGACTATCGCACCACGGCGCCGGTCACCGTGTTCCTCGGCGAGGACGACGAGGAAGTCTCGCCGGAAACCTGCCACCGCGTGCTCGATCCCGCCGCAAAACGCAGCCCGATCGAGGTGATCGAATACGACGACGCCACCCACGGCTTCGACGACCCCGGCAAAAAGAAGCAACGCATCCCCGGCAACCAGGACGCCCGCGAAGACGTGCTGGAACGCGCGGCGGTGATTTTCGGGAAGTGACGCCCTCCCTATTCCCCTCCCCCTTGCGGGGAGGGGTCAGGGGAGGGGGTCTCCAAGCACGGCGTTTGTGATTGGCCTTCATCAAGAAGAAAGAAGCGGCGACACGCTTCAGCGATACTCACGAGCACAATGCCCGCGGCCCCCCACCCCCGACCCCTCCCCGCAAGGGGGAGGGGAGAAAAAGCGCCGCGCTGACTCAATGCGGTGTGGCCGCACCCGGCGGCGAAGCCGCTTCGGCCGGCCGCTGCAGGAACGTGATCGAGGCGAACGCGCCGATCCAGGAGCCGAAGGCTGCGAACGCCACGTAGATCCAGTTCTCGGTGTAGCTGATCACCGCGAACGACGACAGCAAATACCAGAAACTGCTCCAGGTCGCCGCCGGCACCCGCCGCCGCGCCACCACGGCGGAGGTGAACATGACATACACCGCGTCGGTCGCCGCCGTCGCAACCACGACGCCGACGGCGGTGAACGGATTGATCGATGACATCGGGTGTCTCCGGCTTTAAGGAAGCGCGGATGATGCCTGTTTGGAAGAGGGAATGCGAGTGGCTCCGTCATTGCGAGCGACTTGTCCGCCGTAGCTCGCAGGGCGAAGGCGGAAGCGAGCGACGATGCAATCCAGTCTTCGCTTGCGGCGCTGAATTGCTTCGTCGCAATGACGAAGTGGTTGCGGCGAAGCGCCGATGGCTTCCCCTTGTGGGAGAGGGTGCCGAAGCCAACGGGTCGCGAGAATGCGCGCCCGATGACAGGCTCCGCGGAGGCGGGAGAGGGGTGCCGCGAGGACCGAGCTTGTGGCTACCCCTCTCCCGTCGCCGAACTTTGTTCGGCGCCACCCTCTCCCGCATCCGCCTTCGCCCGAAGGCGGGCTTCGGCGGACAAGAGGGAGAGGGGAAGAAGCAACGCGGCACCGCTTACTTCACGCAGCCTTCACCAGCCCGGCGTCGAGATGCTTCAGCCGCGGCATCACTTCGTGCTTCAGCAGTTGCAGTGAATGATGCCAGGCTTCCTGCTTGTGCTTGTAGTCGAAGCCGAACACCAGCAGCGTGCCGAAGCCGCCGACCTCGTGATAGATTTTCTCGATCTTCTCGGCCGCGGTGGCGGGCGAGCCGACGATCCAGTTGTGGCGGGCGCAGTAATCGACCGTCACGTCGCTATCGGGCACGTCGGGCGCAGCTTTAAGATAGTCCTTGAAGCCGAAATGGCCGAGCAGCGGCAAGAAGTATTCGCTCATCATCCGGCCCATCATGTCGCCGGACGACAGCCGCATCGCCTCTTCATCCGTGTCGGCGATGAACACCTCGCGCACCATGCGCCAGTCGGCGCGGCTCGGCTTGCGGCCGGTTTTCGCGGCGCCGATCTCGACGGATTCCCAATGGCTGGCGACATAGGCCGGGTTGAGGTTGAGGCTCATCGGGATGTAGCCGCGCTCGCCGGCGAGCTTCAGCGTGTCGCTGCCCTTGCTGAGGCCCGCGACGCCGATCGGCGGATGCGGCAATTGCTTCGGCTTGAGGTGGGGCTTGAGGAAATCGAACATGGTGTCGGGCTTGGTCACCGTCCAGAATTTGCCGGTGTGGGTCCACGGGCCGTCCTCGGTCCACATCTTCAAGATGATGTCGAGCGCCTCGCGCGTCATCTCGCGGTTCTGGCCGGACATGCCGTCGACATTGAACATCGCCCAGTCGCTCGGCAGGCCAGACGCCGCGACGCCGAAATTCAGCCGGCCGCCCGAGAGATGATCGAGCATCGCCACGCGATTGGCGAGTTCGGCCGGGTGGTGATAGGGCAGCAAAAAGCCGCCCGGCCCGATGCGGATGTTCTTAGTCTGCATCAGCGCCTGCGCCACCAGCAGATCGGGCGAGGGATGCGGCTCCCAGGGCGCGGTGTGGTGCTCGCCGATCCAGGCCTCGGTATAGCCGAGCTCGTCGAGCCAGCGCAGCACCTGCAGGTCCCAGTCGTGGCCCTCCTTCAACCCGCACTCCGGCGGATGGGACGGCATCGTGAAATATCCGATCTCCATGGGGTTTCCTCTCGCCTGTTCGTTTTTCGCAGCGCGTCTGATGCGCGCCATCACAAGCATAGCACGGCAAGGGTGTGGCCGAGATATGACGAGGTGGTGAGGAGGAAAGCGAGGGCGTTGCGGCAATTCGTCATTGCGAGGAGCGTAAGCGACGAAGGAAAGACTGGATTGCTTCGTGGAGCCTGTCATCGGGCGCGCATTCGCTCGACCCGTTGGCGCCACCTTCTCCCGCATCCGCCTTCGCCCGAAGGCGGGCTTCGGCGGACAAGAGGGGAGAGGGGAAAGAAAAGCTACCGCGTCCCGAACGTGGTGGCGCCGAACAGCGCCTTTTGCGTCGAGGGCTGGGAGCGCCAGTATTGCGGGGGAGCATCGACATGACCGCCGAGTTCGGCCGCCGCGTGCCAGCCCCAGCGCGGGTCGTAGAGCATCCCTCTCGCCAGCGCGACCATGTCGGCCTTGCCGGAGGCCACGATCTCCTCGGCCTGCTTTGGTTCGGTGATCAGGCCGACCGCGATGGTCGGCAAACCCGTCGCCTGCTTGATGGCGTGGGCGAACTGCACCTGGTAGCCCGGCCCGAGCGCGATCTTCTGCAACGGCGACACGCCGCCCGACGACGCATCGATCCAGTCGACGCCGCGCTTCTTCAGCTCCCCGGCGAACTCAATCGTCTGCGCCAGATCCCAGCCGCCCTCGACCCAGTCGGTCGACGACACCCGGACGCCGACCGGCTTTGCCGCCGGGAACGCGGCGCGGACCGCGTCGAATACTTCGAGCGGATAGCGCATCCGGTTCTCGATGCTGCCGCCATATTGGTCGGTGCGCTTGTTGGAGATCGGCGACAGGAACTGGTGCATCAGATAGCCGTGCGCGCCATGCAGCTCCAGCGCGTCGATGCCGAGCCGGTCGGCGCGCTTCGCCGCCGACACGAAGGCGTCGCGGATCCGCGCCAGCCCCGCGGCATCGAGCGCCAGCGGCGGCGTCTCGCTCTCCTTATGCGGCACGGCGGAAGGCGCCACCGTCTGCCAGCCGCCTTCGGAGACCGGGATCAACTGCCCGCCGTCCCACGGCGTGTGGCTCGAGCCCTTGCGGCCGGCATGCGCGAGCTGCATCGCGACCGCGGCCTTCGAATGCTTGCGCACCGAGGCGAGGATCGGCTTCAGCGCGTTTTCCGTGGCGTCGTTATACAGCCCGAGGCAGCCCGGCGTGATGCGCCCGATCGCTTCCACATGCGTAGCCTCGATGCAGAACATCGACGCGCCCGACAGCGCCAGCGAGTTGATGTGCGTGAAATGCCAGTCGGTGGCTTCGCCATTTTCAGCCGAATACTGGCACATCGGCGACACCACGAGGCGGTTCGACAGCGTCAGGCCGCGCAATTTGAGGGGCGAGAAAAGCGTGCTCATGGGAAAATCCTTGGGAAATCCTGGCAGGAGGGAAGCTCGAACGAACCTAGCGGGCGCGTTGGACTTGCTCAACCGGCCCGGCTGCATGGCGGCAGCGCCGCCTTGCCGGGTTGCGGGAATGAAATTTCCTTCAATCCACCAGCGTGAATTGCAACAGCAGCGTGCGCTGGAGCAGCGAGAAATTATCGTCGGAGACCATGGTCAACACGGTGTCGCCTTCCGCCGTCACAAAGGCGTCGATGCCTTCCATGTTGTCGACTTCGTCGCCGAGGTCGGCCTCGAAGATCACGGGACCGTCGACCAGCGCGCCGGGCGCCAGCGATTTCAGCGCGATGCGCCGGATGCGGACGTTGAGGCCCTCGACCAGCGAGAATTTGCGCTCGAGGATCAGGAGGTCGCCTGACGCCAGCAGCGTGGCGTCGCTGATGTCGAATTTTTGGGTGCGGCGGACGCTGAATTGCCCGGGCGAAGGCCCGCCGACCAGGAACGCGACCAGGTTGCCGTCGGCATCGAGGCCGCGTTCGGAGAAAGCGATCAGCGTGCCGGCCAGCGGCTGGCCCTTGGGCACGAAGATCAGCGCTTCCAGTCCCTTGTTGTACGGCAGCTTCTTCACGGCGGGCGGCATCGGCACCACCTCGGCGCGCGATCTTGTGAAGCCTTGCTTGAAATCGAAGCGCAGCACCTGGTTGACGCGCTCGAGCCCGATGTAGACTTGCGAGCTATCAATTTGCGCGCCATCGATCGCGATCGATTCCGAATCGTACCAGCCCCGCGCGGTGACCGGCCGGCCGTCGGGCCCCAGCATCGGCGCCGCCTCGACGTCGGCAAGCCCGGTCATCGCGCTTTTCGAGGATTCGGTGCCCTGATAGACGATGCGGCCGGTGAACCAGGTGCCCTTGTCGCTGAAGGAGATGAAGCGCTCGCCTTTGGCATCGAGCCTGAGCCCCGACAACCCGCCGAACCCGGGGAACGGCGAGGTCAACACCAGCCCGCTGCGCCATTGCAGCGAACCGAACCGCAGATGCGAGCGGTCGCGCATGTCGAACGAGGCGATCGGCCGCGCTTTGACTTCGATCGCGACGGGCGCCGCGACGGCATTTGCATCCGGCGGCAGCGGCTTTGCCGGCGGCCCGATCGCCGATTGCGCGCCCGCGCGAGCGGCGATCGCGGCGAATGGAAGCGCCGCCGCGGATGCCAGCAGGCGGCGGCGGGAAAGGTGTGTTCCCATGAAGGGCGTAAGCGAGTTCAGGAATGCAGCCGGCGGCGATGGCCGGAATGAGCGGGCGCGGCGCCGTGGGTTTCGCTGAACAGCTCGGCCAGCTTTTCGGTGATGGCGCCGCCGAGTTCTTCGGCGTCGACGATGGTGACGGCGCGGCGGTAATAGCGCGTGACGTCGTGACCGATGCCGATCGCGATCAGCTCGACCGGCGAGCGGGTCTCGATCTCCTCGATGATGTGGCGCAGATGCCGCTCGAGGTAGTTGCCGGGGTTGACCGACAGCGTGGAATCGTCGACCGGCGCGCCGTCGGAGATCATCATCAGGATCTTGCGCTGCTCGGATCGCCCTAGCAGCCGCTTGTGCGCCCAGTCCAGCGCCTCGCCGTCGATGTTTTCCTTGAGCAGCCCCTCGCGCATCATCAGGCCGAGGTTTTTCCGCGCCCGGCGCCACGGCGCGTCGGCGGATTTGTAGATGATGTGGCGGAGATCGTTGAGGCGGCCGGGATTCGCCGGCTTGCCGGCGGCGAGCCATGCCTCGCGCGATTGGCCGCCCTTCCAGGCCCTGGTGGTAAAGCCCAAAATCTCGACCTTGACGCCGCAGCGCTCCAGCGTCCGCGCCAAAATGTCGGCGCAGGTCGCCGCCACCGTGATGGGGCGGCCGCGCATCGAGCCGGAATTGTCCAGCAGCAGCGTCACCACGGTGTCGCGGAAGGTCGCTTCCTTTTCGTTCATGAACGACAGCGGGTGATAGGGATCGGTCACCACGCGCGACAGCCGCGCCGGATCCAGCATGCCTTCCTCGAGGTCGAACTCCCAGGCGCGGTTCTGCTGCGCCATCAGGCGGCGCTGCAACCGGTTCGCCAGCCGCGCCACGATGCCCTGCAGATGCGCCAGCTGCTTGTCGAGATAGCTGCGCAGCCGCTCCAGTTCGTCATGGTCGCAGAGATCCTCGGCCGCGATCACCTCGTCGAATTTCGGCGCGAAGGCGTGATATTCCGGTCCGCGCGGCTCGTTGGCGCCGCGCGAATTCGGCCGCGTCGCCTCGCCCGGCGTCTCGTCGTCGCCGAGTTCGCCGTCATCGAAGGTGTCGCTGGTGGAAGCCTGTGCGCTCTCCATCGCGCTTTCCGACATTTCGTCTGATGTCGCCTGGGCCTGATCGGCGCTCATTTCCTGCGCGGCGTCGCTGTCGGGCGAACCCTCGGCGCCGGACTGATCGTTCTCGCCGTCCTGGTTTTCATCCTGATTGTCGTCGTCGTCGGTTTCCGCATTGCGGTCGTCGCCGAGATCGAGCGCCGACAACAGATCGTGCACGAGATCGCCGAACTTGGCCTGATCCTCGGTCACCCGGCTCAACTGATCGAGCCGCGCGCCGATCTTGTCTTCCAGCACCGGACGCCAGAGATCGACCATCTTGCGCGCCGCCGTGGGCGGCGCCAGCCCGGTCAGGCGCTCGCGCACCAGCATCGCCAGCGCATCCGACAGCGGCGCATCGGCGCGGTCGGTGATCTCGTCGAACTTGCCGCGATGGAAATGATCGTCGAGCATCGCGGTGAGGTTTTTCGCCACTCCCGACATCCGCCGCGAGCCGATCGCTTCCACCCGCGCCTGCTCGACCGCCTCGAACACGCCGCGCGCCTGCGGATTGCCGGGCATCAGCTTGCGATGCACCTTGGGATCATGGCAGGCGAGTTTCAGCGCGATCGAATCGGCGTGACCGCGCACGATCGCAGCATCGCGCTTGGTCATCTTGCGCGCCGGTTCGGGCAGCCGCGCCTTGCCAGGCGCGAGGCCGGGGCGTTCGGCGGCGAACGTCACTTCCAGCTCCGGCGCCTTCGCGATGGCGCGAAGGCAGGACGTCACCGCGCGCTTGAACGGCTCGGTCGGCGCTTCCCTCGATCCGGTTCGAAATTTTGAGTTCGACGTCGACATTCACCTGCTGCCTTAAGCCGGTCGTCCCTGCGAACGCAGGACCCATAACCACCGGCGGTCATTGTTCTTGCTGCCTTTAGCTCCATCGCTCCATCGCGAATCCTCGCCGTGGGTCCCTGCGCCCCGTGCGCAATTGCGCACTAGGCAGGGACGACAGCTACGACAGCGCCACGTTCACCGAGGATTCCGCCAGCTCCACGTTGAAGCAGCGCTGATAGAACTCGGCGACCAGCGGCCGTTCCAGTTCGTCGCACTTGTTGAGGAAGGTGACGCGGAACGCAAAGCCGATGTCGGAGAAAATATCGGCGTTCTCCGCCCAGGTGATCACGGTGCGCGGGCTCATCACCGTCGACAGATCGCCATTGGCGAAGGCGTTGCGGGTCAGGTCCGCGAGCCGCACCATCTTGTTGACGATGTCGCGGCCTTCCTGGGTACGGTAGTGATGCGCCTTCGCCAGCACGATCTCGACTTCCTCGTCATGGGCGAGATAGTTCAGCGTGGTGACGATCGACCAGCGGTCCATCTGGCCCTGGTTGATCTGCTGGGTGCCGTGATAGAGGCCCGAGGTGTCGCCGAGGCCGACGGTGTTGGCGGTCGAGAACAGCCGGAACGCCGGATGCGGCTTGATCACCTTGTTCTGGTCGAGCAGCGTCAGCCGGCCGGAGACTTCCAGCACGCGCTGGATCACGAACATCACGTCGGGACGGCCGGCGTCGTATTCGTCGAACACCAGCGCGATGTTGTGCTGCAGGGCCCACGGCAGGATGCCGTCGCGAAATTCGGTGACCTGCTTGCCGTCCTTGACCACGATCGAGTCCTTGCCGACCAGATCGATGCGGCTGATGTGGCTGTCGAGGTTGACGCGCACGCACGGCCAGTTCAGCCGCGCCGCCACCTGCTCGATATGCGTCGACTTGCCGGTACCGTGATAGCCGGTGACCATGACGCGACGGTTGTGCGCGAAGCCGGCGAGAATGGCGAGCGTGGTGGCTCGATCAAAGCGGTAGTCCGAATCGACATCCGGCACATGCGGGTCGACTTCGGAATAGGCCGGCACCTCGAGGTCGCTGTCGATACCGAATACCTGCCGGACCGACACCTTCATGTCAGGCAAACCGACGGGCTCTTGGATTTTGGTCATGGCGGCGGTCGTCATCAGTCCTCCGGGGTCTCGGGCGTTCCCGAAACCAGATTTTGCGGTGTGGCTGCGGATGGGTGCTTTTCGGAACCTAGCAGAGAGCAACGGCCGGAAGAAGCCCACGGCTTAATCAAAGTTCCGTTGCTTTATCATCAAGATAGGGGGCGGCCTCGGTTTTTGGAAGGCTGCCCTGCGAATCACGCCGCACTTTTGCCGCGGCCATTTGGCCGCCCGGACCCGGGATGATTTGGTGGCACTTTCGGCCACGGTTGTTACTTATGTCAGGACGGCAACAAACCCGTCGACACGCCAGCGCAGGAACCTTGTGACCTCTTTCATCGACCCATTGGTGGCCTTCGTTTCGGCAAATGCGTGGCTGGCCTATCTGACGCTCTTCCTCGCGGCGTTGCTGGAAGCCGTCCCGGTGGTGGGATCGGTGATTCCCGGCTCGACCATCATCCTGGCGCTCAGCGCGCTGGTTCCCGGCGGCGACCTGCAGCTACCCTGGGTGCTGACGGCGGCGGTCACGGGCGCCGTGCTGGGCGATGGGTCCGCATTCTGGGTTGGGCATCGCACCCAGCGCGAAATCCTCTCGACCTGGCCGATGGCGAACTATCCGGGGGTGATCGCCCGGAGCGAGGCGTTCTTCCACCGTTGGGGCGCGCTGGCGGTGTTTTTCGCGCGCTTCGTGCCGCCGATCCGCGCCTTTGTCCCGATCACGGCCGGCGCCTCGGGCATGCAGCCGTTGCGGTTTTACGCGGTCAATATCCCGGCGATCCTGCTCTGGGCGCCCGTGCATGTGTTGCCAGGCGTGCTCGCGGTGTCGCTGCTGGAACGCTACGGCCATCTCGCAGGTCTGGGCGCCCACGCCAAGCACTACTGGATGCCGCTGGTGGTGGTCTGCGCGCTGGCCGCGGCGCTAACGGTATGGACCATCCGGCGGCGTCAAGGCGGCGGCGCGATCGAACCGGCGCGGAAATAGCTACGCGCCGCGCACCACCGTCTTCAGATAATTATAGGCCTTGATGATCTCGATCAGGCGATCCTCGGTGGAGCGATCGCCGCCATTGGCGTCGGGGTGATGCTGCTTCACCAGCGCCTTGTACTTGGCCTTGACGTCGTCGAGCGTCGCGTCGGAGCCGAGCCCCATCACCTGCAGCGCCTTGCGCTCGGCGTTGAACACCTTGCGGGTTTCGACCTTGGCCTCGGCGCCGGCGCCCGGACCCGGACGCCAGCGGCCACGGCCGTTGAGTTCGCTGAACATGCTGAAGGGATCGGAGGCACCTTCGAGGTCGGCCTCCGCGCTGCCCTTGCCCTTCTTGGAAGAAGTGTTGGCGCCCATCTTCCAGGTCGGACGATGGCCGGTCAGCGCATCCTTCTGATAGCGCGCGACCGCGTCCGCATTCATGCCCTGGAAGAAATTGTAAGACTGATTGTACTCGCGGACATGATTGAGGCAGAAATGCCAGTATTCCCTGGAATTCTCCCGGCCCTTCGGCGCGCGATGCGGCCCCTTGTTCTTGCAGTCGGGCCATTCGCACATCGCGGATTCCTCGCGCGCCTGTGCCTGCTGCTTCGCGCTCAGCTTGTTGGGCTTGATGCGAATGGAGTCGAAGAATTTCGATGAATCAATCGGCATGGCTGACTATGACAACGCAATGCGAAAGGCTTCAAGTCTTGACATTGCGAAACCCTCAATTCTGATCCGGCATTGACGAGCGGCGGTCGCGGACGTATTGCCCCGGACATGAACGCCGATCAACCCGTCAAGCAGGCTATCACAAACAAGTTGCGCGAAGCTTTCACGCCGGAAAGCCTCGACGTCATCGACGAGTCACATCTTCATGAAGGCCATTCCGGCCACAGGCCGGGCGGCGAGACGCATTTCAGGGTGTATATCGTATCTGACGCGTTCGAAGGGAAGAGCCGGATCGAGCGCCACCGCATGATAAATGCCGCGCTGGCGGCGGAACTGGCAGGCTCGGTTCACGCGCTGGCGATCAAGGCGCAGGCGCCGGGCGAATAGACCTTTCTGCCGGAGGTTTGAGCAGACCGATGACGTCGCAAAAGCTCATTCTCGTCTCCGGATTGCCCGGCACCGGTAAAAGTACGGTGGCCGACGGCCTCTCGCGCAGCCTGTCGATACCGGTATTTTCGATCGATCCGATCGAGGCGGCCATGTGGCGCAACGGCCTTGCCAGGAGTGAAACGGGCATCGCGGCCTATGGGGTCGCCGCCGCGCTGGCGGATGAACATTTGCGGCTCGGGCACTCCGTGATTGTCGACGCGGTCAATCCGATCGAAGCCCCGCGCGAGGGATGGCGAGATCTTGCGGCGAAACACCGCGCGGTCCTGAAAATCATCGAATGCGTCTGCGCGAGCGAAGCCGTCCACCGCCAGCGTATCGAAGCAAGGCGCCGCGACATCGACGGCATGCCCGAAGTGCCGTGGTTGAGGGTTCTCGAGCGTCGCGCCGAATACGAACCCTGGACCGACCAACGGCTGACGCTGGATACGTCGGACGGCACGCCTGAACAATTGCTCGGCGACGCCTTAAACTACGTGCGCTAGATTCTATTTTGACGCGTTTTCTTCACGCGAACCGGTACCCACTTCGCGAAAACGCTATTAGCCGGCGATTGCGGCCATCACCTTGCGCATGGCCGGCCGTTCCAGCATTCGGCGGCGATGGTCCATCACCTTCGGGTAGCGCGACAAATCAAGGCCGTCGCCTTCCATCCAGCCCGACAGCGTGAAGAGATAGGGATCGCTGACCGTGAAGCTGTCTCCCATCGCCCACGGACCACTAAAACCCTTCTCGATCAGATCGAAGCAGGCGCCGACGCTCTCCGGGACCTTGCGCTTCATCTCGGCGATCGCAGCCGGGTCATCGGCCCATCGCGTGCCGCGCCCCTTGTGGGCATGCGCCACGTGAACCGTGGAGCAGAGATAGCTGTTGAAGGCCTGCATCTGCGCGAAGGCGAAGGCATCGTCGAGCGGCGCCAGCTTCGCACTCGGATGGCTTTGCGCGATGAACGCCAGGATCGCCGGCGTCTCGGTCAGCACGCCGCGGTCCGTGACCATCGCGGGCACGCGTGCTTTCGGATTGATCGCCTTGTACTCCGGGCTCTGCTGTTGATTGGCGGCGAAGTTGACCCGCTCGACGCTATAATCCGCGCCGGCTTCTTCAAGCGCCAGATACGAGGCCGTCGAGCAGGCGCCGGGAGAATAATACAGCTTGATCATGATCGGGCGTTTCCATTTGTTGTTGCCGCACGGCCGCGGCGGATGTGAACCTAGAATGCCGTTCCTGCGCGCTTCGGCTTTTTCTCGCCGGTTTCGGCTTCGCGCGGCACCGCAACGATGCGCAGTGCCGTGATGCGATTGCGCTCGCGGCGCAGCACGCGAAAGCGGAAGCCGTGAAAGGTAAAGCTCTGTCCGCGCTCCGGGATCGAGCGGGCCTCGTGGATGACGAGACCCGCGATAGTGGTCGCCTCCTCGTCCGGCAGATGCCAATCCATCGCGCGGTTGAGATCGCGAATCGGCACCGAGCCGTCGACCACCACCGAGCCGTCGGGCTGGGCACGAACGCCGGCGACCACCACGTCATGTTCATCGGAAATGTCACCGACGATTTCCTCCAGGATGTCCTCCAGCGTCACCATGCCTTCGACTTCGCCGTATTCGTCGACAACCAGCGCAAAGTGGGTCTTGCGGCGGCGGAACGCCTTGAGCTGTTCGGAGACCGAACGCATCTCCGGCACGAACCAGGGCGGCAATGCAATGGTCGAGACGTCGATCTTGGCGGTATCGCCCTCGGCGGCGCGGATCGCGCGCAACAGATCCTTGGCATGCAGCACGCCGATGATGTTTTCCGGCTTGTCCCGCCACAACGGGATCCGGGTGTACTCGGTCGCCAGCATCTCGCGCACCAGATCCTCCGGCGGCATGTCGGCGTTGATCATCACCATTTCGGTGCGATGAACCATGACGTCGGAGACTTCCAATTCGCGCAGGTCCAGCAGGCCGCCGAACATGTCGCGGTCCTGCTTTTCGACCTTGCCCTCGTGATGCAGCAAATCGACCGCGCCGCGCAGGCGCTCGGTCGGCGACAGGATCGGCTGGTTGGCGCCGATCTTGATGCCAAGCATGGTCATCAGCACGCGCACGACCGCCTCGATCACGGTCAATAGCGGTCCCAGCAGATAGACCATCAGCGTCATCGGGCGCGCAACCAGAAGCGATACCCGGTCGGGGGCGTTGATGGCGATGGTCTTGGGCAGCACTTCGGCGAAGATCACCACCAGCACCGTCATCACGCCGGTGGCGTAGAGCACGCCGACTTCGCCGAACCATGCGGTGAAGATGCCGGTCGCCAACACCGACGCGCCGATATTGGCGATGTTGTTGCCGAGCAACAGCGCGCCGATCATCCGCTCACGCATCGCAAACAGGGAGGAGACAAAGCCGGCCTCGCTGTTGCCCTGCTTGGACAGCCGCAGCATGCTGGCGCGCGAAGCACCGGTCAGCGCGGTCTCGCTGGCGGAAAAGAACGCCGATACCAGCAGACAGGCGATGACGATGGAAATCGAAAACCAGTCCATGGCGTCTCAACGTTTCTGCAAAAGCTTGCGCGCCAGAAAATCACGTACCGGCGTCGGATCGACATCCGGCGCGATCACGGCACGGCCGACCGCCTCGAGCAGGATGAAGGTCAACCGGCCGCGCTTGACCTTCTTGTCCTGCGCCATCAGCGTCATCAAGGCATCGGCGTCGGCGAGGCCCTCCTGGGCAAACCCGGCGATGTCCTGCAGACGAGTCGGCAGGCCGACGTTTGAGAGGTGACGCCGCACGCGCTCTGCGTCGTCGGCGGCGATCATGCCGAGCTGCGCGGAAAATTCCGCCGCCAGCACCATGCCGACCGCGACACCTTCGCCATGAAACAGCCGGTCGGAAAATCCGGTCGCGGCTTCCAGCGCGTGGCCGAAAGTGTGGCCGAGGTTGAGCAGCGCGCGCTCACCGGTCTCGCGCTC
>Ga0207702_10000901_pt1 | contig 30858 bp, 28 predicted proteins | sample KBSCornC62_FD_184302 | JGI IMG/M metagenome (GOLD analysis project Ga0207702, IMG submission 184302) | Corn rhizosphere microbial communities from Kellogg Biological Station, Michigan, USA - KBS Corn C6-2 (SPAdes) (version 2) | ecosystem: Host-associated > Plants > Roots > Rhizosphere > Soil ... | reverse complement strand
GCTACCACAGCGCGCCGAGGGGCACCCCGGCTGGCACCGGCACCGGCGCCGCGGGCACCGGCGCCGCGGGCACCGGCCCGCTGCTGGACACCGCGGACACCGAGGGGTTCCGGGCGCGGTGGACGGACGTGCAGACCGGGTTCGTCGACGCCCCGCGTCGCTCGGTCGAGCAGGCCGACGCGCTGGTCGCCGAGCTGATGCAGCACCTGGCCAAGTCGTTCGCCGACGAGCGCAGCCGGCTGGAGAGCCAGTGGGACCGCGGTGAGGACATCCCCACCGACGACCTGCGGGACGCGTTCCAGCGCTACCGCTCGTTCTTCGAGCGGCTGCTCTCCACCTGATCCTCCCCGTACCCGGCCCTGCCGCCTTCGACGACGAAGGCGGCAGGGCCGGGTCATGTCGAGCGGCGGCGGCCGGCTTCGTCCTCGGGGTGAGGTGCCACAGTGGCACCACCGGAAGGAGGAAGCGACGTGACGAGGTATCTGCTGGCGGTGGACTTCCAGCCCGGGGTTGTCGACACCCCGATGTCCGAGTGGAAGCGCGAGGAGATCACGGCCCACCTGGACTACTACGAGACGCTGCACGACGAGCTGGTCGCGAGCGGCGAGCTGGTCGACTCGACGGTGCTGACCGGCCCCGACCTGGCCAAGATCGTCAGCTCCGACGGGCGGACCGCGCCGGTGGTCACCGACGGCCCGTTCCAGGAGTTCAAGGAGTGGATCGCCGGCTTCCAGATCGTCGACGTGGAGTCGGAGGAACGCGCGATCGAGATCGCGGCGCGGGTGTCTGCGGTGCCCGGGCCGGGCGGCGTCCCGCTGCAGCAGCCGATCCAGGTGCGGCAGGTGATGGAGCAGGCGCCGTCCGACGCCGAGGAGATGGACGGCTTCCTGGCCCAGGCCACCGGGGCCCGCTCGTCCGGAGGCGACCCGCGCTGAGGGTGCCCACGGACGTCGAGGACCTGCTGCGCGAGCTGGCGCCGCAGGTTCTCGGCGTGCTCACCCGCCGGTACGGGGACTTCGACGCGGCCGAGGACGCCGTGCAGGAGGCGCTGCTGGCCGCCGCCGTGCACTGGCCCGCCGAGGGGGTCCCGGACCGGCCGCGGGGGTGGCTGATCCAGACCGCGACCCGCCGGCTGATCGACCAGCGCCGCAGCGAGCGGTCCCGGATGGCGCGGGAGGACCGGGCGCTGCTGACCCAACCGCCGCCGGCCGACGTACCGGATCGGGACGACACGCTCGTCGTGCTGTTCCTCTGCTGCCACCCGGCGCTGACGCCGGCCTCGGCCATCGCGCTGACGCTGCGCGCGGTCGGCGGCCTGAGCACGCCGGAGATCGCCCGCGCGTTCCTGGTGCCCGAGCCGACGATGGCCCAGCGGATCAGCCGGGCGAAGCAGCGGATAAAGAGCTCGGGCGTCCCGTTCCGGCTGCCCACGGCCGACGAGTGGACCGACCGGCTGCGCACGGTGCTGCACGTCCTCTACCTGGTCTTCAACGAGGGGTACGCGACCACCGCCGGCCGGGACGTGCACCGCGCCGATCTCTGCGACGAGGCGGTCCGGCTGACCCGAATGGTGCACCGGATGCTGCCGGACGATCCCGAGGTGGCCGGCCTGCTCGCGCTGATGCTGCTGCTGGACGCCCGCCGCCCGGCCCGCACCGGCCCGAGCGGCGAGCTGGTCCCGCTGCCCGAGCAGGACCGCACCCGCTGGGACCGGGCGCTCGTCGCCGAAGGCGCCGCGATGCTGGCCGCCGCGATCGGTCGCGGCGCGGTCGGCGAATACCAGCTGCAGGCGAGCATCGCCGCCGTGCACGACCGGGCCGCCCGGGCCGAGGACACCGACTGGCCGCAGATCCTCGCCCTGTACGAGCTGCTGGACCGGATGACCGGCAACCCGGTCGTCACCCTCAACCGCGCCGTCGCCGCGGCGATGGTGCACGGTCCGGAGGCCGGGCTGACCCTGCTCGCTCACGTCGAGGAGCGGCTGTCCGGACAGCACCGGCTCGACGCGGTCCGCGCGCACCTGCTCGAGATGGCCGGCGACACCACCGCCGCGGCCGAGCACTACGCCGCCGCGGCCGCCCTCGCCACCAACCTGCCGGAGCGCCACCACCTGTCCCGCCAGGTGGCCCGGCTCAGGAACCCTCCGGGGGAGTAGCGGGCCGGGGCCGTGACATGCCTCGGCGCCTGCCCCCGGCAGCACGGGGGCAGGCGCCAGACCTAGGCAGGGGGGAGAACCTTCCTAGGGGAGAGAGGCACTACGGCACGATGGTCCAACCGAACATCATGGCGTGGTCCTCGTGGGCGAGGTTGTGGCAGTGGGCCACGTACGGGCCGACGAAGTCGCGGAACCCGCGGTAGATGATCGTCGACTCGCTGGGGTCCAGCGCGACCAGGTCCTCCCGGGAGATGTCGTCCGGGTGGCCGGGGTCCGCGGTCACGGTGACGTCCTTGTTGTTCCGCATGACCGTGCGGTGCTCTTCCATGTGGAGATGGAAGGGGTGCACCCAGCCGCCGCCGCCGTTGCGGATCTCCCAGAGGTTGAAGGAGTTCTTCCTCGGCGTCGCCTTGTACGAGTGCCCGAGCTTGTTCTTGAGGCTGGTGAGCTCGACCGTCGGGTCGAACGGCTTGCCGTTGACGAGCCACTCGAGCTCGCCGCCGGCGGACCCGCGCTGGACCTCGAAGATCAGTCGGTCGTCGAGGAGGTTCTGCCAGTTCGACGGCAACGGCGGCAGGTCACGCAGCTTCGTGGTCGGGCTCGGCGTCACCGAGTCGTCCGGCGCGTCGTCGCCGATCACGATCTTCATGACCGGGATCTTGTACTTGGGGTCGGGCAGGAACCGCGAGGAGTTCGTCCACACCCGGCCGTCCGGCATCCGCATGACGTTGGTCAGGTAGATGACGTCGCCCTTCTTCGTGGGCGAGCCGTCCTGGTACTTGGTGAAGTCGACGATGTGCTCGCGCCGCTTCGCCGGCCACAGCTCGAACGAGTCCCGGGTGATCGGGAAGGGCAGCAGGCCGCCGTCGTCGGCGATCTGGGTCCAGCGCATGCACTGCTGGCCGTCCTCGATCCGCCACTGGCCCTGCAGATCGGCGTCGGTGGCGTAGCCGAGGTCACGCGCCGGCACCGGCCCGGTGGTCGACGTCATCAGCGTGAGCTCGTAGATGCGGGCGATCGAGGCGTCCAGGAAGCGCAGCCGGTACTTGCGCCGCTTCACCTCGAGCACCGGGTACGCCGTGCCGTTGACGGTGAAGATGTCGCCGACGAAGCCGTGGTTGGGGAAGTGCTTGAAGAACGTCTTGCCCCACCACTCCGGGTGCTCGCGCGGGTTCCCCGCGGCCGGGAACTCGCCCTGGCCGTCGTGGAAGTCGAAGTGGTCGGTGGTGCCGTCGTCGAGCCGGACGTCGTAGATGGCCAGCGGGATGTCGTACTCGACGTCGAACGTGCCGTCCGCATGGTTGGTGCGGACGCCGGGAAGCCGGAGGCCCTTGGTCTCGTCGCCGGCGTCGAGGTTGTTCTTGGGGTCGTAGATCGGGTAGAGGCCGACCATTCCCTTGTAGACGTTCGACCCGGTGTGGTCCATCCGGTGGTCGTGGAACCAGAAGAAGCTCTGCTTCTCCCGGTCGTCGTTGCCCGCGGGCCAGTTCAGGTACAGGTTGTCCACAAAGGACTTGACCGGGTAGCCCTCCTTCTTGGGGCCGAACAGCATGCTGTAGTGCGGGTTGCCGTCCGACTCGGGTGCGGTGTGGCCGTTGTGCAGGTGGGTCAGGAACGAGTAGTCCGGGGTGCCGAAGTCCTGCCGGTCGAGGTTGAGCGGGTTCTCGTCGAGGTGGTTCTCGAACCGCACCAGCACCGGCTTGCCGTACTCGGCGTTGATCCGCGGTCCGGGGAAGGTGCCGTTGAACCCGTAGATCGTCGACGGCGGCAGCGTCCGGACGGTGCCGGCCGGGTAGGTCCGGCCGGCGGCGTCGAACGACTTGACCGGCTGGCCGAGCGAGTTGATCGGCAGCACCTGGGACGTGGTGAACGAGTGCTGCCGGACCAGCAGGTCGAACTTGTAGACGATCGGGTCCGGGAAGCCGATGGCGTCCGGCCAGATCTGGTGTGTCTCGTTGCGGAACGAGTTCTGCTGACCGACACCGGGCCCCGGCGGCAGCGGCAGGGCGGCCACCTCCGCCGGCGTCAGCGGCTTCGCCGCCGGCGGGATCAGCAGCGGGTCGGTGAACGGGTTCAGGATCAGCGGCGAGACCGGGAAGTCCTCGTCGTACAGGGAATCGGCGAGGGCGATCGAGGCGCCCTCGAAGATGCCGTCCCTCGACAGCAGCCCGCGGGCATGCAGGGACGGCTGCATCACGACCTTCGCCGCGCCGGCGCCGACGACGGCGGCCCCCACCGCGCCGGCTCGCAGCACGTTCCGGCGGGAAATGCCGGCGCGTTCCGGCTCAAGCCTCTCCTCGACATGGGTCATTGCGGAAAACCTCCAGTTGCGCGCGTTCCCGCGCCGACCGAGGTGATCCGCTGACCGGGACTCTCCCGGGTCCGGGCAGCGGCGATCGGCGCTGGAATGAGGAAGACGCACTCAATGCCCGCGCGTGGGCGGCATCGCCCGTGGCAGGCAGGGAAAGGCGTCGCAGATGGTCACGCCGCTGGCCGCGGCGGCTCAACGTGCCGTCACTCGCACGTCCGGGCCGTGGAGGGCCGCGGGGGAGGACGGGCCGCGCGAAGGCTCGGCCGAGCCCCGTGCTGCCAGCCCCTTTGGGCTTGTTCGGGCAACGGAAGTATGAGCCGCGGGTTCTCCCGTACCCCACCCCCTATTTCGGCAAAGACCTCCCCCAAAATTGGGGAAGAAGACTCATGAGTCAGCTATGAATCGACGCAGACTTGGCAGGAAGTGAACCCGGCACGGTGGCTCGAGCGTGGTGTGGGCGACAAAGGAGGCAGGATGAGCCAACCGGTGAAGAGCCGGCGGCCGATGGTCATCACGGTCGTCGCGGTCGTGGTGGTGATCGGGCTGGTGGTGCTGCTGCTGGTGCTGTTCGGCGGCGGCGGTGGCGACGCCGGCGGTGGCACGGGCGGCTTCGGCTACTGACCCGCGGCGCGCAGCGGCCGGCCGGTCACCCTTCGAGCGCGCCGGCCCAGCGCCAGTCGCCCTCCGGGCCGAGGAACTCGACCCGGAACACCTCCTCGTCCTCGAACTCGCCGGCGGCGGCGAGCGCGGTGGCGTGGTCCGGGAACTCCTCCTCGGCCACCACGTCCCCCATCGCGTCGAGGAACCGATACCGAGCCACCCCGGCACGCTACCGCCCACCCCGGCGGGCAACGGGGCACACTGATCGAACGTGACCCGTCCCAACCCGTTCGCTGCGGCGGCGGACCGGTACGCCGAGGGCCGGCCGTACCACCACGCACGCACGCTGCGGCGCGCGCTGGCCGGCCGGACCCCGCACCTCGCCCTCGACGTGGCCTGCGGCACCGGCGGACTTCCCCGCGATCGGCGGGTTCGTGCCGGAACGGACCGACCAGTGGACGGACGAGGTGACGATGATGGCCGCCTACCTGACCACTCAGAGCAACGTCGCGGACGAGCCGCCGGAGCGCATCCGGGACTGGTTCGACGCCGAGCTGGCGCCGTTCTTCGCCGGCGGGCGGGGGCGGCGGGTGGTCAGGTTCCGGGGGTCGTGTCGGCTGTCGTGTCGGCTGCTGCGGCGCGGTGCAGGGGAACGCGGCCGGGAGGCTGCTCCGGGGGCGGGAGCAGGGGCTTGCGCGGGCCGAGGCGGCGGGTGACCGGTTCGCCGACGGAGACGGTCAGCTGCTCGCCGGCGTGCCGGAGCCGCATGGAGGCGTGCTCGCCGTCGCGCAGTGAGTAGGTCACCTGGTCCGGCCGCACCTCGACGGTCAGCCGCATCCCCTGCCAGCGCAGGCCGAAGCACAGCCGGTTGATCCCGGCCGGCAGCGCCGGGTCGAGGACCAGCTCGCCGGAGCAGACCCGCAGGCCGCCGAACCCGGACACCAGCGCGATCCACGCCCCGGCCAGCGAGGCGATGTGCAGCCCGTCGCCGGTGTTGTTGTGCAGGTCCTGCAGGTCGATCACGGCGGCCTCGTACGTGTAGTCGTGGGCCAGCTCCAGGTGCCCGACCTCGGCCGCCAGCACGGCCTGGATGCACGCGGACAGCGAGGAGTCCCGGACCGTGCGCCGCTCGTAGTAGTCGACGTTGCGGGCCTTGTCCTCCGGGCTGAACCGGTCGCTGTACCAGAGCATCGCCAGCACCAGGTCGGCCTGCTTGATCACCTGCCGCCGGTACAGGTCGAAGTAGGGCGCGTGCAGCAGCAGCGGGTAGTGGGTGTTGCGGTCGAAGTCCCACTCCGGCAGGTCGGTGAAGTGCGCCGACTGCGGGTGCACCTTGAGCTGCTCGTCGTACGGGATGTGCACGTTCGCGGCCGCCTCCCGCCAGGTCGCCGCCTCCCGCTCGTCGACCCCCAGCCGCTCGGCGATCGCCGGGTGCCGGTCCACCGCGTCCGCCGCCGCGGCCAGGTTCGCGGCCGCGGCCAGGTTCGTGTAGACGTTGTCGGCCACGACCGCGGTGTACTCGTCCGGGCCGGTGACCCCGACGATGTGCCACTGCCCGTCCCGGCTGTGGTGCCCGAGCGACATCCACAGCCTGGCCGTCTCGACCAGGATCTCCGCCCCGCAGTCGGCCTGGAGCCGCTCGTCCCCGGTCACGACGCGGTGCCGCTCCACCGCCGCCGCGATGTCGGCGTTGACGTGGAACGCGGCGGTGCCGGCCGGCCAGTAGCCGGAGGACTCCGCGCCGCCGATGGTCCGCCACGGGAACGCGGCACCGGCCAGCCCGAGCGTGTGGGCCCGGTCCCGGGCCTGGTCGAGGATCGACCAGCGCCAGCGCAGCGCGTCCGCGGACGCCTCCGGCAGCGTGTGGTCGAGCACGGGCAGCACGTACTGCTCGGTGTCCCACAGCGTGTGCCCGTCGTACCCGGGACCGGTCAGGCCCTTCGCCGGGATCGCCCGCCGCTCGGTGCGCGCGCCGGCCTGCAGCACGTGGAACATCCCGAACCGGACCGCCTGCTGCAGCTCGTCGTCGCCGTCGACCTCGACGTCGCCGGCGTCCCAGAACTGGTCGAGGTAGGCCCGCTGCTCGTCCAGCAGGCCCTCGAACCCCGAGTAGCGGGCGCCGGTCAACGCGCCGAGGACCTGGTCGACCAGCGCCGGCCGGGACCGCACGCTGGACCAGCCGTAGGCGAGGTACTTGACCAGCCGCAGCCGGTGGCCCGGCTCCAGCCGGCACACGACCGTGGTGCTGGCCCGGTCCTCGATCGCGGTCGTGTCCACGTCGACCCGGCCGGGCGCCTCGATCTCGTGGTTCATGGCCGCCGCCATGTGCAGGTCGCTGCGCCGGGTGCGGTGCACGAGCACGGCGCCGCTGCCGCGGACGTGGTGCTCCAGCGGCTGCAGCGGCCGTTCCAGCACCGCGGCGACCCTGGGGTCGGCGTCGCGCAGCTCGCGCGGCTGAGCCTCGTTGGCGACCAGCTCGGACTGCACGATCGCCCGGATCGGCCCGTCGACGGCCTCCACCACGTACTCGATCGCGGCGACCGCGCGCTGGGAGAACGAGACCAGCCGGGTGGACCGGACCCGGACCCGGCGGCCGGCCGGCGAGGACCAGTCGACGGTCCGGATCAGCGTGCCGGCCCTCAGATCGAGCACCCGCTCGTGGTCGTGCAGCTCGCCGTACCGGACGTCGAACGGCTCGTCGTCGACCAGCAGCCGGATCAGCTTGCCGTTGGTGACGTCGACGACCGTCTGGCCGGACTCGGGATAGCCGTAGCCGGACTCCGCGTACGGCAGTGGGCGTTGCTCGTAGAACGAGCCGAGGTAGGTGCCCGGGATCCCGTGCGGCTCGCCCTCGTCCAGGTTGCCGCGCAGCCCCAGGTGCCCGTTGGACAGCGCGAACACCGACTCGGCCCGGGCCAGCCGGTCCAGGTCGAGGAACGTCTCCCGGACCACCCACGGCTCGACCGGGAACTGCGTGCGGTGGTCCATCAGTGCTGCACCTCCGCCAGCAGTTCGGCCAGGTCGGTGACCACGACGTCGGCGCCGTGCGCGCGCAGGTCGGCGGCATGGCCGATCCGGTCCACGCCCACTACGCAGCGGAACCGGCCCGCCCGCCCGGCCTCGACCCCGGAGGTGGCGTCCTCGAACACCGCGGCCCGGTCCGGTCCGACGCCGAGCCGGTCGGCCGCGGCCAGGAACGTGTCCGGCGCCGGCTTTCCATGCAGGTGCTCGGACCGCACGGTGGTGCCGTCGACGACGACCTCCACGTACTGAGCCAGCCCGGTCACGTCGAGCACCTGCCGGGTGTTGGCGCTGGAGGAGACCACCGCGCGGCGCAGCCCGGCGTCCCTGGCCGCGACCAGGTAGGCCCGCGAGCCCTCGAACACCCGCACCCCGTCCCGGTCGATCGCCCGCAGCAGCAGCTCGTTCTTCCGGTTGCCCAGGCCGTGCACGGTCTGCGCGTCCGGCGGGTCGTCCGGCGCGCCGTCGGGCAGCTCGATGCCGCGGCTGGCCAGGAATGCCCGCACGCCGTCCGCCCGCGGCCGCCCGTCGACGTACCGGGGATAGTCCGAGTCGGGGTCGAACGGGACGAACCCGCCGCCGAGCCGCTCGGCGCGCTCGGTCAGGTACGCGTCGAACATCTCGGTCCAGGCCCGGTTGTGCACAGCGGCAGTGTCCGTGAGCACGCCGTCCAGGTCGAACAGGCACGCAGCCACGTCGTCCGGTAGCCCCAGCACCGGCACATCGTGCCCCTTCGGGCGAACCGCGGCCCGACCGGGGCCGGCGCCCCTACGCTGAGCCGGTGCTCGTCGAGCGGGACGGCCTCGTCGACCGGCTGCGGGGCGCGCGGGGGCGGTTCGTCGCGGTGCTGGGGGAGGCCGGGGCGGGCAAGACCGCGCTCGTGCAGGCCGCGCTGGCGGACGCGGCCTGGGGTTGGTGCGAGCCGCTGGCCACGCCGCGGCCGCTGGGCCCGTTCCGGGACATCGCCCGGGCGCTGTGGCCGGGCGAACCCGAGCTCGGCGTGCCGGAGCTGCGGGAGCGGCTGCTCGACACCCCGGCCCCGCTGGTCGTCGAGGACGCGCACTGGGTGGACGAGGCCAGCGCCGACGTGCTGCGGTTCCTGGGCCGGCGGGTCGCGGCCTCCGGCGGGCTTGTCGTGGTCACCGCCCGGGACGAGCTGGCCGCCGACCATCCGCTGCGCCGGGTGCTCGGCGACCTCGGCGCCGCGGTGACCCGGCTCGAGGTGCCGCCGCTGTCGCCGGCCGCGGTGGCCTCGCTGGTCACCGGCGTCGACCCGGCCGAGGCATACCGGCTGACCGGCGGGAACGCGTTCCTGGTCAGCCAGCTCGCCGGCGACCGGGTGGCCGCGTCGGTGCGGGACTCGGTCGCCGCCCGGGTGGCCAGGCTCGGCCCGGCGGTGCGGGCCGCGGTGGAGCTGCTGTCGGTGGTGCCGGGGCGGGCGCCGGTGACGCTGCTGGGCTCCGAGCGGCCGGCCCTGGACGAGGCGGTGCTGGCCGGACTGCTGCGGGTGGACGGCACCGTGGTCGAGTTCCGGCACGAGCTGGTGCGGCTGGCGGTCGAGCAGGAGCTCGGGCCGGCCCGGCGCCAGGACCTGCACGCGACCGTGCTGGAGCGGCTGGAGCGGGAGCAGCCGGCGACCGAGCCGGCCGCGCTCGCGTACCACGCCTGGCGGGCGGACCGACCCGACCTGGCGCTGCGCTGCGAGCTGGCCGCGGCGGCCAAGGCGGCTGGGCTCGGCGCCCACCGGGAGGCGGCCGCGCACTACCGGCGGGCCGCGTCGGCGACGCCGGGCGCGGTGCGCGACCCGGCCGGCGCCGGGCTGTGGCTGACCCTGTCCCGGGAGGAATACCTGCTCGGGCAGGACGAGGCCGCCCTCGACGCGGCCCGGCACGCGGTCTCGCTCAGCGGCGCAGACCCGCGCCGGCGGGCGGCCGCGATCGGCTGGCTGAGCCGGGTCAGCCACCCGGAGTCGAGGCAGCTGCGGCTGGCCGCGGAGGCCGTCGAGCTGCTCGAGCCGCTGGGGCCGTCGCTGGAGCTGGCCGCCGCGGTCGCCAGGCTGGCCATGATCCGGATGATCGCCCGCGACCTCGACACCGCCGAGCAGGCCGCGCGACAGGCGCTGGACCTGACCGCGACCCTGACCCGGGCCGGGGCGACCGCGGCGGAACCGGTCGGCCCGGCGGACCTCGACCCGGGCGAGGGCAGCCTGGCCGGGGTCCAGGTGGCGGCGCTGCAGGCGCTGGGGGCGGCCCGGACGCTGACCGGGCGCGAGCCGGACGCCAGGCATCTGTGGGAGGCGATCGAGCGGGCCCGGTCCGCCGGCCTGTACGACGAGCTCGGTCGCGCGTACGCCAACCTCGTCTCCGCGTTCGGGGAGGCCCGGCTGTACGAGCCCGCCGCCACGGCCGGCGCCGAGGCGCTGGACTACTTCGTCGCCCGCGACCTCGACGGCTCGGCCGCTTACCTGCGGGCGTGGCTGGCCCGCTGCCGGTTCGAGCAGGGCCGCTGGGCCGAGGCCGAGCGGCTCGCCGCGGCGGTCCCGGCCGGGCGGGCGGTCGCCACCCTGGCCGCGGACTGCGTGCGCGGCCGGATCCGGGCCCGGCGTGGCGATCCGGACGCCTGGCCGCCGCTGGACCGGGCCCGCGAGCTGGCCGAGCGGACCGGCTCGCTGCAGCGGATCGCGCCGGTCGCGGCCGCCCGGGCCGAGGCGCGCTGGCTGGCCGGGCAGCCGCCGGACGACGACCTGCGCGACGCGTACGAGCTGGCGGCGGGCAAGCGCAACGCCTGGGCGGCCGGCGAGCTCGGGTTCTGGATGTGGCGGCACGGGCTGCTCGACGCGCTGCCGGAGTTCGCGTCCGAGCCGTACCGGCTGCACGCGGCCGGCGACCCCGGTGCCGCCGCGGCGGCCTGGACCCGGATCGGCTGCCCGTACGAGGCGGCGGACGCGGGCGCGGACGCCGCGGACGAGGACGTGGTCCGGTCCGCGCTGGCGGCGTTCACCGGGCTCGGCGCCCGGCCGGGGCGGGCCCGGGCGGCGCGGCGGCTGCGCGAGCTCGGTGTCCGCTCGATCCCGCGCGGGCCCCGGGCCAGCACCGGACCGGACGGGCTGACCGCGCGCGAGCAGGAGGTGCTCGCGCTGGTCCGGTCCGGCGACACCGACGCCGAGATCGCGGCCCGGCTGCACCTGTCCACCCGGACGGTCGAGCACCACGTGTCGGCGGTGCTCCGGAAGACCGGTGCGCGAACGCGCCGCGACCTGCGCGACGCGTCGACGCCGGGCCCCGCGCGTTGAGCGCATCGCGAACGGCACAGATCCGCTCCGGACGACCGCCACGGTGAACAATGGGTGGCCAGACCGTACGGGCGCGATCCGTCTAGTCCGGGAGGCCACACCCATGGATGCCGTCACCACCCCGCCGGCGCCGGCCAACGAGCCGACTCGCAGCTACGCACCCGGCAGCGCCGAGCGCGCCTCGCTGGAGGCGAAGGTCAAGGAGCTGGCCGGCGAGAAGGTCGAGCTGACCGCCACGATCGGCGGCGTCGAGCGGATGGCCGGCGGCGACCGGTACGACGTGGTCCAGCCGCACCGGCACTCGGCCGTGCTGGGCAGCTCGGCCGAGTCGACCGGCGCGGACGTGGCCGACGCGGTGGAGGCGGCGCTGGCCGCCGGGCCGGGCTGGCGCGAGCTGCCGTTCGACGAGCGGGCGGCCGTGCTGCTGCGGGCCGCCGAGCTGCTGTCCGGCCCGTGGCGGGACACCCTCAACGCCGCGACGATCCTCGGCCAGTCCAAGTCGTCGTACCAGGCCGAGATCGACGCGGCGGCCGAGTTCATCGACTTCCTCCGGTTCAACGTGCACTTCGCCCGGCAGGTGCTGGCCGAGCAGCCGCAGTCGAGCCCCGGCGTGTGGAACCGGATGGACCACCGCCCGCTGGAGGGCTTCGTCCTGGCGATCACGCCGTTCAACTTCACCGCGATCGCCGGCAACCTGCCGCTGGCGCCGGCGCTGATGGGCAACACGGTGGTCTGGAAGCCGTCGCCGACCCAGCAGCTGTCCGCGCACCACACGATGCGGCTGCTGGAGGCGGCCGGCCTCCCGCCCGGCGTGGTCAACCTCGTCACCGGCAACGGCCGGGCGGTCTCCGAGGTCGCACTGACCCACCGGCAGCTGGCCGGGGTGCACTTCACCGGCTCGACCGCGACGTTCCAGAAGCTCTGGTTCGCCGTCGGCGGCAACCTGGAGCGCTACGCCGGCTACCCGCGACTGGTCGGCGAGACCGGCGGCAAGGACTTCGTCGTCGCGCACCCGAGCGCCGACCCGGCCGCGCTGGTGACCGGACTCGTCCGGGGCGCGTTCGAATACCAGGGGCAGAAGTGCTCGGCCGCCTCCCGGGCGTACGTGCCCCGCTCGCTGTGGGAGGGCGGGCTGCGCGACCGGCTCGTGCAGACCACCGAGACGATCGAGTACGGCGACGTCACCGACCTGTCGGTGTTCGGTGGCGCGGTCATCGACCGCCGCTCGTACGACCGGCTGACCGGCGTGCTCGACCGGCTGCGCTCCTCGGCCGACACCGAGATCCTCACCGGCGGCCGCGGCTCCGACGCAGACGGCTTCTTCGTCCCACCGACGGTCGTGACCTCGACCGACCCGACGCACGAGATCTTCACGACCGAGTACTTCGGGCCGATCCTGGGCGTGCTCGTGTACGACGACGCCGACTGGTCCTCGATGCTGGCGCAGGCCGCCGACGTCGCGCCCTACGCGCTGACCGGGTCGGTGTTCGCCACCGACCGGGCCGCGATCGCCGAGGCCGACCGGGTGCTGCGCTACTCGGCCGGCAACTTCTACGTCAACGACAAGCCGACCGGCGCCGTCGTCGGGCAGCAGCCCTTCGGCGGAGCTAGGGCGAGCGGCACCAACGACAAGGCCGGCTCGATCCTCAACCTGCAGCGCTGGGTCTCGCCGCGCACGATCAAGGAGAACCTCAACCCGCCGACCGACGTGCGCTACCCGCACCAGGGTTAGGGCGTGTCCCGGGATCTTGGTGGCTGGCCGCGCCGCCGGAGATCCCCGGGACCGGACCTGGTTCGGCGCCGGCCGGATATGGTCGGCGACATGGCGGATGGGGACCGGCGGTTCGGCGAGGAGGGCGGCCGGCTGTCGTACGGCAGCTACCTGCGCATTCCCGAGGTGCTCGACCAGCAGGTCCCGATCTCGGACCCGCCGGCGCACGACGAGCTGCTGTTCATCACCATCCACCAGGTCTACGAGCTGTGGTTCAAGCTCCTGCTGCACGAGCTCGGTGACGCCCGCGACCACATGCTCGCGGGGGAGGACTACCTGCCCCGGCTGCGCCTGCATCGCTCGCACGCGATAGAGCGGGTGCTCGTCGAGCAGGTCGACATCCTCGAGACGATGACCCCGCAGGACTTCCTGGCCTTCCGCGCGTCGCTCGCGCCGGCCAGCGGCTTCCAGTCGGTGCAGTTCCGGGAGATTGAGTTCCTGTCCGGGGCCAAGGACCCGGCGTACGTCGCCAGGCTGCACGACGCGACGCCGGCCGAGGTGGAGCGGCTGCGCCGGCGGCTGGCCGAGCCGACGCTCTGGGACGGGATGCTCACGCTGCTGGCCAAGGCCGGCTTCGACGTGGCCACCGAGGAGTCCCGGCGGCAGGCGCTGGTCGCGGTCAGCCGGGACCGGGGCGCGTACGGGCCGCTCTGGGACGTGGCCGAGGCGCTGGTCGAGCACGACTCGATGTGGGCGCGCTGGCGGTCCCGGCACGTGCTGATGGTCGAGCGGCAGATCGGCCGGAAATCGGGCACCGGCGGGTCGACCGGCGCGCCGTACCTGCACGGGCGGATCGGGCTTCGCTTCTACCCCGAGCTGTGGGATCTTCGCTCGGCGCTGTGAGCGCTGGCGGCACATCCGGACATAACCGGCGTAAAAGATTTTCTTCGCCAACCCTTCCAATCCGGCCGCACCTGCGCTTATCCTCTGTGCGCCATCCGGTACGCGCTCCCGGTGGGGAGGGCGACGATCGTGGAGGTCACACCTTATGTCCGGCCAGATCAAGGTCGACTTCAGCTCCCTCGCGGAGCTTCAGAGCCAGGTCAGCTCGGCCGCGCAGAAGATCCTCACCGAGATCGAGGACATCAAGCGGACCGTGAACGGCACCCAGGCGTACTGGGCGGGTGCTGCGCGCGACCAGTTCGGCGCGCGCTACGCGCAGCTGGAGACCGCCCAGAAGAACGTCCAGGAGGCCATCGGCCAGTTCGGTGACCTGGTCGGCCGGGCCAACCAGGCCTACAGCGAGGCCGAGTCCAAGATCAAGAGCATGTTCTAGTGTCCCGCGCCAGAGGTTCGCGCCGGGAAGCGGTGCGAGGACTTCTGACGCGGGGCACAGTGCCCGCGCGGCAGGGTTCGTGCGGTGCAAGGACCTCTGCGCGCGGGACGACCTCTGACGCGGGGGGCCCAGGTCCCCGCCCTCACTTCTACTCTCGGAGGACAAATGCCTAGCGGCTTCAACGTCACGGCGGAGACCCTGCAGGCCGACGCCACCCGCATCGCCACCGGTGCCGACAACATCCAGGGGCACCTGGCGTTCCTGCAGAACGCGGTGTCCAGCGTCGTCAACTCGGGCTGGGTCGGCACGGCCGCGCAGTCGGCTGCCGCCCTGCACGAGAAGCTCGACAAGGCCGGTCGCGACGTGAAGGAGAGCACCACGTTCTTCTCGCAGTCGACCGACCAGGCCGCGAAGAACTACGCGCAGCGCGAGGAAGAGGTGCGCTCCGCGTTCTCCGGTTGATCACCGAATGGCGCAGGTCCGGCCGCTTCGTTCCCTCGGCGGCCGGCCCTTGCCGTATCTCTCGTCCCCGCGCGGCCCGTCGCGAGCGGCTGCGGCGACGACCAGGGTCGGGCGTCGGGTCGCCTGACCAGCGGTGTGCCGGAGGGGTGCACGGCCGCCCGCTGGACGCGCTACAACCACCCGTTGCGGCGGAAACCCCGGTAGAGCACCGAGCAGATCAGCGCGATCACGAGCAGCGTGGCGGGATATCCATATCTCCAGGCCAACTCCGGCATGTCCCGGAAGTTCATGCCGTAGATCCCGGCGACCGCGGTGGGGATCGCCAGGATCGCCACCCAGGCCGAGATCCGGCGCATGTCCTCGTTCTGCTCCACCGTCACCTGCGCCAGGTTCGCCTGGATGATCGTGGTGAGCAGCTCGTCGAACGAGCCGATCTGCTCGGTGACCCTGGCCAGGTGATCCTCGACGTCCCGGAAGTACTCCCGGATCTCCGGGTGCACCAACCGCACCGGCCGCTCGGACAGGGTGCGCAGCGGCGCCTGCAGGGGCGCGACGGACCGGCGCAGCTCCAGCACCTCGCGCTTGAGCACGTAGATCCGCTCCGCGTCCCGCTTGGACCGGCCCGGCCCGCCGAAGACCGCGCTCTCCACCGCGTCCACGTCCAGCTGCATGCTGTTCGCCACGCCGAGGTAGTCGTCGACGATCCGGTCCATGATCGCGTGCAGCACCGCGGACGGACCCAGCGCCAGCCGCTCCGGGTCGAGCTCCATCGACCGGCGCAGCCCCTTCAGCCCGCGCGGCTCGCCCCGGCGGATCGTGATGACGAAGTCACGGCCGACGAAGACCGAGATCTCGCCGGTCTCGACCACCTCGACGTCCGCCGCCGGCGACTCCGGGTGCACGTACCGGACGGTCTTGAGCACGGCGAACAGCGTGTCCTCGTACCGGTCGAGCTTGGGTCGCTGGTGCTCGGCGTACAGCGCGTCCTCGACGGCCAGCGGGTGCAGGTCGTAGCGCTGGGCCAGCTCGGCCAGCTCCGTCTCGTCCGGGTCGTGCAGGCCGAGCCAGACGAAACCGTCGCCGGTGAGCCGGACCTCGTCGATGATGCTCGGCTCACACCGGCCGGTCCGGCGGATGCCGTCGACGTACACGCCGCAGTCGATCAGCGTGGACGAGCGGTCCCGGACCGGGACGACCGGAGCAGCCGTGGCCCGCGCCAGCCGGCGGGCCGGGCGCAGGTGCGGAGTGCGCAGGTGCGGAAGCATGGACACGGCAGGACTCCTGGAGCGCGCGCAGGGATCGGCGGGGTGCGCGCCCCGCGGCAGGATCGCCGGTCGGGCTGGAAGCGGCCGTGGTCAGCCGCGCGGCCCGGCGGGGACCGGATGCGGGACGCGGCTGGTACTGCAGGGGCGGTCGTTGCGCACCGCGTCACCTCCTCGGATCCGGGCCGGGGCGGGCCAGGTCGGCCGGGTCGGACCTCAGCAGGCCCGACGACCGAATGTACTCGCCGCAACAAAATTTGTCGCTGATACGGCGGATGAACGGCTCAGCGCAGCGGAAGTACGCCCCAGCGGGTGAGCGCCTCGAGCAGGCCCTCGGTCACCGGCAGCGCGGCAAGCTCGGCCGCGCCGATCCAGCGGGCCTCGTCGGCGTCGTCCCCGGCCCGCAGCGTCCCGCCGGTGACGGTGCAGGCCAGGTCGTCGATCAGGTAGGTGATCCCGCCCGGTCCGGGCCGCTCGACCCGGCCCACCAGCCGGCCGGCGGTGACCTCCAGCCCGGTCTCCTCGTACGTCTCCCGGACGGCGGCCGCGGCGGCGTCCTCGCCCGGCTCGCACCGGCCGCCCGGCAGCGACCACAGGCCGCGCCCCGGCTCCCGGCCGCGCCGGATCAGCAGCAGCCGACCCGCCCCGTCCAGCACGATCGCCCCCGCACACGCCACCCGCCCGGCACGGCCGCTCATCGGCGGCGTGGGGCAGCGGTGGAGGCCCGGACGACGAGGGCAGTGGCGAGCTCGACGTGGTAGGCGTCGGGGTCGCGCCCGGCGATCAGCGCCTCCAGCAGCTGAGTGGCGACCCGGCCCATCTCGGCCAGCGGCTGGCGCACGGTGGTCAGCGGCGGCGCGGCCCAGCGGGCGATCGGCAGGTCGTCGAAGCCGACCACGGACACGTCGCGCGGCACCACCAATCCCGCCACCCTGGCCGCCTCGATCACCCCGAACGCCTGCTCGTCGCTGCCGGCGAACACGGCGGTCGGCCGGTCGGGGAGCGCGAGCAGCGCGCTCGCCGCGTCGTACCCGCCGGCGTGCCGGAACGTGCCCTCCCGGACCAGCTCGGGATCGAACGGCAGGCCGGCCGCGTCGAGCGCGGCCCGGTAGCCGTCGATCCGGGCCCGCCCGCACAGCACGCCGGCCGGGCCGCCGATCACCGCGATCCGCCGGTGCCCCAGCTGGGCGAGGTGCCGGGTCGCGGCCAGCCCGCCGCCCCAGTTGGTCGCTCCGACGCTGGGCACGTCCGGATCGGGCAGGTCGACTGGGTCGATGACGACGCACGGGATCCCGGCCCGCTGGAAGACCCGCTTCTGGGCCGAGGTGAACTGCGAGGTGACCACGATGACGCCGGACCGCCCGGACGCGGCCATGTCCTCGGCCCAGGTCGCGGCGGCGGCGCCGGTCGGCATGGTCGAGATCACGACGTCCAGCTCGGAGCCGGTCACGCCGCGGATGATCTCGACGGCCCACTCGCTGTCCAGCGCCCGCATGACCAGCCCGACCGAGCGGGACCGGCCGCGGCGGCGGCCCGGCCGGCTGTAGTTGTGCTGCTCGAGCAGCCGGCGCACCCGCTCCCGGGTCGCCGGCGCGACGTCGTGCCGGTCGTTGACGACCTTGGACACGGTGGCCAGGGAGACGCCGGCCGCGGCCGCGACCGAGCTGAGCGTGGTACGCGGTTCGGCCGGCTGCACGCGGGCAGCGTAACCGGTCGTTCTAGCCGGGTTTCGGAAACGTGTCGAGTCCGGTCAGCCTCGTGCCGGCCGATTCGATAGTCCGACAGCCGTTGACATCTGCGAGAAGCGGCTCCTACGGTGCCGGATGACCGATTAACAAGCTCGAAACTTTCGAGATCTCGATCGGCAACACCTGGAGGCCTCCATGCGACGACCCTCCGCACTCGGCGCGCTGCTCGCCGGACTCCTCGGGGCCACCCTCGTGGCCGGCCCACTGACCGCCCCGGCGACCGCCGCACCCCGCGTGCCCGACCCGACCACCTCGACGCTCCGCCAGCTGGCCGCGCACACCGGCATGCGCGTCGGCACCGCCGTGGACACCTCGGCGCTCGCCAACGACGCGACCTACCGGGCCGCGGTCGGCGCCGAGTTCGACACGGTGACCCCGGAGAACGTGATGAAGTGGGAGGTGGTCGAGCCCGAGCAGGGCCGCTTCGACTTCACCCAGGCGGACACGCTCGTCGCGTTCGCCCGCGCGCACAAGCAGAAGGTCCGCGGCCACACGCTGGTCTGGCACAGCCAGCTGCCGGCCTGGCTGACCTCGCGCAGCTGGACCGCGGCCGAGCTGCGGCCGGTGCTGCGGGAGCACATCCGCACCGAGGTCGGGCACTTCCGCGGCCGGATCTGGGCCTGGGACGTGGTGAACGAGGCCTTCAACGAGGACGGCAGCCTGCGGGACACGATCTGGCTGCAGGTGCTCGGCCCGAGCTACATCGCCGACGCGTTCCGCTGGGCGCACCAGGCCGACCCCAAGGCCATCCTGTTCTACAACGACTTCAACATCGAGGGCGTCAACCCCAAGAGCGACGCGGTCTTCGCGCTGCTGACCCAGCTGCGGCGGCAGGGCGTGCCGGTCCAGGCGGTCGGCGCGCAGGGCCACCTCGACACGCAGTTCCCGATCCCCACCGGGATCGTGCAGAACCTGCGCCGGTTCGCCGACGCCGGCATGGACAGCGCGATCACCGAGGCCGACGTGCGCAGCGTGCTGCCGGTCGACGCGACCGAGAGCGCGGCCCAGTCGGCCGGCTACAGCGCGATGCTGCAGGGCTGCCTGCTCGTCCGGCGCTGCCTGTCGTTCACCGTCTGGGGCTTCACCGACAAGTACCAGTGGGTGCCCAGCGTCTTCGCGGGCGAGGGCTCGGCCGCGCTGTGGGACGAGAACTTCCAGCCCAAGCCGGCGTACGACCAGGTGCGCATCGACCTCGCGCTCGCACCGTCCGGGCGGCCGCGCGCCTGACCGCTCGTCCCGGCCCGGGCGGTGACCGCCGCCCGGGCCGCTTTCGGCAGATCTCCGGGAGGACCCATGACCGGACGCCCGACCCGCTCACTGCGCCGCGGCGCCGCGCTGCTCGCCGCCGGCCTCGCTGCCATCGGTCTCACCGCGGCCGCCCCGGCCGCCTCCGCCGCGCCCACCCCCGCGCCGGCGGTCGCCGCCGGCCACGGCCGCTGCGCCAACGGCTACGTCGGCCTCACCTTCGACGACGGCCCGAGCGCCACCACGAACCAGCTGCTCGCCGCGCTCACGTCGCACCACCTGCGGGCGACGATGTTCGACCAGGGCAACAACGCCGAGGCCAACCCCGGCCTGGTCCGGGCCGAGAAGCGGGCCGGCATGTGGATCGGCAACCACACCTTCACCCACCCGCATCTGACCCAGCTCGGTGAGCCCGGCACGTTCGAGGAGATCACCAGCACCCAGTGGGTGCTGCGGGACATCACCGGCCGGGAGCCGACGCTGTTCCGGCCGCCGTTCGGGGAGACCGACGACCAGGTCCGCGCGGACGAGGCCCGCATCGGCCTGCTCGAGGTGCTGTGGACGGTCGACTCGCAGGACTGGAACGGCGCCACCGTCGACCAGATCGTCGCCGCGGCGCACACCCTCCAGCCCGGCGGCATCATCCTCATGCACGACTGGCCGCCGAACACCATCCAGGCCGTCCCCCTCATCGCCGGTGACCTGGCCGCGCGCGGGCTGTGCCCGGGCCGCATCGCCTACACGCCCCGGGACGTCCCGTTCGGCGGCCAGGTCTTCCACGCCGTCGCCGTCCGACCCTGACCGCAGGGCCGTCCGCCCTGACCGCAGAGCAGTCCGGCCCGAACCCAGGGCCGTCCACCCTGACCGCAGAGCCTTCCGACCCTGATCGCAGGGCCGTCGGCCGTGACCCCAGAGCCGTCCGACCCTGACCGCAGAGCCGTCCGACCCTGACCGCAGAGCCGTCCGCCCTGACCGCAGGGCCGTCCGCCCTGACCGGCAGACAGGAGAATCCGATGATCCGCGCCAAGTCCGCGCTGGCCGGCGCCGGCGCCCTGGTGCTGGCCGGCGCGCTGGCCGCCGGCGTCGCGCACGCCGCCGGCCCGGCCGCCGCCCGGCCCTCGACCGCCCATCCCGCGCGCACCACCTGGGTGGGCAGCTGGGGCAGCGTGCCGACGACGGTCCCGCCGGCCGGCACCACGATGTTCAGCAACCAGACGATCCGCCAGACCGTGCACCTGAGCATCGGCGGCAGCGCGCTGCAGGTGCGGTTCAGCAACGAGTTCGGGACCGCGCCGCTGGTGATCGGCGAGGCGCACGTCGGCCTGGCCGCGGGCAGCCAGCCGAGCCGGTCGGTGGCGCCGGGCAGCGACCGCCGGCTGAGCTTCGCCGGCCACGTCTCGGCCACCGTCCCGGCCGGGGCGCCGCTGCTCAGCGACCCGGTCCGGCTGGCGGTGCGGCCCGGTGCCGACCTGGTGGTCAGCCTCTACCTGCCGCGGCCGACCAGGGCCACGACCACGCACGCGTTCGCCTTCCAGGACAACGTGGTCGCGGCCGGGAACGTGACCGGCAGCCGGACGGTCACCCCGGCCGCCACGTTCGGGCAGTGGTGGTTCCTGTCCGGGGTGAGCGTGGCCGCGCCGGCCCGCGACGGCGCCGTCGTCGCGCTCGGCGACTCGATCACCGACGGCGCCAACACCACCCCGAACACGAACTCCCGCTGGCCGGACGTGCTGGCCCGGCGCCTGCAGGCCACCCCGGGCCTGCGCGGGCTCGGCGTGCTCAACGAGGGGATCAGCGGCAACCGGCTGCTGCACGATCCCAACCCGCTGCCCGGCTCGGGCGCCGACGCGTTCGCGGCTCAGTTCGGCGAGAGCGCGCTGCGCCGCTTCGACCGGGACGTGAGCTCGCAGCCGGGCGCCCGATACGTGATCGTCCTGCTCGGCGTCAACGACCTCGGCCACCCCGGCACGATCGCGCCGGAGTCGGAGCGGGTCACCCCGGCCGACCTCATCGCCGGCTACCAGCAGGTCATCGACCGCGCGCACCAGCAGGGCATGCTCGTCTTCGGCGGCACGATCACCCCGTTCGCGAACGACACGTTCGGCTTCGACACGCCGGCGAACCGGGCCGCGCGGCTGGTGGTCAACCGCTGGATCCGGACCAGCGGCGCGTACGACGGGGTGGTCGACTTCGACGCCGCGCTGCGCGACCCGGCCGACCCGGAGCGGATCCGGCCCGAGTTCGACAGCGGCGACCACCTGCACCCGAACGACGCGGGAGCGGCGGCGCTGGCGAACGCGGTGCCGCTGCGGCTGTTCCGCTGAGGAGAGCGTCGGCGGCGGGCCTCGGTGCCGGCGCGCCGCCGACCGTGCATCATTGGGGAGGCAGCGAGCGCGGGAGCAAGGGTAAAGCTTAACTTGACGTGGATGCTTCGGGCGGGGGACCGTGGTCACCGGCGCGTGTCTGGTCCGAGCGCGGGTACGTACCGTAGGGTGCTTGCTACTGACGGGGACGTGCGCTGTGCAGGCACAGTCCGGAGGTATGGCTGACGTGAACCTGAACAAGACAAGCGGCGCCGGCAGCTCCGTAACCCTGCTCCTCGCGACGGAGGTGCACGCGTGAACGCGGTCAAGGGCATCGCCGCCGGCTTCGTCATCCTCGTCCTGGTGCTCGCCTTGATCGCCGGGCTGTCGAGCGGCCAGGGTCGCGAGGTCTTCGACAACATCGTGGCCGCCGGCCAGACCACGCTGAACTGGACGGCCGACCAGATCGGCAACCTGTCGAACCTGCTCAGGACCCGCGGGAACAGCTTCCGATCGCTCATCGCCGGCGTCGTGGTGTTCGCCGCGCTCGTGCTGTTCGTGCCGTACTTCCGGAAGTCGCCGACGTCCATCCTCATCCTCGGCGTCATCGCGGCGCTGTCGGCGTGGGTGCTCTACGACCCGACGATCCTCCCGTCCGCGTGAGAACGCGCAGCATGACGACGAGCGCGTCCGCCACCAGCGTGCTGTCGGTCCGGTAGGTCCCGATGGCGGATCCGTCGAAATACCTGCTCCCCACGGAGCGGGTGGCGATCAGCATCCGGCGGCACTGGGCCTACCTGGCGGGGGACACGCTGCAGGCGATCGTGCTGCTGTTCATCGGCGTGCTGCTCGCGCGGATCCTCAGCGGGGTCCAGTACGTCGGCACCGTGCTGATCTGGTTCTGCGTGTTCGTCTTCCTCCGCTGGGCGTGGCGGATCGCGGACTGGTTCAACGAGACGCTGATCGTCACCGACAAGCGGCTGCTGCTGCTGACCGGCATCTTCTACCGGAACGTGGCCATCATGCCGCTGGTGAAGGTCACCGACCTGACCTACCACCGGTCCGCGAGCGGGATGACCTTCGGCTACGGCAAGTTCGTCGTGGAGAGCGCCGGCCAGGACCAGGCGCTGTCCACGATCGACTTCGTGCCCCACCCCGACCGGCTCTACCAGCAGATCTCCGACCTCCTCTTCGGCGGCGACAAGGGCACGCCCGGGGCGCTGGTCACCACGGCCCAGCGGATGGCCGAGGAGGAGAACGAGCAGCTTGCCCGGCGCCGGTTCCGGCGCCGGTTCACCCGCCGGCGGCCCGCCGACCTGCCCGAGGACCGGACCGCGGGTGGCCCGATGCCGTCCCAGCTGGACGCGATCCTGGCCGACCGGGACACCCTGCTGGCCGACCGGGACGAGCGCGGCTGGGACGACGACCGCGACTTCGACCGGCCGGCCGGCTACCGCGGTGGCGCGTCCGAGCCGGCCTACCCGCCCGGGTACGAGCCGCCGTCCTACGACCGGCCGCCGTCGTACGGGCAGCCGCCCTCGTACGGGGAGCCGGACTGGGACCAGGATCCGTACCGGCGCCCGTCCGACCCGGCCGACGAGCTGCCGCAGATCCACCAGCCGCGCCGCGGTGACAGCTCCGGCCGCGGCGAGGTGGTCCGGCCGGAGGAGCCGCCGCAGCGCCGGCCCGGCGACGCGCCGCCGAGGAGCGGGCCCGACCCCGCCGACGACTGAGCACCCTGGCCGGGAAGCCGGCCCCCCGGACCCGTACCGTCTCCGGCGGGATGCGCATCGACCTGCACACGCACTCGACCGCCTCGGACGGCACCGACTCGCCGGCCGAGCTGGTCGTCGCGGCGCGGGCGGCCGGGCTCGACGTGGTCGCGCTGACCGACCACGACACGACGCTCGGCTGGGCGCCGGCGGCCGCCGCGCTGCCGGAGGGGCTGACGCTGGTGCGCGGGCTGGAGCTGTCCTGCCGCTGGAACCCGCCCGACGGCAGCCGGTCGACCGAGCTGCACCTGCTCGGCTACCTGGTCGATCCGGCGCATCCGGAGCTGGCCGCGACGCTGGACCGGCTGCGCACCAGCCGGCTCGACCGGGCCAGGCGGATGACCGAGCGGATGGCCGCGGCCGGGGTGCCGATCCGCTGGGAACGGGTCGCCGAGCTGGCCGCCGGTGCCTCCGCCGGGCGGCCGCACATCGCCAGGGCGCTGGTCGAGGCGGGCATCGTCGACTCGGTGGACGCGGCGTTCGCGACGCTGCTCAGCTCGCGCTCGCCGTACCACGAGCCGAAGGAGGACCTGGACGCGCTGACCGGCGTGCGGCTGGTGCTCGCGGCCGGCGGCGTCCCGGTGTTCGCCCACCCGCTGGCCCGCGCGCGCGGCCGGGTGGTCGGCGACGACGCGATCCGCGCGATGGTCGACGCCGGGCTGGCCGGCCTCGAGATCGACCATCCCGACCACACCGAGACCGACCGCGAGCACCTGCGGGCGATCGCGGCCGAGCTCGGACTGCTGGTCACCGGCTCCAGCGACTACCACGGCAGCAACAAGCGGGTCCGGGTCGGCGGGGGCGGCAGCACGGCCCCGGACCAGTACGAGAAGCTGCTGTCGCTGGCGACCGGGACGCCGGCGCTGACCGGCTGACCGCGCCATGGACCCGCGGTTCTTCGGCGAGGCCTTCGTCACGCTGTTCGTGATCATGGACCCGCTGGGCACGATCCCGGTCTTCCTCGGGCTGACCGGCGGCTTCACCATGCGCGCCCGAGCCAAGGCGGCCGGCCAGGCGGTGCTCGTCTCGCTCGGCGTGATCATCTCGTTCGCACTGTTCGGCCAGCAGATCCTCGACTACCTCGGGATCGGCATCCCGGCCCTGCAGGGCGCCGGTGGCCTGCTGCTCCTGCTCGTCGCACTGGACCTGCTCACCGGCCGGGCCGAGGACCCGCAGGAGGTGCAGGACGTCAACGTCGCGCTGGTGCCGCTGGGCACGCCGTTGCTGGCCGGTCCCGGTGCAATCGTGGCGACCATCGTGTTCGTGCGCCGGGCGAACGACGTGGCCGACTACGTCGCCCTGGCCGTGGCGATCCTGGCCGTGCACCTGGCCCTGTTCCTGTCGCTGCGGTTCTCCAGCGGCATCATCCGGGTGATCAGGGACAGCGGGATCGTGCTGGTCAGCCGGATCGCGGGCCTGCTGCTGTCGGCGATCGCGGTGCAACTGGTGGCCGATTCCATCCTCGGATTCATCAACGAGGCACGCTGACCGGCCCTGTGGATGTCGGGGCCGTCTGGTTGGTGGCGAGGTCTACCGTTGACGTCGTGAACCGCTACCTCACCGTCGCCGCCGGCACCGTCGGCGCCTGCCTGGCCCTGCTGGTGGCGGCGCCGGCCGCGCACGCCGACTCGGTCGACGACGCGGTGAACCAGTTGCGGTCCGCCTCGGTCTACGTGGCGCCCGGCGTCACCGAGCCGCATATCGACGTCGACGCGGTGACCCAGGCCATCGGCAGCCGGCCGATCAAGATTGCGGTGCTCCCGGAGGACGAGTTCGGCAGCCTGTCGAAGGCGTTCAGCGCGTCCGAGCGGATCGGCAGCACGCTGGCCCCCAACTCGCCGATGACCGTGGGCGTCGTCGCGGGGCGCCACTTCAACGCGGCGTCCTCGCAATACTGCGCGGGCGCGGCTAGCGCAGTGGCCAAGGATGCGGTCGAGTCCGATCCTGATCTCGCGAAGACGAACGACGTGACCCGGATGCTCCAGTCGTTCGTCACTGGGCTGCAGTCCCGCCCGGTCTCCCGCAGCTCGGCCTGCCAGAGCAGCTCGGCCGCCGGCGCCTCGGATGCGACCGACAACTCCGGCGGCAGTGGCGCGGTGCCCTGGGTGCTCGGCGGGATCGGCGTGCTCGGTGCCGGTGGGGTCGGCGCCTGGCTGGTCAGCCGCCGCCGGCGCCAGCAGAAGGAGATGGAGGGCCGAAGGGCCGAGGTGCTCTCGCTCTACGACCGGCTCGGCGCCGACGTGCAGAACCTGCACGGTGGCGACAACGCGGTCGCCCGGCAGGCGCTCGCCGACGCGGCCGAGCGCTACACGGCAACCGGCTCGCAGCTGTCCCAGGCCGACACCCACGCGGAGTTCGACGTGGCCCGGCGCACCGCGCTGGAAGGCCTGCAGGCGGCGCGGACGGCCCGCAAGGCGCTCGGCATCGACCCCGGCCCGGACCTGCCGCCGATCGCCCCCGCGTACGGGGAGCAGCTGAGCAAGCCCCAACAGGTGCAGATCGGCGACCGGACCGTCCAGGGCTACCCGGAGTACACCCCGGGCGCGCCGTACTACTACGGCGGCGGCGGTGGTTACGCCGGCGGGTGGTACTCGTTCCCGTTCTGGGAGACGCTGCTGCTCGGCTCGGTGCTGTCCGGCGGGTTCGGCGGGGGCTGGGGCGGCGGCGGGTATGACGCCGGTTACGACCGCGGCTACGAGGCCGGCCAGGACTCCGGGCAGGACTCCGGCGCCGACTGGTCCGGCGGTGGCGGAGACTGGGGCGGCTGGTCCGGTGGCGGTGGCGACTGGGGCGGCGGCGGCGGCGGTTGGGGCGGCGGCGGCGACTCCGGCGGAGGCAGCTGGTAGCGGTGCCCGCCGTCCCCGAGCCCGAGCAGCTCGGCTTCGAGGGCATGCCACGCCGGCTGTTCGCGGCGACGCCGTCCCGGCTGAGCACGTTCACCGCCTGCCCCCGCCGTTACCGGTTCACCTACCTGATCCGGCCGACCCCGCCGAAGGGCCCGCCGTGGGCGCACAACTCCGTCGGCGCCGCCGTGCACAACGCGCTGCGGGACTGGTGGTCGCTGCCGCTGCCGCGGCGGACGCCGGCCGCGGCAGCGCGACTGGTCGACGCCGGCTGGATCGCCGACGGGTTCGCCGACGCCCGGCAGTCGGCGACCTGGCGGTCCCGGGCCCGCGACTGGGTCGAGGCATACGTGGCCGAGCTCGACCCGGCCGACGAGCCGGTCGGGGTGGAGCGCGGGGTGGCCGTGCGCACCGACCGGCTGGCGCTGTCCGGCCGGGTCGACCGGATCGACGGCAGGGCCGGGGAGCTTGTCATCGTCGACTACAAGACCGGCCGCTGGGTGCCCGACACCGACGACGCCCGCGGCTCGCTCGCGCTGGCGGTGTATGCGCTGGCCGCGGGGCGGACGCTGCGCCGGTCGTGCCGGCGGGTCGAGCTGCACCACCTGCCGACCGGACGGGTCGCCGGCTGGGAGCACACCGAGCAGTCGCTGGCCCGGCACGTCCGGCGGGCCACCGACACCGCCGACGACATCGAGCGGGCGGCAGCCGCGGTGGCCGGCGGCGCCGACGTCGACGCGGCCTACCCGCCGGCGCCCGGGCGGCAGTGCGCGTGGTGCGACTTCCGCCGACACTGCCCGGCCGGCCGAGCCGCGGCCCCGGAGCAGGCACCCTGGGCCGGCCTCGCCGAACCCGCCACCGTCCCACCCGACACCACGCCTGGCGCGGACTGAGAGGATCAGCCCGTGGAGATCTCCGAGGCGGTCGAGTTCGTCCGGCACAACCACCGTGGGGTGCTCGCGGTGACCCGGGCGGACGGCAAGCCGCAGATGTCGCCGGTCAGCGGGACGGTCAACCCGGACGGGCTGCTGGTCGTGAGCAGCCGGGAGACCGCGTACAAGGTGCGCAGCCTGCAGGCCAGGCCGTACGCGGCGTACTGCGGGTTCGCCGACCAGTTCTTCGGGAAGCCCTGGGTGCAGATCGAGGGACCGGCGCGGATCGTCACGCTGCCGGACGCGATGGAGCCGCTGGTCGACTACTACCGGTCGATCTCCGGCGAGCACCCGGACTGGGACGACTACCGCGCCGCGATGGAGCGCGACCGGCGGGTGCTGATCCTGATCACCCCGGAACGGGTCGGGCCGACCGTGCAGGGTTAGGGCGCGTCCGAGGACACGCCTACGGCGCCGCGACGGCAGCGAGCCGGCGTACCGGCGTGCGGGCCATCCGCTGCTTCGCCGCCCGGTATGCCGGTGGTTCGCGGAGCGTCGTCGGCAGCACCGACGACGCCAGCCGCAGCGAGCGCAGCGTGACCGAGGTGCCGAGGTCGGTCGTCGGCAGCCCGGGCAGGCCGTAGAGCCGGCGGGCCCAACGGGGCAGCGACGCGAACGCCAGCCCGGCCGCCGACGTCCACACCACCCTGGCCGGCGTCGCCAGCTGCACCAGCGCCGGCATCGGCGGCAGCAGCAGGAACTTCGCCGTCTCCCGGGCCGCCGCGGTCACCCGCAGCTCCGGCCGGGTCCGCTCGAAGTAGTCGGCCAGCTCGGCCACCGACGCCGGCACCAGCTCCCGCGGGATGCCGACCAGCTCCGCCGCGGTGACCTGCTCGGCCACGTACCGGTCGGCGTCGGCGGCGGACACCCGTACGCCGGCCCGCCGGCCGATCGTGAGGAACGAGTCGATCTCGCCGCAGTGCACCCACAGCAGCAGCTCCGGGTCGGGCGCCCAGTAGGACGTGCCGGACTCGGGCTCGACGCCGCGCACCCGCCGGTGCACGCCGCGCACCCGGGCCGCCGCCCGGTCCGCCTGGGCTCGGGTGCCGAACGTCACCGCACCGAGGTAGTCACCGGTCCGCTGCAGCCGCCCGAGCGGGTCCTCCCGGTACGTCGAGTGCTGCGCGACGCCGGCCATCGCCAGCGGGTGCAGCGCCAGGAGGAACAGCGCGCGCACGCCGCCGACCCACTGCATCGGGTTGGCGTGCAGCCGCCAGGTCACGCTCTGCGGACCGAAGTAGCCGTCGTCGTCCATCGCCCTCCCAGTGTCCGCCCACCGCGGCAACGCCGCACGTCAGGACCGGCGGCAGCGCCGCGCGTCAGGACGGCACCGTCGCCCAGAACTCGAGGAGCGCACGGGCGGTCGCGGCGGGTTGCTGGACGGCGGGGGAGTGGATCGCGTCGGCGATCACCGTGGTGGGAGCGCCGAGCCGATCCGCCATCGCCGCCTGCACCGCGGGCGACCAGGCGTCGTCGTGCTCGCCGTAGAGCACCAGCAGCGGGAGGCCGGTCGCCGCCAGCTCGGCGGTACGGTCCGGCTCGGCGCGCAGCGCGTCGCCCATGCCCTGCAGGCCGGCGGGCGAGCCGGCCAGGAACCGGGTGCGCAGGAACGCCCGCTGGTCGGCCGACATCGACGCCCACTCCGGGTCGGCGGCGGCGATCGTCTCCAGCGCCTCGTACACGGCCGGCATGCCGCCGGCGCGCAGCACCGGCTCCAGCGCGGCCATCCGCTCCCGCCGGTCGCCGCCGATCGCGGCCGGCCCGGAGCCCATGAGCACGAGCGAGCGGACCGCGCCCGGGTCGGCGATCACGGCCGCCCGGGAGACCAGCCCGCCGAACGAGTGGCCGACCAGGTGCGGCCGGTCCAGTCGGGCGGCGACGGCCAGCACCGAGCGGGACAGCGCGTCCGGGGTGTAGGCGGCGAGGTGGTCGGGGCCCGGCGTCTGGTACTGGCCGGGCAGGTCCATCGCCACCGCCCGCAGACCGGCGTCCGCCAGCAGCGGGAGCAGCGGACCGAAGTCCTCCTTGGTGCCGGTGTAGCCCGGCACGAACAGAACCGCGGGACCGTCGCCGGCGTCCAGCACGGCGACCGGCCCGTCCGGCGTCGGCAGCGTCCGCGTCACGCCCCCATCCTGCCCGAGCCCGTCCGCCCGGCCCGGGAGGGGACCACTCCCCGCCACGCGACCGCCCGGCGGGCGGCTTTCCGCGCCGCCGCTACGGCCGGGAGGGGCACCCGCCACGCGACCCCGGCGGGTGGCTTTCCGGGCCGCCGCTACGGCCGGGAGGGGCACCCGCCACGCGACCGCCCGGCGGGCGGCTCTCCGGGCCGTCACCCCGGCCGGGAGGGGCACCCATGCCACGGGACCGGCCGGCGGGTGGCCGTCGGCGCCCGCCGGCCCGGCCGGGAGGGGCACCCCCCAACCGGACCGGCCAGCGGGTGGCCGTCGGCGCCCGCCGGCCCGGCCGGGAGGGTCAGCCGTAGGCGATGAGCCGGCCGGCGCCGGCGGCGACGATGAGCGAGCCGATGCGGGACAGGCTGGCCCCGTCCGGCACGGCGGTGCCGGCCGCGACCGTGGTCACCGGCCGGCCGGTGGCTGGCGGGCGGATGGTGAACCCGTCGGGTCCGGCCAGCAGCACCTGGTGATCCTCGGTCAGCGCCGGCGGCCCGGTCGCGGCCGCCCGCCACAGCACCGTCCGGTTGCGCAGGTCGACCCCGATCGCGTCGCGGCCGGTCCACACGACGAGGAAGTCCCCGTCCGGCACGGCCGCCGGCGGCCCGGGGCCGGCCAGCCGGTCGTCGTGCACGTCGCCGGCCGGGGAGACGACCGGCTTGCCGTTCTTGTCCTCGGCGACCGTGTGGAGCGACAGCGTGTTGCCGGCGAGCACGGCCACCCGGTCGTCCGTGCTGAGCACGTGCGGATCCGGGCCAGGTGTCAGCGGGCCCACCCACGGCGCCTTGTCCACGGTGGTCGAGTGCACGACCAGCCGGCGCAGCCCGCCGGCGCAGCGGGACACCGTCGCGATCCAGTCCGGTCCGACCACCGCCGGGTCGAGCGTGCAGCCGTCGGCGGAGTAGGTCCACCGGTTCAGCCCGCCGCCGGTGTCGAACGCGATCATCTGGCCGCCGCCGGTCACCACCCCGGTGCCGGGCGAGCTGGTCAGCCGCGCGGGCGTGGTGATCTCCACGGTCCGGTACCAGCGCCGCTGGCCGGTCGCCGCGTCGAGCGCGACAAGGTCCCGGCAGCCGTGCGACTTCGCGAACAGCGCCAGCACCACGCCGTCCTGGCGGGTCGCGTCGCACAGCGTCGCGTTGCCCCGCCGGTAGGACCAGCGCTCCCGGCCGCTGTCGGGGTCGAGGCCGGCGACCCGGTCGGTGCCGGTCCCGATCACGCTCGGTCCCTCGACCAGGGCGGTGGCGGCGCTGGTCGGCGCGGTCCACAACTGCCGCACGCTGGCCGGCACCGGGCCCTGCTCGGGCGGTGCCGGGCTGTTCGGCGCGGTCCGGATCGTCGTGGTGAAGGCGTCCGAATGGCGCACGACCGGCACGGCGACCGCGACCACGGCGGCGACGGCCAGCAGGCCGACGACCCCGCCGAGCACGGTCCGGATGCGCACCGGCCTATGGTCCCAGCCGGTGCAGAGCGACCTCCCGCAGGGCGCCACCTTCTGCGACAACGCTCAGGTACGTCCGGTCCGGCTGGCGGCGCCGGTCGGTCGGCGAGCCGGGGTTGAGCAGGCGCAGGCCGGTCGCCGCGGTGCTGTCCCAGGGGATGTGCGAGTGGCCGAACACGAGCACGTCGACGTCCGGGTACGAGGCCGCGGCCCGCTGCTCCCGGCCTTGCTTGCCGCCGGTCTCGTGCACGAC
>Ga0207702_10000900_pt1 | contig 30873 bp, 48 predicted proteins | sample KBSCornC62_FD_184302 | JGI IMG/M metagenome (GOLD analysis project Ga0207702, IMG submission 184302) | Corn rhizosphere microbial communities from Kellogg Biological Station, Michigan, USA - KBS Corn C6-2 (SPAdes) (version 2) | ecosystem: Host-associated > Plants > Roots > Rhizosphere > Soil ... | reverse complement strand
ATATCTACTACGCTGTTAGACTTGGTGAGAAGGTAGCGGCCACGCTGGACATGTTGGGAATCGCCCGCTCTAACCCCTAGCTGCCGTGGGCATTCTGCTTGAGTCGTTACTTGCCTCGTGTCCACGGTAAATTAGGGAGCTGGGCAATCCGGGTGCGGCATCTTGTTCGCCTGCGCCCAGCGACAGAGACGAGCAATAGCGGCCCAACCTCTATCCCCCCAGCCCTCAACGTCGCTGCTGTACTGAGCCGCCGCCGTATCGTCTGTAACCGCCTCTACGGGCATCACAGGCTTTTTCTCGACGGCGAGGTCAGCAACCGGCGGGTTTAGCTTTGCCAGGGTTGGCGCGCACCCAACGGGCACAATTGAGAGCATGAGTAGCAGGGCCAGTCTCTCCCTTGGGAGCGGATTTGATCGCATCGGTTCGTTCCTGTTGGCTGTTCGAGATTGCTGCTGTGTCGTTGCCTCGTTCGATCGAGGCTTGATCCTTCGCCGCGTCGTTGCGCGCGGTGGCCTTGACGACGCTGGTAGTCGTGCTGGCATGATGACACGACACAACGGCGAAGATGAGCGCGAGAAGAGCGCACGCCGCCAATGCGGCGATGATGCGCGTTGCGGTCTTGTCGAGTCCGAACATCAGATCGTCTCCGTCGTTGTCGTGGCCGGCGTCGCCACCGCTGTGGTCGTGGTGGTCGTCACCGTGGGCGTGCTGTCGTCACCTCCGGTCGCGTCCAGCGAGAAGCCAAGCCCGGACGCCTTCACCGATCGCCGGTTGATCGCTAGCCCCAGCGACATGAGGATGATCCCGATGATAGCAAGCAGGCCATAGGCTATGTTCGCCAATGGATCGGCGATATGCCAGTTCTGGAATATGCGGATGATCCAGCCTAGTAGCGCCGTCAGCACCATCGCGCCGCCGATCGACGCGGCAAGGGCCACGAAGGCGCGTAGATCGCGTGGGGGCCAGCCGGGGAGCTTCATGGCGCCAACGCCTTCGCCATATCGCCGGAGATATCGACGCGCTGCGGATGCGACCAATCCGGCGTGTAGCTCGGCTTCTTCACCGGCCATACCGTGATCTCTCCCGTCTGCGACCACACGCCGTCAAAGAATAGCGCGGCTTCGGCGTCTCGCCGCTTGGTTAGGTCGCCGCCGTTCAGATAATGCGTTTCGAGGAAGGTCCGAGCTGCCGCGATCTTGCCCTGCCGCCACAGCACGACCCAATCGGTACGATTGATCGCGCCGGTATTGTAGTGGAACGACAGCGCTGCGGCGAACTGGCTTTCGGTCAACGATCGGCCTGTGAACGCGCGCAGCACGTCGGGGATGTATTTCGTCCGGAGCAGCCAGACGTAAACCTCCAGGCACCGTTCAATCGGCTGGGGATTGTCCTTGTACCGATCGACATCGTGGCCCGACGCATCGGTGATCCCGATCGACCACGTCCCCACGCCTTCGCTGTCCTTGTACCATTCGCGGACAAGCGCCTCTTGCTCGGCAAGCTCCAGCGCAACGCGGAGCGTCAGTTGGTCGGTCATCCCAATTTCCCTCTGAGCATTACCCAAACCGTGACGCCGGCCCCAACGAGCCAACCGACCAACGGCGAGTTGATTATCCAGCCACCGAAGCCCATGGCCCCAGCTCGCCGGTTCATGTCGGTTTCCAGCAAGACCACGCGGCGATCGAGGTCCGCGACCTTGCCCGGCAATTCCTGGGCGCTGATGACCTTCTCTGTCAGGCCATCCATCTTCATCGACATGTTGTTGACCGTGTGGACGAGTTCGCGCATCTGCCCCTTGATCTCGCCCAACATCATCCCCGTTGTGTCAAGTGGTTCGTTCATGCGGTGGCGTCCATCTTGGGCGTCTCGATTCTGGATCGTTACGGGGTTGCTTGTTTTGGTGTTCCGAAGCACCATGCGGAAATGGAGAGCAGCAAAAGTGCGGGACCGCCTTGGTTCTTTTGGGTTGTGCTTTGCGCGCTTGGGGCACTGCCCAGAGCTTTTGACCTGATCTATTCTACATCGCTGCAAAACAGAGACTTTGGCATTTTCTACGCCGCAGGCAGGCTCGCGTGGTCAAATGGGGCGTCAGTTTACGATCCGACTGCGTTGGCCGCGTACGTGCGACAACTGTACGGCTTCGATCTCCATGTTCCGTTCCCCTACCCGCCTCATGCTCTATTCCTGGTGGCGCCGTTCGGCGCGCTGCCATTCCCTCTGGCATATGCTTTATGGGTAATAGTTGGGTTGGGGTTGTTCTGGTGGGCAGCTCGGCCGTTTTTGAACAACGTGCCGAACTGGGTTCCGCTGGCCCTACCTGCCAGTCTTGTTTGCATCACTTATGGGCAAACCGGGCTGTTTATTGGAGCCCTGTGGTTGTTAGCCTTCAGTGGCCAGCAATGGGCGCTAGCCGCCCTGACGATCAAACCGCATATCGGATTCCTAGCAGCTTTCAACAATCGGCGCGCGGTTTTGCCGGCGTTGATCATCGGCGTGGGCCTCGTTCTGGCATCGGGCTTGGTCTTTGGCTTTGAAGCCTGGTCCCGCTGGATTGATGTGATGCTCCATCAAGCGAAGTCGTCCAGCACGTTTCAGGACACTAAATTTGCGCCGCCTTCGGTTGCTTATGGCCTAGTCGGTCAGATCGCGTTTGCAGTAGCCGCCATCTTGCTCCTAACCCGCAAATTCAACGTATTCACTGCCGCGACCGCTACGCTGCTAATTTCCCCCTACTCTTACCATTACGATATGACGGTCGCCTGCCTCGGTTTTGCCGTTGCTCTGTCTGAAGACCGCCCGCCTTACCAAACGGCAATCCTTACCATCGCGTTTCTCACGCCAGCACTGATGATATTCGGGTCATGGGTCGCGCCACCAATGCTGTTAGCGGCGCTGTGGGTTCAGACCGTTAAGGGGCAATCGCTATCAGTGCTTGGTAATCGCCCGTTGGCGAGCCGGCATAGTTGATTGTGGCCGATTGGGCGCCACTGGAGCCCGCAATGCCGAACCTCGCCACGCTGGACGATTCCAGCGCCGTATTGTTCTGCAACGCGCTCGATAGGGACGCCGAAGTTGCAGCGGCATTGACCCGTGCTGAGCCGAACACCAAGAGATAATCACCCGCTTGCACGCTACTGCCTGTCGTGATGGTACGGCTTGCCGCGCCTGTGCTGCTCCGCAATACACCAATATCACGATAGCCACTCGTTCCTCCAACGAACGTCACCCCAACGACGGTGCCGTAATACGAGCCGGTGAACGACACAGTGACGGAGCCTGTCGAGATATCGCCAGCGCTCAACACCTTGGAGAAAGTGCCGCCGTTATAGTTCGACCCGGCAGACGCATCCCGCACCGTCCATCCACTGGGCGTGTTGACGCCGAAGCCGTGGCCAGCAAAAATTACCATGAGATCGCCAGCCACAGAGCCGGTTGGCAGCGTCAGGACAACGCTGCTGGTATTGTTCACATAAGCTAGGCGACTGCCCCTGATCGCGGCAAGCGGGTCGGTCGCAGTGATCGCCAGGGCGTTGCTCGTTGCGACCGTGGCTCCGTTGGTGTTGGTAGCCGTTACCGCACAGGTCACGCTATGACCGATGTCGGCGCTTTGGTTGACGTAGGTGGTTCCGGTTTCCCCAGCAATCGCCACGCCGTCGCGCTTCCATTGGTACGATCGGCTAGTCCCGTTATCCGTTCCCGCGCTCAGTGTAAGCGTCTGACCGACCCAGGAATTGCCGCTGATCGTCGGATTGACCGAGAAGAACGGAAGGCCACCGCGCGGGAAGGAGGTTGCCGGCACGGTAAAGCCACTGGCGTTGGCATAGCGAGCAACCCCCTTGGTCACCCGAACCTCTTTCAGATACCCGGTCGCATAACCACCCGCCGCCGCATATGCAGCCAGCACAAGGGCACTGGTGGCATCATGTAGCGACGATGTCCCGACGTTTTGGGTAGCCACTACAGCGGCCGAACCGCCAGCCGGGCCGAAATAGATACGCAGTGTCGCGCCAGACCGATCGACGCAGTAATAGTACCAGTTGCCCGACGTGACAGCTTGCGCTGCCGTCGTGATCGGATTGCCGGTAAGGTCGTAGCACACGAACTGAATGGTATTATCATTGAGGTGACGCAGTAGCCAAGATGAGCCCGCTCCACTCGATCCGTCATAGATGCTGAACAACGGCCGGTCGCTCAGATTGCTGCCGTTGAAGAACGTTTCGATAGTGAAGTCGCCGTTACCGAGTGACCAATCGGCGCTGTCTGCGAATGAGATGTAATCTCCGGTCCCGTCAAACTTCCCCGCGTTCTGAGAAAATAGCTGTTTCGTGTTGGATATTTGGGCATCACCGCCAACCGTAGCAGTGTGCGATGAGGGGCTCTCATCGGTGATGGCGGTTGAGCCGTTTGTCCCGTTGAAACCGAGCAGCAGGACGGTCTGCGCCCAATATTGGTCATACGTGACGCCGGGGATCGCGCCAGTCGCACCGGCGATCCAGGATGGCCCAAGGCCGAGACTAAGCATGATGAAGCCTCTCTACGGGCCGTTAGCGGAATAGGGCATTTTGCATTTCGCCGTGCCGGACCCGAGACTGGCGGTGCCAAAGACAGCGTCTAGGCCATCCGAATACGTGTCGCTATTCTTGGTGGTGTTGCCGGCCGAGTCCTCGTTCACCCCAATCGTATCGCTTTCCTGAAAGCCGATGAGATAAGAGCCGGCGGGAAGATAAATGGATGAGTGATCCGAATTAAACCAAAGGTCTATGTCGGTTCCAGCGTCCCCGATTCCTGTGTCAACGATAGTCGGCAATGTGATATCGATCCCAGTCTTGACGAGTGTCGCAGTCGGCGCCGATCCAGCGTAGACAAGCGAGCGGATTTGAGTTCCAGTAGTGGAGCTATATACACGGACGACAATGCGCTTGGCGTATACGCCGGGCGACGGAACGGTGACCGGGAGGGCGTTTTTCGTATCAGCAAACCCGGCATAGCCGTAAGGTGCCGGCCCGAAATACCCTAGGTATCCGTCCTCCAGATACTCACCGCTTCCACTGCCCCAAAAGGGGTTGATCACCATGCTCATGTGCGGTGACCGACCAAGGTAACCACCAGCCCGATCGCGGTCCCGTCGCCTACTTGATCGATGTCGAATGTCATCTCCGCATCGTCGGCAAGACTGGCATCGCTGATCACTGCCGGAGTATCTGCGGTCGCGCTGGTCTTTTCGGTGTTGTCGATTGTAAGCTTGGTCGAGAGGACCGACGTACCGTTCTCGTTGATGTCCACGGTGAAGATGGGGCCCGACGTTTGGGCAGTCTTGAGACTCGCGCGCACCGCTGTCAGCGTGAAGGCATAAGGCATTCGGAACGTCAGTTTTGCCGCGCCCGCCGTTAGCGCCGTCGTCTGATCAGAGCAGACAACGACGAAGCTTTCTTTGACCTTGAAAGCGTCGGCTGTGCCGTCAAGGCCGATCGTAATCGTGTCCGCACCATCGTTAACGGCAATAGTGATCCCGTCGCCCTCTCGCAGGGCTGCCCCGACAGCATCGCGGGCGTTCTCATCGGTGTATGTACCGCCTCCCCCATCACCAGAGACAATGACGGGGTCTACATCGTAGAACGTCGCGCTGCCGTCGCTGTTGGTGCATTTGATGCGATAGGTTGTACCCCCATCGGCGAAGGCCGGAACGAACATACCGTCGCCGTCAGAAACAAGCGGGTTGGCCCCCGGAATTAGACCCGCCGCGTCCAGATAGTATGTCGCGGGCGTCGTTGTGCCGGTCGCGTAGAAGTACAGCTTGGCGCCGGAAACAGGGTCGCCGTTCTCGTCTGTCGTGCGGACGATCGACGGCTGCCAGAGATTTGCCATTCACGGTACTCCGGTGGTATGTTGCCGCTGATGGCGGTTTCAATATTTGGCGTGATGCTCACCAAGGCGCTCATTGTCGGAGCGGCCGGCGGGATTAAGGTCGGGTGGGAGGCCTTCAAGGCCCGCTATGTTTCCCAGGAATCAGTTATTGAGGGCGGCACGATTCGCGGCGAACGTGTTGAGCGCGCCAACGCCAGCGGCGCCGGCCGTAGGTGCGAGCCTTTGCACCTGTTGACCTATGAACCTGGCGCCAGGCCCCCGGCTGGTCATGGCGGTCCGTAGAAAGGCGTTACCCCTCCGGCTGTAGGGGCCGGCCGCGAGCGCAGCAGCAGCGAGCGGAATGCCAACGCCAGCCAGCGCCCCTTGGTGGCCATCAGCCTCATAGCCGAGCGTCCCGAGCGCGCCGATACCAAGCGCGTTTTTGCCGAACCTCGCCAGTTCCAGGCGATCGGCTGTGCCGGAATTGCCCAGCTTGGGCGACAGGTTGTTAACGCCAGCCTGGGCGTAATCCTGCATCAGCGCTCCGCCCTCGTTGAACCGCGTCTTGCGTGCGGATCGATCCGAGGTCTTGACGGCGCTGAGAAGCTGTTTCGGGGTGAAGCTGCCGGGCTCACTGCCGAGCGAACTACCAGCCCGGTCGAGAACGACCTTCATCGCATAGCCCTTGTCCGCCGCGTCGAGCAGGGCAATGGCTTGTGGATCGGAGGCAGGGTTACGGCGCGCCGCGTCATCCATCAGCGCAGAAAGCTGGCTGAGCGCTTCGCCATAGGCGTGCTTCTCAACGTCGCGATCGGCTGATTTGTAATCAGCGGCTTTCTTGTCGATCGCGGACAGCACCTTCTTGAGGGTGCTACCGTCCATCATGCCATCTTCGCCGATGCGCTTATCCACCGTCCCTTTCAGGACATCGATAAACTGCTTGCGATATTGCGGGGTCAGGGCGTCAATGCCACCGTTCTTCACTTGATCGGTGAGATGGGCAATCGCCGCGTCGTATTGCTCGTCCTTCGCGAACGCCATGCCAGCCCGCGCCTTGGAATAGGCCGCGTTGAAGGCATCGTTCATGTACTTCATGGCCTGATCGCCAGAGACGTTCGGGGGTAACTGCTTTTGCAGCGGCTCCAGTACCTCCGCGAACGGCTTCAGGGGCTCGATGGCCTTGTTGACGCCGCCCAGGACGAACTCTTGCCCCGACCGCTCCTGCCCGCCCCTGATGACGCTGCCAAGGACCGGAACGCTGGTCAGGGCGTCTTCAGTCGTCCCGCCGAACATGGACCGCAGCGGCGTAATCGAAACACCAGCATCGCCAAGGAGCTTCTTGCCCGCGTTAACCGCTGGATTGAGAATCGACCCGGCTGCATTGGTGATCCCGCGACCGATCGCGCCACCAGCCGCGCCAAGGCCAGCACCAACAAGGGCGTCTCCACCCTGCCCCGCCCATGTCGTGGCATCGGACTGGCCGGCGCCATAGGTCGCACCCATCAGCGCATCTGGAACAAGTCCGCGTGCTGCGCCGGCAATCGCGCTCTCGCCCTTGATCGCGCCGCCGGCCGCGCCAAACACCTTGTTGAGCGGCGACGCAACGGCACCAGCCGCATTCAGGGCGAGAGATTGGCCAGCGTAGGCTTTGTCATCTGCCGCCGTCTGGCCACGATAACGGTCAAGGTTATGCTGGTAGGTATCTGAGATGTTTCCGGTGTCCCATGCAGACTTGGCATTGGGATCGGTCTTCATGTCGTAGCCCCACACGTTGTGAGAGGGCGTAATAGTATCCAACCCCGCCTGGATCTTATCCCAGAACCCACCGGTATACCCGTTGGCCGCCTCGTTCGCGCCCGCGTTTAGGCGTCCGCTGGGATCGATCTTAGGCGAGATGACGCCATCGCTTGCCACGGCGACCTTATCGGTTTCACCCGGATGGCTGGCGATGAACTGCGCCGCATTGTCCACGCCCGGCAGATTGTCGCGCTGCACGCTCTGGAGATAGAGGTGGATGTCATGCGATGATGCCCCCCGTTTCAATAGCTCGCGGACGGTGTTGAGGACGGGGTCGGGCACATCCTGTGGCGCCACAGCATCCGGCGCTGGCGCATTATCGAACTGATCGAAGGGATTGGCTCCAGCGGGCGCGCCCGGAGCTTGGCCCTGCGGCGCCGTGGCATCGAACTGGTCGAAGGGGTTGCCCGCCATTCTACTTCCTCAAATACCACTTGGAGGCACCGCGACCGAACTTCTGGTCAAATGCGCTGGCCATGCCGGGATTCTGCTTGAGCAGGGCGACGGCTTCGTCGGGCGGACGACCGATACGTGAAATGTACCGGGTTTCGAACGACAGCTTGTTTGCAAAGTCGCTGCGGCCCGTCGAAGTCTCGTATTGCTGTTGGAGGCCCTTCAACTGCCCGACCATCAGCGCCTTCACCTGATAGATGGCGCCCGCAAGCTGCTCCGGCGACTGGGCTGAGTTGATGATTGCTGCCGCCTTCTCGCGATCGGCCACGCCGCCTGAAGTCCCCACAATCGCCTTCGTGGTTTCGTCCATCACGAAATTCTTGATCGCCTCGAAATTCGTGGGGATCGCGCTACCGCCTGCGGTGCGGAAGGCATTGGAGATGGAATTGAACAACTGAATGTTGCCGTTACCCAGTGCCTTCGCGGCGCCCTGAAGTTTGTCAAGGTGATCCACGGCGACATTGAACGACCGAACCGCGTCACCCTGCTTGCCAGTGCCAAACGCCAAAGCCGCTTTTGCGCGCATCGGATACTGGGTGGCGTCGTAGGTCGGGTTCATCGTCTTGACGATCTGCATCGTCATCATTGCCTGCGGGGTCATGGCAGCCCGACCGGACGGGGGCGGCATGTCGTAGTTAGCGATCTTCTCAGCAGTAGCCTGGAGCATGTTCATGCCGCTGCTCTGGCCGCCGCCACCGGATTCCCCGGCGATGATCTTGCCGCGCACTGCTTCCCACGGCTGGCCCTTGAGCGCCTGCGCCTCGTTGGCGCTGAGCGACGCCCACACCTTATTCAGCGGCGTTCCCTTAGCCTGGGCATCCGCATAGATCGCCGCGCCCAGCTTGTCCTGCACCTCGGGGGTGAAAGCCTGATTGCGCCAGTCCGCGCCGAGAACCTGTGGGGCGATCTTCGCCAATGTTTCGCCAGTGATCTGATACGCACCGACAGCGCTCGATCCGAGCGTTCCTCGGCTATCCTTGCCGACGCCGGCCGCCTTGGTGTTTGGGATCAGCGTGGAGCGGCCGAAGTCGTACACCTGCCCGACAGTCATCGAGGTTAGCGGCTGCGGAGGCTTGCCGTACTGACCATTGCCGACGACGACGTTGTACGGATCACCACCGCCAGAACCGCCGCCGAAGCCATCGTACACAACCTGGCCTGTCTGCGGATTGACGAGCGACTGACCGAAGGGCGCGGCGACAGGTTTGTTGTATTCCAGCGTGTCGCGGCGCTTTGTCTCGTCAAGCTGAGCATAGCCAAGCTTGTTCTGATCCCGCGCGATATCGAGACGCTGACCTTCAAAGCCAAGCTCGGTTTGCTTGTTAGCTTCATCGATCAGGGCCTTGGCACCGATCGACTGCCCGATAATGCCGTTCAGGCCGTTGTCGGAGAGATCGGCACCCTGGATCATCTCGGGAGTAACGCCATGGGCGGCGAGTTGCGGAAGCGCGGCCATCGCGACCTGCATCCGCTGCGCCTGCGGCACGTTCTTCAACGTCACCGCTTCCGATGCCAGCGCGTCTGCTGACTCCCCTAGGCGATCACGGCGCAGTTTGTCCATCTGACCCAGCGATTGGATCATCTGGGCGGTTTCCTGCGGATCGGCGAACTGTGCGAACTTGGCGATAGCGTCCGGGAGGGACATTTGGCCGTTCGCCACCGCTCCGCCGATCGCCTGCGTAATCGGATGATCAGGCTGGAGCATCGCGGTCGGGGAAACCGTACCGGGCTGCATGTCTCCGTTCGGAAGAGTTTGCGGGCCGATAGGCGACGGCCCCGGCGTGCCCTGCGGCATAGGCTGGCCTGGCTGCCCATTCGGGCCCGGCAGAGTCCCGAGCATTTGCGGAACGTTCGGAACAGTCGTCGCCTGCGGAGGAATAGAGCCGACAGCGGGCGAAGCAACGGGTGGTGGTGCCGTGATGTTGCCATATGACTTGAACACGTCAGAGGCGGCAGAACGGGCCTGGATAGCGCGTTGGTTCGCCTTCACCGCCATGAAGGCGTTAGCGGCCTGCGGATTGTACAGGGCGAGGTCCGTCATCGCCTGAGGGTCGTCAGGGTTGGCGCGGGCGCGGGCTAGGGCATTATCGGCCTGCTTCTGCAAACCCATCTGACGGCCAGCCTCGAAAGACTGCGCCACGCCGGCCGAGAAGTTTGGTGCGGGCTGGAGATTACCCCATTCAATCTCAGCCATTAGAAGCCTCCCTGCTTCTTGTAGCTGGAGCCCTGCCCGGCAAACATACCTAGCGCGTTCGTCACGTTTCCGATGGCGCCGTTCCACGCATTGGCATTGGCAATCGCGCCGTTACCTACAGCCGCCGCTGCATTGTTGTTATTGGCGCTCGTCTGATTGGCGTAATTGGTGCCCACGCCAGCGATGGCGTTGCCGGCGCTCAGGCCTACCGCTTGCTGGTTGCCGAGCTGGCCGAGATACTTGCTGAACTCGTCCGATGCGTTGCCTTGCGCCCAACTATTGATCCCCTTCATGGCCGCGCCAGACTGGATCAGACCGCGCGCGGCATAGCCGGTGTTCAGCGCCTTCATGCCCTCGTTCGTGCGGAACTGATAACCGTCGCTGTTCAGGAACGTGTTGTATGCCTGCTGAGCGCCGGGAAGATTGTCGTTCGCACCGCCATTGGCGCCAGGAAGGCCGAGCAGCGCGTTGTACGCATTGCTCGCCTGCGTCCCGTTGTTGACGAACGGCGACAGGGTTGCCCGGTTCTGGTTGTAGATGTCCTTCTGCAGAGCATTGTTCTGGTCCGCAGCATTGGTTGCTGCCTGCGTCGCCTTATTGGCGGCGTGAGACGAGATCGCGGCGCTGGCTACGCCGCCAACGGCAGCAACACCGGCGGCAATTGCTATTGCGGGCATCCGCTTCTCCAATCGTACAAATCGTAAATCTGCGGACCAATGCCGAAATCGACCGTCTGCGAACCGACCGGCACAAATCCGGCCGCCAGTGTGAAGCGCTTGACGTTCTCGGCGCCCGGGTGGACCCGCGTCCAAAGATGGGTTGCCCCGATCGCTTCCATGTAGTCGCGACCGGCGCGGGCTAGCTGGTATGCCCACTTGCCCCGACCTTCAGGGCGAACGAACGTGTGGATCTCATACGTTTTCGGAGCCGTCCAGGAACAGGCGAACCCGCCATGTTCGCCCAGCAGGAAATAGTTGTCGTCGTTCGCAATCGCACTCGTCAGGTCGATATAGACGTTCGGATCGCCCCCGACGTGCGGACGAATTTCCGGGTGGTTCACAAGCGCGTTGATCGTGTCGGCATCAAAAGACCGCTCGATCATAACGGCTCCAGCACGCCACCGTTGTTGTAGAACTTGTCCCCGCCGATCTGGATCGTTGGGAAGTTGAGAACGCCACCCTGAATATCGTCGATCAGTTGGTTGGCCTGATCTGCCGCGACCCCGGCCTGCGTAGCGGCATCGTTCGCCACCGCTGTCGCCGCCGACGCCTGGGCAGCTACGTCATAGGCCGTCTGAATGGCGACAACGGCAGAGGCGAGCGCCGAATATGCGCTCTCGATCGCCTCGCAATGTTTCTGCCAGAAACGCTGGAACTGCCCGGATGGCCGCCCCAGCTTGTCCACGACAGGGAATGCGGAATTGAGACGCTCCAATCGCAGCCTGAGATCGCCCAGGTTTACCGAATAGGATCGGCTGAATGTAGCCCCGCTTCCGGTCAGGCCGAACATGCCTGCCATCGCGAGCAAGCGCGGCGCCGTGCCCTGCCCCGTAAGGCCAAAAATGCCGGCGTCGGCTGTGAGGCTCGGCATTATGCGACCTGAAGGATGCCGTTGCTGGAACTGAAGTCGATCGGGTAGGATTCGGTGTCAGCAAGCGTGACCGATGATCCATTATCCCAATAGCCGATAAGCTCCTTGTTCGTTGCCGTATCGTTATAGAAGACGATGTAGCGGAACGGGCCAAGCGAACCGCCTGCAGCCGTGAACGTCACGTCGCTGCCGACTAGCTTATATGTTCCACTGGTCTGGGCGGATGAGGTGATCGTAACCGTCAGACCACCGGCGACATAGCCGTTGCCGGGGGTCAATTCGGTCAGGTCGGACTTCTGTGTGTTCGACGCACTTGGCGCCGTGTCGGTCAGCATAACCTTGAGCGTGTCAGAGCCCAAGTTATGCTTCTTCTCGGCCAGCGCCTCCACGAAGCTGTTGAACTTGTTGAACGTGGCCATTAGCGGCTTCTCCCCCCTGCCATCTCGTTCGCCCTGACGCCTGACAGGGTCCACGGTGCGGGGTCAGTGGTGCGGAACTCCATGAGCGCCCCGGGCTCGTCCAATTGCCCCAAGCGGCGCCAGATCGAACGAACACGGTAGTCGCCCTGCCGGCCGATCGCCGATGGCATCCAATCCCCGAAGCTCTTGCCGCCGTCTCTCGATAGGCGAAGCTCAACGACAGGGTCCGCGCCTTGCCCCGTCAGGCTTGGGGTCTGGCCGGGGCTTATATCTACGTGGACGCTGTTGAGCGGTTCGGGCTTGCCGGTCTTGCGAATGATCGCACTGGCAATACGTTCGATCGGGTCGTCGCCATCCACCAAGGCGGACTGGTCGAGCGTCCAGATGATACCCGTCGTGTCGTCGCCGGCATAGACGGTGCTGTCGATGATGCAGCCGAGATGCGCCCGCCAGCCAGAGCGGTTCCAGGTTTTGAACTCCTGCCATTCGCTCGTTGCCGCGTCATAGGCAAAGGTGCCGTCGATCGTGTTGACGCAGAGGAAATAATGCCCGTTCCAGACGAATGCCCAAATATGGATGTCGCCAGCGCTCGTCCGGCCAAGTCGTTCCTCTATGCCGAAGTCGGAAATGCGGGTCGGGACAGCATCGCCGCGATAGACGATCTTATCCTGGCCAACCCACGCAGCGGTGTTGTCGTAGCTGCAAATCGAATCCCGGTTGACCGCGCCCTTGTCGTAGACCCTTCCCTCGATACGGGAAAAGGGCTGCGTTCCGTCACCGGTTGCCTGAAAGAACTCGGTCGAAGCCTCGCCGAACATCCATAGCTCGTCACCGACAACAACGATTCCGACCAAATTGTCGGGCTTGCGCTCGGCAGAGGCGAACGAGAGGCTATCCCACGTCTCGCCGTCCAGCACCGCTGACCAGTAGAATTTCTCAGTTCCCGTCCTGGCAACCACGAACAGGCCCGCGAAATAGACGACGCTGTTTTCGCCTGCGTCATCCGGGAATGTCACCGTAGTGGTGGTGCTGCCGTCATAGCAGTACATGTCCGACCCGGTTGCGACGAGAAGCTGTAGCTCGCTCGCGGCGAAACTCACCCGCCCCGATGCCATCACACTCCCGATATCGTCGCCACTGCGAAACAAGGTGTTATTGCTGACCGCGAACACTTCGCCGTTGAACGTGCCAGGTTGGGCGAACAGACCGAAGATCGGATCAATACCGACATTGTCGAACTCAACCAGTCCCGGCCGGCCGATCAGACGCAGCGACTTGTCGGCGCCAACCTCAAGATACTGATTGACCAGCCGCGTTTCGGAGAACTGCCCCACATTCCTGCGATAGGCGTTTATACCGAAAGGGATGGCGACCATTAGAAGTAGCTCACCGGCGTTGGGTCTTGGGTAGATCCAAGCTTCATGCTGATCATGGTGCGGAATTGGCTCGCCAGACGCGTCAGGGCGGGCGTCAGGGGCATATTGAAGTCGCCGGTAAGGTTGACGCCCAGACACGCGGCAAAGCCCCTGGGGGAGCGCCAGGCGATTGGGCAGTCATCGGCAAAGGCAAGCCCGCTGAGGCTAACCCAGGCATCGCGATCCCAAATCCATGTGTTACGCCCGCTATCGTCGGATATTTCGATCGCGGTCAGGTCGCGCGGCTTGCGATACACGCCGTCAGAGCCCAGCACGGTCACCGGAAGCGTCACGACAACGGCAGCATCGGCAACGACGCGGTCGAACTCCTTGGCGGTGTAGTCGGTCGCGGCGTGGTGGTCGTTGAGGCGCCCGAACATGCCGGAATGGACCCAGCCGGTCAGCATGGATTGAAGTTGATCAAGCGCGATCTGGGCATCGGCGGCCGATGGCGTTTCGTTGCCGCCGTACACGCCGATCATTCGCAGCGCGGAAGTTCCCAGATCGCGACAGGTCGTCATCAGTAGAGCGCCACGATGTCCGTTGCGGTCGTACCGGTGCTATAGACACGGCGCATGGCGACCGGGATAATCTGCCCATTGGCGAGATTCTTGACCAAAGTACCGGTCGCGGATGCTGGCGCGGCGACGGCAGTCGCTGTCAGATTGCCGGCTGTGCCGATAATCAGCCCACGGCAGCCCGCCGGCAGATCGACGGTATCGCTTGGCGTAACGGCGCGCATATCCGTTGCCGGACCCTGCCAAAGGTTCTCAGCCATTAGGCTATCTCCGAAAAAGGAGGGCGGGAGCCGAAACCCCCGCCCAATTCATTACGACGTGGTGGAATCCGCGACGTAGTAGAGGACGGTCAGCGTGACCGTACCCGCTGCCCCGGTTGCGGCGTTGGTGCTCGCCGTGCCGGTGATCAGTGTCTTTGCCGTGTACTGATAGCCGCGACCCGCCGCTGCGATCGCGGCGGCAGTCCCGGCCTGGCCGACCGTCGAAGCTGCGAACAGCCTGGAGGCCGAGCCGGCATCACCGATGTTCAGAGCCAGCGTCGGCGTGCCGTTGGTGTCCATGTCCGTGGCGGACAGGTATGCGTCGAGCAACACCGCGTTCTTCGGCATGTAGAAGAAGTTCATGGTGTCAGTGGTTGCGGGTGCCGCTGTGCAAGTGACGACAGCCGTCGCTACCTGAACATTGTTCCGAAAGCCGTGCGCGGCGATCGGGTTCTTGTTCGCCACAGCGGGCGAGTTGTACGTAGCCATGACCGATTACTCCGTTCCCGCCGACTTGGTAGCCGGGCGGCGGTCCTGCACCTCGAAGGTGCCATTGGTTTTGAGGCGTTCGGCAAGCTCCTCCGACACCGAAACCCACTTGTCCTTGGGAAAAACCTCCCCAGCGAACTCGCAAGTCTCGTTGTCGGTAGGATCAGGCGTCGCGATATAGCGAGCCCGGAACATCAGCTGTCTGCCGCCGCGCCGACGAGAACCGTCACAACGCCATTCTGAACACCGTTGTAGGCGATCTTCTTGACGCCGAGCAGTTCCTCGATGGCCACACCCGGACGGAAGCCATAGTCCTTGACGTAGTCGGTGCGCGGGGTCGGCTCCTGCCCCCAGGCGACGGCAGCCGAACCCGAGCCGCACAGGAACACCGGGCGAACGTCCGCAGACGAGCCGCCAATGGCGTTGAAGCCGGCCGTGGCGCAGTAGTCATCGATTTCCGGCACTTCGCGATGCAGAACACCGTCGTAGAACAGGTCACCGTCCTGGAAGATCGGGTTGTTCTTCCAGCCGTCATCCTCGCGAGCGCGTGCATTGGTGTTGGCGCTGACGATCGTGGTATCCGCCTTGAAGTCGCGGAACGAGCGGGCGCCATGGAACGCCACGAAGAACTCGCGACCGTTCATGCTGTCCACACGCCACGGACGAATGCGCGGGTCGGCCGACTTGGCCATGCGCTTCGCCAGCCCCATGATCGCCACAGACGCCTTCATGCTCGACGTGACGTTGGCCGCCGCCGTCGCGAATGTGGCGCTGTAGTTCGACAGGGCGTTACCGAACAGGATGCGATCCTGATTGGCAGCGGTCCACGTGTTCTTGTTGCCAGCGGTGGCAACGTCGAAGTTGACGAGGTCCGTCGATGCACCAGCCGTGCCCACGACCACCGAGGCGAACGCCTTGATGATGTCGTCGCGCAGCTTCTCGGATTCCCAGACATTCAGGGCGTCCTTGCTGGCGTTGAGCAAGTTGACTTCGGTCTTGTAGCTGGTCGATTTGGGGACCCGCACCGCGTTGCGGCGCCAGTCGATCGACATGGCGAAGTTGAAGTTGGTCAGCTCTTCCTCGGCGCCGTCAAGCACCTCGGAGCCGGTGACACCGGAGCCCTTGAGGCGGCCGATGAACGGGATGTTGATGGTCTTGCCCGCCTCTTCCTGAAGCTCGTAACGAGTCAGGATGATGCCGCCCTTGTTGAGGTCGGCGTTCGACATGTAGGGCATGAACCGCGAATCGCGCACGTACTCCTGGAAGTACTTGGCGATCCACTTCTGCTTTTCGGATGCAGAAGCGAGAACGACTTCAGACATGATCTATTTCCTATTGTCCGAATAGGCCCGCATATGCGACGCCCGGACCAGCCGGGACGTGGGCCGCACCACCGCCGGCACTAGGTGCGGAAGCAATGGAGCGCGCAGGGATTGGGGCCTGCTCTTGGGGAGTAGCAGCAGCCACGGGGGCAGCAGCCGATTGCGTGTCGGGCGTCTGCGCGGCTTGCCACGCGAGGAACGCTTCTATTTTGGAAGGATCGACGGTAGCGCCCAGCTTATCGAGCGCCTGAGTGCGCTGATATTGGGCAACCGCAAATCCATAGGGGTTGCGTTGGGAGAGAACTTGCTGATGGAAGGACGGGTCTTCGGCGAACCGCTTGACCGCCCAATCCTTGACCGCGTCCACCGTCTCGTTGCCGAACTTCTCGCGCGTCATCTCTTCCGACATGTCGAGCTTGGCACTGAGTACGGCTTGCTGGGTCTGGTCTAACCTGAGATCGACATAACCCTCATCATCCGGTGACGGCGCGGGCCGTTGGAACTGCCGAAGCTGATCCTCCAGTGCCTTTGCCCGATCACGTTCCGCCTTCAACTGGTCGCGCGTATCCAGAACCGCCGCGAGAGGCACATAGCCTTCGGGGATGACTGGCTTAGCGGCCGGCTCGGGGCTGGGAATCGGCGCGGGCGCCGGCTCATTCACAACCTCGGGTGGCGTTTCGACAGGCGCAGCGTTGGCAGGAGCCTCAACAGCGCCGGGTACGTCTTCAGGTCCGGCTTCCGCCGGGTTCAGAAAGTCCAAAGTATCCATTGTTCACCCTCGCCGCTATTGCGTCAGCGGCTCCACGATACGCCCGGTCCCCGGCGGCAGGTTTCCGCTTTACGCTGCGGCAGCTGATCGCCCGTTAACCCCGGCGGCGGGTACTGGCAGGGGCGTTGCGGCCTCTAGCCCTGTTGCGAACATGTTGACGTGAGCCTCGTTCTCGAGAACTTGCGCCTTCACGGTGTTGAGAGTGGCCACCGACTGATCCACGGCGATCTGCGCCTGCATTTCGGCTGCGGCCAATTGCTGTTGCTGTTGCGCGGCCGGATCGGGCTGGCTTGATAGCTCTTCAAGCTTCTGGAGTAGATCAGCCTTGTTCGGCAGCGACGACATCTGAATGAGCAGCGGCAGCGGGATCTGCACCGCGTCGGCGCGGGCCAGGTCAACCAGCATCTGGAACTGCTCTTGCTGGAGCGATTGCGTGTTGGAGACGGTATCGAGGATGATATCCACGTCCATCTCAGCCAACTGGTTTTCGTAGCCCAGGATCACCTCTTGCGTTCCGACCATGGGCATACCCGTCTCCGGGTGCGGCACGATCGCGGGCACTTGGGCGACCTTGGGCTGGTTGATCCCGATATACTGAGGCGCATTCATGTCGTCGGTGACGCGAACGTAATCCTCCGACTTCCAGAATTGCTTGGCACGGGTCCAACACGCCCGATAGACGCGAAGCTCCCATTCCTCGATACCGCCCAGCACAACGGCCAGTTCGGTCATGCCGGCCTGTTGGCGCACTAACTGTGCCCGGCCCGATTGATCCTCACCAGAGCGGCCCAGAACGGCCGGGTTTGGCCCCATGCGCTCGATCTCTGCGGTCGAAATGCCGAGCAAGTTGAACTGGCCCGTCGACATATCGGTTGTCTGGGAAGGCTTGAACCCAAACGGGATCACACCGTCCGGCCGGGCAGCTTCCTTGCGGGCAACATCGGCAGACGCATCAAAGCCCTCAACATCGGTTTCGAGCTGCCGACTGTTCAACAGGTGCAGCAGCTTTGCGCGGCGCTTGTTGATCTCGTCCTGCGGCCCGCGCATGTCGCGAACGATGCCGTAGCGGTTGTTCTCTCGATCGATAAAGCACGACTGCGCTACGATCGGGCACACAGGCCGCCCCTTGGGGTCCTTGTATGGCGATAGCTCTGCCGAGATGATGCCGTTGCCGTAGAACGTGCAGCGATACCAGTTGGCGCCCTCGCGGTGATACATCTCCACCACCAGCACACGGCGGCGACGGGGATCGATCCATGTAATAGCGCTGTTGCCGGGGCGGTCGGCGAACGTCATGCCCATCTGGGTCATGGCGGCGTCAACGCCGACTTGTATCTGCCCCTTCAGGTCGGGATGCGCCGCCTCCAGATCGTCGGCGTACATCCACTTGGCAAAGCCCAGATAGCGGGCGTCGCCGAAGTCCTGGCGCCTCGCGCGGGGATCGTAGAAGAACTCTTCCCAACGCCCCTGGACTATCTCAATGCGCCCATCCTCATTGGGCTCGACAATGACCGCGCACGTGCCCTGAACGAGGTAGTTCTGAGCGGCATCGATGCGAACGGCGTGGAAATTGCTCTCATCGGCGATGAACCGCAGCACCTTCGATGCAACGTCGCTCGACTGCTCGTCGTCTGGGTTGCGAGCATAGGCCCTTGGGCTCGTCTTGCCCTGCTTGATGACACCCAACGAGCCAAGCACGGCAGGGCGCACGCGGTTGAAGATGGCGTCAGGCTGGCGGCGCTCCTGCAACACGCGGCGCTCGTCTGCCGTTAGCTGGTAGCCGTTGAAATAGTCGTCGTCCGTCTGGCTTTCGATGCGCGCCTGCTCGGTGATCGTCTGCGCTTCGGTGAACATGCGCTTGTATTTGGCGAGGTCGGGCGCCTGCGTGTCGCCGTTCTGCATCACCTGTGCGTTGTCAGGCTGCGAGCCACTGGCGGTAACGGGATTCATGCCGTTTTCCATCCGCCAGCGCCTCCTGTGTTGCTGCGCCTGAAGCTGTCGCTCGGCACGTTGCGCGTCTTTTCTTCGGGTCGCCTGCTCACCCTTCGCAGGGATTCCAGCGCGTACCTCAGAGCGTCGATCGTGTGGTTGTTCTTATCCTCCAGAACCGGGAGCACTTCCTCGGTCAGGGGATCAGTCTTGTAACTGTAGAATGTCAGCTCATTGATGACGTTGACGCAACGTGGGTGGACGATGATGTCGAACGCCTTGAGAAACTCGATACCGTCTTCCAGCGAGCCAGGCCCCTTGATCGCCTCAACGATCCTGAAGCCCTTGCGCCTTACGTAGCTGATCGTCTCTGGCCGGGCGCTGTCTGCCCGTATCAGCCACTTTGCAGCACCCGGAATGCCGGGGAAGTCCTTGGGGTTCTCCCAGCGCTTAGGCGTCTGCGTATCGGTTCCGGCAAACAGCGCGGGGATATGGTCGATCTCGACCTGTGATCCCCATGCTTCCTGATCGATGTAGAGCTTGCGCCCATCAACGAACCCGCGAACCAGCACGGTCGGATCAGTGGCAAAGCCCCAATCGGCGCCAAACCTGAACTCAACACCAGCCGGCGTCTCAAACTCCTTGGTCGTCCAGTTGCGAAAGACCCGCGCTTCACTGTTGCGAGTGTAAGCACCAAGCCAGACGTGCGCGTACTTGTCAGGGTCGCGGCGCTGGTCCTCGACCATGTCGTTCCGCAGTTCTTGCGGGAACCACGGATTGTCGGCCGCATTGACCTCAACGACGATCGCGTCGGTCGGCGCGTTCTCACCCCTTAGCAACACGTCAACCGGATCGGTCGGCTTATTCGGGTTCCACGTGAACCACAGTTCAGATCCGGGCGATCGGATTGTTGGCCTGAGTAGATCCAATGACCGTTGCGAAAGAGATTGGGCTTCCTCGACCCATGCGATGTCGAATGCCTCAAGCGACTTGATGCTATCGGCGGTGTGGTTCTGCATTCCCTGGAAGATGATCAAACCGCCACCCGGCGTTTCGATCTCGGCATCCAGTATCTTGAAGCTCTCGCTCACTCCGAGCGATCGTATCTTGTCCTCAACGAGGAGCTTGACCGAGTTCTTCAGGCTGCGCTGCACTTCACGAACACAAACGGCGCGAGTGCCTGGCTTAAGCACACACCGTTCAACGAGCATCTCAGCGAAGAAGTGCGACTTGCCCGATCCGCGACCACCATGCGCGCCCTTGTATCGAGCCGACTCTAGGAACGGGAGGAACTTACGTGGCGTCTGTATTTCGAGGATCGATGACAACGCGCCGAACCTCCTGCACCTGAACGGGGCCACCGCCTGGGGCGCTGATCTCTTGCCCCTTCACTTCACGCCAATCGTCAGGGAACCGAGCGGCCATCGAACGCGACCACACCGAAGCGTTGAAGCAGCTCTTCTCCATCCCTTCTTGACCGGCGTCTTCCCACCAGCGCTGGGCTAATTGCTTCGCACGCGTCATGGCGTCCAGAAACTCAGGATGTTCGCTCATCCAGTTGTGAAGCGTCTGGCGAACAACGCCGAGTTCTGTTGCAATCCACGTAACCGATTTGCCGGCTCTTCCATGCTCAACCACGGCTTCGCAGAACGCAGGGTCGTAAACGGTTGGGCGGCTCATCTACCAACCTCTTTGAATGAAACCCGCCGCCCTACTGTCTCGTCGCCTGGCTGATCGTGCATCGACGGAGGGAGGGGCGGCGGGAACCGGCTGGGTTCGGAAACGGGAGGCGACCATGCCGGATTGTTGATCAATGCAGTCGCACTCCCGCTGTGTGCAGGTGCGACCATCGGTGGCTCGGCCACGCGGGACAGTCTAGGCCGCTTGAGCGGCAGTGTCCGAATTAGACCCGCACGCTTCTAGCAAATCTTGAGGCAAAAGCCAAGCGGCAATTGTGACCTTGAAACTGCCCCCGAACGCGACCAGCGCTGACTTGCCATCGCTCTGCTCAACGATGCCAGACAAGCCGGCGAAGGCCCCGTCTGCGATGTCCACGCGAGTGCCGATCGGAACGACTGTGCGCTGCCGTTTACGCTGATCGAGCGCGGCGGTTTCCTCTACATGCCTCAAGCCGAGAATTTCATTGTCCGAGATGATCGGGACGCGGTTTAGGTGACGGAATATCGAGAATGCCGGGTGCGGGCTGAGTATCAACGTGCGCAGGCGTTGCAGTTCGCCAATGTGGTTTGACCTGGCGAACACGAATGTTGGCATGATCGGCGTTGGGCTATCGACACGATCGCGCGCCCTGCCCTTTCGCTTCGTCACGCTGCCAATCGGCGTCCATGCGGAGATGCCGCTGTCCCTAAGTGACGACGCAAGGCGCATCGTGCTAGCGCCGCGCGTGCGCAGGATGCACCAACCTTCTTGCCCCCCCATGATAAATCCTCCGATCAGTATTTGCCGCCAGAATTGAACTTGTCAGAGATGACCCGAGCGCCCGTGATCACCAGCAACGCGATCACGCCAATGAGAATCCAGCCCATCGTTTAGATCCTCTCTCGATATGCCAGGGTGTAGGGATGGGTCATGCTGGCACCTGCTGCGTAACAAATTCCCAGGTACGGAAGTCCAGCGAGACAGCGATGCCGTCCTTCTCCGTCTTCTTGCCTGGGAGGCCCTGCTTGACCTTGGTGATGTGGAGTTGAGCTGCGTTCGCGGCAGGGTCAGGCCTATGATATGTCAGCCCGTAGTGCGGCTTGTTCGCCCATGCTGCGGAGCCCGCGATCTGGTATAGCTTCGGCACACCGGTAAAGCCTTTCTCAGGCTTTGCCGGGTGCGCAACTACCCATAGGCACACCTGATATTTCTCGGCGAACCGTCGCATCGCGCGCAATGCCCGGTTGGTGTACTCGGTTTCGTTCTCGTCGCGCCGGCGTTTGTGCTCCAGCTCGTTCCACGGATCCAGGATGATGACCTTGGCGCCATGCTGGAGGACAGCCACGCGGCAGCGGTCCAGAAACCATTCGAGATCCATCTCGTCGTCTGCGTCGACAGCCTGAAAGATGATCGTCAGATTATCGCGGATCAGGGCGTCCGCTGAGCTAGTCCCCCGCTTTGCCATCTCGTGATGCGGGCAGCGCATGATGGCTTGCCGGATGCTATCGCGGAGAATCTGAATATCCGTCTCGAACGGAGCGATGCACACTGGAATGCCGTTTTCGATCTGCGCGCCCATGATCGAGGAAAGCACGGTCGATTTGCCGATGTTCGCATAGCCCGTGAAGACCGTGAGCGTGCCGGGTACCATGCGGATGTGGTCGTCCAGCATGTGCAACCCGGTCGACCAATTCGCCTTGGGTGCCGTCTCGGGAAAATCATCGATCGTGTAGAGCCCCTTCACCGGGTATGGCTTTGCGCCATTGATCAATTCAACCACGGCAGGATGGCCGTAGCCTAAGGCCACCTCATTGAGGTCCTTGGCGTGCTCCGGGTAGCGGACGAACCGGCAGCGATCGGCGCCAAGTAACGCAACGAGATCGGCGGCAAGATTGCGGCCGGGTTCGTCTCCATCGGTCGCGATCACGAATGTCTTGACCTGATCGAGCTCCGCCAGATGCCGCCAGATGAAATCATAGCGCTTGGCCGCTTCAGGCTCGGAAGTGCGCGTCGCGGGCGCTCCGTTGGGAACAGATACCACGTGCTTGATGCCGGCCGTCATCGCTGCCAGCGCGTCCCACTCCCCCTCCGTGATAACTACTGGCGCTCCCGCCAATACCTCGGGATGGCTCAGGCAATCCGCGTTCCACAGGCACAACGGCGCGCCGGTGTCCATCCGATGCCGCTTCTCGGTGGTCATGCGGTACTTGTGGTTCACCGTCTCGCCGCGATGATTGTACGGCACGGTAAGCCAAAAGCCGTCGCCGTCGCGGGTTGTCGTCAAGCCAAGCTTTTCCGCCAGAGTAGGATCGATGCCCCGATCCTCGATCCATGCGCGGTGCTTCTCGTGCATCGTCAGTAATCCCCTTGAAACCGCAATTGTGACAAAACCAGATGAACCCCGAGCCTTCCGGCGATACGCTCAAACATCGATCTCGCTTGTTCCGACGCTTGTCCGAGCACTCGGGGCAAGTTTGCTTGCCGGGCTTGACGGGGCGCCAGTTCAGCATGGCGATTGCCAATCAGCGTTGGCCATCTGCTTTCGAAAGCAGCCCTCAATAAATGGAATTCTCGCTACCGGGCGCTCCAGTTGTGCCCTGGTGAGCGCATCGGCTGTTGGCTGCTTGCCATGCTCACGAACCCACTTGCCGATGATTGCTCCGGGGTTTCTGCTTTCGGTCGACAGGAAGGACTTTGCTCCGTCCCAAAACACCTTGTCAGAATCGGGCTCAGCCCCGTTAGATTTATCTAACGGAATGGGTGAAGGTGGCGGGCATTCATCAAGCAATGCTTGTGGCATGCTCGGAGCATTGCCCGGAGCATCGTCATCAGTATGCTCCCAGCGTGCTTGAGCAGCCTTCTTGGCTTTGTTCGATCGACGCTCGGCATTGTCCTTAGCAGCAGCGATTTCATGGTCGATGCGCTTATGCCGCCATTCCCCATCCACGACTTGGAACATGCGGGCGAGCGTAGGGCGGTGCCGCTTCCACGCAGATACCGGGAGCCTGACGATCTGCGCCAGAACGGCGTCATCGTCCGGAGCTGGACCGCTGCGCCAGTAGTCAAGAATGAGCAGCAGATAGGCGCCATGCTGCTCCGTTGTGAGGCGCTGGGTGTCGCCCAGATAATCGCCCACGTAAAAGGGCATCCAAGCCGATGCTGTGCCGCTCATGCTGTCTCCAATCCGTAGGCTTGGATAAGCAAGGTTGTTTCGTCGTCTGTGATAAGGCCACCCATACAAGCGGTCATGATCATCTGCTTGCGCGCCGACGCCGTGGCGCAACCGTTGATGAGTTGCTGAAAACTGCGCATCTGCTCAGCGCGCTCTAGGATGCCAGGAAACAGGCTGCCGATCGCCCAGCCGCTCATGTCGGTTCCCCTATCTCAACCACGACCTTGCCGCCCTTGACCGGTTCGTGGAACCAATAGGTTGGCTTAAAGCGTCGATCGTCTATGCCGAGCGCATCAGCTATTCCGTCGCGAGCGGACTTGAACGCGCCGACGCAACCGTCATCGTCACGCTTACGGCGGTCAGGCGGGTAGAAATGCACCTGGAGCGGGATTCGCTCGTCAAGAGCAACGCTGCCTGTGGTCCAGAGAACCGTCTTATGAGCATCTGCACGCTGCTGCTTGCGAGCCTTTGTGAAGCTCGACCAGTGATGTGACTGGCGATAGTTCGGCCACACTTCACGCGCCGGCCAAGGTAGTTCGATGATCACCCCTGCCCCCACATGGTTGCCTTGGAGTTCCAAACGGACAGGCTGGGATGCTTGGTGTTGACTGGTACTGGTTGCAGGCGGTCGATCGTCACTCGGCCAGGGGTGAAGTGCACGACGCAGGGAACCGGAGTCCCGAGGACTTTAATCTCCGCTTTCATGCCCGCGCCCTCCCCTTCAAGGCAGCAGCGCGGCGTGCCAGGTATTGGCGATGCTCGTAGCTTGAGAGGGTTTGCTGAACCAACTCGTCCAAGCGCTTCATGGCTTTGCGTTGGCGATAGGAGGCTATGAGATGGGAGATCATGCTGCTTGCTCCTGAAACAGCGAGCCTTGGCGCTGAGCGTCCTCAAGGCGCTTGCAGGCTAGGTCAAAATACGTCTCGTTAAGCTCAATGCCGACGAACCGGCGGTCAGCCATGACGGCGGCGACTCCAGTTGTTCCGCTACCCATGAAAGGGTCACAGATAAGCTCGCCCGGATTGGTGAAGTCGGCGATTATCTCGCTCATCAGCCGGCGGGGCTTTTCGGTCGGGTGAAGGCCAGTGCGCTCGTGATTATTCGTGTTGTGGGTGTAAACGCCTCGCTTGCCACCAGCATTCCAGCGGGCGTGGCCCGAACCGCACCACGTTGTGGTAATGCACTCATAGCCGAGCGCCGGGCCCTGCCCATTTAGCTTTGGCGTGCAGTCCGGCTTGATCCAGACGCACGTCGTTTTGAATTTAAGGCCACCGTCAAGCAGGGCTTGGCGCCAATGCCAGACACCTTCGACGTTGCAGAAAGCAAGAAACCAACCTTGGTTGATGCGCTTGACTTCGGCAATGAACGGAACGCGGATTTCGTCTATCCCATCAAAGCCAAGATCCTTGCGCTGGCTTCCACCATCTGTACGGCGAAGCTTCACCGATGCATGCAGGTCGTGCATCAACTGTTCGTACGGCGGGTCGGTAATGACCTGATCGACGGATTCCATCGTCGGCAGCACCTCCAGCGCATTGCCCAGGTACAGCGTGGCGTTACCGATGACCTCTACGCGGCTCATGCGACTTCCCTGGGCTGGAGCTTCGTCAGCAGCGCTTCGATCGCGTCTCGTGCATTCTCCAGCGTCCCGCGATTGGCGCGGACCTCGTTGCTGTCGATCGCGTCGTCATCCTCAAGGGCGACAGACAGGGCGAGAGCGGCTTTCAGAACAGCAGAGCCCTTGGCGCGGTCAGTCCCGATGGCAGCAGGGCGGCTCTCGACGCACAGACGGTCGAATGCCCCGGTGAAGCGGCCATTCCATTCACGCTTGGCGCGGGCGAAGGCGATCACGCCCATTTCCTGCTGACCGCTGGCATACTTGCCGGCCTGATCCTCGCTCTTGCCGAGGACAGCCGCCATGTCGGCGAACGTCAGCTTATCATCCCGCCGGATGGCCGACAGCGATTCCGCCAATGCGTCCAAAACGGTTGAAGCGGAAAAGACAGGCTTTTCCCGCTCGTCATTGTTGCGGTGCGTCATTTAGAGGCGCTCCCGTAATGATCGATGAAGCCCCTGCCCTTGATCCTGTCCCGTTGAGCGCGGTGGTAGCGCGCGTTCTGGCGGGCATCGGCGATCTCGATGAGCCCGTAGACGCCACCCAGCACGAAGGCCGCGCCGAAGACGCCAATGACGATCGCCCAAAAGTTGAAGTCGTCAGCCATCAGGCTTCTCCGTCATGTTGAGTGGGTTAGACGTTCTGGAGCCGGACAGCTTGGGCGTTGACGAGTTCGAGCGAATTGATCAGCTCGGACAACACGTCATCCAATTCGCCGACGACGCCAGTGTTCAGGCGGGGCTCAGCGGGCTTGCCGTTGCTGACACTGGTCGGAACTTGCCCAAGCAGCCGGTCGAGTTCCATGCCGAGCGTGTGGCGCGCATTGTCGGAGAACGAAATTGCCTGACGAACCCGGTCCACAAGCGCGGTCAGCTTGGAAGTGCTGACGGCTTGCTCGTCGTAGTAGTCGGCTGTCTTCTGCATCGCGCTGCCGCCAGTGATGGTATTAATCATGGGAGTTCCTTCCGTGAGTGAGACAAAGACCGGCGGGGTGTTGGAAAGGGGATGGGCACACCACGCCGGGAGTTTCCGCAAACAGGCGCTCGATAGCGTCGTCATCAAGAACGACGCCGAGCCCGATGATCTCGCGTGTGGGGTAGCTCATGCCGGAATGTCCTTGCGAGGACGCCCAACGTGATAATCCTGATGGGAAAAGATCAGCGTCCGACCGAACGGAAGCCGGTAGTAGTCATGCCATTGCGACCGGCGTCGCGAACAGCGCTGGACGAAATGCTTGCGCCAATCTCGGTTGCCGAGGCGCGTCCATTGCTGTGGCGTCGATCGCCGCAGAGCAACCGACCAAATCCAGGTATTGGACCAACGCGGATGATAGCTGATCAGCCCAAGCGCGCCGTCGCTTTGTCGGGTCAGGAGGCTGTAGCCATTTATCTCAATGCGCGAATATCCCCACTTGGATACCCCAGCCCAGCTATAGCGGATGCGCAGCGCGCCGATGCGGAGAACGCTCATGCTGCGGCCTGCGCGCGCTCTGCTCCCAGATACGCCAGCGTCGCGGGTTGAACGGCCTTGCCGGAGTTCTCAATTGCCGCCAGCACCGCATCGCGCCTCCACGGCGGAATGTTGGGTGTGCCCTTGCGTCGCCAATCGCAGACCGTCTGGACGGGAATGCCGGTGGCGTCAGAGATCGCCTTCGGGCTTCCGCCAAAGGCATCAAAGATGTCTGATACTGGGTCCATGAGCCGCATAATATCCGCAAATCGGATAAACGCAAGCCCCTCGATCTATCCGATGTTAGATGAGGCGTTCATTTCGCACATGCGGCAATATCCGCCCATGTCGGAAGATGAGCTTGTCGAGACGATCCGGGAGCAGGCGCGGCGCCAGAAGGTTTCGCAGACTGAGCTGGCACGCGTGGCTGGAATGCCGTCGCAATCGGCCATGTCGAACGTCTTTAAGGGCAAGCGCCGGCTGACTATCCAGGAGGCCGATATCCTGAAGCGCTTCCTTAATATCGAAGACACCCCGTCCGTGCAGTGGGTGCCGCTAATAGGCCTTGCATCTGCAGGCAATTGGAACGAAGCTGTCCTGATGTCCTCGGGTGAAGTGAGTATTCCCCTACGGAAGGCCGGTAAAAGAGCTTTTGCGGTAGAGATAGTGGGCGACAGCATGAACAAGCTGCTTCCTGAAGGCGGCTGGGCTGTGATTGATCCAGATCAATCCGACCTCTATTCAGGCCGCGTCTACCTAGTTCAGAATGGTGACGATGACGTAACTATCAAACGGTATGCGTCCGATCCGGCCAGACTTGAACCCGTCTCCGATAACGAAATGCATAAGCCTATCTCGCTCACCGGTCTTCCATATCGGGTAATTGGGCGTGTTGTTGCCTACGGCAATGACGACGGCCTCTAGGGTTTTTCACCCCTTGCGAAAATAATCCGAAAAACGGATTGACAGCAAATCCGAAAACCGGATAGAACCCCCTTCAACACGATCAGAGTGTTGGAGGCGGAATATGGTTCAGGATGTTTCAGGGCGCGCCGCCGTAGCGGAGAACGATCCGGATAGCTGGATCGAGATGCTCGCCAGTGCACTTAAGCCGCACTGTTGGCCGGGTCGGGCGTATGACGCCGCCCGGTCGGTGATGAAGATGTCTGCGTTCGCTGATGGCTTTGTCCTCGCTGGCGATACGGTCGAGATGAGCCACCGCGATTACGGGCAAGGATATTTCTGCTCTCCGGATGCCTTTATCCACCTAGCTGAGCAGGCTTCGGCATGACCGCTCACTCTCACCCTATAGAAGAAGCTGGCGACTGGATCGAATGGTATGGCGACTTCAACCCAACTCCGATCATAGCGGTAGTCGAAGTTCTCCATCGGGACGGCAGTCGCGGAAGCAATCGCGTTGCGGCGTTGGCCGGAGACTGGGACAGGTCCGATTATAAGGGCTGGGTCCACAACGGCAGCGGCTATGACATCATCGCCTACCGCGTGGTGTCGGCATGAACGCCACCGCCACCCTGAAGGCGCACAACGCTCTCCGTTACTGCCCTACCTGCACAGCAATGTCAGAGATGGCTGAAGACGGAACGTGTCTTGAATGCCTCTCCATCATAGACCTGACCCTCTGGCAGGAAACAGAGGAAGCATGGGCTTCTGATGCTCGCGCAATGGAATGTGCGGAACCGGTCGATCCCTTCTTTGCGTCCGATCGGGCGCTCAACCGTGGATATGGGAGGGCTCTGTGAGCGAGGCGTGGATTGAGGAAATCGTCCGCAAGACGGCAATGTCCCTACCGCCTAGCGACTTCGGTAGCGGTCGGGCCATCAAAGCGATGGCGGACGCCCTCGCGCCGGTGGCGATTATTGCCGATGCCGTTACCGTATCGGATGAAGCGGAGAAGGCCTGCCCGGTTAATAAGGGCCGGGTTTCGGGCAGCGAGAAGTGTCCGCTGTGCGGCGCGATGTCGAATGAGAGCTGCTACCGAACAACTACCGCTGACTATCGCGCGATGCAAATGGTTCGGCGTGCTTTGCTGACACTGAAGGGCGGTGAAGCATGATCCCCCTCCCAGAGATCAAGGTAACCGACAAGACCATTCCTGTTCTGGAAAGCTTGGGGGTGTGCCTGAATAGGATGATTGAACTTCAGATGCAGGCTTACCCGAATTGTTGGGGTGACGTTGAGCGACGCGAGGAAGCGGAGAAGTTTCTTTATGGAGGTGTGAAGTGAGCGAATACTTGGCGAATGCTTCGCACCGCGCTTTCGTGCCTTCGGCATCGAACCCCGCTTCGCGTGTTTCGCCCCTCCGGGCTTCAATCGACTTTCGCGCGGGAGAATGACCATGTGGTTCCGCAAGCAGAATTGCCGGTGCGATCATGCCGCAGTGCAAGCGCCGCCGAAGGAGCCGTGCGTTGCGCCGTCATCCCCAGCTTTGGCTCTTGAACGCTCGCTCACCGACCCAGAAACGCGTGGAGAGTGGAAGCTGGAACCCGGCGTACCCGATCTGATCGGTGTCACCAGACACTATCGGAACGACTTGCGAGATATATCCATCACGTCCTGTTTCAGCAGATACTCTTATGGCATCTACCTTTCTACGCCATTCACGCTGACTACGCAGGAAGAGGGCGTTGTCCGGCGAGCGCTGGATGCTTGGAGCGCACACCGGCAATCCATCCGCGAGCAGGAAGCTCTCGCGCGGCTGGTGAGCCCCGCGTCAAGGATCGAAGCGGCGCCAGCCGACGAGACGCGTAGCGGCTCGGCCGAAGGCGAGAGCCTGACCGGCGAAGCCGGGGACGCCCAAACCACCCCATCGGAGAACCCCTCATGACAACCAAGGTGATGGAGGGCCTGAAGCCATGCCCGTTCTGCGGAGCGACGGATGAAGAGTTCCAGCTCCAGCCGTACCAGATGCACAACCTTGGCGGCGAACCCACTGATTGGGCTGTCGAGTGCGCCAACTGCGCAGCGTTCGGCCCCACGGCATTGACCAGCGAAGCATCCGCTACAGCTTGGAACACCCGAGCCTCTCATGCTGATCCGTTGAGAAGGGCTCTGGAGAAGGCGCGTTCTCAATTCGAGTTATACGTTCAGGCACATATGAGCAAGTCTCCGCCCGACATGGACAAGGCAGCGACGAACCAAGAGTTCGTGGAGATGATCGATGCCGCCCTTAGTAGTGGGGAGAACAACAATGGCGAGTGAAGGTCGGGCGATTGCCGCTTCGCGTCACCGCGTCACTCAGGCTTCGCCCCGAGCCCGTTCCGGTCTCGGCCATTCGGTGAGTACCGCATATCGCAATCAAGGAGACAATCTGTGATCGAACAGAGTGAAAGCATCGCCGCGCTCTCGAAAGCCCTGACGCAGGTTCAGGGCAGCGTAGAGGGTGCCGTCAAGGGCAAGGTAAACCCTGCCTTCAAGTCCAAGTACGCCGATCTGACGAGCGTGTGGGAGGCCTGCCGCGAGCCGCTGGTGATGAACGGCCTATCGGTCGTGCAATTCCCCGGCGAAATGATCGACAACCGCATGACGCTCACGACCCAGCTTTCGCACGAAAGCGGCGAATGGATGCGCTGCACGCTATCGATCCCGCTCACCAAGGCGGACGCGCAAGGCTACGGCTCGGCAGTCACCTATGCTCGCCGCTATGCCCTGGCTGCCGTGGTTGGCGTGTGCCCGGAGGATGACGACGGCAACGCCGCCAGCCGCGGCACGCCGCGCAACGACGCCAAGAGCGAGGATCGCATCACCGAAGCGCAGCGGGTTGAGCTAATGGCGCTAGCAGCCGGCAAGAACACCGACATGAAAGCCTTTTGCACCTTCTACAAGATCAACGCCCTGCCTGAGTTGCCAGCGTCGAAATACGCGCACGCCAAGGCCGCGCTGACCCGGAAGGAAGCGGCATGATCGAGCAGCGCACCGACGAATGGTTCGCGTCCCGCTGCGGCAAGGTGACAGCCAGCCG
>Ga0207702_10000895_pt1 | contig 30961 bp, 24 predicted proteins | sample KBSCornC62_FD_184302 | JGI IMG/M metagenome (GOLD analysis project Ga0207702, IMG submission 184302) | Corn rhizosphere microbial communities from Kellogg Biological Station, Michigan, USA - KBS Corn C6-2 (SPAdes) (version 2) | ecosystem: Host-associated > Plants > Roots > Rhizosphere > Soil ... | reverse complement strand
TGGCGGTGGAGGCGGGGGCGGCGGAACTGGCGGAGGCGGGACTGCACCGCAGGACGCGCTGCCCTATGATCCGTCGATCCAGGCCTATAATGCGGCGCGCGGCGGCATCGACCAGACGATCAGCGGCGTTGCCGCCGGTGAGTTGAGCGAAACCTCGACACAGGCGGTCAACGGTGCGCAGCTTCATGCGACCAATGTGCAACTGGCCTATAATCTGACCGCGATCACCGAGCTTCAGCAAGGGCGCGCAGGCTATCTTCAGGTCAATAACAGTTCCGGCTACGCCACGCCGGTCGCCAGCGGCGCGGACAGCATGGCCGCCGGCGCGGGCGCGGTCGCCTCCGGCAGCGGCAGCCTGGCGCTGGGGACGCAGGCCCAGGCGATCGCGCCGGGCAGCGTCGCGCTGGGCTATGCTTCCGTCGCGGACCGGGCCAATACGGTATCGGTGGGCAGCGCGGGGGCCGAACGGCAGATCGTCCATGTGGCCGAAGGCATCGCGCCGACCGATGCGGTGAACCTGCGCCAGCTTCAGGGCGGGATGGCAGGGGCGGTCGACAGCGCCAACGCCTATACCGACATCCGCTTCAACCTGATCAATGCCGGCCTGCGCGACCTGCGCCGCGACGCGGAGGGGGGTACCGCCGCCGCCATGGCGATTGCCGGCATACCCCAATTGTCGGAGGCGGGTGGCGGTACGCTGGGCGTTGGCGTCAGCACCTGGCAGGGGGAACATGCGATCGCCATGGGAATATCGAAGGTGTCGGACAATGGCCGCTTCATCATCCGGGCGTCCGCAGCCTATAACAGCCGCAATCAGGGAGGCGCCAATGCGGGCATGGGCATTGCTTTCTGATCGGCGGTGGATCGCCCTGCTGGCGCTGGCCCTGCATCCATGGCCCGGCCACGCGGCGGAGCCCCAGTTCCTGCCGGAAGTTGCGCCCCTGTCGGAATTTCCCGACGCGGGCAGCGCGACACGGCGCGAGGGCGTCTTCCTGCCGCCGCAGGCGCCGCGCCTGCTGACGCCCGGCATGACGAAGCGGCAGGTCTATGCCCTGCTGGGCGTCCCGCATTTTCATGAGGGCCTGCTGGGTGAACGGCGGTGGAACTATATTCTGGACTTCTACACCGGGCAGGGGACGGAATATCGGATCTGCCGCCTGCAATTGCGCTGGGATCGGCGGATGCGGCTGGAACGCATCGCCTGGAGCGACGCGTCGTGTCGCGACATGGTCTATCCTCCCGCGCAACCGCAGGCCGCCGCCGGACCGCTGCCACCTCCGGTTCCGGCGGTCCGGCCCCGGTCGCTCACTGTCCATTTCGATTTCGACAAGGCCGCTCTGAGTGAAGAAGCGCAGCGCGACCTGGCCGCCTTCATGACCGAAGCAGACCCTGACGGCGGGATGCTCTCCGTCACGGGCTTCACCGACAGTGCAGGGCCTGACGCCTATAATGATCGGTTGAGCCTGATGCGCGCGGACAATGTCGCCAGGCATCTGGTGGCGATGGGCGTGCCGCTGTCGAAGCTGCAAATTTCCGGAGCCGGGGAGCGATCCCCGGCCCGATCATCCGACGGTCCGGCGAAAGAGCCCCTCAACCGGCGCGTTCTTCTGGAGTGGACGGCGGGCGCCGGTTGACGCCGGGAGGGTTGCTGCCGGGCGGCGGAAAATTCACCGCAGCCATGCATCGCCGTCCCGGCCGGCCGACCGCGCAAGCTGGACGAATTCCTGCCGCCAATAGTCATTCTGGCCGCCGGCGAGCCGGGCGATGTCGGCATAGCTGTAGTCGCCCAGCCGCGTGTCGCCGCGCAGCCTTTGTCCGAAGGCGGCGACCGCCACGGCAAAGGCCATGTCGCCCCGCGGCCTGTTGGCGTCGGCAAGGAGCGAGGCGGCAACCGGCCGCTCTATCAGCCGGCTATGCGTCTCTTCGGGCAATTTGTAGCGCAGGCGGACGGTGGCGAACTCGCTGTTGTCCGCCGCGGGAGGGAAAGGCGCGCGATTGCCGGCATATCTGCGCGGAGCGACCCAACCCGCTTCGCCGGCCGGGACGATCTCGTACAGCGCCGTCACCTGATGACCGGCGCCGATCTCGCCCGCGTCGACGCGATCATCGGCGAAGTCCTGTTCGGCAAGGCCGCGATTCTCATAGCCGATCAGGCGATATTGGCTGACCAGGGCCGGGTTGAACTCCACCTGTACCTTCACATCCTTCGCGATGGTGAAGAGGGTGGAGGACAGTTCATCGTCCAGCACTTTGCGCGCCTCCATCGCGCTGTCTATGTAAGCGTGATTGCCATTGCCCAGGTCGGCCACCGCCTCCATCATCGCATCATTGTAATTGCCCTGCCCGAAGCCCAGGGTGGTGAGCGTTACGCCGTCGTCCCTGTTGCGCTTCACCATCTCTTCCAGGCCATGCTGATCGGACAGGCCGACGTTGAAGTCGCCATCGGTCGCCATGATGATGCGGTTGATGCCCCCCGGAATGAAGTGGGCGCGGGCCAGGTCATAGGCACGTGCCAGGGCCGGGCCGCCAGCGGTCGAACCATTCGCGTCCAGCCCGTCCAGCGCGGCCTTGATCTCCGCCGGATCGTGGCTGCCCTCGACCAAGGTTTCGACGAACCCGGCATAGGTGATGATGGATATGCTGTCGTCCGGCCGCAGCGCGTCCGCCAATATGGAAAGCGACTGCTTGACCAGAGGCAGCTTGTCGGCGTCCTGCATCGAACCGGACACATCGACCATGAACACCAGATTGGCGGGCGGCCGTTGCGACCGGGCGACGTCATAGCCGCGCAGGCCGATGCGCAACAGTCGCGTGCCGGCATTCCACGGTGTCGTCGAAACCTCCGTCGAAACGCTGAACGGCGCCGAGCGGTCATCGGGCAGCGGATAATCATAGCGGAAATAGTTGATCATCTCCTCCGTGCGCACGGCTTCCGCAGGAACGGCCTGGCCGCCCAGCAACATGCGGCGGACATTGGCGTAGGCGCCCGTATCCACATCGACTGCGAAGGTTGAGACCGGCTCGGCCGCGACCTGGTGGATCGGGCTGACCGGATGACCGTCATAGCGCTCGTTGCTTGCGGCCGGACCGGTATCGTTGACGGCTTCATAGGCGACGGAACCGCCGGGAGCCTGGCCGCAGCCCGCGAGCAGGAGGCCGGGCAGAAGGGTGAGGGTGATCGCCAGATGTGATCGCATGCGCGTTTCTCCACTGTTTCGATAGAGAGAAATAGGGGCGGCAAAGCGAGGCTTGCAAGCGACGAATCGATGGTGAACGGCACGCATCGATGAGTGTCGAGGCCGGGGTTCGTATCTTTTCGGCGGAATTCCGTCCTTCTCGCGGTGGCCTGCACATTTTCTGCACCGGAACTGCGCCGATTATTGATCGGCGGTTCTCACCGATCTGCTTGGGACAGCGGCATTCTGGCACGGACATTCAGGGAGAAAGACTGATGCGCTACTCCGCCGCGCGGCCGTCCCTGGCCGCATCATGGCCCCTCTTTGCCCGCTTTCGCTGGAAGCTGGCGCCTGCCTTGCTGATCGTAGGGACCGGGGACTGGCTGTTCTACCAACGGCATCTATATGGCGGCTATCTCGGCTTTTTCGCGCTGGCCGTGCTGGGCGCTCTGCTGGCGGGGCGGCCCGTGCTGCGGCGCGAAGGCGGGGCCTTGCTGGCGATGGCGGCGGCGGGGCTGTTCGCCTTTGCCCTGCTCTACGACGCAAGCCTGCTGGCCTGGACCCTGTTCTGGGTGGCGGCCGGGTTGGCGGCTTTGATACCGGCAACGGCGGGCTTCGACGATGGCTGGCGCTGGTTCCAGCGGCTGATCTGGTTTGGCTTGCGCGCGCCGTTCGGGCCGCTGATCGATCTGAAGCGCATCTTGAAGCTGCGCGCGGCGGGACGCGCAGGGGCCTGGAGCCTGCATGCGGCGCTGGGGACGCTGGCCTTGCCGGTGATCGGCAGCGCGGTGATCCTGCTTCTCTTTTCCGCGGCCAATCCGTTGTTCGAGCAATTTTTCTCCTCGCTGCTGCTGCCGGACCTGTCGCCTGAATTGATCGTCAGACTGGCCTTTTGGGGGGTGTTGTTTGCGATGGCCTGGGCCTTGCTGCGGCCGCGCCTGCCCCGGCGCCTGCTGCCGGCATTTGATGGCTGGAACGACCGGCGCCTGCCGGGCGTGTCGGTCGCTTCGGTCACGCTGTCGTTGGTGGTCTTCAACCTGATCTTCGCGCTTCAGAACCTGATGGATGTCGCCTGGCTCTGGGGCTGGGCGCCGATGCCCGCGGGCATGACCATGGCCGGCTATGCCCATCGCGGTGCCTATCCGCTGGTCGCCACCGCACTGCTTGCGGCGCTGTTCGTGCTCGTGACGCTGCGGCCCGGATCGGAAACGGCGCAGAATCGGGTGGTCCGCAGCCTGGTGATGTTCTGGATCGGACAGAATGTCTTTCTGGTCGCATCGTCCATGCTGCGCACGGCGGACTATATCGAAGCCTATTCGCTTACCCGGCTCCGGATCGCCGCGCTGGTCTGGATGGCGCTCGTCGCCTTCGGCCTCGCCGCGATCTGCTGGCGGCTGCTGCGGGCGCGAAGCGCGGCATGGCTCATCAACGTCAATCTGGCGGCCGCCGGGCTGGTGCTGGGCGTGATCTGCTTTGTCGATCTGGGGGCGGTGGCGGCCCAATGGAATGTGCGTCATGCGCGGGATGTCGGTGGACAAGGCGTAGCGCTGGACCTCTGCTACCTGCGCCAGTTGGGCGATTCCGCGCTGTTGCCTTTGCTGTCGCTGGAGCAACGGACCGACCTGCGACCTGATTTTCGCGAGCGGGTGAGGGCGGTGAGGATGGACCTTCATGCCAGGCTGGCGCGGGAACTTGGCCAGCGCTGGACCCTGCTTGGGCAGCGGCGGCTGGAAATGGCGCGGACCATGACGGCGGCGATCGGGTCCGTCGCCGTCGATGCGCGAGCGAGGGATTGCTCTGGCGCGCTGATTCCGCCCGCGGCGGCGGCTGCACCCAATGGGAATGTTGGTCCGCAGACGGATCGCGCGTTGACAGCGGAGACGGGGAGATGATCCTATGCCCCATGCCCAGCACGATCCTGATCGTCGACGATGATCCCCATATCCGCCAACTGCTCGTCTTCGCCTTCGGCAAGGCGGGGCTCGGGACGATCGAGGCCGCCGATGGAGAGGCTGCGCTGGCGGAGGTCGAACGGCACGCGCCCGACCTCGTCATCCTCGACATCAACATGCCGCGCATGGACGGGCTGGAGGTCTGTCGCCGACTGCGGGCGCATAATGACGTGCCGATCTTCTTCCTGTCCTCCCGCGATGATGAGATCGACCGGGTGCTGGGCATAGAGCTTGGCGGCGACGACTATGTGGTAAAGCCCTTTTCCCCGCGGGAGGTGGTGGCGCGGTCCATGGCGATCCTGCGCCGCACCTCGGCCCGGCCGCCGGCGGCGGAGGCGATTGGCACGATCCGCCATGGGCGGCTTGCCCTGGATACCGAAAGCTGGTCGGCGCATTGGGGCACGGAGGAGGTGAGCTTGACGGTGACGGAATTCACCATATTGCGCACCCTGCTGGCCATGCCTTCCCGCATCTTCTCCCGCGACCAGATCATCGATCGGTTTCGCGGGCCGGGCTTTGCCTTGACCGATCGGACGGTGGACAGCCATGTCCGCAACCTGCGCCGCAAATTTGCCGATGTCGGCGGCATGGACATCATAGAGACGCGCCCCGGCATCGGCTATCGGCTGGGCGGATGCAACGGGACGGCGCCGCCTGTATGAGCGCGGCGTTGAAGGCGTGGATCGCCCGGCATTGGCCGGTCTTGCGGTTGCGCACGATCCTGCTCGGCACCCTGCTGTTCGTGGCGGCGCTGCCGGGATTGGGGGCGATCTTCCTGCGGGTCTATGAAAATGCCCTGGTGCGACGGACCGAGGCGGAACTGGTGGCGCAGGGCGCGGCGCTGGCGGCGAGCGCGGCAGTCGTGGGGAGCGGCATGGGCGCCGATCACGCCGCGGTTGCCTCGCCGGTGCGCTATCATGACCGGATGACGGAGGTGGACCTGCGCTCTTCCCCGATCCTGCCGCCGCGCCCCCGGGCGGCGGCGACGCGCGTCGGCCCTGATCGCGCCGCCCTTGCGCTTGCGAAGCGGATGATGCCCGCCTTTGCCGAAACCAAGGTGACGACCTTGTCCTCGATCCTGATGCTGGATCGGCACGGCATAGTCCTGAACGGCCCGGAAGGCGGACGGAGCCTGGCTGCCCTGCCGGAGATCAGGGCCGCGCTCGGCGGCAGGGCCGTGACCGTGCTGCGGAAGAATGAAGGCATCGCCACCCATTATCCGCTGGAATGGCTGAGCCGGGCGGCGGGCATCCGCCTGCACCATGCCCGACCCATCAGCGTCGATGGGCAAGTGACGGGCGTGCTGCTGGTGTCGCGCTCGCCGCGCGCCCTTTCCCTGGGGCTATATGAGGACCGCGGCAAGATCGTGCTCGGCGTGGTGGCGATTTTCCTGATGCTGGTGCTGCTGTCGGCCATATTGTCGCGCGCCATAGTCCGCCCGATCGAAAGCCTGAGCCGCGCCACACGCGATCTGGCATTGGGCCGCCGCGTCGCGCCGCGCCATCCCTCCCTGCAGGTAGTGGAAATCCGGGCCCTCTATCGGGATTTCGAGCAGATGGCCCAGAGTATCGAAAAGCGATCCCGCTATCTGCGCGACTTTGCCTCTTCGGTCAGCCATGAATTCAAGACGCCGCTGGCCGGCATCTCCGGCGCGATCGAACTGTTGCAGGATCATGGGGCCGACATGGCGCCCGCCGATCGCCAACGCTTCCTCACCAATATGGCGGCCGATGCCCAGCGGCTGGCGCGGCTGGTGCGGCGGCTGATGGAACTGGCACGCGCCGACGTGCTGGTGGGCGAAAGCGATGCGCGAACCGATGCCGCGCCACTGCTGGCGTCGGTGGCGGATGCGTTGTCCGCAGAGGATTTCGTCATCAACCTCCGTCTGCCGCAGGACCTGCCGCCGCTGAAAGTGGACGCCGGGGCGCTGGAAGCCGTGTTGACGACGCTTGCGGAAAATGCGCGGCAGGCGGGGGCGTCGCGCCTGGACATCGACGTCGCCTTGCGTGAGGGCGCGGCATGGATCGACTTTGCCGATGATGGGCCCGGCATACCGCCAGGGGACCGGAGCCGCATCTTCGACCTTTTCTTCACCACCCGGAGGGGAGAAGGCGGGACGGGTCTTGGCCTCGCCATCGCCCGGTCGCTGCTCGACGCCTATCATGGCGAACTCCACCTGCTCCCCACGCCGCGCGGCGCCGGTTTCAGGCTTGTGGTCGGCACAGAAGGTTGAAGCGGACCGAGGCGCGATTCAGCCGGTCAGCGCTCCTGGTCCATCATCCAGGCGGCATCAGCGGGAATAGCCGGGCGCGGCCAAAGGCATAGACCCCATCTATGGGATATATAGCGGAATGACCTCTGGCGTGATGGGGGCGGTTTCGCGAACCTGCATCGACGTCATGCGCACGGGGGCGGGACATGGTCCTCGTCCTGGAGCGCGCCGTACAGGACCCGCAACGGCCGGGCAGCGATGTGAGGACGGTATGGACGGAGTTCGGGTAGGTAAAAGGATCATAGGCGCGCAGGCGCCCGTCGTCGTGGGGTGGGAAAACATACCGCGCGTGGAAGGAGGACCGTTGAAGCGGTTCGTCTTCACCTGGTTCCAGCCCAGCTTGCTGTTCGCGCTGATCGCCTTCTGGTATTATGCGCCCAATTCGATCGCCAAGGCATCGACCGCCATCGGTATCGGCATCGGCGTCAGAATCCTGTTGCTCGCGCTTGAGTGGGTGAACCCGCGCCACGCAAGCTGGCGCCTGACATGGAAGGAACTCGCCAGCGATCTTTTCTATGTGGGGCTTGGCTATACGCTGCTGAACCTGGTGGAACGCTATATCGGCAGCGATGTCGTGATCGAAGCGGTGCAGCATGATTTCGACTGGGACAAGCTGGCCTGGTTCACGGGCCTGCCCCTGCTGCTGCAGGCGTTGCTGATCTCGTTCATCTTCGATTTCGGCCAATATTGGATGCATCGCGGGATGCACAACTGGTATCCGCTGTGGCTGACCCATGCGCCGCATCATTACATCACCCAGTTGAACATCAACAAGGGCGCGGTCGGCAATCCGGTTGAACTGTTCCTGATCGGCCTCGGCATAGGCGGTTTCTTCGACTTCCTGCCCCGCGCCGCCCTGCTCGCGGGTACATTGGGCCTGGCCGTCGGCACCTACCAGCATATCAATGTCCGCTTCAACTCGCCGCGCTGGTGGCGTTTCCTGTTCAATACGACGGAACATCACAGCATGCACCATTCGCAGGATTATGAAGCCACGCGCAGCAACTATGCGAGCACCTGGATCGTCATCGACCGCCTTTTCGGCACCTGCGTGGATGGCGAGGCGGAACTGCTGGGCATGGAGGGCGGGCGCAAGATGTCGATCGCCGAAACGATGACCTATCCCTTCACCGAGGGCTGGAAATCGCTGAAAGAGCGTTTCGCCAAGGCGCGTTCCGCCCCGGTGATCGCCCAGCCGGCCGAATGATCGACACCCGGTGCCTGCAAGGGGACATCCAGTGAACCGTCGCTTCATCGATTGGCTCTGGCACGTCCGGGGCAGCCTGCCGCTCGCGCCGGGGCAATCGCGTGACGACGCCTTTGGCAGGCTTGACCCCCTGTTCCGCGAGGCGGGCACCAGCCACGACCGGACGGACGATACCCTGACCTTCCGCAAAAAGGGGCAGGGGGCGCAGGACAGGATGTCGATCTTCGACGGCGGCGTGCTTCAGATCAGGAAGGGTGCGGCGGGACTTGTGCTGCACTATCATCTCAGCAGCCGGGCCTTGCTGTTCTGCTTTCTGGCGCCCCTGCTTTTCCTGGGCTTTGCCCAATTGACCATCGCCGCCGGGAAGATCGAGAAGGCAACCGCCCATGCGACGGCGAAAAAGCCCGAGAAAAAGGATGCGATCCAGCAGCTGCATCCGATCGACAAGTTTCTGGGTGCGCCCGCGCCCGAAAAGCCGAAGAAGGACAAGGCGAAGTCGGAGGAGGATGACAAGAAGCCTTCCCCCAGGGCCGCCTATATCTTCGCCGCGATCTTCGCCTGCCTCTATGTCGTCGGGCGCGTTCTGGAAGGCAGGCTGGTCAGGTCGCTGTTTCGAAAGAGTCTGCTCGGCGCATAGCGTCTTTCCGTCCGCCTGGAGCATCGTGCGCAAAAGTGAGAACCGGTTTTGCGCAAAAACGATGCGACATCAAAAGCATAGCGCGCGCTGCATGACTCGGATTTAACGCAACGCGCTCTAGCGAAAACGCTCCGGCCATGCATCCTCAATTGGGACGTGGGGCGACCGGATATATGATGAAATCGTCATGCACCTGCGGCTGCTCCGGCACATCCAGGGCGGCCTTGAGCCCGGTCTGAAGCTCCGTGATGCTTGCTGCCGGCAATTCCAGCAGATGTTCGTCAGGATGCGCCTTTGCTTCGTGGGGATAATCCTGGCCGGGCGACCGCGTCATTTCGATATGCGCGCCCAGCACGGCGCGGACGGGATGCCGGGCCGCGAACGCCGCCACCCGATCGACGCTGGCGCGATCGTCAGGCAGGAAATTGACGGGCACATAGAGACGGCCGGGATACAGCGTGTCGCCTGACAGCAGGATCTTCAGCCTTGGATCATAGACCATGATCGCCGCGGCCTGGTGGCCGGGCGCCGGAATGATGGTGAGCGCGCGGCCGCCAAGGTCGAATGTGGCCAGGCTGTCGGGCCAGCGCGCAATGCCGAAGAAGCGGGCCACGTCCTGGGGCTCAAGCCCGATGACCGTCGTGTCGGGCCGGTCGCGAAAGGCGCTGTCGCCGGCGACATGATCGCCATGGCTGTGGCTGTGCGCCACGACCAGCGGAACCGTGGGGCGTCCATGCGCCGCCGACCATTGCGCCACCAGCCGGTCCACCGCGGGTCGGATGTGGCCGCCCTTCGCGCCGGTGTCGATCAGCAGCGCCTTGTCGCGGCCGAAGAGCAGGTAGAGAAAAGGCGCCTCGAAATTGGTCTTCACCGACTGGCGGATGACGAAACTGTCGTTGTCCAGCGCCTGCACCTGGACTTCCGGTTCCTGCGGCAACGTCCCGTCGATCCAACTCTCGGCAAACAGCCGGGGCGCCGCAGCTCCCTTGGCCGACAGGGATGGCTGGCCGCAAGGGACCATGATCGCCAGCATGATCCCGGCAAGCCTGGCCGATCGAACGACCGCAATGCCGCGCGCTGTCATGTCCTGCCACCCTTTCCTTGCAATATCTTCGGGAAAATTATCATGGGAAGGAAAGAAATCTTCCCGTAGATGTCGGCTCCTGGGTAACATCGGGCACAGGAGATCGACTTAAAAATGATCGATATATGGAAATCGGGGAGAAATCCTTCATAGGATTCTCCCCGTTCCCGGATGTGGTTCAATATTTGAACCGTGCTTCAATACCGAAGGTTCGTGGGCTGATGACTGCCCGCTTGTAGTAACGCAGGACCACTCCATCGTTCAGGCCGACGCGGGATCGGTCGTTGGCGACCGAAGACACCGCATATTTGTCGAAGATGTTGTTGGCAAAGATGCCCAGGCTGTATCTTTCGGTTTCATAGGCCAGCGAGGCGCGATGGAGCACATAGCCGGGCAGCTTGTCGCCAAAGGCGCGATCCCAGCCGAGCCGCGTCACGACGCTGCCGCGATAGGTCGCCGTCCAGTCTGCGACGATGTTGCCCTCCTTGAACGGCAGGGTGTAGGTCGCGCCCAGGCTGCCGCTGTTCTTCGCCGAACCGGGCAGGCGGTCGCCGGATAGCGCGTCGAGCTTGATCGGAACGCTGGGATAGGTTCCCGCCGGATCGTTGACGGGTATGTTGTCCGGCACATTCTGGGTCAATTTGGCATTCGTGTAGGAATAGGTGCCCTGGATCGACAGGCCGTCGACAGGCTTTACCTGGAAAGAGGTTTCAAAGCCTTCCGACTTCGCCTTGCCGCCGTTCACCGTGATGCCGACAATTCCGTTCAGCGTGGCCGAATCAAGCTGAATACCATCCCATTTGATATGGAAAACGTTGAAATTGAACGTCAGCTTGCGGTCGAACCATTGGGTGCGGATGCCGATCTCCGCATTCTTGGTGGTATCCGGGCCATATTGGACTTCATTGGGCAGGCCGCAGGGCAGCTGGGTATTGTTGATATTGTCGCCGTCCGGATCGTTGGGCAGCGGATTGGGGCAGGGGGCGACACTGTTCGGACCGCCGATGCGATAGCCCTTGCTATATGTCCCATAGAGCATGATGTCGGGCGTGAAATTATAGGAGCTGTTGAACTTCCACACCCAGCCGCTCTTCTTCGCCTTGCCCCCGGCCGGCGGCATGTCATAGGGACTGACCGGATCACCGATCAGCGGCACCACAAGCGCGCCGGCGATCTTCGAAGTATATCCGAAGTATCGTGCACCTGCGGTAAGTTGCCAGTTCGGCGTCACCCTGAACGTGCCTTCGCCGAAGACCGCCTTTTCGGTGACTTTCGAGCTCACATAGGATGCATATTCGACTTCGTCCGGATTGGGCTGCGTTCCGAATTCAACCCAGGGATGGTTCGGCACATGCTCGACATAGTCGCGATGCAGCTTCTGACGGTTGAAGAATCCACCCAGCACCCAGCTGAACGGCCCGCCATGCCGTGAAACGAAGCGGACCTCCTGGTTGAACTGCTTGCGTCGATCGACGGACTCGTTCCAGCTGGAGAAGGCCGGAAACGTCTCATAGCCATAATCGAGGTCGAGCAGCAGGTCGGTATTGTCGCTCCGCCTCTGGTTCCTGACGTCGGTATAGGCAGTCGTCGCGACGAGATCGGCGAAGTCCGCCAGGTTCGCGTTGATTTCCATGCTGCCAAGGTGCGCCCGACGCTTCACAGGTTCGAGATAACGGGCGGCATTTTCATATCGGCCCGTCCCCAGAACGCCATTGCTGTTATATTGGCCGCCGTCGGTCCTGGTCTGCTGATAGGCATAAGTGAAATTGGCCTGCAGATCCTCGCTGAACTGCACCAGCAACTGGTTGCGTGTGGTGAAGGTCTTTTCGAAGTTGACGTCGTCCCGCCTTTTCAGATTCGCGGCATAATCCGCGGGGGTGACGGCGTCAGGACCGCTCGGCTGCGGCAGGGACACGCCAGGCTGCTGCAACAGCAGGGGGGAATCGATGAAGCCGGGATCGTAATAATAGCCTGTCGCCGACCGGAAGGCGACATGATCCTGGAAGATCGGTATGTTGATGACCCCGTCCAGCTGGAAGCCGGTATTGCCGCTATGATCCTTGCCATAAAGGCGGCCATGCGCCTCGCTGCCGAAGGTCGTCAGGTTGGGCCGGTTCGGGATGTTGCGGATCGCGCCCGCCAGGGTGCCCAGGCCGTAAAGCGTGCCCTGCGGACCCAGCAGCGTTTCCACCCGCGCGATGTCCAGCATCTTGAAGTCGTAATAGAGCGGAACCTCGCCCAGATATACGCCGATCGCATCGTCATAGGAATTGCCCGAGCTGTCCGTGTCCGACGCGTTGAGGCCGCGCAGCACGATCGTGCCGGTTGAACCGGGGCCAGTGTCGGAAATGGTCATGCCGGGCGTGAAGTCAGCGAGATCGCGCACATCGTCGATCCGCTGCTTGGCAATCTGCTCCGCGCCCACGGCGCTGATGTTGATCGGAACGTCCTGGATGGTGGCTGCGCGGCGGGTGGCCGTGACCACGATCTCGTTGCGGTCGCCGCTCGATCCGTCATTTTCCGCGGCATCCTGCGCGAAAACCGTATTGGTGCCGACGCCCATCAAAATGGTCGCGCCCATTAGCGTATTGCGTAGCAATTTCATAGTCTCTCCGACCCCCTTGCCGTTGAGCCTTGAGTGACATCCTTCCTCTTGACGCTCTGGACGAGCCGGCGTCTTGTCACATAATTTGCCCGCCGCAGGACCGATCATTTTTATCATGGCTTACACTGCAGCCGTTTCTGAATAGCCTGTCATGGCGAAGCGGAAAGGTGACGATAAGTTTCCGAACATCGCGCAAATCACATGGAGTCCCGCGCTTGAATGCCGCGCGCGCTATGCGGGCGACAGCCGGTATCTCGCCCGGCACTGCTGCATCGCTGACCCCTGTTCGATCCACATGCCCTCACTTTGCGGCAGATCGCCCTTTCCCGTTCCGCCGCTCGCATGAACGACACAGGACACGGTATGGATATTACCTATCGCGTCAAGCGTAATAATTCCGCACCTGCTCAGTATGAAGGACGGAATGTGTTGCATTGCATTAAATGGCGGATTTTGGCGGGATGAGCATCTTGTCCGACAAGATGGCATCTCTTGCAACACCTCGTCAGACCCGTGTGCCGCCCAAGGATGGCAAGGCTTCGACCCGGCGAATCGCCCCGATGGCGAACCTGTTCCGAATCGTCCGATAATCCGCTGAATGCAGCAGGATGAGAGAAGGATCTCGACGATGTCCCCGCACGTTGACGATTTTCCGACAGCGCCGGGCCGGCCCATGTCTGGTTCCGACGTTATTACATTTTATGAATGTCGTAATATTTTCTATGGACAAGGCCATGCAGCAAGGCGATGCTGCATTGCGAAAGGGGATCGAATCATGATCAGGACGGTTGGCAAGGCAGGCATGATCGCAGCGCTCGCCGGGGCTTTCATGCTCGCCTCCTGTTCACGGGCGCCCGATCCCGCGACCGGGCAGCGGAAAGAGTTCAGCATCGGCTGGTCAATCTACGCTGGATGGATGCCGTGGCCCTATGCGCAACAGGCGGGCATCGTGAAGAAATGGGCCGATAAATACGGCATCAAGATCAATGTCGTGCAGGTCAACGACTATGTGGAATCGATCAATCAATATACTGCGGGCAAGTTCGACGGCGTGACCGTCACGAACATGGATGCGCTCACCATTCCCGCTGCCGGCGGCAAGGATACGAGCGCGATCATCGTGGGCGATTATTCGAACGGCAATGATGGCATCCTGCTGAAGGGCGCGGATCAGCTCGCCGCGATCAAGGGGCGGCAGGTGTATCTGGTCGAGCTTTCCGTGTCGCATTATTTGCTGGCGCGCGGGCTCCAGACGGCGGGCCTCAAGCCCACCGACGTCCGGACGGTGAACACGTCCGACGCGGACATAGTGGGCGCCTTTGGCAGCCCAGCGGCCAATGCGGCGGTGGCCTGGAATCCGCAGCTTTCGGTCATGAAGGCGCAGCCGGGCGTGAAGCAGGTGTTCAGCTCGGCGCAGATCCCGGGCGAAATACTGGACCTGCTCGCCGTCGATACCGCCACGCTCAAGGCGAACCCCAATCTCGGCAAGGCGCTGACAGGCATCTGGTATGAAACCGTCGCGTTGATGCAGCGGCAGGACGCGCAGGGCAAGGCGGCGCGCGCCGCCATGGCCAAATTGTCGGGCGCCACGCCGGAAAGTTTCGACGGCCAATTGTCGACCACGCATCTCTACGCCGATCCCAAGGCAGCAGTGACCGCGACCGTCGCTCCGGCGCTGGTCAAGACCATGACCCAAGTTCGCGACTTCAGCTTTTCCAAGGGGCTGTTCAAGGGTGCGTCGTCGGCCGACGCCGTGGGCATCGCCTTTCCCGGCGGAAAGACGCTTGGCGATCCGCAGCGGGTGACGCTTCGGTTCGACGACAGCTTCATGAAGCTGGCGGCGGACGGAAAACTCTGATCGCGTTCATTCGATCCTGCCGAAGGTGATGAGACGATGCGTTGGGTGAATCGACATGCGCGCCGAAGCGAACGGATCTTCTGGGGTTCGTTGCCGATCCTGCTGCTGGTGCTGCTTTACCTGTTCATCGCGGCGCAGCGCCATGCCGCCAATCCGCTGGACAAGATCCTGCCGCTTCCCGGCAGCATGGCAACGGCGATGGCCGCGCTGCTCTTTCAGCCGGACCCGCTGACCGGCCAGCTTGTCTTCTGGGCCGACACGCTGGCCAGCCTTCAGCGCCTGGGGCTGGGCCTGGGCATCGCCACGCTCTCGGCGTTGGTGGTGGGGCTTGTGCTCGGCGTCCTGCCGCCGGTGCGCGCGACCTTCGGACCCCTGGTGACGGCGGTCGCGGTCATCCCCCCCATTGCGCTGCTGCCGATATTGTTCATCGCGCTGGGCCTGGGGGAGACGGCGAAGGTTGCGCTCATCGTGATCGGCATCGCGCCGGTCATGATGCGCGACATCGCCGCCCATGTGGCAGCCCTCCCGCGGGAGCAGATCATCAAGGCGCAGACGCTGGGTGCCAGTTCCTGGCAGATCATGATCCGCGTCGCCCTGCCGCAGGCCATGCCGCGCCTGCTGCACGCGGTCCGCCTGTCGCTTGGTCCGGCCTGGGTGTTCCTGATCTCAGCGGAGGCGATCGCGTCTGATGTGGGTCTTGGCTACCGGATATTCCTTGTCCGCCGCTATCTCTCGATGGACGTGATCATTCCCTATGTCGCCTGGATCGCGATCCTTGCGATCCTGATGGACGTGGCGCTGACCTTCGCCAGCCAATGGCTTTACCCCTGGGCACATGGAGAGCGGCATTGAGCGCGCTGCTGTCCCTTCGCGACATCTGGGTCGAATATGGCGACAAGATCGTCCTGGAGAAGGTGAACCTCGACATCGAAACGGGTTCCTTCGTCTCGATCATAGGGCCCTCCGGCGCCGGAAAGAGCAGCCTGCTGCGCGTCGTCCTGGGCCAGGAAGTGCCCAGCCGCGGGACCATATTGCTGGACGGAACGCCGCTGACGCCGGAATGCGGGCCCGATCGCGGCGTCGTGTTCCAGCGCTATTCGGTGTTCCCGCACCTTTCCGCCCTGCAGAACACGATCTTCGGGCTGGAATGCGCCAAGGCTCCCTTCGCGGGCCGGCTGTTCGGCCATGCGCGCCGCGCAGCCAGGGCGGAGGCGGAGGAGATGCTGGACGCGGTCGGCCTGCGCGATTCGATGCATCTCTATCCCGCGCAGATGTCGGGCGGCATGCAGCAACGTCTTGCCATCGCCCAGGCCCTTATCAAACAGCCTCGCATCCTGCTTCTCGACGAGCCGTTCGGCGCCCTGGATCCCGGCATCCGCGCGGACATGCATGTGCTGATCACGCGGCTTTGGCGGGATTATTCGCTGACGATCATCATGGTGACCCACGACATCAGGGAAGCCTTTTCGCTCGGCACGCGGGTGCTTGCGCTCGACAAGCGCCGCCATGACCCGCACGCGCCCCATCGGTTCGGCGCGACCGCGGTTTACGACCTGCCGCTGCGCGACCGGTCAGAACCGGCGGCGAGCGAAGAATCCGGCGCTCCGGACGAGAGCGAACGGAAAGAAGAGGAAAGGACGGATCATGAGTAGCGACACCGGAACTCTGGCGCGGCTCAGCATGAGCCTGCCGGGCGATCTGTTCCGGCAACTCGACGCCATGGTGGAGGAACGCGGGCTGCCGTCGCGGTCCCAGCTCATTGCCGAACTGATCCGCCACGCGCTGGCCGAGCATGAGGCCTTCACCCGCCCGGACGAGATGCTCGCGGGTACCATCACGATCGTCTATCGCGGCGATCGGGGGCGGGTGCGGCATCAGCTTGCCCAGACGCAGGCGGATTATCTCAAGGAGGTGATCTCGTCCCAGCATGTGTTCCTGGAAGGGGACCAGTCGCTTGAAGTGCTGCTGGTGCAGGGGCCTGCGTCCCTGTTGAAGGAATTGTGCGACGCGCTGCGCCGGGTCCGGGGGGTCCACCAGCTTCAGCTCGTCACGACCACCGCGCTGCTGCCGCCGCTCTATGAGCAGGAAAACGGCAGCCAGAAGGGGAATGCCGCATGACCGGATCTCTCGCCAATCCCTTGGCCGCCCGTGATCACGCCCGCAGCATGGCGGGGACGGTGGTGGAGGCGATGCCGCTGTTGCCGCCGGCGGCGGATGACCTTCCGGCCGACGTGCCTGCCCAGGACCTGTTGTGGGAAGAAACGATCGCGGCCGGCGGTTATGCCACGCGCCGCCTGCCGCGCGGCGCGCGCCTGCGCCTGATCGACCTCAGGGGCGATGCCTGCGCATCGATGCTGCTGTTCAACGCGGACATGCCGACCGAGCGGCTCAACGTGGCCGATACGGTGAAGGTGCAATGGAACGCCTATCTGGGCCAGGGCAAGCTGCTGCTGTCGGACATGGGCAGGGTGCTCATGAGCTTTCTGGAGGACAGCGCGGGCACGCATGACAGCTTCTGCGGGACTTCCAACGCCGCGACCAATGCCGCCCGCTACGGCAATGGCGCCAATAGCGGGCCTTGTCCCAACGGACGCGACCGTTTCCTGCTGGGCGCGGCGAAGCACGGGTTGCAGCGGCGCGACGTCCATCCCTGCGTGACGCTGTTCAAGGGTGCGAAGATCGAGGTGGATGGCGCGATCACGCCGCTGATCGGACCCTTTCCCGCCGGCCGCAGCGTCGTGCTGCGCGCCGAGATGGACGTGACACTGGTCATCGCCAACTGCCCCCATGTCCTGGACCCGCGGGAGCGGTGGACCGTGACGCCGCTGCGGGTCAGCGCCTGGCGCGGCCCCGTGACGCCGGAGGACGACGTCATCCGCAATGCCACGCCGGAGGGACTGCGCGCCTTCCTGAATGTCGAAGATTATTATCGCCGCTAGAGCGCCTTTGCCTTTGAGCGAAAACGCTCTGTCTTTTGATCCCGCATCTTCCGGATTGTCGACCATCAGGGGCCAACTGGAAAAATGCCCAGGAAAGAACGGGTTTCCGCATGAACTTTGATCCCCATTTGACGGGCCTTTCGGGGGCCATTGTCCATGATGTCGTGGTGCCCGCACGGGCGCCGTGGCTGCATCATGTCTATGCCGGCCAGACGCTGCGCATCGTCGACCTGGAAGGCAATCAGGCCGTCGACTTCCTCCTCTATTCGGCGGCGGACGACGCTGAACGGTACAGCGCGCAGGATACCGTGGCCGCGCAGGGCAATCTGTTCCTGCGCGAGGGCACGGTGCTGCGATCCAATGAGGGGCGCGCGATGATGACCATCGCGGCGACGTCGGTCGACTATCACGATACCATCGGCGGCGCCTGTTCGTGCGAATCCAACACGCTGCGCTACGGCCACCACACCAAGTCCGAACATGCCTGCGTGGAAAACTTCCTGGAGGCCAATCTGCTGGAAGGGCGCGGCAAGCGCGACATCGTTTCCAACATCAACTTCTTCATGAACGTGCCGGTCGAGGAAGACGGTTCGCTCGGCATCGTCGACGGGATCTCCGCGCCCGGCCTGACCGTGGACCTGAAGGCGGAAATGGACGTGATCGTCGTCGTGTCGAACTGCCCGCAGATCAACAATCCCTGCAACGGCTTCAACCCAACCCCCGTCCGCATGATCGTGACCGCATGAGCTTCGATACGGTCCTCATCGCCAATCGCGGCGCTATCGCCACGCGCATCATTCGCACCTTGCGGCGCATGGGCCTGCGCTCGGTCGCGGTCTATTCCGAAGCGGACGAAAATTCCCTGCACGTCGCGCAGGCGGACGAGGCGGTCTGCATCGGCCCGGCGCGGGCGTCGGACAGCTATCTCGACATCGATGCCATATTGAGCGCCGCCCGCGCCACGGGCGCCGGCGCGATCCATCCGGGCTATGGCTTCCTTGCCGAAAATGTGGAGTTTGCCGAAGCCTGCGCCGCAGCCGGCATCGTCTTCATTGGCCCGACGACCGACAATATCCGCACCTTTGGCCTGAAGCACAGCGCGCGCGCCCTGGCGGCGGCCCATGGCGTGCCGCTGGCGCCGGGCACCGGCCTGCTGACCGATGAGGAGGAGGCCGTGGCGGCGGCGCGGGATATCGGGTTCCCCGTCATCCTGAAGGCAACGGCCGGCGGCGGCGGCATCGGCATGCGCATCTGCGAGGAGGAAAGCGACGTTCGGGAGGGCTTTGCCGCCGTGGCGCGCCAGGGCCAGAGCAATTTCGGCGACGCGGGCATATTCCTTGAACGCTATATCCGCAGGGCGCGGCACATTGAAGTGCAGCTTTTCGGCGATGGCGAAGGCCGGGTCATGCCGCTGGGAGAGCGCGACTGTTCGCTCCAGCGCCGCAACCAGAAGGTGGTAGAGGAATCGCCCGCGCCCCTGTTGCCGCCCGCCGTCCGCCGCGAGTTGATCGCCGCCGCCACCCGCCTGGGCCAGGCCGCCGTCTACCGCTCCGCCGGGACGGTGGAATTCCTCTACGACGCCGAACGCCAGCAATTCTTCTTTCTTGAGATGAACACGCGCCTGCAGGTCGAACATGGCGTCACCGAAGAGGTGATGGGCATTGATCTGGTCGAATGGATGATCCGCGGCGGCGCGGGCGACTTCGCCTTTCTCGACGCGCCGCCGCCCCAGCCGCGCGGCCATTCGGTGGAGGTGCGGCTCTATGCCGAAGATCCGACGCTCGACTATCGTCCGACTTCCGGAACGCTGACGGCGGTTCAGTTCCCCCCCGACATCCGCGCTGAAACCTGGTGCATGGCAGGCAGCGACGTCAGCATCTGGTACGATCCGATGCTGGCCAAGCTGATCGTCCATGCCCCGACGCGTGATGAGGCGATCGCAAAGATGCAGGCCGCGCTCGACCAGAGCCGCGTCGATGGCATAGAGACAAATCTGCGCTGGCTGCGCGATGTGGTCCGGTCCGACGCCTTCGTCAGCGGCGAGGTGTCCACCCGCGCTCTTGACGGCGTCGTTTCCCATCCCAGCAGCATCCGCGTGATCAGCGGCGGCACCGCCACCACCGTTCAGGACTGGCCGGGCCGGCAGAAATTATGGGCGGTCGGCGTCCCTCCTTCGGGGCCGATGGACGATCAGTCCTTCCGCATGGGCAACCGGCTGCTGGGCAATCCCGAAGGGACCGCCGGACTGGAAGTCACGGTGACCGGCCCGACGCTGGACTTCACCGCGCCGGCGCGCATCTGCCTCATGGGCGCTGATTTCGGGGCGACGCTGGATGGCCAGGCCGTGGCACGGGGCGTCGCGATCGACGTGGTGGCCGGCCAGACGCTTGCCCTTGGCCGCGCGTCCGGCGGCGGCCTGCGGGCCTATATCCTGTTCGCCGGCGGTCTCGACATCGCGCCCTATCTCGGCAGCCGCAGCACCTTCGAACTCGGCCAGTTCGGCGGGCACGCCGCTCGCCGACTGCTGGCTGGCGATACCCTGCACCTCGCGCGCGATCGAACAGGCGCACCACTTGCTTCCGCCGACCTGCCGGCTCTTTCGACGCAATGGACGTTGCGCGTCCTCTATGGTCCCCACGGCGCGCCGGATTTCTTCACCGATGCCGATATAGAGGCCATCGTCGCCGCTGAATGGCAGGTCCATTACAACAGCAATCGCACCGGCGTCCGCCTGATCGGACCCAAGCCGCAATGGGCCCGCGCCGACGGCGGCGAGGCCGGGTTGCACCCATCCAACATTCACGACAATCCCTATGCCATCGGTGCCGTCGACTTTACCGGCGACATGCCGATCATCCTGGGCCCTGACGGCCCTTCGCTTGGGGGTTTCGTCTGCCCCTTCGTGGTGATCGCGGCCGATCGGTGGAAAATCGGCCAGCTTGCGCCGGGCGACAAGCTGCGTTTCGCCCCCGTCAACATCGACGATGCGGCCGTGGCGGATGCGTTGCAGCGGCGGCTGCTCGCCTCCGGATCGGTGGAGAATGCCGCGCCGGTGCGGCCGATCGAAACGCTCTCGCCCATCCTTGCAGAGATGCCGGAGCAGCCCGGCCGTCCACGGACTGTCTATCGCCAGCAGGGTGATCGCAACATCCTGGTCGAATATGGTCCCATCATACTCGACATAGAATTGCGGATTCGGGTCCACGCACTGATGACGGAGCTGGAACGGATCGCCCTGCCCGGCATAATCGATGTCGTTCCGGGCATCCGTTCGCTGCAACTGCATTTCGACGGCGAACAACTGGATCAGCGTGCCGCGCTGGCAGCGCTGATCTCTGCGGAGGAGCGCCTGGGCGACCTTGAGGATTTCACCATTCCTTCCCGCGTGGTCCATATGCCGCTCAGCTGGCGCGATCCGGCGACGATCGAGACGATCGAGAAATATATGAGCGGCGTGCGCGCCGACGCGCCCTGGTGCCCGGACAACATCGAATTCATCCGTCGCGTCAACGGCCTTCCCGACGCGGCGGCGGTGGAGCAACTGATCTTCGAGGCGAATTACCTCGTCCTGGGGCTGGGCGACGTCTATCTGGGCGCGCCGGTCGCGACCCCGGTCGATCCGCGGCACCGGCTCGTCACCACCAAATACAACCCCGCCCGCACCTGGACGCCGCCCAATGTCGTGGGCATCGGCGGCGCCTATATGTGCATCTACGGGATGGAAGGACCGGGCGGCTATCAACTGTTCGGCCGGACCATCCAGGTGTGGAACACGCATCGCCAGACCGATGTCTTTGTCGAGGGGAAGCCCTGGCTGCTGCGCTTCTTCGATCAGATCCGATTCTATCCGGTCAGCGCGGAGGAACTGGCCGAATGGCGCCGCGATTTCCCGAGCGGGCGGCGTTCCATCCGGATCGAGCCGTCGGAATTCCGGCTGGCCGACTATCGCGCCTTCCTGGCTGAGAATGCCGATGCCATCGCCGCCTTCGAGGCGGACCGGCAGGACGCCTTCGACGAGGAGCGTGCCGAATGGCAGCGCAGCGGCGAGTTCGACCGCATCACCAGCCTGACGGAGGCCGACGCGGCCGAGCCGGACGTGATCGACGTGCCGGAGGGGGCCGATCTGGTCGAAACGCCCTTTGGCGGCAGCATCTGGAAATTGCTGGTTGAGGTCGGCGACGAAGTGAAGGCGGGCGATACGATTGCCGTCATCGAGGCCATGAAGATGGAATGCGCGGTGCAGAGCCCCATCACCGGCACGGTCGCGGCCGTCTATGTGCAGGAGCGGCAGGCATTGCAGCCCGGCGCACCGGTGCTGGCGTTGAGGGCCGGGGCATGACGGCGTTCGACCGGCGCAGCGCTGCGGCAATCGCGGGAGACATCAGGGCGGGCCATGCCAGTGCGGTTGCCGTGATGGAGGAGACGGTTGCCCGGATCGCCGCCTATGACGCCGTGCAGCCGCAGATCTGGATCAGCCGGGCAAGGCCCGACGACCTGATCGCGGCCGCGCGGGCCATCGACGCCCGCCTCGCCGCGGGAGAGGACCTGCCGCTGGCCGGCGTTCCGTTCGCGGTCAAGGACAATATCGACGCCGCCGGGTTCGACACGACCGCCGCCTGCCCGGCCTTCGCCTATCGTCCGGGACGGTCGGCGACGGTCGTCGAACGCCTGGCCGCGGCCGGCGCGATCTGCGTCGGCAAGACCAATCTCGACCAGTTCGCCACCGGCCTCAACGGCACGCGCAGCCCCTATGGCAGTCCGCGCAACGCCTATGATCTCGCCTATGTCAGTGGCGGGTCCAGTTCGGGTTCCTCGGTGGCGGTGGCGGCCGGGCTGGTCCCCTTCGCGCTGGGGACGGACACGGCCGGTTCGGGCCGCGTGCCCGCCGCCTTCCAGCATCTGGTCGGGTTCAAGCCGAGCAAGGGGAGATGGAGCAATCGCGGACTGGTGCCCGCTTGCCGCACGCTGGATTGCATCACCGTCTTCACCGGCGACACCGCTGACGCCGGCTTGCTCGACGGGATCATTGCCGGCTTCGATCCGGCGGACCCCTATTCGAAGCCGCTGTCGGACCTCCCGCGCCGGTGCAGGACCATCGGCGTGCCCCGCCGGGACCAGCGTGCCTGGTTCGGCGACGCGGAATCCGAATATCTCTATGATCGCGCATTGCAGCGGCTGGCAGGGCTGGCCGATATTGTGGAGATCGACATCGCACCGCTCCTCGAAGCGGCGCAACTTCTCTACGGCGGACCCTGGGTGGCGGAGCGGGCCGCGGCCATGGCGACGCTGCTCGCCGACGATCCCGACGCGATCGACCCCACCGTGCGGGAAGTCGTGGAACCCGGGCTGACGATTGGCGCGGTGGAATTGTTCAACGGCATCTATCGCCTGGCCGAACTCAAGCGGCATTCCGACCAGCAATGGGCCGATATCGACCTGATGGCCTTCCCGACCACAGGCACCACCTTCCGCGTTGCCGAACTGCTCGCCGCGCCGGTCGCGCTCAACAGCGCGCTTGGCTATTACACCAATTTCGTGAACCTGCTCGACATGGCTGCCGTGGCTGTTCCAGCCGGCATCAGGGCCAATGGCACCGGGTTTGGCATCACCCTGATCGGCCCCGCCGACAGCGACCGCGCCCTGCTCGACGCGGCGGACGCCTATCTCGCCAAGGCTGATCTTCCTTCCCCACCCCCGCTTGATCTGGAGGGCAAAATGCAGACCGTGAAACTCGCCGTCGTGGGCGCTCATCTCAAGGACATGCCGCTTCACTGGCAACTGACATCGCGCGAGGCGAAGTTCGTCGGCGCCTTTGAAACGGCGCCGACCTACCGGCTCTATGCCATGGCGAACAGCGTCCCGCCCAAGCCGGCGCTCGTGCACAGCGAGGATGGCGGCCCGATCGCGCTTGAGGTTTACGAGCTGGGTGTGGCGGAGTTCGGAAGTTTCGTGGCCGAAGTGCCTGCGCCGCTGGCGATCGGCACGGTGACGCTGGCGGACGGCAGCAGCGTCAAGGGCTTTGTCGCAGAGCCGCGCGCGCTGACGGGCGCGGAGGACATTACGGCGCTGGGCGGCTGGCGCGCCTATATGGACGGAAGGGCCTAGCGATGCCGAAGCTCCGCATCATGGGGCGATTTCCCGGCGATCGGCGCCGATCGCTGGCCAGGAAATCCGCGCTGGCCGCCGCGCTGACGGCAAGCTGCGCCACCTTCCTGTTCGCTTCCCCCGCAAGCGCCGAGCAGGTGATCCAGGTGCCGGGCTTTGCTGATTTCCTGGCGGTCGATGGCGACGGCGTCTGGGTGACCAACGCCGGCCGCGTCGAACGCTGGACCCGGAAGGGCAAGAAGGCGGAAGTCGCCATGGGGCGACCCTGCGGCGCCATGGCGATATTGGCCGGATCCTTATGGGTGGCCGATTGCGCGCAAAATGCACTGGTCCGGATCGACACCGCCACCGCCGAAAAGACGGCGACCATAGCCACCGGCATCGCCAATCCGAAGGGCGAACTCAACATCGTCGCCGAAGCCGGATCGATCTGGGTCGCCAGCGACCAGAAGGGTGTCGTCTCTCGCGTCGATCCCGCGAGCAACCAGGTGACGGCGACCGTCCCGGTCAATGCGGGAACCTATTATCTCGCCTCCGGCTTCGGCTCGGTCTGGGCGGTGAGCAGCGACGGCGCGACGATCCAGCGCATCGACCCGGCGACCAACAGCGTGGTCAAGACCACGGCGCTGGGCAAGCAGCCGGGTTTTCTGGCGGCCGGCGAAGGCGCCGTCTGGGTTCAGGAACAGGGCGACGGGACGGTCGCCCGCGTCGATCCGGTCAGCGGCGAGGTGACCGGCCGCGTCAAGGTGGGCGAGGTGCTGCAATATGGCGATATCGACACGGGCGGCGGCGTCATATGGCTGCGCACGACCGAAGGGCAGACCTTCGTGGCGATTGATCCCGAAACGCTGGCGATCAAGGCTCGCGTCGGCAAGGTCGAAGGCAGCGGCGCGCTGCGCTATACCCGCAAGGGTCTTTGGACATCGGCGCATGACGTGCATACGCTGAGCTGGTGGCCCCATCCGGCCAGGCTGGCGAAATGACCGGGGCGCTGCCCTGATCATGTCGCGCGCTTGTTCTTCCGGCGTTTGTCTGGAAATGCGTCAAAGGCGCATTTCCAGACCGTCCTTCTAGAGCGGATTTCGATCTGATTGAATCAGATCGCCGCTCTGGATTCCTTGTTTGCCGCGATTTCTTGACCAGCGATCGGTTCCGATCGCTTGAAAATGCGACATCAAAAGACCAGAGCGTTTCCGCTCATGGTGGAAATGCTCTAGCGGAGCGCCGCGACGCGCACCGGCGCCAGAGTCATTGCCAGTTGCGCTTCGACCTGGGCGTGGATGTCGGCCACCACGGATGCGCGGCAGGCGCGGGCCTTGGCTTCCAGGGCGAGGTGGATGCCAGCCAGCCGGTCACCGCAGACCGCATTGGCCGCCTGCTCCATGCGGATGGCAAGACGCTGCTGTCCCTGCGCGGACGACAGGTCCAGACCCCTCAGGTCCAATATCGCCTGATCCTGCGCAAAGGGATTGTCGGCGGCGCTGGCAATCGCCGGGATGGCGCATGCGACAGCGGCAAGGGCGGCAAGGCCAATCTTCATCATCATCTCCTGTGTCTTGAACCAATGCCGCTCTCCGGCGACTGCGGATCACATAGTTCCGGGAGATGAAACTTTCAATACAAGACTTCAAATCGTTATTTTATTACTGACAGCGAAGTGTTTTATTACTTGGCGTGAACGACCAGCATCGTCAGCCTTTCACTCCGGCCCAACAGGCCTGTTGGCAGGCGGGCCTCGCTCCCGCCACTGCCAACGGCAACCGTGATCGTCCGGGCATGGGGAAGCGACCATTGGCGGACAGTATCGACCGGCAGCTGCACTCGCCATTTGCGCCCGCCGTCCACCGATACCGCATGGCCGTTGATCATGACCGGGGCGCCCGCGTCATCGCGACGGCCCGACACCAGCAGGCAACTGCCGGATCGGCAATGGACCAGCCGGGTGCCCACCTCTTCGGTCGCCAGGGCGGGCGTTGCGGCAGCGGCAAGCACCGCGCCCAGCATCAATTTGCCGAAAGGGGTCATGGCATTGGCGTCCCTTGCTTCATGGGATGTCGATCCCGGCCTGCTCGAAATAGCGGCGCACCGGCTCCAGCACCGCCGCATGCCGTTTCCACCGCCCGACCGATCCGGTGTAGATCGGCTGTCGCACCTGGGCGGCGCTGGGGGTGGAAACCGGGGCATTATTGCTGTGGAAGGACAGGCAATCCTCCGACCAGTCCAGCCCGCAATGGGCAAGAAGCCGGCGCGTCTCACCCTCCAGATCGGCAACGAGATCCTCGTAGCGCAGCTCGATCAGCTGGCCGGGCAGGGCCTGGCGCCACCGGACCATCAGCCGATCGAAGCGGACATGATAAGCGGCGGTATCCAGAAGGTCGTAGCTATAGTCATAATAGGGAGAGCCGACGGCAAACAGGTTCCGGAAATTGCTGAGCACCGTATCCATGGGATCGCGGCGCAGGCAGATGATCCTGGCCGAGGGCAGCGCCCGCGCAATGAAACCGGCGTAGAAGAAATTGCCGGGAAACTTGTCGATGAACCGAAGGGTCGCGTCGCGCCGATGGTGGCTGGCCCGTTCCAGATAGTCGCGCCCGATCGCCGCCATGTCGGCCTGCGCCGCGGCTGCGATCGTTTCCGCATCCATCACCGTGGACGTGCGCGTGCCGCCAGCCTTCTTCACGGCCAGCGGCATGGCCTGCAGTTCGCCCGCGCTTTCGACCTGCGGATGGGAGGAGAGGATGCGGTCGACCAGCGTCGTGCCGGTGCGCGGCATGCCGATGATGAAGATCGGGTCGGCCGTGGATGGCCCGATCGCCTGCGGCAGCGGCCAGGCTGCCTCGATCGCGTCGAACAGCGCGGCGTCACGCGCGAAGGCATAGGGCAAGGTCCGGCGATGTTCGGCGTTCGCGACGCAAAGCCGCGCCAGCGCGTCGTCCGGCCGCCCGATGTCCTCCAGTTCCTTCGCCAGCGCATAGCTGAGCAGCAGCCGCCCTCGACCGTCGCCGGTGCCGCCCAGCGTCCCTTCCAGCCGCTCGACATGATTGCATGCCGGCGTCTGCTTGCGGATGCCGGCCAGCAGATGGTGGGCGCGGGCATCGCCGGGCGCGAGGGCGATCAGCGCCTCCAGCGCGGCATCGGCCTCTTCCGCCCGGCCCAGGAAGTTGAGCGTGACGGCCTGATTGTAGCGATAATTGCCGTTCTGCGGCTCCAGCCGGACCGCTTCGTTGAAATGCGCCAGCGCGGCGGCATGGTTCCCCAGCCGGGCATAGACGCAACCGATGGTATCGCGGCTGAACGCATCGGCGGGCGGCGCCGCTTCGGCCTCCCGCAGCGTCGCTGCGGCATCGCCGTCCCGGCGGGTCATGATCAGCAGCCTGGCGAGCTGCGCGCGATATTCCCCCCTGGGGTCGATCGCCACCGCCTGATCCAGATGGCGGAGCCCGGCCTGGATGTGCCCGGCATTCGACTCCGCGACGCCAAGCAGGAAATGGCCTTCGGCCTCCGTGGGATTGTTCGCCACCATTGTGGCGGCAATCTGGCGCGTCGCCTGGATGTCGCCCCGCATCAGCGCGTTTCGCGCGGCGCTGACCTGCCGGGCGAACATCGTCGTCATGCCGGTGCCGCGCCTTCCACGGCGTTCTGGACGGCGGCATCGGCCTCGATCTGGCCGTCGGCCATGCTCCCCCGGACCCGCGCCGCGCCCTTGCCGGCCCGGACCCTGTCGATCAGGGGCTGGAAGGGGAATAGGGTCTGTTCCCAGATCGACAGGCGGCGGCGGTCATCCTGGCCGACCAGCGCGGACTCGCCTTCCCGATAGGTGCCGAAGATGCGGTCCAGCAGGATCAGCGAATTGCCGTAATTGCAGCGCGTGCTTTCATAATCCGTCGAATGGTGCAGGCTGTGGTGGCGGATCGTCGTGAAGAAGAAGGCGTACCAGATCGGCGGATCGGCGCGGACATTGGCGTGGGCGAAGGTGGAGATCACCCCCAGCACGTTGATCGCCGCGAACACGGCGCTGTTGTCGAGGTCGAACAGCGCCACCACGCTCAGGCTGATCAGCACCAGCTCTATGGGGTTGCCCACCGCGCCCTTCGCGGCGTTCAACTGGGTCAGGTGGTGATGCGGGGCATGCGTCAGCCAGAAGGGCGTGCTGTTGTGCATCAACCGATGCATCCAATATTGGCCGAATTCGATCAGGAACACCACCAGCGCCACCTGCAGCAGCCATGGCATGTGCATGGCCCATTCCGTGGTGATGCCCAGCGAAGCCTTGGCCGCCTTGAGCGGATCCTCGGCAAGCTTCGTCGAAACCCAGGATATGACGGTTGCGCTCAGAATATTGTAGAACAGGTCGGTGAAGAATTCCTGCCTGTTCATCCGCCAGCCCGAATGGCGTTCATGGACCAGCTCCAGGAGCAGGACGATGATGGTGATGAGGGGCGACATCACCACGAACGTCCACGGGTGATCCAGCAAGGCCTTCGGACCATAGGCCCAGAACAGCAACACCGCAGCGATCATCGCGGGCGGCATGGAGTTGAAGATCCTGTCCTTCATCGCGCTTCCCGTTCCCCGGCCGTTTCCCGCCCGCTTGCGCCGACAGGCGATTCCGTCGGACAGGCGTGGCTTTCATTCGGATGGGAAGGCTGTGCTGCGCTGCGTCAATCGGGCAGACGCAAAGTTTTGATGCAATGCATAGATCAGATCTATGTCCTGGTCTTTGCCCGCAACCTGCGGATCACCTCGTCCCAGAAAAGCTGCGTGGCCGTGTCGCGGGCGCGTTCGGAACGGGACAGGAGGAAGATGTCGTAGGACGGCTCGGCATCCACATCCAGGATCGGCCACAGCCTTTCGCGCGCCACATCATCCTCGGCCGCCAGCACCGGCAGGAAGCCGATGCCGACACCCTGGACGATCAGCCGCTTCGCCTCGTTGATGTCCTCGGCCAGGCCGTTCACCTTCGTTCCCAGCCGGTATCGGCGGCGCAGATGGGTGATCAGCTCGATCTCATCGTCTCCGGTAAGGACGAATCCCTCGTCCCTGAGGTCGTGGAGGCGGTTCAGCCGATATCCGAAATAGGGGCTGTAGCGGGAACAATAGAGCTGCTGGCGCTCCACCAGCAGCGGCTCGTACATCAGGCTGCCGCGAACGCTGCTGTCATAGCCGACGCCGATCTCGACCTCCCCCTGCTCCAGCGCGTCGAGCACCTGACGCCAGGGCGACACCCGGATCTCGATGTGGATGGCCGGGTTACGCCGGTGCAGGCTTGCGATCGCCTCGTCGAATTCCGGCGAAACCAGACCGGATATGATCTGGATGCGAACGATCCCCTCGACCCGCTTGGTCGCCTGGGCGATCTGGTGCGGCATCATCTGCGCCGATTCGAGCATGTCCTCGCAAAGCGCCATCATCGCCTTGCCGGCCGCCGTCATCTCCACGCCGGTCGCCGTGCGGTGGAGCAGCGTCACGCCGACATGATCCTCCAGCCGCTTGAGCGCGGCGCTGATGCTCGGCTGCTGCCGATTGAGCTGCCGCGCCGCCGCACCGATCCCGCCGGCGCGGACGATGTCCACGAAGGTGCGCATCAGGTTCCAGTCTACACGGCTTGCGAACCTCTTGTCGACTAGGATCGATCGATCACTCATGTTCCGCCTCCTTCGCCAGAATGACGTGGTCATAGATCAAATCAATGGAAATCATCGAATCGTCCCATCTATGCCTATGCCCCGCTTCGCCTAGCGTTGCGCCATGGCTGTCCTTCCCTTTGTCGACATATCCAGGCTGGCAAGCGCTTCCCGCAAGGACAGGCTTGACGTAGCCCGCGCGCTGGACCGCGCCTGCACCGATGCGGGCTTTCTCTATATTGGCGGGGCGCAGTTGGACTGGGCACTGTTTCGCCGCCTTGTCGCGCGGGCCAAGGCGTATTTCGCGCTGGACCATGAGGCGAAGATGGCCAGCTATATCGGCCATTCGCAGAACCACAGCGGCTATGTGCCCGTGGGAGAGGAGCAGTTCGGCACGGGCACCAGCGATCTCAAGGAAGCCTATGACATCAACCGCGACTATCTGCGGCCTGACGATCGCCGGCCGCTGCTGGGCCCGAACAACTGGCCCGAAATGCCCGGATTTCGCGAGGACGTGTCGGCATATTACCGGCACCTGTCGGACATTGGCGGCCAGATTTTCCGCGCCTTTGCGCTGGCGCTGGGGCTGGAGGAGGATCATTTCGACGCGCATCGCCGGAACCCGCCCAGCCAGTTGCGGCTCATCCACTATCCGTTCGATTCCAGCGCGCAGGACAGGCCGGGCATAGGCGCCCATACCGACTATGAATGCTTCACCCTGCTCTTCGCCACGGCGGCGGGCCTGCAGATTCTCGACCGGAACGGCGACTGGGTGGACGTGCCGCTGATGGACGGCGCGATGATCATGAACATTGGCGACATGATGGAGATCCTGTCCAACGGGCGCTATGTCGCGACGACCCATCGCGTGAAGAAAGTGGCGCAGCAGCGCTACTCCTTCCCCTTCTTCCACGCCTGCGATTATGACTATGTCGTGGCCCCGCTGGTGCCGGGCGAAACACCCCGCTATCCGCCGCTCAGGGGCGGCGAACATCTGTTCAACCAGACGGCGCAGACCTTCGCCTATCTCAAGCGCCGGATCGCGAAGGGGGAACTGGTGCTGGCCAACGCCATGCCGCTCGATTCCTTCGGGCGGCGTCCGGGAAAGCCGGGCGCATGAGGCTGGCCGACCTGCCTCATGCACTGCCCCCGGTGGTTCCGGCCCAGCCGGCCTTTCCGCGCCGCCTGCTGGGCGCTTTCCGGCGCAAGAGCATCACCTTCTGCACCGGCGTGACGGATGAGGCGACCGTGGTCTACTGGTTCCAGTCGCGCAGCTTCACGCTCGACCTGCGGCTGCCCGACGGCGCCGCTACATCGGTGTCCGACCGGCAGGGCTGGGTCGGCGACACGCTGTGGGATGAGGAAAGGCAGCAAATGTCCTGGTCGATCGCCAGAAGCTACCAGCCGCGCAACCAGTGGCCGGAACCGGCGGAGCTGCGCTTCATGGGCAACAGCGTGCTCGAATTCGCCCCATCGGGCGCCTATGTCGAGGATTGGCGGCA